>Ga0302321_100001030_pt1 | contig 23973 bp, 16 predicted proteins | sample Fen_T0_1_FD_202505 | JGI IMG/M metagenome (GOLD analysis project Ga0302321, IMG submission 202505) | Peat permafrost microbial communities from Stordalen Mire near Abisko, Sweden - Fen_T0_1 | ecosystem: Environmental > Terrestrial > Soil > Wetlands > Permafrost | place: Sweden: Abisko...
CAGGAGGCTCACGTCATGAACGAAATTTCCGCTCCCGCTCCTTCTGAACAGCAACCCGACTGGTCGCAGTTGCGGGCCGAGCTGAACCGGGTGATGGACGATCTGCCCGAGGCGGATCGCCATGCGGTGTTGCTGCGTTATTTCTCCAACCGACCCTATGCGGAGATTGGGGTGGTATTGAAGGTTTCTGAAAATGCGGCGCGCCAACGTGTCGATCGTGCGCTGGAAAGGATGCGGAAACTTTTGGCGCGGCGGCGCATCGTTTCGACCTCGGTCGCGTTGACGGCGTTTCTCGCCGAGCAGGCCACGGCAGCGGTGCCGTCTGGTCTGGCGGGCACGGTTACGACGGCTGCGTTGACGGCAGGTGCAGCAGCGGCACCGGTTGGCGCGCTCTACTTTCTTCAACTTATGGGAACCACTAAAACCATGGCGAGTGTGGCCGGTGTTGTTGTGTGCCTCGCGGCCGGCGTCGCCGTTTATGAATATCGCGAAGGCAGCGCTGAGCGGGCCGAAAATGCCGCTGGGTTGGAAGAGCGACGTGTGCTCGCGCAGGAGATACGCCGTGCGAACTCACAGCTTGAAGAAGCCGCGCGTCGAAAACTCAAGGCTGACCAAGAGTGTGCGGTGGCACGAAAACGCTCGGAGGAATTGGCCGCAATGAAGGTTGCGCCGGCAGCGGTCGTGGCGAAACCCGGTGAAAAGGCTAAAGTCATGGACGCGCGCCAGGTCCGCATGCAGCTATTGTTGACCAATCCTGAGTATCAAAGCGCGATGATCGAGATGCAGCGGTTGGAGCTTTCCCGTAAATACGGCGCCTTGTACAAAAAACTAAGTCTTACGCCACAGCAGATCGGCCGTTTTGAAGAGGCCATGGCGGCACAATATAAGGCCACCTATGAAATTCATGCGGCAGCGTTTGCCCAAGGCATTGGTTCTTCCTCCCAAAACGACCCCGTGCGGGACGCGTACTGCCAACCGAAGATCAAAGAGGCGCAAACGCAGTTTTGGAACAAAGTCCGGGAGATGCTGGGCGAAAGCGGCTACAAAGAATTCTACGCAAACTACTCCCATGAAACTGCACGTTCGACAACCAATCAATTGGTTCAGGATCTCTATTATTCGGCTACACCGCTCTCGGCTGCTCAGGGCGATGCGGTGACAGGTCTTCTTTCCATCAATTCACAGGAATCGAAATCCGCCGTTTTTTCGGACCGGGCCATCAATTGGGATGCGGTGTTTGCTCAGGCACCGGGTGTTTTGACGGCACCGCAAGTCGCGGTGCTCAAGCAAAGGGTTGATGCGACCCGCCTCCACCAGAAATTGTGGGATTTTATGGAGAAAGCGGCCGTTATCACACCTTGAGAAATCGGCCCGTAACGATAGCAAAATCAACGATAACAATATGACACGGAAAACGATTTTCCTGATGGTGGTCGGGTTGCTGGTTGGTGGAAGTATCTCCAGCGGTGTTTATGAACACCACGAGACCAAGCGGTGCCGAGCGGTTCGGTCCGTAGCTATGCAGCAGCGGGACGACCTTCAGCGGGAAATGCGTCTTGTTAGAAATCGGATTGAAGAAGCACAACGTGAAGCAGATGCCGCCGAGGCAAAGCGTGAGGCTGAAGAGAAACGTCTTGCGGAATTACTCGTGAGCCGAAAGGCCGCACTGGCGGCTGATTTGGCCGCAAATCCGACAAAACTCCGTGTCCTGAATCAATATGCGCTGCTGGAGAAAAGCCCGGAGTATCATCAGATGTTGTATCAGTGGCGACGGGCGAGCTACGGGTTGGAACATCTTCGTTTTGCCCAGAAATTGAATCTCACACCTGAGCAGACGACTGCGGTTGGGTTGGTATTTGACGAATTTGTTCAGAGCCGCGCCGACATGGGAATTGCACTCAAACAACAGGGGGTTTCTGAAACCAGTCCTTTGGTGAAAAAGATGGTTCAAGAAAGTAACGACGAGGTGTGCGAGAAACTGCGTCAAATCGTCGGCGAGAAAGGGAACACTGAATTCTGGAAATATTTTAACGAAATGAAGCTGCCCTGCAGAAAGGAAGCCGATGCCGTTGCGATGAACCTGTATTATTCAGATGCGCCGCTTACGGTACCGCAGACCGACAGCCTGTCGCGGGCGATTAACGCCAGCACGCAGAGCGTGAAGGGGATCCCTCGTATCGACTGGGACGCCGTGGAGAAAAAGGCGGAGAAATTTATGACTGAGTCGCAGGTGGCGGCGCTGGCGCAGCGGCGCGAGTACGAGCGTCTCAAGAAAATGACGGATGAAATTTATAAGAAGGCGGTCGAGGATCAATGACCGCGCGGTTGGTTTTGGGGACAGGGCCGGCGACCACAAGTAAAGCTATACAGGCAGTCGATGGTTCGGTTACGTGGCTTGATATTCATCCGGAAAAGCACGACGCAACCATTTTCAAATCGCCACCGACCTACGCACAAGCCACTCATAAATCCACCCTATGGCGCTCTCTATCCCTTCGCCCCGCGTAAAGCTCAACTGAGTTGATGCGAACCACAATGTTCGCAAAAGAAAACATGACGATTCGCGACGCAGTTTCGTCCGATTCGCCCGACATCGCACGGCTCACGAGTCTGCTCGGCTATGCCGCCGACGCTGAAGTCATTTCCTGTCGGCTTGCGAGAATCAACAGTCGTCAAGAGCACCTCGTGATTGTCGCGGTTTTAAAGGAAGAAATCGTGGGCTGGCTGCAAGTACACGCGTCCGTAGTGTTGGAATCCGGATTTCGGGCCGAAATTGTTGGGCTCATCGTCAGCGAGGAATTTCGGCGTTGTGGTGTCGGACGAGGTCTGGTCCAGCGAGCTGAACGTTGGGCCAAGGAGATTGGCGCAGAATCCGTCGTGGTGCGAAGCAACACGAAGCGGGTTGAGAGCCATATCTTCTATCCTGCGCTCGGTTTCACCTCCTCGAAGACGCAGTCCGTGTATCGAAAACTTTTTAAACGGGAGTAGAGAGTTGTAGCAAGTGATGCGGAGCGGCGCCTCGCTACGACATTTGTTGAACAAGTCCGGGAACCGGTGAACGGCTGGAGCACGAACCATTCTCGGGCGTTAAGGTTGACCGTAAGACAGCCGGTGCTTTCCGTTTTGCCTAATCGTCTTGATGGAAGCGAAAGCGGAAGGGTTTTTGGCCTTCACTTTTGTGGTTCCAGCCCGGCTTGCTCGCCAGAGCGCTTGGCTTGCGCACCTTCGGTAGGCTGGCGGCTTTCTCCGCCTTCAACTTGAGATAACTATCGAAACGAAGCTGCGTGAGTTCGCCCTTTTTCAAAGCGCTCTGCACGGCACAACCCGGTTCGTTCGTGTGGCCGCAACCGGTGAACCGGCAGCGTGAGGCAAACTCTTTTATATCGGCAAAGGCGTCGTCCACACCGTCCTCCACGCCCCAGAGCTGGAGTTCGCGCATGCCTGGCGTATCGATCACGAGTGCGCCCGAGGGCGTCACCACTAATTCGCGGCGCGTGGTGGTGTGACGGCCTTTGCTGTCTTTTTCGCGAACCTCGGCCGTCGGCAAGGCGTCGTCGCGAACGAGGGCGTTGATCAAACTCGATTTCCCCACACCGGAGGAGCCAATGAAAGCAAGCGTTCGTCCCGCTTTCAGATAGTTCGTGGTGAGCGCTTTCAAACCTTTTCGCGTCAACGTGCTGGTGATATAAACCGGCACGCCCGGCACGAGAATTTCAACTTCGGCGCGCACTTTCTCGGCGTCATCACACACGTCGGATTTATTCAAAATAACCACCGCTTCGGCGCCGCTGTCTTTCGCCGCGACGAGAAAACGCTGGATGCGCTTGGGGTTGAAATTGAGATCCAAACCACTCACGAGAAACACGGTGTCGATGTTGGCTGCGACGATTTGCTCAATCTCCTCGGAACCAGAGGCGCGTCGGGAAAACTTCGTCCTCCGTGGTAAAACGGCATGCAGATCCGCCCGTTGTTCGCCGGCCCGAACCTTCACCGCCACCCAATCGCCTACCGCAGGAAATTGATCGGGCTTGCGCGCGTGGTGGAAAAAGCCGCCACCACATTCCGCAAGCACCTCGCCCGCGGCGGTATGAACCGCATAAAAATTACGGCGCAGTTCGCACACCACACGGGCAGGCTCCAGCCCCGCCGTAGCGTGCGGGGTGAAAGTGAGCGCGAGCGCATCGTTCCAGCCTAGGTCGGCAAGAGTCATGGAGGGCACTCTATGTGCCTTCCGCGCTCGGACGCCAGAAAGGAGCGGCCTTCAGGAGGATTTTTCTTAGGGCGCGTATCGGTAGCAAAATGACCCAGCCTGTTTGTTATCCAGAGCGCAGCGAAGGATCCAGTTGGTCCCGGGAAACCCATACGGGCAACGGCTTACTGGATCCTTCGCTGCGCTCTGGATGACAGAGGTGGTTGTTTTCGAGACATAGCTTATTCACGCTGCGGTTTTTTAACGCGTTGGGTTTTCGGAAGGGCGCGCCCAGCGGTCGCGCCCTTCCTCGGAAATATTAATTGCTCCAGAGCGCGAAGTTCGCGAAGCCGGGGCCAAAGGGAGCCATGAGCGTGCGCCACTGCGTCTGGGTGCTGACGTCGCCGCCCTGGATGTACGGAGCGAACGCGGAGCCTTGGATAAACAGCACCAGATCAAACTTCGGGGGCGTTTGCGCGAGCTTGGCGACGTTGATGCCCATACCATTGATGACACGCCAATGAGGGAGTAGTTTTTTGCCGGTCAAAATGGCATCGACCTCGGTGAGGATGGTCATCCAGCCGTCGATTTGCGCTTGGGTGACTTTGCTGCCACGGGGGCCGGTTTGTTTCGGATTGGGCAACCATTCCTGATCGTCGTCGGTTTCGGCGAGGACACGGGCCCAGCAGGCTTTGCTGCAAGCGATCGCGGAACGGAATTCGGTGACGGCTTTTTTTAGCCCGTCGGCGTCGGATAATTCCAGGCGCATGTCGTGGATGGCTGCGATGATGTCGACCCATTCGCTGAACTGGCCGCCTTGACCGGGGACGGTGTACTTAGCGAAAGGCGGAAGCGGGCTGGGTGAAGTGAAAAGTGTTTGTGCCGCTTGGTTCCAGACCGGGCGCCAGTCGTAGGCCATGAAGACATCGAGCATGCCGAGCAGAATATGAGTGTAGCCTTTGAGCCAGAGGGCGTCAGCCGAATCAAAATTTACCACTAAATCTTTCTCGCCATCAGTGCGAACGTTCAGGATGCGGCCGAGAGATTCGGCGAGCGGCATGCCGGGCACGCCGTCTTTGTTTTCGAGGTGCGTCTGGGTGAGGTTGACCTGGACCTTGAAGTCGGAGTCGCCGACTTTGGCGAGAGTGGCGTTGGCCTTGGTCAGAGCTTCACGAAGGTTTTGGAAAAGCTGGCGGACTTTTTCGGGCGTGGCTTGTTCAACGGGGCCGGAGGATGAGCGCGGGAGCACGCGGAAAAAGGGCAGGCCACTGCTGGCGAGAGATTGTTTGATGCCGAGCTTGCCGGCGCCGTCGGCGAATTGTTGCAGGCCCTGCAACGATTGCAGCACGGCGAGTGAAAAGCGGTCGCCGTCAGTGGAGGGTTTTGAGAATGCGGTGAGGCCGGCTTGGAGCTTTCCGCTGGCTAGGAAGGCGTCGAGTCGGGTGTCCTGGGCTTTTAAGACGGGCGTCAGCAGAGCGAGCGCCAGCGTGAGTTTGAGGAATGATTTCATGGGTATCGTTCTTGGGTGATAAAAACCTGGTAACTGGTTAAATTAGCGCGGTGGGTCGGTACGGTTTGCGTGATGCGCAAGGGGGGGGCGGCGAAGGAGTGTTGCTGATATCAGGAGCAACCGGGGTGGGTTTTCGACGAGGGGTGCTGAACACGGGCCTTGATGGCTTTGGAGGCTGTGGAAGCCCTCACTAAGGGCAAGGCGGAAGCGCAGCGAGGCGCGAAAACGCTGCAACCCCGAGTAGCGAGGGAAGTTTCCTTAGGCTTTGCTGCGATGTAGGAGCCTGCTTGCAGGCGATGTGCCCTTGAATCGCCTGCAAGCAGGCTCCTACAAGTTGACGAACCCGCGAGCCGGGTGGGTTCGAGTTGGTTCGACTCGATGCGTCAGGGTTTGCTCACCGGATCGTTATTCGAATAAGGGAATCGATTACTCAACTGGCCAGGATGCGGTCGATGGCGGTGAGTTCGTCGTCGGCGAAGGCGAGGTTTTTGATTACGCCAACATTGTCGTCGATCTGGCTGGTTTTGCTCGCGCCGATCAAAGCCGTGGTGACGGCCGGTTGGCGCAAAACCCAGGCGAGGGCCATTTGCGCGAGGGTCTGGCCGCGTTGCTGGGCGAGGGCGTCGAGCGCGCGGGTCTGGGTAAGAAGAGCGGGCGTGATTTCGCCGGGCTTGAGAAAACGTGGATCGCGGGCGGCGCGGGCATCAGCGGGGACGCCGGCAAAATAGCGGTTGGTGAGCGTGCCTTTGGCGAGGGGCGAAAAGACGATGGAGCCGATACCTTCCGTGAGCAGCACGTTGAAGAGACCTTGTTCGGGCGTGCGTTCGAGCAGGCTGTAACGCGGCTGGTGGATCAGGCAGGGCGTGCCGAGTTGACGGAGGATTTGGGCGGCTTGAGTTGTTTGGGTGGGATTGTAGTTGGAGATGCCGGCGTAGAGCGCTTTGCCGGAACGGACGGCGTGGTCGAGGGCGCCCATGGTTTCTTCGAGCGGCGTGGCGGGGTCGAACCGATGGCTGTAGAAAATGTCAACGTAGGGCAGGCCGAGGCGGCTTAGACTTTGATCGAGGCTGGCGAGGAGATATTTACGAGAGCCCCAGTTGCCGTAGGGGCCGGACCACATGTCGTAGCCGGCTTTAGTAGAGATGATGAGTTCGTCACGGTGGGCGGCGAGGTCTTCGCGGAGCACGCGGCCGCAGGTGGTTTCGGCGGAGCCGGGGGGCGGGCCGTAGTTGTTGGCCAGATCGAAGTGGGTGATGCCGAGGTCGAAGGCGTGCAGCATCAGGCTGCGTGAGTTGGCGAAGTTGTCGTTGGCGCCGAAATTATGCCAGAGGCCGAGTGAGAGCAGAGGCAGCTTCAGTCCGGAGCGACCGCAGGTGCGATAGAAGTTCGGGTTGTCGTAGCGGGTCGGAGCGGGAGAGTACGGCATGCGGAAAAGTTATCCGGAGTGCGGCGTTTGTCGCGCCCGAAGTTGCGGCCGGCGATCCGAATCAAACGGGCAACTCTAGGGTGAAGCAGGTGCCGGCTTCGAGCGAAGTGGTGAAGGAGACGCGGCCGTTGAGGAGTTTTTCCCCGAGGAGTTTCATCGAATAGGTGCCGAGACCGTGGCCGAGCGTGCCTTTGGTGCTGAAGTTTCGCTGGAAGATTCGGAGGGCGATGTCGGGTGGAATGCGGCCGGCGTTCCAGACGGAAAACGTTTCATGGGTTTCGTCGCGTCTCGCCGTGATTTTGACGATGCCGCCGGGTTCGATAGCTTCGAGGGCATTGACGACCATGTTGTAGAGAATGCGATGCAGGAGGGTCAGGTCGGTGCTGAGGAAATGGTCGGGCTGGGGCGGCGTAAACTCAAGGGTTCGGCCGACGAAGGCCGGGTGATGGCGACTGGATCGTTGTAATTCTTCGAAGAGTGCTTCGACAGAAATCGGGGAGGGTTGGAACGAAAAATTTCTGATGGTCGAGGATGCGAGGCAGTGTTGAAGCTCGATCTCGCGACTGAGGCGATTGGCCATGAGGAGGACGTCGCGCGTGAGCTCCAGATTGTCGCCCGAGGTGTTCTCGGCGAGCAACGCGGTGCCCATGGAAATACCCTGGGAAGTGTTTCGGAGGTCGTGGAGGAAGGTTTGTTCCAGCATTGCCGCGCGTTGTTCCAGGCTGATGTCCTGGAGGAAGAGGAGAATGTATTTATGGCCGCCCACGTTAAGGGGCGAGGCGCGCACGCGGAAAAAGAGGTTGGTGTGGCCATCTTCTCCGGGAATTTCGAGGGCGCAGAGTTGTTCGGAGGCGCAACGCTGGGTTAAGGCGATGACTTGAGCGATGGCGGCACCGCAGGTTGAGCAGTATTCAGTGGTTCCGCAACCGCCAGGTGCCCGCATGGCGTGGATGCAGTGTAATGACTCACCAAGGCGCAGGCCCAGAACGTTGCTCAGGCTGGGGACACCCAAGGCGTGGAGCATGGTGTCGTTGAGGGCGAGGATTTGGCGGTTTTCATTGAGTACGGCCATCAGGCCGTGCACGGCTTCGAGCAATCCGTCGAGAATGGGATTATGGCTGACGGTGATGATCTCGGCTTCGAGCTCAGCTCCTGCGGTGCGTCCGGGTGGAATCGGGAATTTTCCGTTCTCCGCACCGTCTGGTAAACCGTACGATTTTTGCACCGGTTCCATTTAGGTTTCCGATGCTGGCTTGGTGCGTTCGATTGGCAAACCAATACGCAGCTGAAAAACTTACCAGTCAGACAGGAAACGGTAATGGCCGGAGGCGACTTCGTAGGTGCATTCGGTGCCGACGCGGGAAATCTCTTTTACCAACGGCGTGGTTGAGGAGGCTTTGGGCGAATCGACGAGTTGGGCGTTGCGACCGGGCATGCGGATTGCGGCGGTGGTATTGGCGGGAACGTCGACCGACAGCAGGAAGCGGCCGTTCTCGATCTTCCATTTGACCGAAACGGGGCCGTAGGGGGAATCGTGGCTGGCGTTGGCCCAGGTGATGTCGCCGGTGGGGTGAGGTTGGATGAGGATGTGTTTGAAGCCGGGCGCCGCAGGATCGGGTGCGATGCCGGCGAGGTCGGCGTAGAACCATTCGATGATGTGGCCGAGCATGAAATGGTTTTGCGATGAACCGCGTTCGGCGTTCCAGGACTCGGCGAGGCTGGTGCAGCCGTGCGCGAGCTGGTAACCATAGCCGGGGGTTTCCGTCTGGCTATTGATTTGGTAAATGAGGTCGGAGCGGCCGGCGTCGGCGAGGGCGCGGAGCAGGTAACGATAGCCAACGTCGCCTGCGGTGATGGCGTAGTCGCGGTTTTTGATATCGCGCACGAGTGCGGCGACGGCGGCGGCGCGTTTGTTGGCGGGGACGAGACCGAGGACGAGCGGAAGGGACTGCGCGGTTTGTGAGCCAGTGGCGTAGACGCCCGTGGCACTGTTGAGAAATGCTTTGTTGAAGCGCTCGCCGATGGTCCGGGCCTTTTGTTCGAAGGCGGTGGCGTCTTCGGTGCGGCCGATTTGGTTGGCAACGCGGCTCAGGGTTTCGGCGGTGAGGTAATAGAAGGCGGTGGCGGGAAGCGCGATAGGCGTGAGCTGGGGCATGCCGGGGCGGTTGGGGCCCTGATCGTACCAGTCGCCGAGGCCGTGATCCAGCAGGCCGTCTTTGGCGGTGGTGTCGAGGTAGACTAGATAACGAACCATCGCGGGATAACAGCGGCGGAGCACGGAGTCGTCGCCGGTCCATTCGAAGTGTTGCCACGCAGCGAGGATGAGGGCGCTGCCCCATTCGGGTGAGTCGCGGAAACCGCCGTCGAAGATCACGAACTCCGGAGCGATGCTAGGGATGAGTCCGGCGGGTGTTTGCGCTTCGAGCATGTCGTCAAAGCCTTTTGAATACAGGCGTTGCAGGTCAAATTCGTAGCGGAGCGAAGGGCCGTTGAGGTGATATTGTTCGAGCCAGCCGAGACGTTCGCGGTGCGGGCAATCGGTGAGCACGTGGGCGAAGTTACTGCGTTGCGACCAGCGCACGAGCGTGTGGATGCGGTTGAAGAGTTCGTTCGAACAGGAGAAATCGCCAGCGGCGGGCGAGTCGGAGTGGGCGACGCGAGCTGTGATGAAATCGATCACGGGCACCGCATCGGGCACGCCTTCCGGACCTTCGCAACGGACCTCGAGATAGCGTGTGCCGTGGTAGAAAAATCGGGGATGCCATTCTTCGCCTTTGAGTTTTCCGGCTAGCGTGTAGTTCCAGGAGGCGTCGCCGCCACCGCAGGAGCCGCGGTCCACCGAACCATCGACTTTCAATAACTCGGCGGGGATGATTTTGACCTTTGCTCCTGCCTGGCCCCAAACTTTGAGGTCGAGCATGAGCGAGACGTTTTGACCGAGATCGTAAACGGTGACGCCGGGCTTGAGCTTTTGGGCTGAGACGGGTTTGAGCGTTTCGAAGAGTTTGAAGGGTGGAGATGAACGGGAGAATCCGCGCAGGGCGCCGGCGGGTGGGTCGGGATTGACAACGGCGGTGGCCCAGGATTTGTCGCTGAAGCCAGGTTCGTCCCAACCGGTGAGAGAGCGGCGGGCGTCGTAGTCTTCGCCGCTGAACATGGCGGCGACGGTGGTCGGCCCGGGAGCGAGCGACCAGGTTTTATCGGTGGGAATGGTTTCGACGGAGCCGTTTTCGTACTCGAGACGGATCAGGCCCTTGGCGGTGAGGGCGTGGAACGCGGAGGTGAATTTCGTGTAGCGTTTGGGAGCGGCCTGGACGTTGTACATGCCGCCGGCGAGGGTGAGGCCGATGGCGTTGAGTTTGGTGGGTTGAAGGAGATTCGTGATGTCGTAGGTTTCGTAGAGACAGGTCTGGGCGGTGTCGGTCCAGCCGGGGGTGAGCAGGCCTTCGGAGGCGGGCTGGCCGTTGACGGTGATCTGGCAGCTGCCTTGGCCGCTGAGGTGAACGAGGGCACGTTTTAGCTTCGGGCGAACGAGGAATTCGCGGCGGAGCAGCAGTGTGTCGGTGGCGCGTGGGTTGGTGCCGGGCAGGCCAAGTCCGTCGGTGACGGCGGCGGCGGAGAACGGCGGTATTTCGATGCTGTCGCTGGCGGTGACGCGGGCATGGGCGGCGACGTTTTTGCCGCCGGAGAGTACGGCGATCTGGCTGAGGGCAAGGCAGTGGATGCCGCCGATGGCGCGGAGTTGGGTGGCGGTGAGGCGTAGGTAACGGGCGGATACGGCCTTCACGGGGAAGTCGAGCTTGCGCAACCAGATGTTAGGCGGGGTAACGGTGTGGTCGGCGAGCGTGGTGGCGCCGGACATGTCGGGGCTGTTGGAGGCTTCGATCTTGAAATAGTGCGGGAAGCCGACGCGTTCGCTTACTCCGTGTTCGAGGGCGAAGAGTTGCACGGCGTCGATGGGGAATTCGGCACCGAGATCGAGTTGGAGCCATTTGGGCGTCTCGGGTTTCTCGGCGTTTTCAGAGCGGAAACCGAGCGCGGGACGAACGTAGGGCAGGAGAGCGGGATCGGTGATCCATTGGGCGTTGACCCAATCCTGAGCGTTGAGGATGCCCATGGTCCAGGTCGACGGACTGCTCCAAGCGGTGGGTTGGTCGTTGCGATCCCAGAGTTGGATTTTCCAGAAGATTTGTTGGGAAGAGGCGAGGGTTTTGCCTTTCCAGGCGAGGTTGATACTTTCGGCGGAGGTGACTTTGCCGGTGTCCCAGAGTTCGCCACGGTCGAGTTCGAGCATCTGAGACGAGGCAGAGGCGAGAATGCGGTAGGCGGTCTGGCGCTGGCCGGGTTCGTCAGATCGCATTTGCCAGCTGAGGCGCGGCGCGGTTGAATCAACGCCGAGCGGCGCGGCGGAGGACTCGCAACGGAGTTCGACGGGTTGAACGGAGGCCGTAGTTTTGAGAACGGAAAACGTTACGAGTAGTGCGAGAAAATGGGGAAGGGCGCGCATGGTTTCAGGGAAGAACAGACTCAACGCGGAACGTTCGGTTCCTGAAAGCAGAAAGACGGTGGACGTATGAATGTGGCTGCCGAGAGCATGGAAATGGAAATATTGAATCCCTCATGAATGCGAATTGCCATTCATGAGGGAGGCAATTTAAACCACTGACTTCATGAACGGAACGCGAAAGCGCGGAGGGGTAAAATGCCGGGACGGGACCGGTTGTATTCTTTGCGGGCGTTTTGGCGTGAGACAATGCATCAGGCTGAAGAATCTTGGTTCTTATAAAGGTTAACAGCACGCCCCTGTCTGCTTGGAATTTTAGGTCGGAGAATAACCAGGTGCTGACGCCAACCGCGAGCGTGAGCGGTTTTCTTTCTCAGTTGCGGAGCTAGGGCCTTGCTGACCTTGTGTGCGTGCTGGTGTACAACCCATCTTCCCGATGATCATCCCTGAATGTCCTGTTTCAATTTATGGTGTTTTTGATTTCACTGCGAATGACGTGAAGGACTGGAGCCGGCTGCGCTGTCGATCGATACCGGTCAAAGTCTGTCATTGGTTACTTTTATTGTGTCTTGTTTTTCCCTTTGCCCTGGCATCGAACCGCATCGATGTGCCGGTAAAGGTGAATGGCCAGATCATGCGTTTCGGTTTTGATACCGGCGCGGGTCCGGAAGTTGTGCTCTGGCGTGATGTGGCTGATTTGATGGCGTTGTCCCTCGCGACGCAGACGGCGACGACCGAACCAATTCCAGCGGGACAAGTTCGGACTGAGTTATCCAATCCTGTCGATTTGGAGTTTCTCGGTTTCAAGTCGAAGGGGGTATGCCTGACCATTGTCAAATCGCCTGAATATTTGAAGTGGGAGATCCAAGGTCTGATCGGATGGCCTACGGTGCGTAATAATATTTTGAAATTTGATCTTGGGCGAAGTGGACTGAGTGTCCTCAACGGCGTCCCGACGGAAGCTGAGGGTTGGCTCAAATACCGGGTGGCCAAGAGTGCGAACACACTGGTGATTGAGATTCCGGGAAGTGACGGTAGCACGGGGTTGGTTTCCATTGATACGGGTTCGGATGGGAGCGTATCGCTTGCTCCTCGATTGTGGTTAGAATGGAAGGCCGCTCACCCCGGTCCGCCTGCCGTGTTCGAAGCTCATGAAATGCTCTCGACGGGAATCGCCGTTTCCGAAGTCACTGCTGCCGAACATTGGTCAATCGATAAGCTGTCATTATCCAACGTCATTCTCGGAGAGGCGCATCCTTCGGATATCGCCCTTCACGGTGCCAATTACCTCGCGACAATGGGCTATGATGCGTTGCGTAAAATGACGCTGATCGTTGATGCCCGAAATGGCTGGGCGTACATTCAGCCGCATGACGATTCTCCGCGTCTGGGCCTGTATAATCGGTTGGGCGCTGCGTTCGTTCCCGACGGTTCACACGACGGGGCAGTGGTGGCGCGGGTGGCTGCGGAAAGTCCTGCTGCGGCAGTTGGGCTGCGCGATGGAGATCGCCTGCTTAAGCTTAATGGCATTGAAGTCGAGCATTGGCGCAAACGCCCGGGAACTTGGCCTCCGGCTTTTTTCTTTAATCAATCGGCAGGTACTCGCCTGGAGATGGAGGTGCAACGAGGTTCGCAGACCGTCACGGCTCATCCGGTGTTGCAGGAGATATTGGGTCCAAAAAACGTTCAGCCAACCCCGCCGTTCGATAGGCCGCTATGTCCGGATTTTCATTTTGTGCCTCCGCTCGCGAGTTTGGTTAGGCGCGCTGAAACGCTGGGGATTCCGATCACGCCGCAGGCGTCACCCCGCGAGCCCGGTTTCATGCAAAAGGGAGACACCGTCACCGTCGTTGTCACCAGCGTGGATGAGGGCAAACTGCAGCAGTGGCTTGTTCTGTTTGCCGGTAATGAGTTGAAGCCGAAGGAGAAAAAAGCTGAGCGAAAGGTTCCGGTTCTCTTTACGTCGAGCGGAAGAGAATTGCGTTTCGATAACACTCCGGCTGGGGTCGCGATCCGTACGGTCGGCCCGTTCAACGCGACTGGGAAAGACAACGGCGTTCGCGATGAATGGTCGGGTGCCATCGTAACGCGTGATTTCCTTGCGTTGGGGTTCGATAGCACCGCACTCACGATGCGCAAACTCTCTTCGGCAGTAGGAAATAGCCTGGGCTTCAGCGGTCGACCACTTCCCGAAAAGGAGGCTGCGGCCAATCGAACTCGGCTGGAAACGGCAGGTATCGGTTTGGACGGGGAACGAGCTTTTGCTGGGGGAACGATGGCGATGGCAGACTTCTTTCAAATTGCTGCGCAGACTCCCGGTATACGCGATGTGCTGCGTGAGATGCTCGACATTTCGTGGAAGGACTTTCTGAAAAATCCGCAAATTGGAATTAATATCCAAGGTGAGGTAGAAGATTTTTCACCCGGATTTTGGGGACTACTACCTGACGAACCATGCCGCAGTTTCTGTTTTCGCGTCGACCTGAATGGGGTCCCTCGTCTGATGTGCCGCGTCGCGGCAACCAAACCGATGCGACCGCTCCAAACGGTGGCCGGTGTGGTGGGAATCGCGGCGTCGCGCGTGGACGGAAGCGGGCCGCATGTTATGGTTCGCATACTGTCGACTCGCTTGGCCGAAAAAACGCAGTGAAATCAGCACGTCGGCGAGCGGATGACGTTGTTTTAAACAGGTAACTGACACGCCTCATTATTCATGGGCTACTTCGCTTCGAGCTGAATGTTGCCAGACTAGATTATACCGCGGGCAATCGGCGCGGGGGGAAGGCGTGGCGTTCTTTGGTTGGCTCAGCAACCTAGTTTGGGGATCGGCTGATCGTAGGCGGGGAAGTCTTCAACGCTGGGGATCAACGTGAACGAAGACATTCGTGACGCAGGGTGGATTCGTCTTGTCCCAATCTTCCTTGAGCGCGTGGAAATCGTCGAAATTGGCCACGTAGCCCTCGAGTTCGATGGAGTCGTCGCCCGTTTGATTCGTGAGAAAACGAATTCGCCGGAATCGCATTTGGGAAGTGAACGCGCCGGCATGTTTTTGGAGGTGGAGTTCGGCTTTAGTCATGCGCGAATGAGGGGAGGACCTATGTAGGCCGAATTTGATTGGCGGGGGCTCAGTTGATGCTGGCAGAAGAGGCTCGCGCAATCGGGTCAGTCAAGAGTCAAGCGTGACGTTCTTTGTAGGGCTCAATGATGGGTTTGCCGGGGATGCTCCAGGCTTTGGCGATGCGGCCGTCTTTCACTTCGTAGATCATCACCAGTTCGAGCGTGCCGGGACCCTCGGGAAAGGTTCGGGTGACGGTTTCGTGATCGACGACCGTGTTTCCGACAACGACCCGGTGGACGAGTTTAGCGAAGAGGTTTGGCTCGGCGAAGCGGCTGGCAAACCGTGCCCGCAAGTCCGCCGTGCCACGTGCGCCGAGTTTTGACGGATGCTCGAACAACTCGGCATCGTCCGCATAAATCGCAAGGATCGCCTCAAGATCGAGCGCATTAAACGCCTCTAACTGGCGCTGCACAACGGATTCGGGGGATAGATTTAAGACGTTCAAGTTTTAGTTCGGTATAGAGAGGCGATTGGATCGGTCAACGGTCAATGTGAAGGGTTTTTATTGGCTTCTGTGTGGACCGGATTAACCACAAACTACAAAACACGCCGCTGTCCTTGTACGCACAACGATCACCCCGATATCTTTTGACTGATGACCTTTTTTCTCAATCCTGGATCCAGTTCCTATCAGTAATAAATTGCAGGCCGCATGTCATGACCCCGCCCTCTCCCATTCCTCCAGCCGCCTTCTGGCATTCCGCTATGTGGGCGGGCATCTTCCTAACCGCGTGCCTGCTGGGCGCCGAACCTAATCCCACTCCTTCCACCGAGCCTCCGAAGGAATACATCGTCTTCATCGGCGCCGACGTCTTGACCGAGTACGGCGGCAAGCAGCACCGCGTGGTCGGCGCGGACCGGAGTTCATTGGAAATCAAGGCCGATGCAGAGACCAAGGTCGCTCCTGCCTACCGAGTGAACGGTTACCAGACTGTGCGAAGTACGAAGCTCAGCAAATTCAAGGCGAACATCGATTCAATCAAAGCGTCCAGCCTGCGGATCGCGTTCAACCAACAGAACGGTCAGGACGAACTTGATGGGATGGCCGCAATCGGCAGCCAAGAGCGCAGTTTGCAGTTGGCACAGGCGAATAGGGATGCCCTGCAGACGGCATTTGGGCCAGCCGCTACGGCCCGCCTGGATGAGAAGATAGCGGCGTCGACTGACCAACTCAACAATACGCGTAACGTGATTGACGATCAGAATGCAAAACGGCCTGATGAATTGGAACGTGACGCCAAACTGAAGCTGGCCCCGGGCCAGCAGGCATCGAACCCGGAGATGCCATTCGCCTACGAACACGATCCCGTTGGCGACGGACTCGAGATAAAGTGCGCGATTTCCTCCCCTTATCCGCTCGAAAAAGCGTACATCGCGGTCACCGTCCTCTACCTCGATCCCCGCCAGCCGGGTCGAAAACGGATGCAGACCGGGCTCCAATCGATCAGTCGTATCACGCAAAAACCGCAGAAGGTGACGATCGGGGTCCGCAACATGCCGGTCGGCTTCCACCTTTTGGGCTGCAGCTTCGATCTCTACGGCAACGGCCAGGAAGTGCCGACCAACTTGTCAAGAACACCTCAGGTGATGACTGAAGAGCAGGCCTATCAGTGTTTCTTTGGCGATTACCTGTCGCGCAACCGCAACAAGACTCGCCCGCCCGCGCCCCTGCTGCTCGCCCCGGAAAGCGAATTGCGGCGGCAGGTCAGCCCTGCTGAACTTGAGCAGGTGATCTATACCCAGGTCGACAAGCAAGGCAGCGTCGGGGCTCTGAGCACGGATGAAGCCGGGACGAAGAATGTCCCGCCGCAGATTCTCTCCGTGCTGTATTCCGTCCGCTTTTTCCCCGCCTTGGAAGACGGCAAACCGGTCGACCGCCACGTCAAACTGAAACTGTCCGATCTTCTGCGCTAGGACCAGTCCGACGCGGTCAGGTTGTAGTTTGTAGTTGATGGAAAGAAAGCTGCATCCCTGTCGTAGCGGTCATGGGATTGGAGTTTGAGGGCTCCACCTCGAAATGATCGGAATCGAACCAATACTCGGCGCGCCCGGCGGTCGCAGCCCTACCTCGATCCTTCCGACATTAGCGTCGATTAGTGTTAATTAGCGGTTCAAAAATTCTGGGAGAAAGATAAAGAGAACGAGAAAGAGGGAATCGTTTATCTCGTTCGCGAGTGGTGGCGGAAGAGCCAGCGGGCGATGACGGGCATGAGGATGATCGCGCCGAGCATGTTTACGAGGAACATGAAGGTTAAGAGGACGCCCATGTCGGCCTGGAATTTTAGGTCGGAGAATAACCAGGTGCTGACGCCAATCGCCAGGGTCAGGCCGGTGAAGACTACGGCGCTGCCGGTTTGGGTGAAGGCAGTGTACATCGCGTCTTCGAAGTATTCGCCGGACTCAAGCGCGGTGCGGAGTTTGGCGTAGAGATAAATGCCGTAATCGACACCGATGCCGACGCCGAGCGCGACGACGGGGAGGGTGGAGGTTTTTAATCCGATCTGAAGGTAAACCATCACGACGTAGGCAAGCCAGGAGACGAGGGCGAGCGGGATCACGATGCAGAGCGTGGCCCGCCACGAGCGGAAGGTGAGCAGGCACAGGCCGATGACGGCGCCAAAGACCCAGAGGAGAATGGGGAACTGCGCGGCGGCGATGACTTCGTTGGTGGCGGCCATCACGCCGGCGTTGCCGCTGGCGAGTTTGAACTTTGTGGTGCTGGTGGCATGTTCGGTTTGGAAGGCTTTGGCGACGTCGGTGACGGTGCGGAGGGTTTCGGCTTTGTGGTCGGTGAGGAAGATCATCATCGGCATGACGGAGCCGTCGGCGTTGAGCAGGCCGGTGGCGGTTTCGATCGGCGAGACGGCTTGCGCGAGCGCATTCGGGTGGCGGGGGAGGATACGCCATTTGAGCGAGCCTTCGTTCCAGCCGGCGTTGACGATCTTGGCGACGGTGGGAACGCTCACGATGGATTTAACGCAGGGCAGCGCGCGGAGGCGGCCTTCGAGTTCGTCCATGAGCGTGAGGACGTCGAAGTTGACGCAGCCGTTGGGTTCGGTTTCGACGATGACGGAGAGAATATCGACGCCGATACTGAACTTTTCGGTGATGATGCGGGTGTCGGCGTTGTAACGGGAGTTTTGGCGGAGTTCGGGCACGCCGGCGTGGAGATCGCCGATGCGGACTTCCTGGGATTTGTACCAGGCGAAGAGGCCGAGAAGCGCCGAGACAAAGAGGATGACGATCGACGGCGTGGGCTCCATGATCCGCGAAACCTTTCGCCAGAGGGCATCGGTGCGGACTTTGCGTTTGGCGACGCGGGCTTGGTAGGTGGCGGGGATTTTTTGGAACGAGAGGAGAATTGGCAGGAGGAAGAGATTTGAAACGATGATGACGGCGACGCCGAGCGACGCGGTGATGGCGAGTTCCTGGATCGTTTGGATTTTGATCACGAGCATCGTGAGGAAGCCAAAGGTGTCGGCGAGCAGCGCGGCGCCGCCGGGGATCAGGAGCTGGCGGAAGGCACCACGGGCGGCGGCGACGTTGTCCTGGCCGGCAAACATCTCGGCGCGGAAGGCGCGGACCATTTGCACGGCGTGACTGACGCCGATAGCGAACACGAGGAAAGGGATAAGAATGGAAAGCGGGTCGATGCCGTAGCCGAGGGCGCTGAGGAGGCCGAGTTGCCAGACGACGGCGACGAAGGAACAGATGAGCGGCGGGATCGTCATCCGCAGCGAATGCGAATACAGGTAAACCAGCAGACCGGTGACAAAGAACGAAACGACGAAGAAGATGAGCACGCCGCGGGCGCCTTCGCTGACGTCGCCGATGACCTTGGCGAAACCGATGATGTGAACGCTGACGGTGTCGCTCTCGTATTTGTCGCGGATGCGGGTTTCGAGGTTTTTGGCGACGGCGATGTAGTCGAGTTTTTTGCCGGTGACGGGATCAACTTCGAAGAGTTGGGCGGTGATGATGGCGCCGGAGAAATCGTTGGCCACGAGTTGGCCGACCTTGCCGGATTTGATGACGTTTTCGCGCACGCGGGCGAGGTCTTCGGGTGTGTTCTTGAAGTTGGCGGGGATGACGGTGCCGCCGGCGAAGCCATCTTCTACCACCTCGACGTAACGGACGTTGGGTGTGAAGAGCGATTGGACCTGGCTGCGCTCGACGCCGGGCATGAAGAAGACCTCGTCGGTGGCGGCTTTGAGGGTTTTGAAGAAATCGGGGGTGAAGATGGTGCCGTTTTTGGCGACGAGGGCGATGATCACGCGGTTGGCGCCGCCGAATTGGTCCTGATATTTGGTGAAGGTCTGGATGTAGGGGTGTTCGAGCGGGAGCTGTTTGTTGAAACTGGCGTCGACTCGGATGCGCGTGCAATAGAATGCCATCAGCGCGGTGAGCGCGGCGAAGATGATTGTCAGCGCGATGCGACGGCGAAAGACGAAGCTTTCAATGGCGGCGATGAAGTTCATCAAAACAGGGAAGGGATTTTAATCGCGAATTAGGAAACGGAATTCGGAGTTTTTAACCACGGATTACACGGATTAACACGGATGAGGATGATGAGACACTGTTGGATTGGTTCGGTGGTATTATCCGTGAGCATCCGTGTAATCCGTGGTTATAATCTTTTTTGAATTACTCGGGTTTGGGGAGGTGGGTGACGCCGGCTTCGCCGAAGGCGAGGAGGGTGCCGTTGGGGGCTTCGAGGAGTTCGGCGACGGCCGTGGTGAGGCCGGGTTGCCACGGGTGAAAGGTTAAGCCGTCGTCGTTGCTCACGAAAAAGGCACGCGCCTGGCCGGCGAGGATGATCGGGCCGGTTTTTAGTTTCACCGCCGTCATGATTAGGGCAGGCGTGGCGAGGGCGACGGGTTGCCAGGAAATCTCGGCGCCTTCGGAGCGATAAACGTGGCCGCGCAGGCCGTAGGCGAGAGCGGTGGCGGGGCCGAGGGGCAGCACGCCGAAGAACGAGCCTTCGTAGCCGGTGGGCGTGGCAGTGAAGGTTTCAAGGTTGCGCGTGGTTCGGAGGAGCGTGCCGCGTTCGCCAGCGATGAAGAGCGTACCGTCGGCCGAGGCGGTGAGGCGGTTGAGATGCAGGTCCTCTTCGAGGGCTTTGCGTGGGGTCCAGGTGGTGCCTGCGTCGTCGGTGGTGAAGAAACTGCCGAAGGCGCCGATGGCGACGGCATGGCGCGGGTCGAGCGCGAGGACATCGAGGAAGGAGAGCGCGGGGTTGTTGAATTGTTGGGTCCAGGTGGTGCCGCCGTCGCGGGTGGCGAGGATGACGCCGTCGTGGCCGACGATCCAACCCTGGTTGTTATCGGCAAAGCTGATGCCGGTCAGCGTGGCGCGGGTGGGCGAGGGCAGGAGTTCCCAGGATTGGCCGGAGTCGGTGGAGCGGAGGATGGCGCCGCGTTCGCCGACGGCGATGATGGTGGGGCCGACGGTGGTGGCGTCGAGGAGCAGGCCGCGTGCGGCGGGGATCGGGTCTGCGGCGACGGCGGGAACTAGAAGCCAGAGGCTAGAGGCCAGGAGCCAGATGATAGAGGCCAGAGGCCAGAAGCCAGAGATCAGAAGTCGGAGGTCGGCGATCGGACGCTGAGAGCCTGAGGGAGAGACCATGTTTGGGGAAATGTAGGGCCTGAGCTCGTCTCAGGCCGTTCTGCGTTGCAAGTCGACGGACGGCCCGGCGGTCCGTCCCTACCTCGGAAAATCAACGTGTGCCTTCGCGGCTGAGGGCGGTGGAGGAATAATCCGCTGGCGTGCGTTTGATTGAGAAATCGTAGGCTTTGTGTTCGGGGTTGAGTCCGACGGCGAGGTAGCGACCGTTGCGCAGATCGGTGTGGACTTCGAGCGCGCTCCAGAATGTCGGGACTTCGTAGTAGTTGATGCAATGCGCTTCGGAGACGCGCCAGAGTTCGTTGTGCGAGTCGTATTGGTCCACGCCGAGCACCTGCCAGCTGTCTTCGTCAACGTAGAACGTGCGGCGGGTGTAGAGGTGGCTCGTGCCGGGCTTGAGCGTGGCTTCGACGACCCAGACGCGGTGGAGTTCGTAGCGGGTGAGATCCTGGTTGATATGGAGTGGTTTTAGAACGTCGGCGATTTTAATTTTGTCGCTGTGCAGCTGGTAGGAGTTGTAGGGAACGATGAGTTCATTCTTGCCGACGAGTTTCCATTCGTAGCGGTCGGGCGCGCCGTTATACATGTCGAATTGGTCGTTGGTGCGCATGCCGTCGGAGGCGGTGCCGGGTTCGTCGTAGGCGACCTTGGGCGCGAGGCGGACGCGGCGCTGGCCAGGATTGTAGATCCAAGCGTGGCGGGCTTCTTTCACCTGATCCATGGTTTCGTGAACGAGAAGAATGGAGCCGGCGTAGCGGGCGGGAGCGGTGGTGGCCTGTTTGTAGTAGACGAGAACGTTGTTGAGATTTTGTTGCGTGATGTCGGGGCGAACGTAGTTGAACAGGAACTCGTCTTCGAATTCCACGAGGCTGTAACTGCCGTTGCGGAGGGGCGCGGCCTGGGCGTAGGTGCGGGAGGCGGCGTCGCCACGGTAGCGTACGAGATGGTTCCAGATGACTTCGAGGCCATTTTGCGGAACGGGGAACGGGATGCCGATCAAGGCACCTTCGACATTGGCGCCGTTGTTGGCGAGTTTGGCGGTGGGGGCGACGTTCTTGGTGGCGTCGTAGATGCGTTGGGGAGCGGAGGCGGTTCGGTGCGTGGGATAAACGGGCAGTTTGTAATCCGAGTATGCTTTCAGGAGTGCGATGTGCCCGGCGGTGAGGTGGGCTTCGTATTGGGCGAAGTTGGCGGGAGTAATTGTGTAGAGCGGTGCTTCGTCGGCGAAGGGCGCGGGGTGATGGTCGCCAACTTTGTATCCGGCGGGCGGTATGGTGACGCCACCGGTCCAGGCGGGGATGGTACCATCGGCGTTGCCGGCGCGTTCGGCGCCGAGCGGAGTGAGTTCGTGGCCGAGGCGGGCGAGATCGGCGTCGCTAATCGCGGCGAAGGCGAGCGCGGGGGAGAGAAGAACGAGCGCGGACAGGAAATGGTTTTTCATGACGGAGCTTAGAAGGAGTATTTGAGCGTGGACGAAACGTAGTCGCGATCACTGAGGAGATTATAGCGACCGGCGCCGAAATAATTCACGTAACGCACTTCGAGTGACCAGCTGTTTTGCCAGGAGAACTCGGTGACGAGGTTGATGGATTTTCGGCCGGTGATGAAATTGCCGAGGGGCAGCGGGGTGTTGCCTTTGACGTCGTGGACGAAGGCGATGGAGGGGGTGACGTTCACGCCGGCGAAGACGTTGTTGTATTCGAGGCGTCCGACGACCTGATAACCCCAAGAGAATGGATCGGCAAAAGCGCTGTAGGGTGTGGCGAGAAGCGGTGTGCTGCCGGCTGAGGTGGTGTTGTTCATCGCGGTCTGACTTCCGCTGGTGAAGGTGCCCATGCCGTCGAAGCGGAGAAGGTCTTTTGAAGGCATGCCAGCGACGTAAACTCCGCCGACCTCCGTGATGAGGGTGCTTTGGTTGGCGCCGAGGAGTGGGCCGAAGGTTTTGGTGAGTGTGGTTTGCGCGGTCCAAACGTCCTTGCGGCGGTAGCCGGAGATTTCGGTGTTATACTGGCCGATGTAGTCACCGAGCTGGTTCGCGCCATTGGCCTGGCCGAACTTGGTGCTGAGTGCGGAGAGGGTGGCGAAGAGGAGTTCGACGTCGTCGATTTGTAGCGGTACGCCGTGCTTGTAGGAAACTTCGCCCTGCATCGCGATGCCGGTGTTGCCGAGTGATGTGTTGAAACTCACGCCGAGCATTTTGATGTCTTCGGGGTATTCGATGAAGTAGCGGCCGGTGGCGGCGGTGTTGAGGAGTCCGAGTTGCGCGGCGCCATTGGCGATGGTTATGGCGCTGGGGTAGAACGGAGCGTAAGGAGCCAGGCCGGCCGGGAGTGACGCGACGGGCATTCCGAGAAAGGCGGCGCCGAGTAGTTGTGGCAAAACGGCTGCGACGGTCGCGGGTGGCACACCGTTGGCGATCATGGCTGGTGCGAGGTTGGCGGAGGCGAGTGCGGAAGCGGTGGCCTGGACTTGGGCGATGCTGATGGGACCCGTTGGCGTGCGTGCACTGATAACCGGAAGGCGGCTGTGGTAGTTAGCGAAGTAGAAACCAAAGTCGGTGTGGCCGAGGGCAGGTACGGCGATGTGCAGGTCGGCACCGTATTGGTTATAGTTGCCGCCTTCGCGATCGTAGTCGCGCGGTACTGCGCCGAGCGGCGTGCGGTCAGAAAGAGCGCCGAAGCCGAGGTAAACATTGCTGCCGCCACGGGTCGCAAAATCGTTGGTGCTAAAATAACTGCCGGCGGGATCGATCTCGGTGCGGCGAAATTCGAGCAACCAGAACGCTTCCAGCGTGACGTTGTCGCTCAGGCCGACGGAGGCTTTGAGCATGTTGACGGGCAGGAGCACCTCGCGTAGTTCGGCACCGGGAACGCGGAGTTTGGCGGCGTCGACGGAGTTGACGACGTTAATGCCGTTCGGGATGAAGGTGCTCTCACCGAGGTTGAGGACCTGGCGGCCGAAACGGAGGTCGAGCGCGTGGTTGGCGATGTCGAATTTCCCGCGAACGTAGAGATCGAGAAAATCCTGATTTTTACCGACCCGGTCGAGCGCTGCGCTCGTGAGCGGAGTGCGGTCGCGGGTACCTTTTTCGTTTTCGACGTCGTAGAAATAATAGCCGCTGGCGAGAGCGCCGAAGTCGTGGTACTTGAGTTCGAGGGTGTGCGTGCCTTTGAAGATGCGCGAAGCCCAACCTTTGCGGTAGTTGAGGTTGCCTTCGTCGGCGTTGACGGAGTTTTGCTGGCCGCCGTTGGAGGTGCCGTAGAATTGGGGATCGGGATCGGCGAGGCGATAAATACCGCCGGCGGAAAGGGTGGTGTCGAAAGTGACCTTGAAATCGCCGTCGTTGAAAACGATCGCGTGCAGCGGGACGGCCAGGCCCAAAAGTGAAACGGGGTAGAGGAGGCGGAAGGTTCGGCAGAGTGACTTCATGAATCGGGTATTGTTCATAGGGTTTAGGAAGCTACGCGGCTGAAGGCGCGGTTGATTAACTTATACAAGCTATGCCAACTCGTTATGGGGAGGCGTCGAAAAAAGGGGGCTGAGCGGTCGGACTCAAGGCCGAATTCCAAGTATACGAAAATGTTATCCCGCTTTGACCCGTGCG
>Ga0302321_100001031_pt1 | contig 23973 bp, 23 predicted proteins | sample Fen_T0_1_FD_202505 | JGI IMG/M metagenome (GOLD analysis project Ga0302321, IMG submission 202505) | Peat permafrost microbial communities from Stordalen Mire near Abisko, Sweden - Fen_T0_1 | ecosystem: Environmental > Terrestrial > Soil > Wetlands > Permafrost | place: Sweden: Abisko...
TTGTTATTGGGATCTCATTTTTACCTCAGGAAAAGAAGAACGAGACGCCTCCGCTGCAGCCATCATCGTTTGCGGTCTGCTGGAATTAATCAAACATCTACCGCCAATCGACCCGGATCGGTCGCGCTACGAAAACGCCGCTCACGCGATGCTTGTCTCGCTCACGCAAAACTACACGAGCAGAGATCTGCCGTCCTCGAACGCGGTCTTGCTTCACTCCGTCTACGCCAAGGGCAACGGGCTCGGTATCGATGAAAGCTGCATCTGGGGCGATTATTTCTATTTGGAAGCACTTGTCCGCGTGACGCGCAACTGGCAGCTTTATTGGTGAATGCGCGTGATTGCGCATCCGCCTTCACGTCCATGTCCCCAATACCGTTACAATCCATAGCGCCAAAACTTCCTCCGGGCATCCTCTACGGCGGAGACTACAACCCTGAACAATGGCCAGAGGCTGTGTGGCAGGAAGACGTGCGCCTGATGCGCGAAGCCGGGGTTAACTTCGTGAGTTTGGCGATTTTTTCCTGGGCGAAAATCGAACCGCGCCTAAACGAATTTTCGTTTGGCTGGCTTGATCGCATCATAGACTTGCTCTGGGAAAATGGGGTTTCGATCAATCTCGCCACCGCAACAGCGTCACCTCCGGCTTGGTTTTCCTGTGCTCATCCGGAGAGTTTGCCGGTCGACGAAAACGGCACCCGGCTTTCGATCGGCTCGCGTCAGCATTATTGTCCTAATAGTCGCGCCTACCGCACTGCCTCGGCTCGGCTTTGCAAAAAAATCGGTGAGCGCTATGCGCATCACCCGGCAGTGGCGTTATGGCATCTCAACAACGAGATCGGCTGCCACAGTCATACGTGCTATTGCGAAACCTGCGCCAGCGATTTTCGAGTGTGGTTGAAAGATCGATACAGCACGCTTGAAGCTCTGAATGACTCGTGGGGAACTGCTTTCTGGAGCCAATCCTACGGCAATTGGGAGGAAATCCAACCGCCGCGAAAGATGATGACCTTCCGCAATCCCGGCCAGGTACTCGATTATACGCGCTTCATGAACGATGCGATGCGCGGAATACTCGTCGGTGAGATCACTGCCCTGCGCGAAGTTGCACCGGACGCAAAAGTCACCACAAACGGACTCGGTTTTTTGCGGCAAACAAACTATTTCGATTGGTACAAACACGTCGACATAGCCGCATGGGATTCTTACCCCGATCCGACGGCGGAATTGGGTGATATTCGCGGCGCAGCATTCGGACATGATCTGTTCCGGTCTCTCCGCGGCGGCCAACCTTTCATTTTAATGGAGCAAGTCACCTCACAGGTGAACTGGCGCTCGGTGAACGCACTCAAGGCACCGGGGCAGATGCGTGCGTTGACCTATCAGGCGATGGCGCGCGGTGCAGATGGGCTCATGTTTTTCCAATGGCGTGCCTCAAAAGCCGGAGCAGAAAAATTCCACGGCGCAATGGTGCCGCACTATGGCCCAAGCGGTCGCATCTTTCAGGAGGTAAAAACACTCGGCGCCGAACTGAAGAAATTAGCGCCACTCGCTGGTTGCAGAACTTCTGCCAAAATCGCACTCATTGTCAGTTGGGAGAATCGCTGGGCCATCGAGCTGGAATCTAAGCCAACCCAATTCGATTATGCAGCCATCGTTGCGGACTTCTATCGCCCCATTTGGGAGGCAAATCTGGCTGTAGACATTATAAGCCCCGAAGCACCACTCGATGGGTACACAGTGGTCGTCGCACCCGCTCTGTATCAGATTTCTCAGGACGAATCGACTCGCCTCAAACAATACGTTGAAAAAGGGGGCACCTTGGTGATGTCGTATTTCAGCGGCGTCACCGATAAGCGCGACCATATCTGGCTAGGCGGCTATCCAGCGACTTTGAAAGACGTATTCGGCCTCGTCGTTGAAGAATGGCAGCCGCTGCTTCCTGGTGAGACCCACGCGCTGATCCACGAAGGCGAAACAAAATCGAGCCGGTGCTCCCGATTCTGTGAATTGATTCACCTCCACGGCGCACAGCCAATAGCTCGGTACGCGGAGAGTATCTTCGCCGAGCGCGCAGCGATCACGACGCACCGTTTTGGCCGTGGTGAAGCCATTTATATCGGAACCCAGCCTGAGCCTCAATTTTTGCAGCGATTGTTTGCACAGGTGTTTTTAGAACGTGGGCTTAAGCCGCCATTATCCGCGGTAGCTGGTATCGAACTCGCCCTAAGAGCCAACGATCAAGACGAATTTCTTTTCGTCATCAATCACCAGCCAACTGAATCCGAGATCGATTTTGCCAACTGGGCAGGAGTCGATCTCCTCACAAAAAAAATCTGCTCAGGCCGCGAAAGCATTCCCGGCTTCGGAGTAAAAATCCTCAAGCGATCACGGCCGTCGGCGGGGTGAGCACGGCCTCGTAACGGCTCGCAAAGCAGATCAACGACCCGTCATGCCTCCGCCGCCTCTATCTTTTTGCGTTCATCCCTTCGCCGCAGTCGACGAAGGACTCGATCGCATTCTCCGATTCGATCAGGGCCTAGGTGAAATCGCTTGGACTTATCCGCTCAAAGAAAAGTGCCGGTCGTTGCAGTGGCTCCCTTCCGGGGTTTTGCTCGCGGCCTGTGACACCGGTTTTCTAGAAATCGACAGCGCGAGCGGACAGCTTCGCCGCACAAAGCGTATCGCCGACACCGGAGTTATTTCGGTCGAACGCCTCAGCAACGGACACACACTTCTTGGTGGTGTCGGGTTGACCAAATCCGATACGATCGAGTTCTTGGAACTCGACTCCCGTGGCACTCTCTTTCGCTCCACGCAGTTTTCCGGCGATTATGTTCGCCGCTCGAGCGCAACTCGGCAGAACACAATTCTCTTCACCTGCGACACCTGCGTGAACGAGGGCGATTGGTCTGGCCGGCTCGTTAGGAAATTTTCCATTCCAGGGTTTAGACACGCGTGGAAAGCTCTACGCGCCGCCGACGGCACCACTTTTATTTCCGCCGGATACGGTGCCTTCATTGTACAATGCGACCAGGATGGACAGGAGCTCCGACGCTGGCACTGCGCGAGCGATCGAGAAGAAATTCGCCCATTTTTCTTCGGCGATTTCACCCCACTCCCCAACGGAGGAATACTCGTCTGCAACTGGCTCGGTCATGGATCCGATTTAGGTGCGTCAGGGTACTCACTCCTGGAATTTGCAGCGGACGGCGCGCTGGTCGGAGCGTGGCGTGACAGCCGGCACACTTCATCCCTGCAAACGTTCGCACTCTCTCCACGGTAACCTTTATCTTAGCTTTTCAACTATACCATGAATACACTGCCATTTTCGACAAATCCGCTGCGTACACGCGCCGACGTGCAGCAGCTGCTCCGCGATCTCGTCGAGCCCATGGTTCCGCATTTCTCAAAGGGCCGCGCCGAAGTGCATCTCGGCGAAAATCGCGCACTTTACGGCGATCCCGCGGGCTGGCTCGAAGGCTTTGCCCGGCCGCTTTGGGGCCTCGTGCCACTCGCCGCGGGCGATGGAGATTTCAAGCACTGGTCCCTCTGGCGCGAGGGTCTCGATTCAGGAACCAATCCGTCCCACCAAGAATTCTGGGGACTGGCAGGCGACTTCGATCAACGCAGTGTAGAACAGGCCGCCATCGGCTTCGGCCTCGCCCTCACCCCAAAAACGGTCTGGGACCCGCTCTCCAGTGATGCGAAGAAACGCCTATCCACCTGGCTGCAGCACATCAACGACGTGAAGCTGGTGCAGAGCAACTGGCTGTTTTTTCGCGTACTCGTGAATCTCGGACTGCGCCGCTGCGGCCAACCGTGGTCACCCGACCGCATCAATGCCGACCTCGACCAGATCGATCAGTTTTATCTCGGCGATGGGTGGTACTCCGATGGCAAAACCTATCCGCCAGGTTATCGCGATGGCCGACTGGGCGACTACTATATTCCGATGGCTTTTCACCTCTATAGCTTGATCTATGCGCGGCTCGCCTCGGACTTCGACCCAACGCGCTCCGCCCGGTATGTGGAACGTGCACGCTCGTTTGCCCGAGATTTTGTTTATTATTTTTCTGCTGATGGTTCGGCTTTGCCCTTTGGACGGAGCCTGACTTATCGATTCGCGCAAGGTTCGTTTTGGGGCGGACTCGCGTTTGCCGCGGTTGAAGCGCTCCCGTGGGGCGTCATCAAGGGACTCTATCTGCGACATCTGCGTTGGTGGATGCAGCAGCCGATTTTTTCCGAGACCGGCCTGCTCACCATTGGCTACGTTTACCCGAATCTGCACATGGCCGAGAGCTACAACTCACCCGACTCACCGTACTGGGCGCTCAAGGCCTTCCTTCCCCTCGCGCTGCCACAAACCCATCCTTTCTGGGAAGCCAAGGAGGAGCCACTGCCGCCACGCCGAGCGGTTGTCACGATTCCAAAAGCCAACCTGATTATCGCCACCGATCCCGTGCGTCGCGAGATCACCGCGCTCACACCCGGCCAGCCTGTCTACGACTGGCCGCGCAATGCACCGCATAGGTATTCAAAATGCGCATACTCCACCCGCTTTGGCTTCAACGTTCCTGCCGGCGCACCCACCCTGGCCGAAGGTGGCTTGGACAATGGTATTTCCGTCAGCGACAACAACCGCTTCTTCCGCGTCCGGGAGCATTGTGAAGACTCAGTCATCAAGGACGGCGTGGGCTATTCGCGATGGCGCCCATGGCCCGATGTTGATATTCAGACTTGGATCATCGCCGCGCCAAATGCTCACGTGCGTATTCATAAACTGACGACCGCCCGAAAGCTCTGGCTGATCGACGGTGGCTTCCCGATCGCCTACACGCGAAAAAGCACCCTCGAACAAATTCCGGCGGGAGAACCGGGGCCAATCGTACGCGGCCCGAACGGCGCCTCACTCATGTGCCGCCTGCTCGGTGAACAACAACCGGAGTGCGCCGAACTCGGCGCTAACAGTTCCCTGCTGGCATCGCTCACCGCGCTGCCCCTGCTCCGCTCTTCCTACGAAGCAGGCCGCGAGTACTGGTTCGCCAGCTATGTCGCCGGTAGCGGAACGCGTGACGACGATTTTCCTGCAGCCCTGGAATACACCGTGCAGATCGACGGCTCCGTCACTCGTGTCCTGCGGAACCAGGTGCCATGGTGGTCCTCGGAATCCGAAACAACCGGCAAATCTTCATCCAGCCGTCTGGCTGAAATTTCGCGTTCTGTCTAACGCGCGCCAACGATTCTCTACATTTTGTTGCAGCAGGCTGCTCACCGTTCCCTACGTGCCCAGTCATCCCACGTGTTTGGAGAGCCACGAACCCTCCTGGAAACTCGCAGCACAAATTGCCAGCCATTCTAGCTTTCCTACAAGAACCAAGGCCCGCACCGACCTCCGTCCAAAACCGGGGAAAGGCATAAAACGTCCCTTCAACCTCCGCTTTTCATCATATAACACGTTAATAAATTAGTTAATTGATAAGATCAGGGTCCGCACTTACCTAGGAGAGAAGGCGCTGGGCGGATTTGGGCCACAAGATTACAGATCCGGCCAATTGCTTCATCCAACTCCTTAGTCTGGCCCAAACGCGGGCGACGATAAACCCAATTCAATCATAACTTATGCTCCAAGGTGACATCAGCGAGTTTTCTGCGGAAACTGGCAGGGGTCTTTCCGGTGGCTTTTCGGAAGGCCGAATAAAATGTCGGTGTTGTTCCAAACCCGCTTTCGACAGCGATCGTATCTATGGTGATCTTTTGTGACATCTGCATCAGTGCTTCTGCGCGTTGCACGCGCAGCTTGGTGAGATATTCGTGGGGCGAACTGGCTAGGTTTTCTCGGAAGCGCATTTCGAGCGTTCTTTTTGACACACCTACGTGCTCCGCAATGAGGGTAACGTTGAATTGCGCCTTCAAATTACCCCTCATGTAATCCAAGGCCTTCTGCATTACAGTGTCTGCACAGTATAACATGTCTGTGGATTGACGCGCCGCGATTCCGTCGGAATTCAACAGCAAGTCCTCCCTGGGAGGTGGGGCGCCCTGCATCATGCGATCGAGAAGAGCCGCTGCTTCCCAGCCGACCCGCTCCGAATTCCGGTAGATACTGGTTATGGATGGAACCGTGTGCTCACAAATGGTTTCGTCATTATCCATCCCGATGACCGCGATATCATCTGGAATCCGCAAGCCTGCTTCTTGACACGCCTCAATAACAAATTGAGCCCGGTAATCGTGCACGGCGAAGATGCCGCACGGCCGAGGAAGTCCGCGAAGCCATTTGGCAAGTCCGGCGATGCGCTGCGTCCAACTCTGTTTGGATTCGCTACGGGAAGCGCGGAGTAAGGCTGTGGCGGTCACGCCGGAGTCGGCCGCTCGTTCGCAGAAACCCGCCCGCCGCTGGTCGGAATACCAGAGATTCTGCCAGCCAAAAAAAGCGAGGTTTCGCAATCCACGCTCCAAGAGATGATCGGCGGCCAAGCGTCCGGCTTGAAAGTGATTCACCATTACGCGTGGAACCCCGAAAGATCGCGGCAGCCCTCCGGCGAGGTTAACGACAGGAATTCCCATCCGCTTTGCGTTGCGAAGTTCACGCTCATTGTTCGAGACGGCGATGATTGCGTCTCCCTTCCACCCGCGCATTGAACCAAGAGTGAGTGCTGACTCTTCCGCGCCACGCAGGGTTGGTGGACTGCTAAAAAGATGCCACCCACCTTGTTCGCGGGCATAGCGCCGTATACCGTCGAGGCAGCGAGCGATCCAAGGGACGGATGCGGGATAAAGAAGCGCTACTTTTCTTGTTTTTGGACTGCGCATTTCTTTACCTTGTTTGCGCATTCCTTCGATTGTGCGCAACGTCAAACAAAGTAGGATTAGCGATGATTTCTGAAATCTCCGCCCCCACCCCAAACCGGCGAATAATAAAATCACTTATTTATAAAACTACTTAATAGGACCAATTCCATGAAAAGCGCCTTCACCGTAAATAACCCTGACTTTAATCTCAGTCCGTACACCGGGATGACAAGGAAGCACTACATTGACTGCGCGAAATACGTGCTGGAGCGGGCCTTCTCACATGTAAAATCACTGGAGACTGCGATCGTTTTCCCGAGCGTTCCCGGCAAATCCTATCCCCAGCCCAATGATCCAGCTTGGCGCCACCGGGCAAATGAATTCGAGGCGTTGGAGCGAACTTTCGTGTTAGCCGCACCGCTGATCCACGTGGATCCGGAAATGTCTATCAAGGGCATTCGGCTGCGCGACTATTACAGTCTTCACCTCTACAACGCAATGACCCCGGGCCATGCCAATAGCATTCCGATGCCGGAGGATTTGCCCGACGCCACCTATCAATTTACCTGCGAGTTTGGCGGTTTGACCAAGACATTGCTTCTGATGCCCGACGCGGTGTGGTCCTCTCTCACAAAAAAGCAGCAAGACGAGATGGCGGTCACCATTTCCAAATGGGCGCATCATCGGACAACCCAGAATAACTGGCGGCTCTTCAATATCTGCGCTCTGTCTTTCTTGAAGAAGAACGGCTATGCCATTGATGACGCCTTGTTGAAGAGTCATCTCTTGTGGATCGCCTCCTATCACGCGGGAAACGGGTGGTACCTGGAACAAAGCTACAATTATTACACTATCAGTCTATTTGTGGCTTATGGAACGGTTTGGAACCGAACCTTTGGCGATCAGTATTATCCGGAAATCGCCAATGTCCTGGAGCAGAGTTTTCAGGAGTTGATGAAGACGTATCCCAACTTTTTTGGACGTGACGGTTATATTAACATGTGGGCGCGGAGCATCTGCTATCGGCTCTGGATTTCAGGCGGCTTCCCCGTTTCATCTATGCTAAAATCACCTGGAATGGATCCGGGATGGGCACGCCGACTCTGCTCGGGCTCTCTGCTCCAATTCACGACCCGGGAAGACTTTTTTCACAACGACGTCCCAAGCCTCGGCTTTTACGGGCACCGGGAATTTGCGATCCAAAGTTATAGTTGTTCGGCCAGCCCATTCATCATGTTCCTTCCGTTCATTTCTCTCGCTTTGCCGGAAGATTCACCCTTTTGGACGGCAAAAGAAAATAACGGCATGTGGGACGAACTGGGGACTGGCTCAAAGAGATCGATCCTGTCCAAACCCGGCCTCGTCCTCGTCAATCACGGTAGCACCGGAACCTCGGAGATCATTTCCGGCAAGGTCTACGACGATGACCATAATTACTCCAAAATGGTCTTTAATACCCACTTCCCATGGGAGGATCACAATCCAATAGGCGGCACTTCTCAGGAATATAGTTTCAGGAGCCTCGATCCACGCGATTTGAGCGGAGTTGACATCAATTTCTACCTAACCGGACGTTCGGTTGATAATAAAGCGGCCAGAGACGCCGGGTATACCACGTCGCAAAGTATTATTTTTAATGGCGTACGCGATGGCGTGCTTTATCGGCAACTCATCATGCGCAAGCCTCCGAATAATGGCGTGGGGTATATCATCGATCTCGCAGAAATAACCGTGCCCGGTGGCGTCATTAGAGTGGATCGGTGCCGACTCGGTTTCGAACACGAATTGACGCTCGGCCATTACGGCCTGCCGCACGTGGAGGGAGTGAAAGCGAAAGTAGAGCGTTTTGAAAACAGCACAAGCAAGGGGCTCATCGCCTCAATTGAGGGCAGAAAAACCGCCCTCATTGCTTACAACGGTTGGGATCGGTTGGACACGCTTGTTCATCAGGGCCGCAATGCGGAGGCCGAAGAAAGCACCGTCCTCTTCGCCTATCGCAAACGAACCGACAAAAATCCCGCGATGGAATTGATGATCACGGTCATGTTGCACAAGACCGACGATAGCGCGTGGACCAAGGAAGAATTATCTCCTCTGAGGAATGTGAAAATAATGGACGTTACGCCTTCTAGTTCCGTCCTTGGCGCGGAAATTACTCTTAACGATCGCACCACCCATATTATCGATTTCAAAGATATCGACGGCTATAAATCGTGCTGACCGAACGAATCCACTCAGATCACTCGTCCTGACCAAAGGAAATTCATCAGATCATAAGCAACGACAACTTCTTAGCCTCGTCGTGCGAGCGAGTGCGACCGAGAACACCGATCTCTTTTGGGCCTTACGCGGCGGCGGCGGAAACTTCGGCATCGTGACGGAGTTTGAATTTCAACTGCATCCGGTGGGCCCCAACGTACTGGCAGGCTTGGTAGTCTTTCCTTTAAGCGAAGCAAAATCCGTGCTGCAGAAGCACCGCGCCTTCATGGCCACGGCACCGGCCGAGTTGAATGTCTGGGCGGTTCTCCGCAAAGCCCCTCCACTTCCCTTTCAAACGTCTCACCGAGATCAAATCGAAGTACGACCCGGCGAATTTATTTCACGTCAATCAGAACATTAAACCCGCGGCCAAATCCTGATCTAACGCGAACTACCGCAGCATTTTTCGAGAGTGCCTGACTCAAGATGAAATTCGTCCATTCAGTTGAATTCGACGTCCAATGCCATTTCGTTTGCCGAACGACATATTCGATCTACGACGGCACCGAACCAATATCTAGCGATGAATGATCCACCCATCCTGGAATACGAAGCTCAACTCCGACGCGCGCAACTTGGCAGCGACGTTGTCGCTCTCACTCGTCTACTCGACGACGCGTTGGTGTTCACTGCACTGGACGGATCTGTAGTCGGCAAAAACGACGACCTGAGTCTTCATCGTTCCGGACGCCTGCGGATCATCAAAATGGAACCTCACGACTGCCGCGTCCTCGACCTCGGGGACGTCACAGTCGTGAGTGTGAAAATGCAGACGGAAGCGATTCTCGACGGCGTAAAGACTCAAGGCCCGTTGCGGTACACTCGAGTTTGGCGCAAGGGAGCGGTTGGATGGCGGATCGTCGCCGGTCACATGAGTGCCATCGCTCCCAAAGATCCGACTGCGGACTCCGTGCCGACCTCTCCGCCTCCAAAGGTTAAAGTATTTCCTGAAACATCGTAGCCGCGTCCTTTCAGGTGCGGTCCAAAACGTTCGCCTTAATATCGTACGCCACTTGTGACACTTACTCTTCGCCAAGGGCGAAAGCCCGGATTTAAACAAACAGTTCTCGAATGCGTCCACGCGGCGTTGGTTGCGAGCGGAGTTCCGGCCGACGACCGATTCTGGCGCGTGTTGGAATTACCGGTAGAAGACTTCACCTACCACGCGACCTATCCTGATCTCAATTCCATTCGCAGCGAAAATTTCGTATTGATCGACATCGTTTTGTCCGTCGGTCGAACCGTTAAAATAAAGAGGCAAATCGTTCAGCAGCTGACATCTGACATTGCCCGCCACCTCTCGATCAGCCCCGAGGAAATCATGGTTTTGTTTATTGAGACACGCTGGGAGAATTGGTCGTTCGGTGGCGGTAGATTTATCCATGTCTAAGAAATACAACAACCTTTTGCTAATGCCAACGTACACCTTCAACATTTCACGATTCGACTTCGCGGCTATTCACGAATGGGGAGCGAACCCTTTTTTCAGTCATAACTCCCATCCCTCCGCCACTTACACATTGGTGGACTCGATCAGGGTCCGCACTTACCTAGGTGGAAAGGCTTTGGGCCGGATTTGTGCCGCTGATTGCAAATCAGGCAGATCACTTTATCCGTCCTGAAGGAATGCCATCAGATCAATTAGCCGACGACAACTTCTTAGTCTGACCCAACAGGGTCAGAACCGCAGACCCGATGAACTGGCAATTTGCATGCCGCAGCGAACAACTATGGATGCCCCACAAGTCTGCCGACCCGTCATACTCGGCAGCTCGTGCTATTTTGATTGGCGGTATTCAATCTAAGTCCGTTGCCGTGTTCTGATTAACCTCAACGCGTTGGCTACAACCAGCAACGTCGCTCCAGCCTCGGCCAAAATCGCGATCCATACGCTCGGATGTCAGCGGGCTGAAGCAATCAGATAAACACCGCCAAACAGAACAAGCACTCCGCAGATTCGGCGCAGCCACTTTGCTCCCGGCGTGTTATTTTGCCAATTCAGCCACCGCTGCACCCAACTACTGGACACACCAGCCAATCCTATCACGGTGCAATGGCCCAGCCCGAAGAGAGCGAGTACGGCGATCGCAAACACAGGGGCTGTCTTGGCCATGCTAAACGTGACACCGAGGACCGGCGCCATGAAGCCGAAGGTGCAGGGACCGAGCGCTACGCCAAAGATGAGGCCGAAAAGAAATGCACCGAGCACACCTCTGCGTGGCTGATTTGGCGTCGCCCTACAACTGTCAGGAATCGGCAGCACGTCGAGCAGGTGGAGTCCAAAAACAAAGAAAACGACAGCGACAGCGTAATTTCCCCAAGGACCAATATCCCCCATCATGCGACCCGCAGCTGCGGTCACCGCGCCGATCAGCGCAATCGAAAGAAGGATGCCGAGTGCGAACAAGGTGGAGAGACCAGCTGCACGGCGCGGAGTGACCGCGCTGTCTCCTTGCAGAAAACCTACGATCAGCGGGATGCTCGCGAGATGGCAGGGGCTGAGCACGATGCTCAGAATTCCCCAGGCGAACGCGGCCGCGAGTGTGACGAGTGGCGCTCCGGCCATCGCGTCGGTCAGTGAGATAAAGAGTCGTTCCATTGACTCAGTTCTGTCTGGCGACGGCGGGGGCTTTCAGCTCGACGCCGAGTTCCTTCCATTTCGCGAGGATGTCCTTCTTGGCGAAAAACCCTTCGTGCCTCGCCAGCTCCTTGCCATCGGCGCCATAGAAAATCTGTGTAGGGATCATGCGGATACCGTACTTCTCGCCTTCCTCTTTTTTCTCCCAAACATCGATGAAAACGACGTCGAGCTGGCCGGTGTATTCCTTGGTCAACTCGTCGAGGACAGGCTTCATCATTTTGCACGGGATGCATTGTCCGGCCCCGAGATCGACTAGGCGTGGCAGCGTCGCCTTCGCATCCAGCGCGGGCGTGCCATCGGCAGCGTGAAGACCAGCCGCCACAAAAAAGAGGCAGGCGCAGGCAATAAAGAATGGACGGAGGAGTGAGGTAAATTTCATAGGGATGGATATTGGTTTTAGTTTTTGGCCGATGTAGCCATGGCTGCATCGGCGACCTTGCGAATGACTTCTTCAGTGGCAGGCGTTTGACCTTTTTTGAAGCCGAGGTCGGTCACGCGCACGTGCCGGATGTTGACGAAGCCGGCGAGTTCGAGCGTCTTCTTTGCGCAATCCTGCGGGCAGCCGTCGATCGCAATCAAAGCGGGAGCGGCGGCGGCGTTGGCCATGAGACCGCTTACCCGTCCGCCGATGCCTGCGAGGCAGGACATCCACGCTTTGTCTTCGGTGTTGAGAAGACGGCCGGCACGGTCGGAGATTTCGCCGACGTCGGCTGCACCGGAGCACGGATAAACGAGCGCGGCAGGGCCAGACTCGTCGTTGCAGCTACAAGAACACTTTGGTTTGTCGGTATTCATGAGGTTGGTTCAGGCGAGCAGTTTTTTCACGTCTTCGATAGCGGGAACTTTGCCGGCGATCTTCACCTGGCCGTCAACGACCAGCGCGGGCGTGAACATCACACCAAAAGAAGCGATCTCGCCCAAGTCGGTGACTTTGCTTAACTCGTAGGTGAGCCCGAGTTCTTTGGCCGCTTTGTCGGCTGTTTCAGCGAGAACGGTGCATTTTTTGCAGCCCGTACCGAGGATTTGGATCTTTTTCATGGATTTTAAAAGATGGTGCTCAGAGCAGTGCGTTGAAAAGGAAGCCGACCAGCATGATACCGGCAGCTACGACGCCAAAGAACGTGAGAAGCAATGGCCACTTGAGCACCTTGCGCAGGATGACGGCTTCAGGCAGCGAGAGTCCGATGACGGACATCATAAATGCCAACACAGTGCCGAGCGCCGCACCTTTACCAAGCAGCGCCTGCACCACGGGGATGATCCCGGCCGCGTTGGAATACATCGGCACTCCAATCAACACCGACAACGGCACTGACCACCAGGCATCCTTGCCCATGATGGCCGCCATGGCGTTGGTCGGCACATAACCGTGGACGCCAGCACCCACCGCGATTCCAATCACGACATAAAGCCAAACTCGGCCAACGATGTCGCGTACTGCCTCACGGCCCGCTGCCACACGCCCCGTGAGATCGATGCTGTCCTCCACCACTCCAGACGAACCAGTTTTCGTGGCATACACCCAATCTTCGACATGCCGCTCTAGCTTCAACCGTCCAATGATCCAACCCGCAACGATGGCGATGAACAATCCGGTGCCCATATAGAGTCCCGCCACTTTCCAGCCGAATAAACCGAACAGCAGCACCAATGCGATTTCGTTCACCATCGGAGCTGAGATCAAAAACGAAAACGTGACACCAAGCGGCACACCGGCCGTGACGAAACCGATGAAAAGAGGAACTGCCGAACAGGAACAAAACGGAGTCACGACACCGAGCAATGCCGCCAGCAAGTTGCCTACGGATTCGCGTTTGCCCGCGAGTATGGCCCGGGTGCGATCCGGTGTGAAATACGACCGCACGATACCGACGCCAAAGACGACAAGCACGAGTAACATCAAAACCTTTGGTACCTCGAAGACGAAGAACTCGACCGCGCTGGAAAGATGTGTGCCGACCTCAAAACCGAAGACCCGGTAAGTCAGCCAGTGTACAGCAGGGGCAAGTTGCGAATACACAAGCCACCAAACGGCAGCAAGGGCCACGCCTGCTCCGGCATACTTGATGACAGCAGAAGCCCTGCGCTTGTTGGGCGGAAGAGTGATACGCGGGGTGGTTTCGGCTGATAAGCTCATTGCAGATTGAATACTCGAACTTTCAAATTGGGTTTGCTTTGTTATTTCGCGAAAATGAGAAGTAGTTGGCGAAAAAACTCACGCGCAGCAGCGGCGCACTTCAACGGTCTCGCCCTTGCTGGCGGCATCGAGACATGCGGTGAACGAGGTCACGCAGGGAAGCGCCACCTTGTAGAATACCTGAAGCCCGCGCTTCTCGTCCTCCAACACGCCGGCCGCTTTTAAAACGGTGAGGTGGCGCGATACTGCGGACCACCCAAGCCCCACGAGATCGACCAATTCACAGACACACCGCTCGCCTGCACCCAGTTCCTCCACGATCTGCAACCGCGCTGGATGGCCGAGTGCCTTAAAGACGGAGGCGCGTTGCTTGCGGCGTTGGTTAGCGGACGCATTCTTTTTCATGGAGTCATCTGTTTCGCATTTATGTGAAATAGTCAAGGTATGTTCTTGCAGACGACCCATCACGTCGGCGCGGAAGAAGCGCATTTTCTGTGACCACGCGAGGTTGCCTGAAACGCCAACCTAAGTAACATACTCGCAGAAATCCTGCGTCCTTCTTCGCGGTGCTCCGTCTATAGGGTGCATGAACTCAATCGATCCCGAAACCATCCGCACCGAAGTACGCCGCCGCTATGGCGCCATTGCCACAGGCGAAGCTGATTTGGCGACCTCGGCCCCTCAATCCTCGTGCTGCGGCAGCCCGAGCACAGCTGCTGCGCCCGCGAGTGATTGCGGCTGTGGCTGCTCAGCCGATTCACAAGCCCGCACCGTGGGCTATTCCGACGCCGACCTGGCCGCAGCGCCAGACGGAGCGAATCTCGGCCTCGGCTGTGGAAACCCGGTGGCAATCGCCTCCCTTCAAGCAGGTCAGACCGTGCTCGATTTGGGTGCAGGCGCTGGTTTCGACGCGTTCCTCGCGGCTCGCGCCGTCGGCCCCAAGGGACGAGTCATCGGCGTGGATATGACGCCGGAAATGCTCACCAAGGCCCGGGCCAACGCGAAAAAAGGCGGTTATTCTCACGTCGAGTTTCGCCTCGGAGAAATCGAAGCCCTGCCCGTCGCGGATGGAATCGTCGATGTCATCATTTCCAACTGCGTCATCAACCTGTGCCCGGACAAACGGCCCGTGTACCGCGAAGCATTTCGCGTGCTCAAACCCGGTGGTCGCATCGCCGTGTCCGACGTTGTCGCTCGCGAGGAACTCCCTGAAGAAGTGAAACACGATCTCGCCTTGCACAGTGGCTGCCTGGCCGGAGCAACACCGCTTGCCGAACTGCTCACCATCCTGAAGGAAGCCGGCTTTGTGGACATCGTCGTACGCCCAAAGGGCAACAGCGAAGAGGTGATTAAAAGTTGGGAGACGGGCCATGACTTTGGCGCGAAGGTTTTCTCCGCTGAGGTCACCGCTACGAAGCCGCTCCCAGGCAAAACCGCGTTCGCCCGTTGCTGTGGATGAGCAGCCCTGGCCTTCGCAAAACAAACAAGAATCGACCGACGATGCGCCCCGCAGAAAACAACAGTCGTGTGGAAACGTTGTGGAGGGAATTCTCCGGACCGTTGCTCGGCTTTTTGCGGAAGCGCACGGCGAGTGCGGCGGACGCCGACGATCTCCTGCAAGAAGTCTTTGTTCGGATTCACCGGCAGGTTGCCACGCTGCGCGACCCATCGAAATTACAGGGCTGGGTCTATCGCATCGCCCGGAACGCCGTGATCGATCACCACCGCTCACGAGGCAAATTGCCGGGCGTCGAATCTGCACCTGATGCCATAGCTGATGCCGAGGAGCCGAATGGTCGCGACGTGATTGATCTGACCCAGACTCTGCGAAAATTCGTTGCTGAGTTACCCGTCGATTACCGGGAGCCGCTTGTTCGGCATGAATTCCAAGGGCAATCCCTGCAGGAAGTCGCGACCGCCCTGGGATTGACGCTGACGGCGACCAAGAGCCGGGTGCGACGGGCGCGACTACTTCTGCGGGAAATGCTGGACCATTGCTGTCGTTTCGAATTCGACCGCCGGGGCCGTGTAGTCGAAGCGACACCGCACAAAAGCTGCGATTGCCATAGCGCCTCTTGCTGAGGCGATACTTCTCCAGCAAGCCATGACCGTTTCGGATTTGAGGTAACGCGCTGATCGCGAAACTAATTCGAATTTTTTCCGCGGGTGTGGCACCTAAACTCGCCAACAACACGTCGCCTTGGACGATCACGAAAGCCAAAAACAAACATTCACCACCGCCAGCCCTACCTACCAATTATTTCACAACTCCTTCACTATCAACGCGTTGGTGGACCCGATCAGGGTCTGCACTTACCTAGGAGAAAAGGCTCTGGGCCGGATTTGGGCCGAAAATAGCAAGTTCGGCCAATCGCTGCATCCATTACAGGAGGAAGTCATCAGACCATCGGTCCAACAGCAACTTCTTAGTCTGACCCAACAGGGTCAGAACAGCGGACTCAATGCACTGGTAACTATGCACTGCGCCCTCATGCGTACTGACAACGACGCATGCTGTCGCCTTTGTGCACGGCCCGAAGTGATTCGGGAATAGTCAGGTGAAGGATATGTTACGGGGCTTCTTCCAGTGTTGGATCCTGAACCCTAAATATCCGTTTTATCGCATCCGCTTCTGGCCTTGTTTTATCGAATCCCAGAAGCTCTTTGCTTCTGTTTCCATTTTTTCCAGCCGGGTGTAATAGTCGGGAAATTCTGTCAGGTGCGCCAAAGCAATTTTGCCGGTCAGGAGAGAGTCATCGTGCGTAACGTCAGTCGCTGGACTAACGGTGCCATGCTCCAATTCAACACCCAGTCCCGTCTGGAATTGTTTATGATCAAACTTCTCCCACAGGATTCCCAATTTATCTCCAATTGCTTTCGCCTGATTCAGGGTAAATGCAGTTTTGCTCATGATACTATAATGTTAACTGGAAACGCGTGGTAGCGCGATGGGGTGTTCACATTATTGAAGCATTTCTTCATCCCAACTATTTTTGTATCGGCCTCCCCCCTCAATTGAAGAGCAAGAATGACTATCTATATTTTATGAAAACGGCCGACACCCATCAGGCCACCGCACCTGACCCGCCCCGAGCGACAAAGCTCTCACTGGCGGCAAACTATGATCTTGATCTGGTTTCGAAACTCGCCCCTCACCCAGTCGATGAAGTCTACGGGAAGTTTCCCACCGATGGCGTCAGTAGCGGCCGCCCGCACTACATGGCGACACCGCTTTCTGAAGCCGATCTGCGGCGTTACGTGAGCCTGCTCGATCACCATGGCATCGCGTTCAACTATCTCCTGAACAGTGCCTGCTTCGGTAACCACGAATGGACGAAACCCTGGCAAAAGCGAGTAACCGCTCTGCTGGCAAAATTGGGCGACATGGGCGTGCGCCGGGTCACAGTCTCAACGCCTTTTCTTCTGGAATTGGTCAAACGTCGTTTCCCCGAGTTCAAGGTGCGAGTCGGCATTTACGCCCAAGTGGACACGCCCCGACGCGCCCGTTTCTGGGAAGATCTTGGGGCGGATGCAATCGTTCTGGAGAGCGTCTCGATCAACCGAAATTTTCGCCGCTTGGCCGACATCCGCAAGGCGGTCCACTGCGATCTGGAGCTTATCGCTAACCACGTCTGCCTGATGAACTGTCCGATGCAGACCTATCATCAAAACGGTTTCGCCCATGCTTCTGACGACAGTTCTACGCTCTTTATCGACTACTGCTTCATGCGTTGTTCAAGGCAACGACTGGCGGATCCGTCGCAATTCATCAAGTCGGCCTGGATCCGGCCGGAGGACATCGCGGTGTATGAAACAATGGGATACACAACCTTCAAACTTCTGGAACGGGGAATTCCGTCGGCGGAATTACTGCGGCGGGTCAAAGCTTACAGTGAGCGGCAGTTCGATGGAAATCTGGCCGAACTGTTGCTCTCCTACGGGTTCAAACAACCCGTTCAAAAGGAATCGTTCTGGAGCCTGCGCCATTTCCTAAAACCGCGTCAGGTAAACCCACTGCGATTGAAACCACTGCGTGATCTGGCGCGCCTGCAAGGCTGGCAATCGCCGCTGCCAGAGTGTCCTATCCGGATGGATACACGACAGATCCCGGAGAATTTTCTGGATGGCTTTCGCGACCGCGATTGCTCGTCCACTGACTGCCACGCGTGCGGCTATTGCGAGCGGATTGCCGCGAAGGCCGTTTCGGTCTCGCCGGCGTACCGCACCGAAGTGTTGGAAAAGTACGCAGAAGTAGAGGATACCATGGTCGCAGGAGGGCTCTGGGGTGTTTGACTCGTCCGCCATGATACCGGCAAATTTTGATCCGGCACCGGTTGTCGGACGCACCTGGTTCGTGGCGACGGTCAATGGCGGCTTCACCAGCGGATAACCGCACCCACTTAAAACAATGAAAATCAGAACGAAGAATCCTGAAACACAGAGCAAACCCAGTGCCCCCCTTTCAGTGGTCTGTTTTGGGGCATCAGCGGGGGGCTTCGAGGCGTATTGTACGATTCTTTCCCTCCTCCCGGTGGACACCGGGATGGCCTACATTATTGTTCATCATCAGCCGGCGGATGGGAAATCGCTCCTCGTCGAGATTCTCCCTAAAATGACCAAGATGCCGGTGGTGTTGGTGACCGATGGGGAAACTGTGGAAGCTAACCATGTCTACGTGGTTCCAGCCGGGAAGCAGGTAACCATGGATGGACAAACCTTCCAGCTTACGCCTCTGGTCAAGCCCCCGGGCTGGCCAAAGAATATTTCCATTTTCCTGCAATCCCTCGCGGATGATCGGCAAAAACGCGCGATCGCAGTCATCCTGTCAGGATTCGACTCCGACGGAGCGGCGGCGCTGTGTTCAATCAAGGAAGCAGGCGGGCTCGTGTTTGCTCAGGAATTCCAAACGGCCCAGCAACCGGACATGCCACAAAGCGCTGTGAAGACTGGATGTGTCGACCAGTTGTTGTCGCCGACCGAGATCGCTGCTCAACTGGCACGCATCGGCAAGGAACGGGCTCGGTTCACGGAGCGGATACAGAAGTAGGTTGATTGGATGGCCATGGATTGAACCGTAGAGAGCGGCTACCCACGTGCATTGCAGAAATATAGCTTCCAAGTGGGGTAAGTCCCCATAGGCGCGTTCGCCGCGTTTGGCTACCCTCAAGTCATGAATCTTCTCATCCTAGTCCTTGTTTTGCTTCTCTTGTTTGGTGGTGGCGGTTTTTACTTTGGCGGACCAGTCATTGGCGGCAGCGCTCTGGGCTTGGTGCTGCTAATTGCCCTTGTCATCTATTTCATGGGCGGATGGCGCACAAAGTTATAACTAGTTACTATATCTACAATAGAATGGCTGTGGCCAAGCATGTAGCAATCTTCGGAGCCGGAATCGCTGGACTGAGCGCCGCGCACGAGTTGGTGCGCCGTGGATACCGTGTTTCAGTCTACGAATCCGAAGCCGAGGCCGGTGGCTTCTTTCGCAGCGCCCGGAACCTTCAGTCGGGGAACCTGCCCACGGAATATTCGTGGCACGGAATGGGACCATGGTACCACAACCTGTTCGCAGTGCTAAGACAAATCCCGTTCGACGATTCGGGAAGTGTCTACGACAAAGCGCTGTCCCGGCCGATCGCTTTTGGGATTTTTCCTGACCAGGGCAAAGCTGAGTTCTTCGACCATGGGCTTCGTAGTACGCCCCGAATGCTTCGGTTCTCGCTTTGGGATTTCTTGAAGTGGGCGTGGCTCATGTTCAAGACTTGGGGCGCAAACGTTCGGACCGAGGAAAAATATTCCAGACAGAACGCCGCCGCGCAGTGGAAACCGATGCTCAGCGAAAAGGGTTATCGAACTTGGCGGGCGTGCTTCGGACCTTGGGTTGGTTCGGATTGGACGAAAGTATCTCTGCACCACGCTGGGCAGTTCTTTCGAAAACAGCTCATAAGCAAACCACGTCATGCCCACCTGGCCGACGATCAAGGTCCGGCTTGGAGTCACGGGGCCAAGGATGGATGGTTGTTGTTTCGGGGACCGAGCAGCGAGTTCTGGTTTGGTCGCTGGATCAAGGATTTGAAGGAGCGGGGCGTATCCTTTTACTGGAAAAAGCCACTGGAGCGGTTCCGCTTCGATGGGACGACCATCACGGCAGGCCTGTTGGATTCGGGAACGATCGTTGAAGCCGATCTCTACATCCTGGCGGTCAATCCTTTTGCCGCCGCAGAAATTCTCGCTCGAACACCGGAATTGGAGAAGCAGAAGGAACTCCGATTGTTCAAACTTCTCGTCGAGGAAGGCCCGCATGTGCAGGTGTCTTTCCGAATCGGCTTTGCCGAACCAATCAAATTCCCGCGGGCGCGAACAGCGGTGGTGGTGGCGGATTCCGAGTTCAATCTGACCTTGTTCGCGGAGGACCAAGTCTGGAAATCCGAAGTGGATCTGGGCTCCGAGATCAAGGCGTTGTGGACCGGAACCAGTTGCGTTGGCACCGTGCCCGGCCGGCTTTTCAAGCTTCCAGTGATCAAGTGCACCAAGGAACAATTCCTCGACGAAGTGGAGGCTCAGATCCTGAGCTGCGGGTCATTGAATGCACTAATCAAGGAGGCGAATGGCGGCCGAAGCCTCGCAGAGTTCAAGATTGCGCGAATTGAGGTCTGGCACGAATGGATTTTTTCTCCCGAAGGAATCCGAGGCCCGCAGCCAAAGTGGGTCACGACCACGAATACCCAGCCTTACCTGCCGAGCCAGATCACCCCCGTTCCGAATCTGTTCCTCGCCGGAGCGCACACTAAAACGGAAGTCGACGTCTGGAGCATTGAAGGTGCGGTGGAAAGCGGTCGGCGGGCGGCTCGGGCCATTGATCCCACGGTCGAGGTGATCAGCCAGTACAAACCCTGGTGGCTTCGCGCTATTGGTTCGGTGGACGACGTTTGTTACCGGGTCGGTGCCCCCCATGTTCTGGATTTAGCCATGATGGTCCTTCTGCTGAGCGCGGCACTCACCATCGCAAAACTGCTGATCTAGAATCGCATCATCAAGAAAGCATCGAAGCATGCTTCGTGCAAATCAAAGCACCTGGAAAAGCAAAACTGGGTTACTCGTATGGAACTCCAACAAGGAAAACTGGCTGCTTCAGAAGGTGGGTTATCGCCCTCGAAGCAGGCAAATGCCAAGCCGCCCGCCATCGCATCCGCGCCCGTTATTAATGCTCTAGAGGAGCTCCAAGTAAACCCCGACACCGGACTCACGCTTGCAGAAGTCGACGTCCGTCGAAAGGAACATGGCTACAACGAAGTGGCCGAAACCAAAGGTCATCCAGTTATCGGATTCCTACGGAAATTCTGGGAGATCTCGGCGTGGATGCTCGAACTGATCATGGTGTTGTCGGCCGTGCTCGGGAAATACTCGGACCTCGTCATAGTCGGCGCGCTTCTGGTTATCAACGCGGTGTTGAGCTTTATGCAGGAGCGTCGGGCCGCCGGTGTCGTGGAAACGTTGCGGCGACAGTTGCAGGTCAATGCCCGTGTCAGGCGCGATTCAAACTGGCAGGTCATTCCCGCACGGGAACTAGTCCCCGGAGACATTATTCGCGCACGACCAGGCGACATCATTCCGGCAGACGTGAAACTCCTCACCGGAACATTGAGCGTGGATCAGTCGGCACTCACCGGCGAATCGACGGACACGGACAAGGCTCCCGGTGAAGTCCTCTCGTCAGGCTCCATCGTCCGCCGGGGCGAGGGCGACGGCGTGGTGATACTGACCGGTGCTAAAACCTATTTTGGGCGAACCACACAACTGGTACAGGAGGCACGTCCGAAACTCCACATCGAAGCAGTCGTGGCCAAGGTCGTCCGCTGGCTCTTCGTTATCGTCGGAGCATTGCTTGGTGTGGTGATTGTACTGTCCCTGATCCGGGGCGCACCTCTCGTTGAAATGGTTCCACTCATGCTCGTCCTGCTTATGAGTGCTGTGCCTGTTGCGCTCCCCGTCATGTTCACGGTCAGCATGGCCTTCGGTTCAAAGGAACTGGCAAAACGCGGTGTGCTAGTCACCCGCCTAAGCGCAGCAGAGGACGCCGCGACGATGGATGTGCTCTGCGTAGACAAGACAGGAACCATCACGATGAACCAACTGGCCCTCACCGGTGTTATCCCGCTGGAGCAGGCAACGGAAACTGACGTACTGTTTGCCGGCGCGCTTGCATCACAGGAATCCAACCAAGACCCGATTGACCTCGCGTTTCTGGCCGCAGCCAAGGAACGGCACATTTTTGATATTAAGCCCAAGGCCAAGCCTGTCTCGTTCGTACCCTTCGACTCGAAAAACCGGCGGACGGAAGCGGTCGTCGAACAAAATGGGCAGCGAATACGCGTGATAAAAGGTGCTGTGCGAACCGTCGCCATCGCTTGCGGGCTCACGCTCCCGGAAATTGAGGCGTTGGAGGCGCGAATCAGCGAATCAGCCGCTAAGGGTTATCGGACACTGGCGGTGGCACGCGGTTCTGAATCAGGCTTACCCACCCTAGTCGGATTAGCGTCGTTGTACGACCCTCCACGACCGGACGCCAAACAACTCATCGCCACCCTCCACGATCTTGGCGTTCCAGTTAAAATGCTCACCGGCGACGCGTTGCCCGTCGCGAGTGAAATTGCGCGTGGCGTGGGGTTGCCCAATATACGACGTGTAGCAGACCTTAAAACGGCCGGCGCAAAAGGAGGCAACGAGGCAGTCGACCTTTTGGCTGGTGCCGATGGCTTCGCCGAAGTGTACCCGGAAGATAAATACATCGTCGTGCAACATCTACAGGCTGCGGGGCATGTGACTGGAATGACGGGCGCCGGTGTCAACGATGCGCCCGCGCTCCGCCAGGCCGAAGTAGGCATCGCCGTCAGTTCTGCGACCGACGTGGCCAAGAGTGCTGCGAGCGTTGTGCTGACCGAACCAGGGCTGACGAACATCGTGGCGTTGGTTGAACAAGGCCGAACGATCTACCAGCGCATTCTAACTTGGATCATCAACAAGATCAGCCGGACGATTTTGAAAGCGGGCTTTGTGGCTATTGCGTTTATGGTGACCGGTAAGTTTGTCGTCTCCGCTTTTGCAATGCTGCTGTTGGTTTTCATGACTGACTTTGCGAAGATCGCGCTGGCCACCGACCGTGTACGCTCATCCAAGAAACCGGAGACGTGGAACATCGGAGGTTTCATCACCGTCTCTGTGGTGCTGGGCATTGCGATGGTCACGGAAGCGCTTTCCCTCTTGTGGATTGGTTGGTCCCGCTTCGGTTTAGCGACCGACAACAATCGTCTCTACACCTTCAGCTTCCTGCTTCTACTCTACTTCGCCGTGTTCTCTGTAGTGTCTGCGCGAGAGCGTCATTGGTTCTGGGCAACGCTGCCCAGCAAAACTCTGATCGCAGCCCTCGCGGTAGATGGGCTCGTTGGTACCGTCCTGACCTTCGTGGGGCTCCCAGGACTCACCGCTTTGCCGTGGTGGCAAACCCTCACGATCTTCGCCTACGCCATCGTTTCGTGCCTAGTGATCAACGACACCGCGAAAGTCGCGATGATCAAATGGCGCGTGCCAAATGCCGTAGCTCAAAATCAGTCAATGTAACCCAAGAAGTATTCGACTCCTTTGCCTGAGGCCTCCCACCGCGCTATTTTAAGCGCCGATCAACTCGACCGCTCAGCAAGATCACATTTTCCACAGTACAACGAACGGCGCACATCGTTACACTCTCACCCATTGTTAGGTGTTAATATTGGCTCGTTGCGTGGATGACCTTCGGAACGTGACCAAAAGGAAATTCGGAGAAGCACACTTGTATTTCTCGGCTCGGGTGGATCAGCGGATATTTTCGTCTGAATCAACCTGCTAAATTGATCGCTACTCTGGCCACACTCGGAGCCAACCTCCCGCGCCGATCAAAATCCAGAAATATCGTGAAAGCGGTAATGCAGCCTTTCCCACCGCCATCCTCCCGCCAATTATTCCGTATATCCTTCACTATCAACGCGTTGGTGGACCCGATCAGGTTCGAACTGACGACCTCCTCAATGCCATTGAGGCGCTCTGCCAACTGAGCTACGAGCCCGTGTCCAACGTGAGGGTGTGGAAAATCAAAGTTTCTGCCACGAATGCA
>Ga0302321_100001033_pt1 | contig 23956 bp, 21 predicted proteins | sample Fen_T0_1_FD_202505 | JGI IMG/M metagenome (GOLD analysis project Ga0302321, IMG submission 202505) | Peat permafrost microbial communities from Stordalen Mire near Abisko, Sweden - Fen_T0_1 | ecosystem: Environmental > Terrestrial > Soil > Wetlands > Permafrost | place: Sweden: Abisko...
GCCAACTTGGGCCGGAAAAGAAGGACGATTTTGAAATCAATAGCCAGCAGGTGGTGCGCGAACAGCTTGATCCGATCAAGAAAGGCATAGCGATTGCCGGCCTTTTTATCACTGGGTTGGCGCTGTTTGTTGGTGCGATCGGCATCATGAATATCACCTATGTGAGCGTGAAGGAACGCACGAAGGAGATAGGCACTCGCAAGGCGCTCGGCGCGCTTCGGCGCACGATACTGCTTCAGTTTCTGATTGAAGCGGTGAGCATCTGCCTGATTGGCGGTGTGAGCGGTCTTTCGGCGGCGTGGGGTCTAGCCGCACTTGTCGGACAAGTCTTCCCAGCATTCCCCGTAGTGTTTTCGCCGTTGTTGGTATGCGTTGGTTTGTTTCTCTCGGTACTAACGGGTGTACTCAGCGGCTTTATTCCTGCCTTGCAGGCCAGTAAGCTCGATCCAGTTGTGGCTTTACGTTACGAATAATCGTTATGCTTTTCATCGAAATTCTCCGGCTCGCTTTCGCTGCGCTCACCTCGAATAAGATTCGTTCGGGTCTAACGATGTTGGGTATTTCGGTTGGGGTATTTTCAGTCATCGGCGTGATGACCGTGATCGCGGGTCTGCGTGGACAAGTGGAAGAAAACCTGACCGCGTTTGGCTCGGCCAGCTTTGTGATCAGCAAGTGGACTTTCAATTTTGGCAACGCTAACGATCGGCTTCGCAACCGGCGCGATATCACCTACCCGATAGCGGACCGCTTCAAGGAACTTATGAGTGGCAGCGCTCGGATAAACCTTACGATTTGGCGCGGGGGACAGCGCGTGATCAATGGCGATCGTAAGACAAATCCGAATACAAATTTAGTCGGCACCGATGAAAACTTCATCACCGCGCGAAACTATGAGGTGGCGTATGGACGGAACCTGAGCACCGAGGATGTGGCCTTGGGTCGTCCAATCTGCGTGATCGGTGATGATGTGGTTAAAGTGGTCTTTCCGAACGAAGATCCGCTGGGTCGTACGGTGCGCATCAACGGGCAGAACTATACTGTGGTAGGCCAACTCGTGCCAAAAGGTACATCGTTTGGCCAGAGCCAGGACAATCTTGTGGTCACACCGATCACACGTTTTCTCGCGATCTATGGACGTGCCGGGCGTTCGATCGGCATCAACGTGCAAGCGCCCAGTCAGGCCGAACTATCGGCGACTCAGGATAAAGCCATCGGTTTGATGCGATTGGTACGCGAGCTCGACCCCGAAGATGGAAATGACTTCGAGATTTTGACCAACGAGTCTCTTATTGCGTCCTTCAATAAGATTGCAGATGGGATTTCGGTCGGTGCGTTCGTCATCAGCGCCTTCGCGTTGTTGGCGGCCGGCGTGGGCGTGATGAATATCATGCTCGTGAGCGTGACCGAGCGCACGAAAGAGATCGGTGTGCGCAAGAGTATCGGTGCCAAGCAGAGCAATATTCTTTTGCAGTTCTTGGTCGAAGCGATCGCGCTCTCGCTAATTGGAGGCCTGGCTGGTGTGACAGTCGGCGTGATTGGCGGAAGTGCGGTGGCCGTGTTTATGAAGGGAGCTTTGGTCCTGCCGTGGGGTTGGGTAGCAGCAGGTATGATAGTCTGCGGCAGCATCGGCGTAGTGTTTGGTTTCTACCCGGCCTGGAAAGCGGCGCGGCTCGATCCGATTGAAGCATTGCGCTACGAGTGAGCCCGGCTTGAACGCGATGAAAGAGCGCGTCGCGTGGACGTGCGCCGGATTGACCAGCAGTCTCAGCGTTCAGTAACGAACGGATCGAACGGCAACTGCGCGGCGAGGCGAGCCCGCTCGTTGGACGAAAGGCGCTGCTCGATTGCGGTGAGAGTTGGTTCAAGTTCTGCATCGGTCACCAGATGGCACTCAGCGTAATTGAGGAATTGGCTCCAACGCTGACGCAGTCGGGTTTCAGCTATTTGGCCATGCTCGTCCGCTGAGGCTTGGAACATACCGGTAAGCGTGGCGAGGCTTGGTTGGCGGTATTCGATGAACTCGCTATAGAGAGCGTCGGCCGCCGCTAACGCGTTTGTTGGTGTACTTCTTGCAAAAGGTTCGGTACGGGCAACGCAAGCCCACTGCTCAAGTATCGGCAAGCGCACGCGGGCGAAATGCGTGCCTTGCACCGCTGTAGCGTGGTCTGCTGCCCATTTGTTAAGACGGTCGATTTCAAGATCAAGCGCAGCGCTCGATCCGTGCAGCGTCGAAACGCACCAGTTTGTCTCCTCCGATAAAACCATGAGGCCTTTGCCGGCGTCGTTCGCCAAAGCTGTGCGCGTAGCCTTCAGGTCGCGGAGAAAACCTTGCAACCGATCGACGACCACTGAGTGACCGCGTCTCCAGTGTTCGTGATAACGTGAGGCGCGCAGTCCTTGCCGATACGTCGGATCTGCTTGCTGCATGTGGTTGAGCAACACGGCGCGCAATGGCCCTTGCAACCGGTCGCGAGCCGCGGCGACGCGTAGGAGCATGCTATCGATCACCTGAATCTGATTTTGAATAACTGCGGTCGCGGCCGCGAAATCGTCACGCTGTTTTTTCGAAAGGAACATGCCGATTTTCGGGCGGTCGTTATGCAGTTCGTCTTCGCGACTCCGTGCGTCGTTCCTTGCGTCTTCAAGTACGTGACGCGCGGTCGAAAGGTTGGCCTCATCGCGCAGCATTTCTCTGATTACTTCAGGAAGATCCTTGAAGGACGGCGGCGCTGACGGAAAATTGGCGGTGGCGGAGGTCATCTATTGCAATCTGGACGAGCGTCTTGCCCGACACGCGCATGATGCTCCATGGGAGGAGCATTCGCGACGAGATCCAGGCATTTCAGCTTCATGGCTTTTACATCGGACCAAATGCAGCGGAGTTAAACTGATGTAAAAAACAAATAAATTGCGGAGAATCCCACATTCATTCCTCAGTTTTATTTAACTATTTGATTTCAAATAAGTAATATATTTTGTGCCTCCGATTGCTGTTTCGGGGGCGCTGCGATCGGCCAAAAAAACATTTCCGACCGCGGATGCCGCAGCATCGAGCGTAGAAAAGCTTCCAGGTTCTCGTTATCCGCGGCGAATTTCTGATCCCTGGAAACGTATTTGGATCCGATAAACCTTTTTCACACGGCAGGTGATTTGGCCTGTAGAAAGGTCAACCCGCTCTGGCATCTCGATTCGGTGCAAGTCGACGACGGCGTGAAAACCGCGTTCGGAAAAAATGTCGATCAACATGGCTAACGCGAGCGGATCTTCGAGCAGAGTGTCTTCGGTATTGACGAGGGCGGTACCGGAAATCGCGTGCCGCAGAACGATGGGCATGATTTTCTTTTCAATGAAAACTACGACGCGATTGAGCAGTTGTTCGTGTTCGAATTGATAACTGTCGAGCCGCTTCACCAATTCTTGGCGGGCATGTACGATGATCTCATTTGCGACCGGAAGATTACGGAGGATGTCGTGGGTGCGCGGGTCCAGTTCGAGCGAGCTCTGATATTGAAGCTCTTGCAGGATGTTTTGCTCCACCTCGACGATCGGTCCCTGCGCGTTGATAAAGTGATAATAGAAAATCTCCTTTAACGATTGTAGAGCAGCCCACGTTTGCTCTTTGAAGACGCGATAACGGCGTTGAGCGAGCGCATCATCGTAATCGGTCGGCCGAATTTCCATCGGTTCACCGATGCCCGTGCGTCGCACCTCCTCATTGTGCGCTTGGATCTCGCGACCGCGTTTGAGCTGTCGAGCTACACTCTCCTTTTCGTCGACGAAAAGGACCATGATGTGAATTGTTGGCTGTCGAAAATGGATGCTGAGTGGTGTGTGGTAAAACTCACGCCGCAGGAGATGCATTTTGTTTACCAGAAGTTTCAAGCATTCCACTTGAACTTTGGTGCGCGGAAAGCCGTCTAAAATCACGCCGTCGCGATATTCAGGACGGAGCAGTTCTTTTAAAAGGATGCTGACCACCTCGCGGTCGCCCACCATACCGCCAGCGTCCTTGATGCGACGTGCTTCGGGTGAGTCGAGCAACGAACTCATGACAATCGGCGGACACGTCAGGCCGCGAGCCTTGGCGATAAAGGCTGTGTTAGTACCTTTGCCTGCACCAGGAGCGCCGCCGAGGAGGAGTAACTCCTTTGGGAAGCGCAGTTCGTCGTGCGGATGCAAAGCTTCGAGATCCTGCCATGCTGCCTCAAAAATTAAGTGCGCATCTTTAATTTCGAGATCCGGTATACGGCCTGGGGACGCGGGCGCGGCAATGGGATTCGGGAGAGTGGATTGGCTTGGTTCGGCAGGCATAGGGAACAACAAAGACACGTGTGAACGGTTCTTCTGTCGGATTCGATACCAGAAATTACTCAATAGCAAAACCCCTGCGCGTGACCGCGCCCGAAGCCGTTTTTAAAGTGTTAGCTACTTTAGGAAAACAAGATGCTAATACCATGCATTTTGCGGGGAAGCTCGTCGCCAATAGGATGCAACTTGCAAGTTACTGTGAATACATTGTGAACTGCCGATTCGATAATAAGTTGATCGACAATGGTTAGCTATATGACGCCAATAAATGGCACGGGACGCGCAATGGGCAGGTTCACGCCTGCGGGGTGTACATTATCGATGAATACGACCGACTTATATTCTTTAACTGGAGCGCTGCCTACGGTCTTTGTGCCGGAGCATATATGTAGCTGCATAAGTAAGGAGGTTTTAAACGCGCCATGAAAATCGAAGATGCAACCATCTTGAATTGGGCGATCACGTTGTTCTTGATTGCAATTGTTAGCGTTGTCTTTTCTTTTGCGGGAACCGGGAGTCAGATTGCAAGTCTCTTGGGGGGTATTGCTGCGGCAAGCTGTCTAGTACTGGCGCTGGTGATGTTCGTGATGTATATTTGGCATCGTCATCGGCGCACGGGTGCGAGCTAGCTAACGCAAAGTTCTTTTTGCCAAAAAATTTCTCGAATTCCCGGAGGTGCTGCCTCCGGGATTGTTAGTTGAAGCTGGACCTGGCGGGGTCGCTCACGCGGCCCCGCCTTGGCTTTTTCTAAATCAAGCGCTTGCGCATCGCTATCTCGCGTGAGCAAGATGCTGCCTTGCCCCCAGACCCTAGATTATGCGCGTATTGATTGTTGATGATGAGCCCGGCATCCGAAAAACAACCGGCGTAGCAGTCCAGACCATGGGGCACGAGGTTGTCTCGGCTCCGAATGGATTGCGGGCGTTAAAGACGTTGGAAGAAGGGCCGTGCGACGTTTGTTTCCTCGATGTTAATCTAGGAGGAGAAGACGGGCTCTCTGTATTGGAAAAACTATTACAGGCGCAGCCTTCGCTGGTGGTGGTGATGTTTACGGCATTTGCCAATATCAGCACTGCAGTCGAAGCGATGCGCCGTGGAGCTTTTGATTTTATCCCGAAGCCTTTTACGCCAGATCAGATTCGGCAGGTGTTCGACAAAATCGTGCGCGCACGCAAACTGGAGCAACGCGTGCAGCAGCTGGAATCTCAACTTACGGAGCAGACTCCGCAGATCGATTTTGATTCGAGTGAACCATCTGTGCAGCGCGTGCTGCAAATGGCTTTCAAGGCTGCGGAAACTGCCGCGACGATTCTCATCCTCGGGCCTAGCGGTACCGGGAAAAGTATTTTGGCACGTGAGATTCACCGGCGGGGTGCACAAAAAGATAACGCTTTTGTCACCGTCAACTGCCCGAGCCTCTCGCGCGAATTGCTCGAGAGCGAATTGTTTGGTCACGTGAAAGGTTCGTTTACGGGCGCGGTGGGCGACACGTTCGGGAAAGTTGCCGCTGCGGAGGGAGGGACCTTGTTTCTTGACGAAATAGGCGAACTGCCACGCGAGATTCAGCCCAAGCTGTTGCGACTGCTGCAGGAGCGAGAATATGAGCGGGTAGGCGAAGCGAAAGTTCGCCATTCAAATGTTCGGGTTATCGCGGCCACTAACCGAAACCTGACGGAAGAGGTAAAGGCGGGGCATTTTCGAGAGGATTTATTTTATCGCCTGAATGTAATCAGCCTTATGTTACCGGGCTTAAAAGATCGACCGGCAGATCTGATGCGCATTGCGGAGAGTTATTGTACATTCTTCGCGGCAGGGCTTGGCAAAAAGGCCAGAGGGTTATCGCCGGAAGTGCGCGAAGCGTTCGTACGTTATGGCTGGCCTGGCAATCTCCGCGAACTGCGTAACGTGATTGAACGCGCGGTTATTCTTACCTCTGGCGATTTGATCGAACTAGCGGATCTTCCTGAAGAATTCTCTCACCGTGCAGATGCAAGCGTCGCGGTTGGAGCGAGAGTGACGCTTGACCAGCTAGAGACCGAGCATATCCGCCGTACTCTGGCGAGTGCCCGCAACCTCGACGATGCTGCCCGCACTCTCGGAATCGATCCGGCAACGCTCTATCGAAAACGGCAAAAACTCGGTTTGCTCTGAGCGCGTTAGCCGCTGATCATACTGACGACGAATGTTGAAACGATGATCGCGGCTTCCAGCACATGCTTCGCACAAGACTCTATCTAGGACTACTGCCGCTTTTGCTCCTATTTATTGTTGTGGGGTTGTCTACGGTTTTTATCGCGCGTGAGCTGGCCCGTTCCATGGAGCAGCGATTGGCTTCGAGCTACTGTTGGATGATAGGCTGCTATGATATGAGCGAGCAGGCGACCTCGATGGTTCAGGCTATCCACGACGCGCAAAACGGGCGGGTGCTGGAATCAAAAACGTCTTTCTACGAGCATCGTGGGGCTTTCCAGAGGGCTTTAATGGAGCAGTCTTTTTCTTCAGCGGCCACGCCGCGGGCTGAGGCAGTGGGCAAAATTGTCGATTCCTTTGATCGGCTGTCTGAATTGGGTGAAGCAATTTACAGCCGTAGCGCACCGGCTTCGATGCGCAGTTACCAGGAGACGGAGCTCGCGCTATTTCGCACGCTCAAGACGCTAAAAGAAATCACAGAGTTTGATTATGCCGACCTGCGTTCGGCGACCAGCCGTGCGTCTCAGGTGGTTAAGACGGGTATCAATATTCTGCTCGCGTCTCTAGTTGGCGGTATCCTGCTGTCGCTTTTTCTTTCGTACCAGCTGGCGCGATCGATCCTGCGGCCGGTGCAGGTGCTTACTGCGTCGGCCAAAGCCTTTGGCGATGGTAATTGGGATAGGGAAGTTCCAGCAACTGGACGTGACGAGATTGGCGAATTGGCTCGGACTTTCAACGCGATGGCGGCCAAGCTCCGTGCTTATCGCGACGCCACCACGGCTAAGGTTGTACGCGCGCAGCGCACGATGGAAGCTACACTCACCTCTACGCCTGACCCGCTTTTTGTCGTCGCTCGAGACGGTACGCACGAGGTTCGCAATCCTGCCGCTGAGGCGTTGGCCGCTACACCTGAATTTATCAATGGGTTTCCCGATGACCTAGCCAAACGTCTTGAAGAGGTACTTAAATCTGGAAACCACTATATACCGGCAAGCTATGATCATATCCTCACGGTCCGACTCGATCGTGAAGAGCGCCACTTTTTGCCGCGCATTCTCGCCATCGGCGATGCGTTGACTGGTTTCGGTGGTGCCGCGCTGATTTTGCAGGACGTAACGAAATTCAGATTGTTAGACGACGCAAAGAGCAACTTGGTCGGCACGGTTAGTCACGAGCTTAAAACACCGCTCACGAGTTTACGTATGGCGGTTTACCTTTTGCTCGAGCAACAGGTAGGGCCGCTCTCGCCCGCACAGCGTGATTTGTTGGAAACGGCGCGCGACGATGCTGACCGTCTGCTGCGCATTCTCAATGATCTGCTTGATCTCGCTCGTTTGGAGAGCGGTGTGGCGCGTTTGAACCGGCGTGAAGTTGCCGTGGAGGCTATGCTTGCTGACATGGCACGTGAGATTAAGCCGATCCTTGACGCTGAAGAACAAAGCGTAGTCGTGAAGGTGAGCGCTGGGCTCGGTTCGATTCATGCCGACCCAGATCGACTGCGCCACGTTTTCATTAACCTTCTCACAAACGCCTCAAAATATTCGCCGCCAGAAAGCGAAATTACACTTTACGCGCAGGCGGCGGTAGACGGCTTTGTACGTTTCGGAGTGCGAGATCGAGGACCAGGCGTTTCCGAAGAGAATCTCCAGCGCGTCTTCGAAAAATTCTACCGTGTACCTGGGCAGACCCGCCGAGGCGCCGGTCTTGGGCTCTCAATTGCACGCGATATTGTAGTGGCGCACGGAGGTACCATTGCGTGCAGCAGCACTGTAGGTGAGGGCAGCGATTTTTATTTTCTCATTCCCATGAGCGAAGAAAGTGAAGCCGGATGAAAAGGTATCTCGCTGCGCTTCTATTTGCGGCGTGTGGCGGGATTTTATTGCGCGAGGGCTGGGTCGCCGCGCACTCAATTTCTGGTACCATGGATTACTACAGTAAGGGCATCGCGTATAAAATCGGAGGGCACGTCCGTTTGCCAGGTTTTGTAATTACGTTTATCGGTGGCATATTGTTCGTCTTCGCTGGATGGTGGGTCCTGCGTGGATCGAATGGTCGAAAGCCCTCTCGACGTAAGCGGCGCGCCTGAAGCTCGTCAGGACTTTCGGTGGATAACCTGTGGGGTAGCTTCCAGTTGACCGCGAGTTACGCCGATTTGGTTGATAAACTTGAACTCACGCCAAAGGTCCGCACCGCAAATCTCGCCTCGAAGCAATTGCGAATAGCAATTCGCGATGCGCTTCACCTCGTCTGGTGATTCGTCGACGAACTCCACACGAAAATGCCGAGCACCATGGGTGAGAAAACGGTCCAGGAACTCTGCACCGGTTTGAGCTCGGTTGTTGAAAACAGTGTTGCGGCAGCCGGCGTCAGCCTTCAGCGGTAGCTCAGCGCCGACGCGGTCGCGTAATTTCACTTGGTGCTTATCGCAGGGTCGGCCGCAGTCGCGATAATCTTTGCCGTCGGATAGAAAGGCGCAAAACACACAATGCTCCATGTGAAACATAGGCATGTGCTGGTGAAGTGTGACGTCGAACCAGTTCGGAGGGGTTGATGAAAGTAATGCGTCGAGCTGGGCTACGTTCAGATCGTAGGAAGCGGTCACCCGTTCCAATCCGCAGTGCTCGACGAAATACTGCGCAGTCAGTGGATTTGCTACATTGAACGAAAAATCTCCTCGTTTACGATCAGACGCGAAATATGAAAGATGGTCGTAGTTGCGAACCAAATACCCGTCGGCTTCAGAAGAACGCATCTGCTTGAGAATCCATTCTTCGCCCGGCTTGAAAATTCTCGGCGGCATAACCCAGATCGAACGGCGCGTTGAATCTTCGGGGTCACGTCGAGCGTTGTCTTCGCGGAACACACAGACGGCTTCGCGGTATTGTTTAGGATTTTCAAACTCGCAGTAAATCGTGTCGATTCCGACACAGCTCAAGGCTGCCCCTAATTGATTCATACTGCGGACCACGAGAATTATTTCAGCCGGATTTAGAATGGGATTACCGGATTCTAGAGGTTCGTTATGATTGCGTAGATTGAGCGCGGTTGAAGACGGTCTGAGTGTCCAACGTTTAGGTGAAATTCTTAAGCGTTCGAGTTCGCTTACTGCGTCCCGACGTAGCCGGTTAAGTTCGCTGATCGGCAGCATCACTTCGCCCTCGAGTTTTGATGTGAGCGACCCGAGCTTGAAAGGCGTGCCGCCAAGCCGCCCAAGTTGTTCTTGGAGGCGTTTTGGCTTTAGGGGATGGTTTGAAGCCGGTTCTAAGTTGAGTTGTGAAGTCAGGCGAACGACGTGCCCCTCACCGTCGTCGGCCAATAGCGTCAATGGCGCGCCAGCATGGCCATGCACTTCGATAGAGATAGGGCGTTGGAAGCGGATTTTTTCGCCCTCGAATGTTTGGCGCACGTTGCGGTCGAGCGCGGGATCGTTGGTTTTCCAAAGAAGTTGGCCGGGTTTTACCCGCCGAAAATCGATGTCGCCGTGGCCGAAGCCCAGGGTTGCTTCAGTGCTGTGCTGGTCGACGGAGTAAACACGACCGCCTTCTTCGCGTTCTTCCGGGCGACCTGCGTCAAAGACGACGCCGTCGCCAGGCTTAAGCGCCGTGCGGAGGCGAAGTGAAACCGTTTCGCCTAGTACGCGGCTGATTTCGCCAAGGAAAACGCCCCGTTTTGTGCCGAAGCGTGCGTGAACGAGTTCGCGATTGTTGGTGCCGCCGAACCAACCGGTGTAGAGACCGCGGGAGAAACTCATTTCGAGTTCGTAACGGTCGGGGGCGGACAGCTCAGGCTGGTTGGTAGAGCGATCTTCGTTGCTAAATGCCTCCATCGCTCGATCCACTGCTTGCCGGTAAATGCGCGTGATACTTGCGACGTATTCGGCACTTTTTAATCGACCTTCGATTTTGAGTGAGGCAATGCCATTTCGTATTAGATCGGGCAATACATCGATGCCGGCGAGGTCGCGCGGACTTAGGAGGTAACGTCGATCACCCAACTCAACTTTCTGGCCGTCCGCAACGAGATCGTAAGGAAGGCGGCAGGCCTGGGCGCATTCACCGCGGTTTGCGGAGCGTCCACCGAGCGACTCGCTCGTCAAGCATTGTCCGGAGTAGGCGACGCAGAGCGCTCCGTGGACAAAGACTTCAAGGGGGAGTCCTGTGCCTCCGAGAGCGGCCGCTTCTCGAATTTTGGCGATATCGGCCAGGTTATTTTCACGGGCGAGAACCACCAACTCGGCGCCTAGTTCGCGCGCGAAAGCCACGCCGGCAGCGCTGGTGACTGTCATTTGCGTCGATGCATGAATTGGGAAATCAGGCGATAGGCTCCTGATCAACCGGCAGACACCTACATCTTGTACGATCGCCGCATCGACGCCTGAGGCGATGATCGAGCGCAGGTAATCGGCCGCGCTGGAAAGTTCGTCGGCGAAAACGAGCGTATTGAACGTCACGTAGCCGCGGACACCTCGGCGATGCAAAACCGCCATCAGAGCGGGCAGGTCGGCCACGGTGAAATTATGTGCGCGCATCCGTGCATTGAAGCGCTCGAGGCCGAAGTAAACGGCATCGGCTCCGTTCTCAATCGCAGCACGTACACAGTCCCAGTCTCCCGCAGGGGCGAGCACTTCCGGCCGGCGAAACGCTCCGTGACTTATCGTCGGCGAAATAATGGAAGAGGATGGAACGGATTCTGGCATTGCGTCGGGAGTTAATCTGCCACGGAGACGGTAGCTTCAGGTTCTGGCTCGAGGCGCCTTTGACGTGCCGGTTTCGCCGCTTCGGGGACGGCTGCGCGTAACCACCACGCGAGAAAGACAGTGCCGATGAAAGCGGCCAGAGACAAGTACCCAACATTCGGATACCCGACGAGATGGCCGGTAGCGTCACTTGTGACAAGCAATCCGGCGGTGAGATTAGCGAGTCCACTTGCCAACTGCTGAATCGCGGAGTTCACGCTCATGAAACCGCCACGATAACGGGCTTCGATAGCATTAACGATCATCGCCATGGTAGGTGCAAAGCGTCCCGACATGCTGATGAAGAGCATCGTTGTAACGGTGAGCGTTATAATCAACGGGCCAGGCGTGAGCCGCGTGACCATAAAAACAGTGGCTACTGCAATCACCGAGATTCCAGAAAGAACGTGTAGCTTGTCATAGCGATCAGTCAGCCGACCGATGACAAACGTTGAGACGAACATTGCGACACCGCCATAAAGATAAATTTTAAACAGCTTCTCTTCAGGCAGGCCGACGTTTGCGACCATTGACGGAGCCATGAAAGGAATGACGCAACCACCTGCAAAGACTAAGACCGCACTGAGCATGAAACCGCGCCAGTGGATGCGATGCGTCAGGATTGCGCGCATTTGAACCCACGGGTGGACGGTGGTGAGGTGGCTGTGCACGTGTGGCAAAACTTTTAGCGCGAACAGCAGAATCAAAAAACTCATCGCTGAGAGCAGGAAAAACGGCGCGTGCCATTCGTAGCGACCAGCCAGCCAAAGGCCGCAAGGCACGCCAGCTACGGAGGCCAGAGGAAAGGATGCCATTACGACGCCCATGGCTCGGCCTCGACGTTCTGGTGGGACCATATCACCCACCATCGCCGAAACAACCGAACCAGCGACGCCACCACAAGCGCCAGCGCAAAAACGGGCTAATAATAATAAAGAGTAGCTAGGCGCCAGTGCGCAGCCGAGCGTGGCCAGCGTGAACCCTGCGTAAAGCGTGAGTAGAGCATGTTTGCGCTCAAAACGGTCGAGCACGAACCCGCCGGCAAATCCAAAAACGCCCGCAGACAGGCCATATGCCGCGACCAGATGGCTAAATTGCCCCGGGCTGATCGAAAAAACCCGCATCAAGTGCGATCCCAAGGGCATCATGATCATGAAGTCCATGATGTGCGTGAACTGCACGAGCCCGAGAATCGACAGCGCGAGTTTCTCGTTGATGGGAGCTCTGGGTTGTTGGGACTGCGTCATGAAAAAGCGTCCAACGTACCAGTAAGCTCGGAAACAACAAATCCCAACCTTAACGCGCAGCCGGTTTCTTCACGTGTTCGCGCAATAAACCGATGAACTGTTCTGCTCCGAGGCTCTGATAGCGCTGCAAATGTCGGATGACTCCGATTTGACGCGTGGGTGTGCGGTCGGCGAGCGGCTTGGCAATGATGCGCGAGCGGTCCTCGGCCGCCAAAGCAACTTGAGGCAAAATGGAGATGCCGACGCCGAGGGCTACGAGTGCCTTTACGGTCGCGACTTGCGCACAGCGATATCCGATTTTTGGTTCAAAATGATGGTCACCGCAAAATCGCTGGATCTGAGTCGCCAGGCTGCTGCCGCTGCCGAGTAGAATCCATGTCTGATTTACAAGATCCTCGGTGGTGACTTCAGGTTTGCTGGCCAGCGGATGCGGTTTGCCGACAACGAGCAAAAGGGTTTCTTCAAAAAGAGGTTCGATCGAAATTTGTGCATCTTTGACGGGCAGGGACACGATTGCTAAATCGAGTTCTCCTTCCAGCACCGCCTTGGTCAAATCTGCTCTAAAGTCTTCCCTCAAATTCACCTGTAGATGCGGCAAGCGAATGTGACACAAGGCCAAAAGCTGTGGCATAAGGTAGGGGGCGAGCGTCGTGATCGCACCGACCGTGATTTTACGCTCCAGCCCGGGACTGTCCTGGAGTTCGCGGGTGGTATCGTCGACTTCAAAGAGGATTCGACGAGCGCGTTCCAAAAAAACTGTGCCTGCTTCAGTCAGTACTGCCTTTCGTCCCAAGCGGTGGAAAAGCTTGTGTTTCAGCTCCTTTTCTAGATTTATAATCTGTTGGCTTAAAGAAGGTTGGGCTATGTGCGAGCGTTCCGCTGCGCGTGTAAAATTTCCTGTCTCAGCGACACTAACGAAGTAACGCAATTGGTGTAGTTCCATAGGCGAATCCTATGACTACAATAGAAACCAAATATTTCAACTATTAAACAGGATCGGGTATTCTTACCGCGTCCGAGAAATCGGGCACTTAACAAAGGAAATAAATGAAAACATATCGCACTACTATCGCCCTTGTCACTGCCGGTCTTCTGGCTGTTGTGGCGGCAGTCGCCGGAGTTCGTTCTCCGGTTATCGGTGTGGAAGGTGTCGTCGGCTTCGCGGTCGTCGGTGCCCTCCTTGCCTTCGCGGCCATCGATTATCGACTGAATGGGCGAGTGTTTAGCAAGTAAGATACTGAGATAAATCAGTCAGCAAACAACGGGGCCCCGGAGAAATCCGGGGCCCTTCTAATTTCTAGAGCTGAGCAGTTCGGGATTGCGGCCGGCACCTACGTGGTGGCGAGCGGAGGCGGGGTCGTCGGATCAACCACGGCTTTTCGTCGCATGAAGGCGGCGATAATGAGCGAGATGATGACATTGATGACGATGCCGAAAATAAGACCGGTGATGGCCTGGACGGCTGGCTTTGTCATCATGCGCATGAACGTCTCAGCCTTTTCGATATTCTCCGACGGAACACCCTTAGCTTGCATTGCCGCTATCTGGGCTTGGATCGCTACATCGGCAAAGCCCGGGTTGATGAAGCTCTGATAGACAAATTGGAAAGCTACCGAGAAAATGGTTGCGAAGAGCGAAACGACTACGGCTACACCCAAAGCCATTCCATAGGTAAAATCATCGGTAGGCGGTGTTAGGTTTCGTTTTGTCCGCACGCCGACAATCATGAGGCTGACGCCGATGGCGAGGGCGGTGACTAGAGAGATGAGATTGGCGGTAGAGAGCTTGGCGGGATCCGAATGTAAACCAGCGAGATAAAGGACCAGTGTAACGACGGCGTTGGCGCCTGCAATGAGCGTGCCGTAGATGAGGTAGGGTTTCATACGTCAATGAGGTTCTGCAAAACCTTCCCTGGATGGCAATCCTGCGCAGTGCATTCAACGCGGTTTCTTAAGGGAAACAAGAGTCGCTCCCCAGTTGCCACTGGTTTCGTCGCCGAGTTGAAAACTGGCCACGTGAGGTGAGCGCCGTAGGAAAGCATGCACGGTTTCCCGGAGAGTACCTGTGCCTTTGCCGTGAATGACACGTACGCGAAAAATTCCTTTTTCTAAACAGGCTTCAAAATAAGCCTCTAGTACTTGGTTCGTCTCTTGCGGGGCGAACGTATGTAGGTCTAACTCACCCGTGATCGGAATGCGGATGGGTTCTTCGCCGGACATAACATTGCGTAGGTGAGCCGGCGTTGCACGCGTGGATTACTGTGCCGGTGGCGGCGGTTCGACAAAGGGGTTCTTCTGCTCGGCAATTGGCTTTAATTCAACGATTGGCGGATTAGCTAGTTTTGGTTGAACGGGCTCTGGAGGCGCTTCCATCGCTTTCTTAATTTCTTCTTCCACGCCGGCCGTGGCTTTTTTGAACTCGCGCACGGATTTTCCTAGGCCGCGGGCGAGTTCAGGTAATTTCTGGCCGCCGAAGAGCAGGAGAATGACGAAAAAAATCATCAGCAATTCCGGGCCGCCGATGCCTTCAATGAAAGCGAGTAAAGAAAATGAAAGGTTCATGACGAATCTGTGACGGCTCTGGGCAAGAAAAGTGGCACCAATTAACGACGATAAGCTGCCTCAATGACAGGATTGGCGCAATATCACGTTATTTAATCTGAACCTCGACGACAAAGCTTTGGCTCTGTCCTGGAGAAACCCAGTGCAGACCGAGTTTGTGGCCGGGTGCGTTGGCTGGCCCCATCCAAGGTTCGACACAGTAGTAAGGCACGGTGTCATCCGCGGCCCAGGTTACAAAAGTGGCCTCAGGAGGCGGCACCTTAGTCGTACCAATCCTAACTGCGACCTCGCCCGGAATCGACTTGGGGCCGAATACGACTGTGTTGGTTTTCAGCCCGGTGTGAAACGTGTCGATGAGCGCCTTGCTATCGAGCGCTTCTTGAAGATTGAGCTTCGGGCCAGGCAGGAGTTGACCGTTACTCTGATCCTGGCGGTAGGTTTTGGTTGATGGAATACGAATCGCGTGATCGCTACGCTTTAGTCCATCGCGCCAAGGCACTGCGAAATAGAAATGATGGCCCGCGCTCCACGGGATTGGCTGTTGGTCGAGGTTGCGCAGCGAGTATTCGCAGAAGAGCCCGAGTGGCTCGAAACGGTATGTCACGCTAAACTCATAATCGTAAGGGTAGGCAGCCTGCGCTTCCCCATCGGGCATGAACTGAGCGGAAAAGCCGCGAGCGTCGACGCGAGTGGTTTTAAATTTCCCCTGGCGAGCAAGGCCGTGCATGGGCATCGGCCGGCGGGTACCTGCCGCATCACGCCAAAAATAGATTTCGCCGTCGTCGAAACAGCGACCGCTGAAAGGAAAAAGCACGGGGTTGCCGCCGCGAGCCTTCACGAATTCGTCGACTGAGTTTAGCTCGGGCCAATGCACGACTTCGCGGATAGTGTCGTCTCCGTGAGTGACGTGCCAGTGCATGAGGCGTGCGCCTCGCTCGGGCGACGCGAGAAATATCGAGCTGCCGACCTCCCATCGGTAGATGTCGGTGCTAAGATACGGAACTTTTTCCATGGCTCAGGTGTTAGCCTGGAACTCGGTACAGGCAAAACGTTTTTCATCGAAAAATTGCGCAATCGGATTTGCCACGAGCGAATGGGCGTGGAAACGCCGTGCGAAATTGTAGTGAAGCGGGGCTGCGCGACGCTTGCATCCGGTGTGCCGAACCGTCAGTTTTCTACTCTCATGCTTCGATTCCTGATCAAAGCGCTCACGTTTGTTGCAGTGGCCGGACTGCTTGGCGGTTATGCCCGAGCGGGCGATGTACTGGCACCTGTGCCCAAAACGAAAAAAGTTTCCGTGATTATCATCCCGGTGCGCGATGAGATCGCGGAGCCGGTGCATTATATATTGCGGCGTGGGCTAAAGCAGGGCGCCGATGTCGTGGTGTTGGACATGAAAACTCCAGGCGGAAATGCTGGCACGGCATTGGAGATAATGGAGGCATTGAGTAAGTCCTCTGGTAAAACGATCACTTTTGTAAACACCGAGGCAATGTCGGCAGGTGCTTTTATAGCGGCCGCGACGGAGGAGATCTGGTTTGCTCCAGGTGGCGTAATTGGCGCAGCGGCAGCGGTGACTTCCGAAGGTCAGGATATTCCGGAGACGATGCGCCTTAAGATTAATAGTTTTCTACGAGCCAAAATTCGTGCGATTTCTGAAGGGAAGGGTTATCGCGGTGAAGTTGTTTCGGCAATGATCGACAAAGATTATGAGCTGAAAATTGGTGACAAGGTGCTGAAGGCGAAAGGCGAGTTGCTCTCGCTCACTGCTAGTGAAGCAACCAAGACTTACGGCGAACCTCCGCAACCGTTGTTAGCTGCTGGTATCGCGAAAGACATCGACGACCTGCTCACGCAAAAATACGGAGCCGGCAACTACGAGAAAACGACGTTCGAAATAACGTGGTCGGAAAAGCTGGCGCAGTATTTGAATGCGGTAAGACCGCTCCTACTCGGGCTTGGGTTGCTCGCGCTTTTCATTGAATTTAAAACGCCGGGGTTTGGAGTTTTCGGCATCAGTGGAATCGTGCTGTTGTCGATCGTGTTTTTGAGCAGCTATGTTTCCGGGTTATCGGGGCACGAGCCGATTTTGATCTTTGCGCTGGGAGTGATCCTGTTGGCGCTCGAATTAGTGTTCTTCCATACTGCCGGTCTGCTTGGCGTAGTGGGGTTGATGTTAATGGGCGGCTCGCTTGTCTGGGCGATGGCAGATTTTTGGCCGAACCAGCCGATATCGGTTACGTGGTCGAGCGACATGCTTGTGCAGCCTTTTATTAACCTCGGGCTCGGGCTCTTGATCGCGTTGGTACTTGCTGCTATTTTGCTTAGGTATCTTCCCAAAGGTTGGGTCTGGGATCGCCTGATCGTCGGCGCGACTGTGGGCGGATCGGCGCAGGTCGCTGGTGGATCGCCCGAAGCGGCAACGCAGATCGAATCGCTGGTGGGCCGACGCGGTCTTGCGGTGACGGATTTGCGGCCAACCGGGCAAGTGGAAGTCGACGGGAAGCGCTATGAAGCTCGTGTAGCTTTCAAGACGGTTTCGGCAGGAGCCACTATAGTGGTGGCAGGACGTTCGGGTTTTGAATTGCAGGTCGAGGAGGTGCAATCATGAGCTTGATCGTTATTCTATTCGTGACAGGCGTCATTCTGCTGGCCGCTGATGTTTTTGTTTCGAGTTTCATCATGGCGATTTTTGGTGCGCTCATCATGTTCGGCGGATGCGCCCTGGCGTACGCGCGTTTTGGCGGAGTGGCTGCGGGTGGTGCGACGGTTTTTTCGATCTGTCTGCTCACGGCGACCGTTTACATCGAGCTTGTGTGGTTGCCGAAGACTCGATTTGGGCGCGCTTTGGTCGTGCAATCGACGGTGGATGCGAAAAGTCAGCCGGCGCCTGCTGAGGCGGAAGCCGTGGTCGGCAAGGTTGCGGAAGCGCTGACTACTCTGGCGCCGAGCGGCTATGTGCAGATCGATGGTAAACGCTACGAGGCGTTTTGCCGATCCGGTTTGGCAGCAAAGGGTGACCGCATGACGGTCGTTGGCGTTGATAATTTTCGTCTGATCGTATCCAAAACCTGAATCTTATGAATCCCCTCGTCTATATTGTTCCTATCGCATTGGTCGTCCTGATCATTGTCGGCGTTTTCCTTTCCTACATTGGTACCTGGCTTAAGGCGAAGTTGAACGGCGCGCCTGTCAGTGTGATGAATCTTGTTGGCATGCGGCTTGGTGGCGTGCCTTATGGTTTGGTTGTCGATGCGCGCATCACGGCGGTCAAGGCCGGCATTGAAATTTCGACCGACCGCATAGCGGCGCACTATCTCGCGGGCGGTAATGTCGTTCCGACAGTTCAAGCGCTCATCGCTGCGCAAAAGGCAGGCATCGAACTTAACTGGGACCGCGCATGTGCGATCGATCTGGCGACAAAAGGCTCGAATAAGTCCGTGGTCGAGGCAGTGCGTACGTCCGTCGATCCGAAGGTTATCGATTGTCCGAATCCCGAACAGGGCCGGACTACAATCGACGGTGTGGCGAAAGATGGTATTCAGGTGAAAGTTAAAGCGCGTGTCACGGTGCGTACACATCTCGATCGTTTCGTTGGTGGCGCGAAAGAAGAGACGATCATCGCTCGTGTGGGTGAGGGTATTGTTTCCACCATTGGCTCGTCAGAAACTTACAAGATCGTGCTCGAATCGCCCGACAGTATTTCTAAGACCGTGTTGGCGCGTGGTCTCGACGTGGGCTCGGCCTTCGAAATTCTTTCCATCGACATTGCTGACGTCGACGTCGGCGAAAACGTAGGTGCGAAACTCCAGGAGGCGCAGGCTGAAGCTAACAAAAGCATCGCGCAGGCTCAGGCGGAAATCCGACGTGCAGCCGCTGTGGCGCTCGAACAGGAAATGAAAGCTCGTGTGCAGGAAATGCAGGCGAAGGTCGTCGAAGCCCAAGCGCAGGTGCCGTTGGCGATGGCTGAAGCTTTCCGTAGCGGTCGGCTCGGAGTGATGGATTATTACAAGATGGAAAATATCCAGGCTGATACTTCCATGCGTAGCTCGATCGCCCATCCCGAAGGCAAGAAATGAAGTTTTTGTAACGAGAACCTGAATACGTATCCTGCTCTCCAATGGATTGGATTCTAGAACATCTCAAATTGATCATTCTTGCGGGCGGTGCCATCGCCTACTGGATGAACCAGCGCCGGAAGGCCAAGGAAGAGCAGGACGTAGCGCGAACGCTTACGTCTACCCCAACTATCCAACCGCAGGTGAATGACGAAACCGAGCGGGTGAGACGTATTCAGGAAGAAATTCGGCGCAAGATTCAGGAGCGGGCTGCGGGCGGTGCGCAAAAACGGCAGCCGTCGCCCGTGATACAAGCTCAGCAGCAAATGACACCTCCTCTCGCACCGAGGACGCCGTCTAAGCCGGACGCGTATACTCAGTTTACCGTGGAGCAGTCGGCCGCAGACGATCAGGCCGTACTCGACCGGCAACAGCTACTTGCGACCAAGCTGAGAGAGCTGGAAGAAAACCGTCGTCAAAACATGGGCAAGGCTGAGAGGTTTGCTGAAAAGACGAGCGACGGTATGTCTGCTTCTGATACAGCCGTACGTGGAAGTCCGCTGGCTGATTTGCGCAATTCAATATCCGTTCGCCGAGCCATCATTTTGCGTGAAGTGCTCGGCCCTCCGGTCGGACTGAGGTAATAAAAACCTGTGCTACGGAGCGCAGGTTTCTTTCGAAGATATCGACGAATCAGGGAGCGTTGACTTCAGATACGCGGTCCTTCATCGGCCATAGCTTGCCGCCGATCTCGACCGTCAAATTTTGGAAAGGATCTGAAACAATCTTAAGGGCTCCGCGGCGCGGAATGTCACGGCGATCGCCGCGGGGGATCGTACCTTGATAGAGTATGGTATTCTCGGCCTTGGTGGAAACAGTAACAGAGACTGGAGCATTGGCCACGAGCGGAAGGATAGCCTCACCCGCGAGAGGTTTGACCCAAATGGCGTCGGTGCTGGACGAAGCTGTTGTGGTAGGTGATTTACTACGCCCGGTGAAAACGAGAACGATGAGAAGTGCGACGATGGCAACTACACCGACAATGAGGGAGAGCTTTAGTATGAGATCGCGGTCTAAAGGTGCTCGGCCAATTTGGCGTGGCGGAACGAACGTAGCGGGGTTGCGTGGGGTAGCGTCTTCGTTGGTGGCGACTTGTTCGGTGCCACCGGCGGCAGGGCCGGTATTTTCCTTGGAGTCTTTCTCCATTTTCGAACCAACGGTTAGATCCATTCGGCCATAAACTTCGCGGTTGAGGCCGCGGACGCCTTTGTTTTCGCCGAGCCCGAGCCCGTTGTAGTCGTTAATTATTTTATCGGCAGGAGCTTTCAGGAAATTCGCATAGGTACGCAGAAAACCACGTACATAGATTTCAGGTAGGTTGATGTCGAACTGGTTGCCCTCGAACTTGTGCAGGTAGTCGCTACGGATTTTGGTCGCTTCCGCTGCCTCGCGGATGGAGAGGCCTTTGCGTTTGCGAGCTTCTTCTAGGCGTTCGCCGATCGATTGCATGTGTTGTCAGTTAGGGTAAAAGCGGTGCGAGGGAAAGCAGGAAGTAACTCTGCATGGTATTTGAGATAAAAAATAAACGCACGCCGAAGCGTGCGTTTAGCTAAACAAAGATGTTTTGATCGGCTGAAAGAGGCGTGAGCTCTTCCTTGAAGATCACATCGCGTCGAGGTCTTTGAGGATTTCGCGGGGTTGGGCGCCGTTTTCTGGTCCGACGATGCCGCGGTCTTCCATGATTTCCATGATGCGTGCGGCACGATTGTAGCCGATGCGGAGGCGACGCTGGAGCATGGAGGTGGAAGCGCGGCGGGTTGAGCGGAGTACGCCGATGGCTTCTTGGAACATTTCGTCGTCATTGCCCAAATCATCCTCTTCGCCGTCATCTTCATCGGCCTCAGGATCGCGGTCGATCTCGGCCTGAACGTCCTGTGCGTATTGCGGCGGGCCGTTTTTCTTGAGCGCTTCGATGATTGACTGGATTTCGTCGTCGGAGACGAAGGCGCCTTGGGCGCGAACCAAACGTGAAGAACCGGGAGGCGAGAAGAGCATGTCGCCACGACCGATAAGAGTGTCAGCACCTTTGGTATCGAGGATGGTTCGGGAATCGACTTGGGAAGCGACCTGGAAGGCGATACGCGAGGGCAAGTTGGCCTTGATCACGCCGGTGATGACGTTTACCGAGGGGCGCTGGGTGGCGATAATAAGATGAATACCGGCGGCGCGTGCGAGTTGGGCAAGGCGCGCGATAGAAGTTTCGATTTCTGCGGGAGCAACCATCATTAAATCGGCAAGTTCGTCGATGATCGCGATGATGTACGGGAGGCGGGGCGGAATCTCGATCGCTTCGTCGGCTGCGCCCGACTCGACGCCGGGAAGCGGAGTCTGGATTTCGGCGAGCTTGGGTTCGGCCTTGGCGGATTCTTTTTTCCGATTGTTGAAGGCGGTGATATTACGCACGCCGACTTTGGCGAAGATTTGGTAACGTTGCTCCATTTCGCGGAGGAGCCATTTGAGTGCGGAGGGCACTTTCTTGGGCTCGGTCACCACGGGAATGAGCATGTGCGGAAGGGTGTTGAAGATTTTTAGTTCAACAATCTTCGGATCGACCATCAGGAGGCGCACATCTTTCGGACTCTTAGAATAAAGGATCGATGCGATGATGGCGTTGATGCAGACGGATTTTCCCGAGCCCGTGGCGCCTGCGATGAGCAGATGAGGCATCTTGGTGAGATCCGAGACGAGCGGGGCGCCCGAGACGTCTTTGCCGAGGGCGATGGGGAGTTCGGCTTTGGCGTTAACCCAATCTTCTGACTCGAGAATTTCGCGGAGGCCGACGGCTGTGGCGTTTTGGTTAGGCACTTCAACGCCAACGGCAGCCTTGCCGGGTATAGGAGCTAGAATGCGTACGGATTGCGCGCGCATGCCAAGGGCGATGTTTTTGTCGAGACCGGCGATTTTTTCAACGCGTACACCAGGGGCAGGAACGACTTCGTAACGCGTGATGACGGGGCCGACGTGGATCTCGCCGAGGGAGACTTCGACACCGAATTCGCTCAAAATGCGAAGCAGGTTCTCGGCATTGCGGCGGTGCTCGTCTTCAGAGTTACCGGCGGAGGCTTTGATCTGATCTTTAAGGAGAGCGAGCGGAGGAAACTGATATTTCTCGTCAGATGAGGGGACTGGCGCCTTGGTGGCTTTTTTGGGTGCCTCGGGTTTAACGATGTTAAGCTCGATGCGGCCGGCTGCGTTCAGCGCGAATGGACTTTTGGAAGTGGTGGAAGAGGTCGCGTTAGCCAGCGGGGCGTTGTCGCCGAATGGGCTGACCGTACCAGTGCCAATGCCGCGTGATCCGTTGCGAGAGCCGTTGCTTTTGGTGGATATTTCAACCGGGGCCGCCGAAGAAGAAGTTTTCGCCTCGGCAATGGGTGGGGTGGTGGCGCCGTTTGCTTTAGGGGTGGCAAATGGAGGCGTGCTTCCTGTCCCCATCGGAGGGTTGGTGTTACGCGAAGCAATTGTGAGCTTACTAGTGGGAGGAGGGCCGACCGCGATAGGTGGAGGAACGTGTTTTTGGCGGGTTTTCGCGTCTTTCGTTTCCTGTTTGAGGGCTTGTTTCTCGGCCTTGCGTTTAGCGTTATTGGCGCGCCACTCGGCAAATCCTGAGCCCATCTTTTCAAATTCGGATGCGATGTCCTTTGTAAGGATAAACATCAGACCGATACAATAGATCATGCCGAGCAACAAGCCGGTGCCGAAGACACCGAGGGAGTCTTTCAGCAGGCTATGGTAGATGAGGTTGCCGACGATGCCGCCTAGGTCTGCGGAAAAATACTGAGTGTTTTTGAAGCCCTCGACCATTGCAGCGAGGCCCGAGAGCGAGATGATGCAAAGGACCATCGCGACGACGCGTGTGTTGGCGAGCCGGCGTGCATTACGCACCGCGATGTAGGACATCCAAAGGAGGAAGGCAGGGATCAGCCAGGCGCTGATGCCCACGACGTGGAGGGACCACCAGGAAACTTCCGCGCCGAAGAGGCCGACTTTATTTGTCGCCGTCGGGTTGGTTGAGACCATTCGGCTTTGCTCTGGAGCATAGTCGATGAGCGCTACTGTCAGCAGCACGCCGATTAGGAAGCAGACGCTAGCGATAGCCCAACGCGGCGGGTAGCGCGGAGGGTTGAGGGGGTTATTGTTTGAGTTTGAACTCGAGGTCTTTGCCATGTGATTTGTTTAACCGAGCTGACCTATGGCGATTCCCAGACTGCAGCGCGAGCCGGTCAAATGTATTAATCCTACGCCGCAAATTCACAAAATTCTTGCTAATGCTATGCAACAACTCCTGAGATTCCAACCTATTTATCAAGAAAGAGTTTGGGGTGGCCGCGAGCTAATTAAGGCTTTTTCGCGTGAACTTCCGGCTGGCGGACCTATCGGCGAAAGCTGGGAGATCGTGGACCGACCGGAGGCGCAATCGAGAGTTCTTGGGGGTGCGCTCGATGGTTGGACGTTACGTCGCGTCATCGAGCAGCACGGCGCCGAAGTGATGGGGCCGCGCTGGCCGAAGGACCGGCAGTTCCCGATTTTGGTGAAGTGGCTCGATTGTCGCGAGCGGCTGAGTTTGCAGGTGCATCCGCCGGCATCTGTTGCTGCCGAATTAAAAGGTGAGCCCAAGACGGAGAATTGGTTTATCGCAGCGGCGGGGCCAGGTTCGTCGTTGATCGTTGGCCTGAAACGCGGCGTGACGTGCGAGCAGTTTGAACAGGCGATTCATAACAACACTCTAGAAACATGTGTGCACCGGTTTCCCGTGGCTGCCGGTGACTCTATATTAGTGCACAGTGGTCAGGTGCACGC
>Ga0302321_100001034_pt1 | contig 23946 bp, 17 predicted proteins | sample Fen_T0_1_FD_202505 | JGI IMG/M metagenome (GOLD analysis project Ga0302321, IMG submission 202505) | Peat permafrost microbial communities from Stordalen Mire near Abisko, Sweden - Fen_T0_1 | ecosystem: Environmental > Terrestrial > Soil > Wetlands > Permafrost | place: Sweden: Abisko...
TGAACGGCGAGTCGTCGTTCCACGGCTGCTCCTTCAGTGGGCTCTTCGCGCCGCGCTTGGGCTCCACGCGGGGCCGCGGCTTGGCGGGCTTGGCGCGCGCATCGGGGACCGGTGCGGCGACGGGCTTTTTCTTCGGCGGCTCGGGCTTGGCCTGGACCGCGGGGAGCGGCGGGGCGATCTGCGCGGGCTTGGCCTGGACCGCGGGGATCGACGGGGCGATCTGCGCGGGCTCGCCGGGACGCGGCTCGCTCGGCGGGGCGCCGCCAGGACGCGGGGCGTTTGGTTCGGGTACCGGGGCCGCAGGCGCGCCGCTTGGCGAGGGCGTGGAAGCCACCCCCGGCGGCGTCAGCGTGGCGCTGGGCTCGGGCGCGCTCGGCGCGGGGTGCGCGCGGTCGGTCGTCGGGCTCGGCGCGGCAGCGGGTTCCTCCGTGGTTCCCGCCATGAACCAGGCACCGGCAGCCACCGCGGCGGCGCCGAGCAGCGCGAACGCGACCAGCGGAAAGCCCGACCGGCGGGGCACGCGGATCTTTAGCGTGGGCGCGGCGGCAGCTGCGGCGGCGGGGCGCCCGGTCGAGCCCGCCGTGCCGAGCAAGCCGGGCGTCCCATGGCTGGTGAAGCTGTCGAGCCCGCTCTGGCCGGCGAACCCATCGAGGCCGCCCTGGCCGAACGGCCCGTGCACGGGGCGCACGGGCGGCGGCTGGGTGCCGGCGAGCGTGGCGCTGCTGACCAGCGTTCCGCCGCTCGGCACGTGCGGTGCCGCCAGCGGCGTGATCGGGACGGCGCCCGGCATTCCGGGGACCGTCGCCGATCGCCCGACGCGCAGATCCTGCGACGACGGTTGCAACCCGAACGGCGCGACCTGCGTCAGCGCGGCGGGTCCCCACGGGGACGCGTCGGGCGACGACGTGGCGGCCCACGGGGATGCGTCGGGCGACGACGTGGCGGCCCACGGGGATGCGTCGGGCGACGACGTGGCGGCCCACGGGGATGCATCGGGCGACGACGTGGCGGCCCACGGGGATGCATCGGGCGACGACGTGGCGGCCCACGACTGCAGCGACGGCTCGTGCGCGTGCGCGTGCGCGCTCGGCGGCCACGTGGCGCCCTGGGGCGCCGGATGCGTGCTCGGGGCAGCGGGCCACCCCGGCTGCGCAGACCCGACGATCGGCAGCGCCGGATTCACCAGCGCCGAATTCACCGGGTGCTCGCGCTCGCTGCCGCGGGCCTGCGCCGCGGCGGCCGCAGCGATCGGGGGTGGCTGCGACATGCGGCCGGACCGCGGCTGCGGGCCCGGCCCCGGTGGCTGCGTCGGGCGACCCGCGCGGGGCTGCGACCCCGGCGCCGCGTTGACCAGCGGTGATGATGGCCGCGCGGCGCGCGGTGTCGGCGGTCGCCCCGTCACGCCGGGCTGCGATGGCCGGCTGGCGCGCACCGGCGGCAGCGCCGTCCCGGCAGGTGACTGCGCCGGCCGGCTGGTCCGTGCCGGCTGCGCACCGTCCGGCCGCGGCGACGAAAGCCCGATCTCGGTGCGCTCCGCGAGATCGATGTCGATCGACGTCTGGTCGATCGCGTCCTCGGCCGCGGCGTCCTCGGCCGCGGTCGCCGGCACCACCGAGGGGTCCGAGCCGTCGGCCATCTTGCCGTTCTCGATCAGCGTATGGACCACGTGCTGTTCGACGAAGAACGCGCCCTGCGCGCGCGCGTGATCCCAGTCCTCGAGCCGTGCCGGGAACAGCGTCGACATCAGCCGCGCGAGCACGATCGGCGAGACCCGGAGCCGGTGCTCGTGCGCGAAGTCCTCGATCTGGGTCTGCAGCGCCATCGCCGTGGCGAACCGGGCGTCCGGATCGCGGGCCAGCGCGCGCATCACGATCGCCTCGAGCGCCGGCGCGTAGCCAGGCACGAGCTCGCTGGGCCGCGGCGGGTCGGTGCTGCTGATCTTCAGCCGCACGCCGGGCTCGGTCTCATCGATGAAGGGCAGTCGCCCGGTCGTCAGCTGGTACAGGATCGTGCCGACCGAGAACACATCGCTGCGGCGATCCACCGCACCCCGGCCGCGCGCCTGCTCCGGCGACAGGTACGAGATCTTGCCCTTCAGCACCGATCCCGGCGCGATCGGCTCGCCGGTCGCGCGCGCGATCCCGAAATCGACGATCTTCACGGCGCCGTCGTAGCTGACGATCACGTTGGTCGGCGACACGTCGCGGTGGATCATGCCGACGGGCTTGCCATCGAGCGCGGCCTTCTCGTGCGCGTGGTGCAGCCCGGCGCATAGCCCGGCGGCCACGGTCAGCGCGCAGTCGAGCGAGATCGGCACGCCGTTGTCGCTGCTCGCGGTCACCAGGCGCCCCAGATCCTCGCCGTGCACGTACTCCATCGAGAAGAACGTCTCGCCGGCGTCCTGGCCGACGTCGCTGACCTGCGCGATGTTCGGATGCGACAGGGTCGCCGCGAGCCGCGCTTCGCTGGCGAACGCCGTGACAAAGCTCGCGTCGCCCGCGAACCGCGGCAGCACGCGCTTCACGCAGGCAAGCTTCTCGAGCCCCTCCGCGCCGAGGGTGCGCGTGAGGTACAGCTCCGCCACGCTACCGACGGCGATCCGCCGGATCACGTCGTGCTTGCCGAGCTTGTCGCCCGGAGCCAAGTGCCGACTGGTTTGCGCGGGTGTGACCACAGAGACACTGACAGCTGTTGCCCAGCGTTACGATAGACGAAAACCGACGCCGCTGCAGTACAATGAAAACATGAGCAAATGGGTCGCCGTCGCGGTGTTGCTGTTGGTAGCAACCGGCTGCGGCTTCGGCAACGATGCCAGGTCCTGCACGGGCAACGAGCAGTGTAACAGCGTGGAGCATCCCGGCGGCGTGTGCGAACCGAGCACCCACCTCTGCAGCTTCCCGGACACGGCCTGCCCCGACGGCTTCCGCTACGGCGGCCTGGCCGGTGATCACTCCAACCAGTGCGTCCCGGGCGAGGGCTCCGGTTCAAACGTCGATGCGGCGGTCGACTCGAAGCCGCCGAGCGATACCCCGCCGCTGGTCGACGCAGCTCCGCCCGACGCCCAGGTGTGCTTCGGCACCGGGATCGTGCAGGTGTGCCTCGCCGCGGCGCCGACGGGGACTGTCACGGCGCTGGGCGCGACGATCGACACCACGAGCTCGACGCAGTGTGCCCAATTGACCAGCGGCGGCGATTTTTGCGTGATCGCCGCCACGGCGATCACGCTCCAGACGCCGCTGCGAGCCATCGGCAGTCGACCGCTGGTCTTGCTGGCGAGCGAGACGATCACGACCAACGCGACGATCGACGTTGCCAGCCGTCGCGTGAATGGAGTCGACGATATCGGCGCGGGCGCGGATCCGGTGGCGCTCTGCGGGGCTGGCGCTGCCCCCGGGTCGCTCAGCGGCACCAGCGGCGGGGGGGCCGGCGGTAGCTTCACAGGCATCGGCGGCAATGGCGGGGCGGGCGCCGCGATCAACGTCAACGCCCCCGGAGGTGCCGGCGGTCTGCCCGGGCTCGCGAACAGCATCGTCAGCGAGCTGCGCGGCGGTTGCCCGGGACAGAATGGCGCCGGCGCTAGCGCCGATGCCGGCGCCGGGGGACATGGTGGAGGGGCGATCTTCCTCCTCGCGGGCGTATCGATCACGGTGCAGCAGACGATCAATGCGTCGGGCGAAGGCGGTGGTGGCGGCAGCGCGAACGCATCGGGTGGTGGTGGCGGCGGCACCGGCGGTCTGATCGGCTTTGATGCGCCAACGATCGCGGTCAATGGACTGATCATCGCCAACGGCGGCGGTGGTGGCGAAGGCGCAGGCAACACCGCAGGGAGTCCCGGCAACGAAGCGACGACGCCGAGCGCAGCGTCTGGTGGCACCGGTGCCTTCAACGGGGGCGACGGCGGCAACGGATCGAGCGGCGCAGCGGCAGGACCGGGAGTCGCTGGTGTGCCGGGTAACTTCGGGTTCCACGCGGGTGGCGGTGGTGGCGGCGGTGGCGCGGGCTACGTGGTGGCGCCTCAGGCCGCGAGCTTTACGAAGGAGGGCTCGCCAACCCGGACGATCCAGACACCCTAGCTTGGGAATACCAACGGTCGTTGGACGGATTTCGACTGCGAAACGCGGTCACTCCACGCGCGGCGCACGCGGAGCCCGAGCTCGCGGCCCGGGGGCGAGAGCTGTCGCGATCCGGGCACAACGCGGACGCGGGCACGGCCCGGTCGTTCGGCTCAGTAACGCTGTTCGAACTTCGTGATGAGCGCGATGATTTGCTGCCTGCGGCGCGTCACTTCGTCGAGATGCAGGTCGAGCGCGACGAGCTTGTCGCGCAACGCCGCGAGCATGTGCTGCTTGGTGGGCCGACTGCCTCCGCCCCGGGCGATCGCAGACTTGATTTCGCTCAAGGTGAACCCGAGGCCTAGGGCCTGATCGATCAGGCCGAGCGTCTCCACGGCGCTGGCCGGGTAATCGCGATAACTTTGGTTGAAGGTTTATACGTCCGGGCTGACTATTCGACCTCGATCCACCTGGTGAAGCGGATGATCGAGGGCGCCACGCCGGGTTGTCCGGACCTGTGGTTCGGCTTCGTGGATGTGCGTGACGTGGCCGATCTGCACCTCCGGGCGGTGCCCGATCCGACGGGAGCGGCTACGCTGTGTGGGAGCGGACAAAGCCGAGGGCGCGATCCCAGGCGAGCTTGGCAGCTTCCGGGTTGTAGACCTCGGGGCGGCGCTCGTTGGCGAAGGCGTGCTGCGCGTCGTAGGTGAAGAGCTCCATCGGGGCTTTGACCGCGGCCTTGACCTTCTCGGCGCCTGCGACGGTGGCCCACTCGTCGTGGGTGGCGAAGTGGGCCTGGATCGGGGCGTCGACCTTGGTCCAGTCGAGGTCGCCGGGGAGGCCGTAGAACGGGACGACCGCGGCGAGGCCGCGGAGATGGACCGCGCTGGCCAGGGCGAGGGCGCCGCCCATGCAGTAGCCGGTGACGGCGATCTTGCCGGTCGAGCGCTCGCGGACGAAGGCGACCGCGCCGGCGATCTCCTGGACCGCCTTGCCGAAGTCGAGCGCCTTCATCATGGCGCCCGCCTCGTCCGCGTCCTTGGCGATCTTGCCGTGGTAGAGGTCGGGGACGATCGCGAGGAAGCCGGCCTCGGCGTAGCGCGCCGCGATGGCCTGGATCTGGTCGTTGACCCCCCACCATTCTTGCAGCACCACGACGGCCGGGGCCTTGGCGCCGCCTGCCGGGGTGACCAGAACGCCGCTCGCTTCGCCGACCGCCGATGGAAACGTGACCCGCTGCGTCTGCGTGTTCGTCATGTGCCGCTTATACTGCGCGGCATGTCCGGACCGAAAGGCGCCAGAGGCCGACGATTCGAAGGTGCACTCGACCCCGTGGCGGCGGCGCTCAATGCGTCGATCGACTTCGACCGACGGCTGCTGCCGCATGATGTGGCGGGGTCGATCGCCCACAGCGAGATGCTGGCAGCGCAGGGCTTGATCAGCGCCGAGGACGCCGCGGCGATCGCGACCGGGCTCCGGAGCGTGGCGGCGCGCCTCGAGTCGGGGGAGCTGACGTGGGACGCGGCGCTCGAGGACGTGCACATGAACGTCGAGGCGCGGCTGATCGAGGAGATCGGCGACGCCGGGCGGCGGCTGCACACCGCGCGCAGCCGCAACGACCAGGTGGCGACCGATCTGCGGCTGTATGCGCGGGCCGCGGCGGCGCGGCTGATCGCGGCGGTCGACGAGGTCCGGCGCGCGCTGGTCGTCCAGGCGAAGAAGCACCTCGACACGCTGATGCCCGGCTACACGCACCTGCAGCGCGCGCAGCCCGTGCGGCTCGCGCATCACCTGCTCGCGTATGACGCGATGCTCGAGCGCGACCGCGGCCGGCTCGCCGATGCGGCGAAGCGCGCCGATGTCAGCCCGCTCGGATCCGGCGCGCTGGCCGGGACGACCTTGCCGATCGACCGCGAGCGGGTCGCCCGTACGCTCGGGTTCCAGGGGGTCACGCGCAACTCGCTCGACGCGGTCGGCGACCGCGACTTCGCGATCGAGCTGGTCGCGGCGATCGCGCTCGCGCAGGTCCACCTGTCGCGGCTCGGCGAGGAGCTCGTGCTGTGGACGACGTCGGAGTTCGGGTTCGCGCGGATCGGCGAGGCGTATTGTTCGGGATCGAGCCTGATGCCGCAGAAGATGAATCCCGACCTCGCGGAGCTGCTCCGCGGCAAGGTCGGACGCACGATCGGCGACTGGGTCACGCTGGTGACCGTCGTGAAGGGCCTGCCGCTCGCCTACAACAAGGATCTGCAGGAGACCCAGGAGCCGCTGTATGACGCGGTCGAGACCATGGAGGCGTGCCTCGCGGTGACCCGCGGGATGGTCGCCAGCCTCGAGTTCGACGTCGCGCGGCTGCGCGCCGCGATCGACGAGGGCCACCTGGTGGCGACCGAGCTCGCCGATTACCTGGTGACCCGCGGCGTTGCGTTCCGCGAGGCGCACGACGTCGCCGGGCACCTGGTGCGGCTCGCGACCGAGCGCCGGATCGAGCTGCGCGGGCTGTCGCTCGACGAGCTGCGCGCGGTGCATCCGCTGTTCGCGGCCGACGTGTTCGACTGGCTCGATCCGGCGCGCGCGGTCGATCGCCGCGACCTGCCGGGCGGCCCGGCGCGGGCCCGCGTGGCGGCCGAGCTCGACCGGCTCAGCGCCGAGCTCGGCCTGGGTTGAGCGGGGGAAGCGCGCGGCTACTACCTCGGCGCAAAGGAGCAGACCGGTTGATCCCGCCGATCGATCGCCGATCGCCTCGTTGCGCCTCCTCGAGTCACGCCCGGCAGGCCTTCGTCGGGGGCCTCGTGCTCGTTGCGGCGAGGTTGTCGTCCGTGCCCGTCCTACCCGGACGTATTCTGGTCGACCCTCTGAGCGGTTCATGGAGCCGGTTGCCTGGGGGGCGGCACGGCGCCGACCTGGATGAAGACGTCGAGCGTGTTGAGCTCGTCCCAGTGCTCGACGAAGCGTCCGTTCTCGACCCGCCAGATATCGATCGAGCGCATGGCGAAGGCATTGCCAGTCGCGGGGTAGCCGAGAAAGTTTCCCGTGTGCGTGCCCTCGTAGCGGTAGCGGCCGACCACGCGGGAACCATCCGCCGAGACGAACACGTCTTCGACGAAGACTTTGACGTCCGGCACACCCACGAGCATGCCCGCAAAGACCTTCTTGACACCCTCGGGGCCGGGTTCGGCGAAGGGGTTGTGGTTGACGTAGCCCGGCGCGATGATCTCATCGAAGCGCGACACGTCGTGGCCGGATACGATTTCAGCGAAGAGATGGCCGAGCTTGATCAGATTCATTGACATGGGGGTCTCCTGTGTTCTCGTTGTGTGGGATGTGGGGGTCGTGTGGTGCATGACGGTGCGTACAAACGTGGGACTGCTGCCGCGCAGCGGCTGGCACCGGGCTCCCCTCCGGTCCCTCCGGCGCCTCCGGCCCTCGCCGTGGTCCGTGGCATCGTCGTTCGAGCGCCTTGGCCGCGACCATCGCTCGATGTACGCGGGCGTGCTCGCTGCGGGCTTCGCCGCGCCGCGAGCGGTCACCCGATCGGCGCGCCGACGAGCTTCGCGTAAATGACGGGGTTCGAGTACTCGCTGACCTGGGCGATCAGGTTGGAGCGAAACCCGAACTTGAAGACGTACAAGTTCTTGTACGGGGCCCCGCTCGCGGCGTGCACGAGGTCGCCCTTGCCCTCGAAGAACACCGTCCCGTGTTCGGCGGCATAGCTGCGCTTGTCCGTGAGCACGATGCGAGAGAAGCTCGTGACGATCTGGTTCACATAGCCCATCATGGCCTGCTTGCCCTCGAACCTGGCGGCCGGCGCCGTGCTGCCGCTCGCGTTGAAGGGAATCTCGAGGATGACATCGTCCGCGAGCAGCCCGGCGACGAGGTCGGCGTCGTGTCCCTCGAGACCCTGGAAGAACGTGTCGACGGCGGCCTGGTGAATCGAGGGCCGTGGCTCGGCCGACGTGTGTAGACTCTCAGAAGAAGGTTTCATGTTCGCTACCTCGTGTTGGCGGTGTGACGCGCGGATTCGATGATTCGCGACTTGGCCACGACAGGATCACTGCTCGAGAGATCGTCATGCCTCGTCGTCCTGGGTCTTCAGCTGGCGCCGACGATGAGGCACGTGCCGGTTGCGACGATGACCAGCCCGGTCAAGCCATGAATGCCAAAGGCCGCGCTTCTGCGTCCGCCCGACCGAAGGACGGTCGCCATATCGCCGAACGCGATGAGGCTCGCCACGAGCATGAATTCGCCGAGAAGCCGCGGTGATCCATGAGCCATGAGCAGGAAGACAAACAGGCCGGCCGCGATATCTCGCGTCCCCTTCACCGACAGCCACGCGGTGAGCCCGGGCGACAGCGGTGGTGAATCGGCGATGCCAAATTCGGCTGATGCGCTGGCAGGCGCTAACCAGAAGCGCGAGCCGAGGAACATGATCGCGACCGCGATCAGGCCGGAGAGTACATTTCCAATCAGGATCATTGGGAACCGCTTTCAGTTACAGATAGTGGCGCCGGATACAGCGTCGTTGCGCACAAGACAGGATGTTGACGTCGCGAGGGCTCGGCGCCGCATGGCGCCGAGCGGACGAGCGCAACGGCGAGGTGTTCGCCGGTGGTGCGCGTCCAGGAAGCCAACATGCGCCTCGATGCATCATCTGGCAAACTGATTAATTTTATAGTACAAATCCAAGCCGTGGATGTTGTAAGCGTTGACCTGAACCTGCTGGTTGTCCTGGATGCGCTGTTGATCGAGCGCAGCGTGACGCGTGCTGGCCGCCGCATCGGCTTGTCGCAACCGGCGATGAGCGCCGCGCTCGCGCGGCTCCGCGCGCTGTTCTCCGACCCCCTGTTCATCAGGACGCGGGCCGGCATGGTCCCGACGCAGCGGGCGCTCGCCCTCGCGACCCCGCTACAAGACGCCCTGGCGAAGGTCCGCATCGTGCTCGCCACCCAGGCGTTCGACCCAGGCGTCGCGCCCGCGGCGTTCCGGCTCGCGATGGGGGACTACGGCGAGCTCGTGATCTTGCCCGCGCTGCACGCCGCGCTCGCGCAGCGTGCGCCCCGAGCGACGCTGCGGGTCATGCCGATCGCCGATCCGAAGGCGCAGCTTGCTCAGCTCGGCGAAGGAGCGGTCGACTTGATGATCGCGCCGATGCTACGCGCCGGCAGCGGTGTTGAAGTTGCCGACCTCATCACCGAGGACTTTGTCTGCGTGCTCCGCCGCGCGCATCCCGCGCTCGCCTCGAGATTGACCCTCAAGTCGTTTGCTCGGCTGCGTCACCTCCTGGTGTCGCCCGAAGGTGACGGTCCGGCGCTCGTCGACCACATCCTCGGGAAGGCGGGGCTGTCGCGCGAGATCGCCCTCCGTGTTCCTCACTTCATGGTCGCCCCCGCCCTCATCGCGTCTTCCGACATGGTCGCGACGCTCCCGCGGCGTGTGGTCGCACGCAGCGCGATGAACGATCGGCTCACGACGCTGGAGCCGCCGTTCGGGACGCGCACGTTCACGATGGTCGCCGCCTGGCACGCAGCAAGGCTCGAGGAACCGGGATTGCGTTGGTTCCGCGATCTGGTCTTCGAGGTTGTGGCGACGCTCTGAATGTTCACGGCGCCACCCACCCTGCCGTTGCGCGTGCTCGCGCGCCGAGGGTGGCGTCACCGCCCGCGGTTGCTGCGCTGGCGTACGTCGTCGCGGAGATGCCCGACCGGATCGACGCTCCGTCACGCACCGTCCTGGACACGCTGGAACGCGCTCCGCTGGTGCGGTCGTGAACCACGATGGCGCGCGGCTCTCCGGAGGGAGCCGGCGCGGCGCCGTGGAGGTCGTCGACCTCACGCCGCCGCCGCCCGTTGACCGAGACATCGCCATGCTGCCCGTGATCGGCGCACCGACGAGCGTTCGCGGCTGGCCTGGCGAGCCGCGAGCTTGTACCCTGGTGCCAAGTGCTGCGCATCGCGATCGCCATCGGAATGCTCGCCGCGTGCGGCGGGCCCGGCGACGAGCTCGACGACAGCGACGTGCAGCTCGGCGGCGAGACGACGGTCGACGATCGCACGGCCGACGCGTTCACCCACCCGGCCGAGAACCTCGCTGCGGACCAGCGGGCCACGTTCCAGGCCGGCCGCGGCCCGTTCGACTTTCACTGGGAGATCCCGCAGCTCGGGCGGCTGTTCAACAACGACGCGTGCGTCGGCTGCCACGGCGGCAACGGGCGGGGGCTCTCGCAGATCGGCAACCAGACGCTGGTCTCGCAGGCGCTGATCCGGGTCAGCCTGGTCGACGGCACGCCGGAGGTCCCCGGGGGCGATGTGCCGGTGCCGGCGTTCGGCCTGCAGCTGCAGGATCACGCGACGGTCGGGCTGCCCGAGGTCGTCGTGACGCAGGCGTGGAGCGAGGACGCCGTGGTGGCGCTGCCCGATGGCAGCACCGCGAGCTTGCGCACGCCGCTCGTCGATCCGCGGACCCCCGACGGCGCGCCGCTCGATCCGAGCATCCGGCTGTCGTACCGCCAGGCGCCCGGGCTCATCGGCATGGGGCTGCTCGCGGCGGTCCCCGACGCCACGCTGCAGGCGATGGCCGATCCCGACGACGCGGATGGCGACGGGATCTCCGGCCGCGTCAACCTGGTGTGGGACCCGACCCAGGGCGCGCAGGCGCTCGGCCGGTTCGGCCACAAGGCGACCGTCGCGACGCTGCGCGAGCAGATCGCCGCGGCGTTCTCGAACGACATGGGGTTGTCGAACGCGGTGTTCCCCGAGACTGACGGCTCGCGCGACGTCGCCGATAGCCAGTTCGATCAGGTGTTGTTCTTCGTGTCAACGATCGGCGTGCCCGCCGCGGTGCCGCGAAATGCAGCGGCGCAGCGGGGTCGCACGCGGTTCGAAGAGTTCGGCTGTGCGGCGTGTCATGTGGCCACGCTGGTCACCGGGGATCACCCGATCCCTCAGCTCGCCCATCAGACGATTCATCCGTACACCGACCTGCTGCTCCACGACATGGGGGACCTCCTCACGGACGCGCGCCGCGACTTCACCGCCGACGGTGTGGAGTGGCGGACGCCGCCTTTGTGGGGGCTCGGCCTGGTCCAGCTGGTTGCGCCCGGCGCGACGTTTCTGCACGATGGTCGGGCCCGGACGCTGGTCGAGGCGATCTTGTGGCACGGCGGAGAGGCCCGGGCCGCGAGTGATGCGTTTCGCACCGCCGACAAGCAAGCGCGAGACGATCTGATCGCGTTTCTCCAGACGCTGTAGAATCGCGCGGTGGTCGAGGAGCAGGACACGGAGTGGCTGACCGATATCGTGGACTCGGGGTCCTCCCTGGATCGCGCACATGACGGGCCTGACGGGCCTGACGGGCCTGACGGGCCTGACGGGCCTGACGGGCATGACGGACATGGCGAAAACGATGATCCGGCCGGCCTGCGGATCGGGCCGGGGACCGAGGTCGGCGGCTACGTCATCGAGGGTCCGATCGGCAAGGGCGGCATGGGCGTGGTGTACAGCGCCACCCACCCGGTGATCGGCAAGCGCGCCGCGATCAAGATCCTGCGGCCCGATGTGTCGCGATCGCCGATCGCCGTCGCGCGGTTCATCCAGGAGGCCCGCGCGGTCAACCAGATCGGCCACCCGAACATCATCGATATCTTCGCGTACGGCGCGCTGCCCGACGGCCGCGCCTACCACGTGATGGATCTGCTGGTCGGCGAGTCGCTGCGCCGGCGGCTCAAGCGCGAGGTGCTGCACCCCAGCGAGGCGGCGTCGGTGATCGACGAGATCGCCTCGGCGCTGATGGCCGCGCATGACCGCGGCTTCGTGCACCGCGACCTCAAGCCCGACAACGTGTTCCTGGTCCACCACGAGGACCGCTGGCCCGAGGTCAAGCTGCTCGATTTCGGGCTCGCCAAGCTGATGCCGGACCACGGCCGCTCGCCGTTCACGACCAAGGTCGGGGCGATGCTCGGCACGCCCGAGTACATGTCGCCCGAGCAGGCCCGCGGGATCGGCGTCGATCACCGCACCGACGTCTACGCGCTCGGCATCGTGATGTTCGAGATCCTCGCCGGGGGCCGGCCGTTCCCGGTGCTCGGCGATCAGCTCGCGACGCTCCTGCAGCACGCCGAGGAGCCGCCGCTGTCTCTCGCCGACATCGTGGTGGGGCTGCCCGCCGAGATGGTGCAGCTGGTCGACGCGATGCTGGCCAAGCCCCCCGAGGCGCGGCCCTCGCTCGCCGCGGTCCGCACGGTGATCAAGCGGCTGCGCACGACGCAGCTGCCGACCCGCTCGCTCGCCGGGCAGTCGCTGGCCTCGTTCGCCCGGCGCGCGCCCGATCCGGTGTCGGCGATCGACGCGGCGAACTTCGGGGCGCAGGCGCTGGGAGCCGGCGAGCTCGAGGGCCCGCGCAGCGGCGCCGCGGGGCCGCGCCCGAAGCCGGATATCACCACGCGCGGCCTCGGCGTCGGCCCGGTGTTCGCGCAGCTCGGCGTCCCGGGGATCGCGGCCGGGCCGCTGCCCGCCCGGCCGCGCGCGGCGGTGGGCTCGCAGCAGCTGGCGCCGCTCCCGGGCGGGGCGCCAGCCGAGCCAGGTCACCGCCGGCCGCCGCCGCACGCGAGCGGGCCAAGCCTCGCGGGCGGGACGCCAACCCAGGCGTTGCACCCGCCGCTCGGGAGCGCGATCGAGCCGCCGCTCGCGTCGCATCCTCCCGGACGCGGGCCGGAGGCGTCGCAGCTTCCGCCCGCGGTGGCACACGGCGCCGGGCGGGGCTTGCTCGTGCTGGTGGTGCTGCTCGCCGCGTCCGCGGGCACTGCCCTCGCGATCGCCTTGACCGGCCCCTGACCGCGCCGACGCTCGACGGCTTGGACCGGTCAGTTCTCTTCCGTTCTCTTCACTGCTCTTCACCGCACTTCAGTCCACGACCTTGGCGACCTGGACGCGGGCGTCGTTGTACGCGGCCTGGCCGCCGAGGTCGGCGAGCCCGGGCGGGATCAGCGCGTTGGCGGTGTAGCCGTTGCGGGTGTGGCGGCGCCACAGCCCCTTGGCGAGCACGCAGACCCCCGGCCGCACCTCGCTCGTGACCTTGACGACGCACGCGACCTCGCCGCTGGCGTTCCACACCCGGACGCGGTCGCCCGAGGCCAGGCCACGGCTGGCGGCATCGGCCGGGGCCATCTGGAGCTGCCCGGGCGCCTTGCGGAGCTGGCCGAACATCGAGCTGATCTGGGTCGCGAGCGCCGGCGAGATCAGCGCCAGCGGGTAGTCGTCGCTGCCCGGATCGGGGCGGTAGTGATAGAGGCCGTGCGGCGCCTCGCGATCGAGCGCGGCCGAGACCAGGTGGATCTTGCGATCGGCGGTGGCGGGGAAGCTGTCGACGAACGCGATCGGCGTGGCGCCCTCGGGCGGCACCGCGACCCCATCGCGCGCGATCTGCGCGCGCAGCGCCGGGCCGTGGGCGCCGGCGGCGAACGTCGCCGCGACCAGCTCGTCGTCGGTCATTGCGTCGCCCGGCCGGACCAGGTCGAGCCGCTCGAGCAGCGCGCCGAACAGCTGGTTGTTGCTGCGCGACTCGCCGACCGGCGCGGCGACCGCGGGGCTATCGTAGAGCCGCATCGTGCCGTAGCCGCGGCGCACCTCGCGGTGCTCGAGGAACGTGGTGGCCGGCAGCACCAGATCGGCGAGCCGCGCCGTGTCGGTCATCACCTGTTCGTGGACCACGACGAACAGGTCGTCGCGCTCGAGCTGCTCGATCAGCGCGCGCTGGTCGGGCGCGGTCGCGACCGGATTGCAGTTGTAGACGAACAGCATCTCGATCCCGGGGTCGCGGACGCGGGCGAGCGCCTGGGCGATCTCGCTCATGTTGATCCGCCGGGTCCCCGCGACCGGCGCGGCGATCGCGGTCTCCGAGGTCAGCCCCCAGCGGGCGTCGCCGTTGGACATCGTGAACCCGCCGCCGCGCACGCCGAACTTGCCGGCCACCGCAGGCAGCGCCATGACCGCCGCCGCGGCGCTGCCGCCGTTGCGGTTGCGCTCGATGCCGTAGCCGAGCCGGATCGCTGCGGGCGCGGCCGCGGCGTAGAGCTCGACGAACCGATCGAGCAGCGCCGGATCGATCCCGGCCTCGCGCGCGGCGGCGTCGATCGTCCAGCGCGCGGCGCGGCGCTCGAGCTCGTCGGCGCCGGTGGCGTGGGCGGCGAGGAACTCCCGATCGGCGTGACCGCGGGCGAACAGCGCGCCGATCGCGGCGAGCGCGACCGGCAGATCGGTGCCGGGGCGCAGCGCGAGGTGGAGATCGGCGCGCCGGGCCAGCGGGGTCTGCCGCGGGTCGATGACGACCAGCCTGGCGCCGGCCGCGCGGGCGCGCTCGATCACCGGCACGAGGTGGATGCCGGTGGCCGACGGGTTGACGCCCCAGAGGACGATCAGCTGGGCGTGCGCGTAGTCCTCGAGCGCCATCCCCGGCATCGCGCCGTACAGGCCGTGGGTCGCCGCGGTCGTCGCGGCCGCGCAGAACGTGCGGTCGAGGGTCGAGGCGCCGAGCCGGCGGAACAGCCGGCTCGCCAGCGCGCCCTCGGTCAGCCAGCCGTTCGAGCCGCCGTAGTGGTACGGCAGGATCGCCTGGGCGCCGGACCTGGCGCGGATCGCCTGGATCCGGCCCGTGATCCGATCGAGCGCGTCGTCCCAAGAGATCGCCGACCACTGATCGCTGCCCTTGGGCCCTGTGCGGAGCAGCGGCGTGGTCAGCCGATCGTCGCCGTACATGTGATCGGCGAACTTGCGGACCTTGCCGCAGATGAAGCCCTCGGTGACCGGCCCGCGGCGGTCGCCGGTGATCTCGACCACGCGGCCGTGGTCGACCGTGACCGCGAGGCCGCACAGGTCGGGACAGTCGAGCGGACAGGCGCTGGAGCGGACTTCCACGACCGAACTATACGCAGATCTCGCCGCCAGGCCCGATCAGATCGCGGCCGGGCGCGGGGTCACACCGCCTGGCCAGCTCACCACCGGCCGGTCAGGCCGTAGATCGTCGCCTCGCGGCCGTCGCCGGCGACCACCCGCGTGATCGAAGGGGTCACGCCGATCGACGGCGCGTCGAGGTTGCGGGTCAGGACGCCGGCGGCGAGGAGGCCGATCGCCATGCCGCCCAGCGCGAAGTTCGCCAGGTGCTCCTGGCTGCGGGCGTCGACGGTGGCGGTCGAGTCGCGGGTGGTCTGGCTCGGGTACGCCAGGCTCTCGACGGCGAGCCCGCCGATGATGCCGACCAGGCCGCCGACGTCGATCAGCGCGGCGTGGGTGCGGGTGACGCCATAGGCGTGCTGCAGCAGCACGCCGCCGACCGTGCCCATGCCCAGGCCGCTCAGGATGAGGCCGCCGCCGAGCCGGTGACCCGGATCGAACGACAGCGCGAACAGCCCGCCGGCCACGCTGCCCCACACCAGGCCGCTGTTGATCAGCGCCGCGTCGCCGGGCGTGATCTGCGTGCTCGCGCCCATGAGATAGCCAAGCCCGCCGCCGAGCACGAGGGCGGCGCCGATCACCGGCTCGATCACCTCGACGCGCTGGGTGAACAAGAGGCTGACCCCGGCGCCGAGGATGCCGCCGCCGATCGTGCCGGTCACGGTGAGGTTGCTGGTGCCGAGCGGCAGATCGCCCGGCAGCGCGAACTCGGCGCCGGCGAACCCGGCCGCGCCGCCGGCCAGCGAGCCGAGGCCGGCGAGCCCGGTGTTCTGGAACGCGTAGAGCAGCAGCGCCGTCGCGCCAGCGCCGGTCGCGGTCGAGAACGCGATCAGCTGGCGGCGGCCGATCTGGGGCTGCGCGGCCAGCTCGATCTGGACCCGCTTGACCTGGTTGGCCAGGACGACGATGTGGCGGCGATCGGTGATCCGGTCGGGCGCCTCGCTGGTCACGACGTAGGTATCGCCCGGCAGCACGACGTCGATGTGGCCGATCCCGACCAGGCGATCGCCGATGAAGATCCGCGCGTCGCCCGGCAGCACCTGCATCGACAGCCGGCCCTTGAGCGCGACCAGCGGGACGAAGTAGGTGTACGGCTTGCCGATCTTGACGTCGATCGCCTGGTGGTACGGCTCGAACCCGTCGAGCTCGATCGTCATGTCGTAGTGGCCGCCGAGCACCTCGATGGTCTCGCCGGACCGCGCGCGCGCCGCGACGCCGGCGTCGTTGGCGATCGTGATGCGCGCCGCCGCCGGGGTCGACTCGACGTAGAGCTTGGCCTTGAGCTTCTTCAGCACCTCGACGCGGCGGGCGACGATCGCCTTGTCGAGCTGCGGATCGGGCACGCTCGACGTCGGCCGCGCGTTGGGCGGCACCTCGCGGACGTAGCGCTCGAGGTAGCCGATCGCCTTCTCGTAGTCGAGGTTGCGCTCGTAGGCCTGGCCGATGTCCTTCAGCAGCGAGTAGTAGCTCGGCGCCAGGCAATAGCCGTAGACCAGCTCGAGCACGGCGCCCTCGTAGTCGCCCTGCGCGTACAGCGTCTCGCCGCGCTCGTAGTGTTCGGAGCCCTGCTCCTTGGCCTGGTCCGGGGCCAGCTCGGTGGGCTTGCAGTCGTCGATCTCGAGCGGCGTGGCCGCGCGGCCGCTGGCAGCGGGCTCGGGCCACGCTTGCGCGGCGGCGCGGCGGGCGGTCGCGGCGCCGCCGCCCAGGCCCAGACCGAGGCCGAGACACAGGCCGAGCGCGATACCGGGCCGGGTCACGGCGTGCGCGGCGTGCCGGGTTCGTTCTTGAACGGGTTGCCGCCGAGCTCGCCGCCGGTCCGGTTCGGCGCGGCCACGGGCTTCTTCTCGGGCGCCGTGCGCGGCAGCCGGACCGCGGGGCTGCCGGTCGGCGGCTTCTTGAGCTTCAGCGTGTACAGCTTGTCCTTGTTGACGTAGGTGTTCACGGTGACCGTCTTGTCGTCGTAGCCCGGCGCCGAGGCGACGATCTCGGTGAAGTGATCGTGGACGACGAGCCGCAGCTTGACCGGCGCCGGGCCCTTGTCGATGCCGTCGACCGCGACGGTCGCGCCCGGCGGATCGGTCTGGATCGTGACCTCGAGCGTCTCGGCCTCGGGGCCTGCGTCGAGCTCGCCGGGCGGCGCGGCCTCGCCCGCGGTGCTCGGCGGTGGCACGGCCACGCGCGCGCGGCGCTGGGCCCCTTCGCTGCCGCCGAACAGCATGACCACGGTGGTGACCACCGCGGCGACCACCACGGCGACCAGCGCGATCCACGCCGCGATCTTGAGCGGGCTCTTCGACCGCCGCTTCAGCTTGCCGCGCGGCCCGGTGATCCTCGCGCGCTCGGTCGACCGCGTCGGATCATCGAGCAGCGCGGTCACGTCGTGGACGAGCGCGGTCGCGCTGGGGTAGCGCTCGTCGCGATCCTTGGCCATCGCGCGCAGCACGATCGCCTCGAGCTCCTCGGACAGCTCGGGGCGCAGCTCGCGCGGCGGCCGGGCATCCTCGTTGAGCACCTGCGAGATCACGCTCAGGTAGTTGTTGCCGACGAACGGCACCCGCCCGGTGGTCGCCTCGTACATGATGACGCCCAGCGCGTAGATATCGACCCGGGCGTCGAGCTCGTCGTCGCCGCGCGCCTGCTCGGGCGACATGTACAGCGGCGTGCCGAGCACCATGCCGGTCTGGGTCAGCCGCGGCTGCTCCTCGGCCTCGTCACTCGCGCGCAGCGACTTCGAGATCCCGAAATCGACGACCTTGACGAAGTCGCGATCGTTGCGGCGCAGCAGGAAGAGATTCTCGGGCTTGATATCGCGGTGGACGATGCCCTTGGCGTGGGCGGCGGCCAGCGCCGAGCCGGCCTGCGAGATGATGCTCAGCACGCGCTGCTCGGGCAGGCGAGTCTCACGCGCCAGGCAGTCGGCCAGCGACTCGCCGTCGAGGTACTCCATCACCACGAACGTGCGGCCGTCCTCGGTGGTGCCGAAATCGGTGATATCGATGATGTGCTCGTTCTGGCACGACGACGCGAGCCGGGCCTCTTGCTCGAGCCGCGACACGATCGCCTCGCGGTGCGCGTACTTCTCGAGCAGGACCTTCACGGCGACCCGCTTGCCGATCAGCGTGTGCGTCGCCTCGTAGACCGCGCCCATCCCACCCTGACCGACCTTGCGCGTCACGAGGTAGCGCCCGGCGAGCGTCGCGCCGACCAGCTCGGCGGCGCCTGCCAGCTCGGACCGCGGCGCGGGCGCCGGGTCGGCGACCGCGGTATCATGGGACCCGAGCCGCGCGTCGGCGCCCGCGTCGGCCAGGGTGTCGCGAGGATCTCGCGCACGCACCACGAGCCGCGGGGTATCGGCGTCGGGCCTCCCCGGCTGGCTACCACTGTCGGGCTTACCGCCTGGACCCGTAGACATCGCGGCCGTCGCTGATCCTAACACGCGGCGGCCCGCCGCCGTAAACCGCTCGCTGGCTCTGCTTGATTTGTCGACGAGGGCGGGCTATGAGGCCGCAAGACAAGGAGCTCCTCGTGGCGAATCACAAAGTGGCTGATCTGAAACTTGCTGACGCTGGTCGCCTGCGCATCGACTGGGCGGAGACCCGGATGCCCGTGCTCATGGCCTTGCGCGAGAAGGGGATAAAGGAGAAGCCGCTGAAGGGGATGAAGGTCGCCGGCTGCCTTCACGTGACCAAGGAGACCGCGGTCCTGATCCGCACGATCATCGCGGCGGGCGCCGAGGTCAGCTGGTCGGGCTGCAACCCCCTGTCGACCAACGACGAGGTCGCGGCGGCGCTCGCCGCCGACGGGGTGTCGATCTACGCGTGGCACGGGCTGTCGACCGAGGAGTTCTACTGGTGCATCGAGCGCACCCTCGACTTCAAGCCCACGCTCACGCTCGACGACGGCGCCGACCTGATCTTCACCGTGCACAACAAGCACAAGGAGCTGGTCAAGGACATCATCGGCGGCACCGAGGAGACCACGACCGGCGTCCACCGCCTGCGCTCGATGGCCAACGACGGCAAGCTGCTCTACCCGGTGTTCGCGGTCAACGACAGCGAGACCAAGTGGGACTTCGATAACGTCTACGGCACCGGCCAGTCGTCGATCGACGGCGTGCTGCGCGCGACGTCGATCCTGATCGCCGGCAAGACCGTCGTCACCGGCGGGTTCGGCCACTGCGGCCGCGGCGTCGCCGAGCGCGCCCGCGGCCTCGGCGCCAACGTGATCGCCACCGAGATCAAGGCGACCCAGGCGCTCAAGGCGCTGCTCGAGGGCCATCGCGTGATGCCGATGGACGAGGCGGCCAAGCACGGCGACGTGTTCATCACCGCCACGGGCATGAAGGACGTGCTCGTCGGCCGTCACTTCGACGTGATGAAGGATGGCGCCGTGGTGTGCAATACCGGCCACTACGACTGCGAGATCAACCTGAAGGATCTCGAGGATCGCTCCAAGTCGCGCCGCGTGGTGCGCCCGAACTGCGAGGAGTTCACGCTGAAGGACGGCCGCCGGATCTACGTCCTGGCCCAGGGCCGCCTCGTCAACCTCGCCGCCGCCGAGGGCCACCCCAGCGAGGTGATGGACATGTCGTTCGCCAACCAGTACCTCGCGCTGTGCCGGCTCGCCAAGGAAGGCAAGACCCTCGAGAAGAAGGTCTACGAGCTGCCCAAGGAGCTCGACCAGGAGATCGCCGGCATCAAGCTGGCGTCGATGGGCTACGCGATCGACAAGCTCACGCCCGAGCAGATCGCGTACGCCAGCGACTACTCCGCCGGCACCTGAGCGCGGCGAGGCTCGCCCGAGCCACCGCGGGAGGCCCGGATCATCCACCACGCGGGCTCGTCCCTGGCGCCGCGGAACGAACCGCCTCGTCGCGCCAGGCCCGGCGGCCCTTCGTCGGGGCGGCGCGCCTCGAGCCCTCGGGCCAGTCATCACCTCTGTGATCGTCTGCGACGAGGTGCTAGAAGCAGACCGGCTCCTCGGCGCACGTCAGCGAGGCCGGATCGCAGTACACGGTCTGGCACTGCAAGCTGCGCGTGCAGGCCTCGCCGTCGGGCTTGGGCAGCGCGCAGGTCGACGGGGTGGTCGTCGGGTCGCAGAACGCACGGGCGTCGGCGCAGAACTGTCCGGCGGTGCACGCGGCGCCGAGCGCCAGGCCGCGGCTGCAGTGCTTGGTCGCGTCACAGGCGTAGAGCACCGAGCAATCGGCGCTGGTCGCACACGCCTCGCCGGCGAGCGCGACCTTGACGCAGACCCCGGTGGTCTGGCTGCACGTGGTGCCTCGATCGCGGCACGCACCGTCGCACGGCTCGCCCGGCCCGGGCAGCGGGCCGCAGGTGCCGTCGGGCAGGCAGTCGAGCCCGAAGTCGCACTCGTCGGGAGCGAAGCACGTCGCGTGGGCGGGCGCGCGCGCGACGCACAGCGCGGTGTCGAGGTCGCAGAACGAGTCGTCGTCGCACGCCGCGGTCTCGCACGAGTCGCCCACATGGCCGGGCGTCGCGGGGGTGTCGCCGACGCAGGTGCCCTGACAGCACGCGTCCCCGCAGCTCGGGACGCCGCAGCGCAGCGAGGTGCACTCGTCATCGAGCGCACACGCCCGGCCGGCGGGCTGGGTGCCGGTGACGAACTGGCACTCGGGCGGGGTCACGCGGCCCGACCGGCTCGTCACGTCGCAGCTGCGGTCGGCCAGCGCGTCGAGACACGCGTTCGCCTGGTCGCCGTGGAACTCGACCTTGCCCATCTCGATCGCCCGCTGTTCGCCCGGCTGCAGATGCACCACGACCCCGAGGTTGACCGTGCGGCAGACCTCGCGGCTCTCGACGTCGCCGCACTTGGCGAGGTTGCGGCACACGGCGTCGCGCGCGGCGTCTTCGTAATCGTCGATCGCGAGCGATGCGGTGCCGGTGCACGCGGCGATGGCCAAGGCGGCCGTGGCGATGAGCGTTCGCATGAGTCCCCCGATTCCCCAGGTCACCATGCCCCATGCTACCGGGGCAAGCCTGGGCCGGGCGGCCGGGAGTCACGGCGGCCTCGCGGTCGTCTGACGGTCGATCCGGCTCCGCGGCCGGGCACGCGACGGCGGTCGCGGCTCAAGAGGTGTCGAACAAAGGGCTGGGACCCGGCTCAAGAGGCGTCGAACAAAGGGGTCGGGGCCTTGGCTCAGGCGCACCGCCCGGTTGACGTCGACCTGGACCTCGACCTCGACCTCGACCTCGCCCTCGCCCCCGACCGCGATCCTCGACGAGGATGCGACGATTGCAATGACGTCAAGGTGCAATGTCGACGGTGGAGTCGACGTCTCCGTCGCCGTCAAGCTCAACGCCTTGGGGACAACGTCGAGGTACGTCGAGGTCAACCTCAACGTCTTCTGGAGACGTTTCCAGGCTTTGTTCTACACGCCTTCATTCAGTCGTCGCCGCCGCTGCGATTGCGCTTGATCTCGGCGTGGTGGCGCTTGTCGGCGACGCGCCGGCGCTTGGCGCCGCGCGATGGCTTGGTCGCGCGGCGCGGCGTGGGGCGCGCGAGCGCGGCCCGCACGATCGACGCGAGCTTGCTCGTGGCATCGGCGCGGTTCTTCAGCTGATCGCGCGTCGCGGTCGACGTCACGATCAGGGTGCCGTCCCCGGTGAGCCGGCTGCGCAGGCGCTCGAGGACCCACGCCCGATCGTCGCCGGACAGCGCGGTCGACAGCGCAGGGTTCCACCGCAGCTCGACCTTGCTCGAGACCTTGTTGACGTTCTGGCCGCCGGCGCCGCCGGATCGCGAGAACGCGAGCGCGAGCTCGTCGCCGGGGATGATCACCCGCGGCGTGACGACGACATCTTCCATGGCCGGCTGGCGCGTCCCGAGGTGGGCCGATCAGGCCGGCGCGTCGTCGCGCTTGCGCCGCCGCTTGGCCGGGCTCTTGCTCGCCTCGTCGTAGACCCGCATCTCGGTCTCGGCGGTGGTCTGCACCGCCTCGAGGTACAGCGAGGTCAGCCCGAGGTGATCGCCGCGCAGCGCTTCGTAGTAGCGCTGGCGATCGATCGAGTGCACGATCGCGATCGGGTAGCCGCCCTCCTGCAACAGCAGATTCGAGGCGATCCGGATCGTGCGGCCGCTCTCCTTGGCCCACGGAAAGATCGCCATGAACCGCGAGTGCATCGTGGCCACGCGCTCGATCACGTGCAGGTGCTTGGCGCCCGGCTCGTCGATCCACTCGGCGAGCTTGCGCATCGACGGCAGGATCTTCTCGGGCGCCGCGATGTCGTGATAGTAGAGCCGGTGGAGCGGGTTCTCCTTGCGGAACGGCAGCCCCTTCGCCTTCTCATCGGGCGCGAGGATCGAGTAGAGCTCGCGCACCGTATCGAGCTTGAACGGCCGCTTCTTGTTCGCCGCCTGCTCGGCGGCGTAGTTACACGCATCGTCGAACCGACGGATCTCCTCGTACGACGGGATCAGCGACGGATCGCTGATGATGCTCGGATCAACCGCCGCCTTGATCTCGCTGTACGACAACACCTCGCCCTCGAGCGCTGCGTCGTGGTGGATCAGCGAGATGCGAAGCCGGTTGTTGAACTCGGTGCGCGCGACAGGATTGGCCGTCGCGACGCGTGCACGCCACGCCGTGACGATGCGTTCGACCTCGCTGAAGCGAGCGTCGATATCCTCAGTTTCTTTGTACCTGAGCACGTGTTATCCTGTCGGATCGATTGAGCAAACGAAGACTCAAGTGTACGGGGCAGGACCGCGATCGTCAAGCAAACGTGGGCCTGCCTCCTACATGCAATTGCACATGAATTGCGTCGCGTCCGCAAGATTTCTGCCATCTTGCCCGGGCGCCATGATAGCTACCCGGCCGTGGTCGGTTCTCCCCACACCTCGGTCCTCGCCGCCGAGGTAGTCGAAGCCCTAGCCCCTCGAGATCACGGGGTTTATGTCGACGGCACGCTGGGCTACGCCGGCCATGCCGCCAGCGTGCTCGCCTGCGCTCCCGCGGCCCAGCTGGTCGGCATCGACCGCGATCCGATGGCGCTCGCCGCCAGCGCCGCGGTGCTCGCGGGGACCGGCGGCCGGGCCCGGCTGGTCCACGGCACCTACGACCAGCTGCCGCGGATCCTCGGCGAGCTCGGCATCGCACGCGTCGACGGCATCCTGCTCGACCTCGGCGTGTCGTCGCCGCAGCTCGATGTCGCCGAGCGCGGCTTCTCGTTCGCGCGGCCCGGCCCGCTCGACATGCGGATGGATCCGACGTCGGGGCCGACCGCGCTGGAGCTGTTGCGCGACACGTTCGTCGACGATCTCGCGGATCTGTTGTTCACGCTGGGCGAGGAGCGCCACTCCAAGAAGATCGCGCGGCTGATCAAGGAGGCGCTGGCCCAGGACAAGCTGCACACGACGACCGATCTCGCCCACGTCGTCGCCGGCGCGATCCCGACGATCGAGCAGCGCAAGTCGAAGATCCACCCCGCGACCCGGACGTTCCAGGCGCTGCGGATCGCGGTCAACGCCGAGCTCGATCAGCTCGAGCGCTTCCTCGCCAGCTTTCCGGCGCTGCTCGCGCCCGGCGGCCGGTGCGCGATCATCAGCTTCCATTCGCTCGAAGATCGCCTGGTCAAGCGCCGGTTTCGCGACCTCGCCTGGACCAGCTCGCTGCCGCCCGCGCTCGCCGCCCGCGCCGGCGAGCGCAGCGCCGCGGTGTGCGAGCTGGTCAGCCGCAAGGCGATCGTCGCCAGCGACGCCGAGATCGCCGCCAACCCACGCGCGCGGTCGGCCCGGCTGCGGGTCTGCGAGCGGACCCCCGCGCCCGACGTTCCCTCCGGCAACCCGGCCGGCGCATAGCGCGGCGCGACGCGAGCGAACGCGCGCCGTCCATGTGACGGATCCCGGCGCCTGCGCGGACGTTACGCGCGCCCTGACGCTCGCTCGGCGCGGCGGGACGACAAAAAATTGCGTGGGGGCGAGACCCGGCG
>Ga0302321_100001038_pt1 | contig 23905 bp, 21 predicted proteins | sample Fen_T0_1_FD_202505 | JGI IMG/M metagenome (GOLD analysis project Ga0302321, IMG submission 202505) | Peat permafrost microbial communities from Stordalen Mire near Abisko, Sweden - Fen_T0_1 | ecosystem: Environmental > Terrestrial > Soil > Wetlands > Permafrost | place: Sweden: Abisko...
GGTGTGATCTCGCTCATCTGGCGCCTCGTGCAAACGCCGTATTTTGTTCGCGACTACATCATTTACCACGAGCTCATGCATCTGCGGGAAATGAATCACTCCGACCGCTTCTGGGCTCGCGTGGAAGAAGTCTGTCCTGCCTGGAACGAAGCCGAGCACTGGCTCAAACAAAACGGCAGTCTGCTCGGGCTCTGAGGACGAAGTGCAGCTGACCTCTCTGAGGCGCGAAGATCAATGCCTAGCCTACAGGCCGCTTTACCAGCACTTCTCGCAGTTTCACAACCACCATCTCCGCACTAAATGGTTTTGCGAGGAACCCCGCAATCCCCTGCCCTACGAAACGCGCCACGGCATCCTGTTCGTTGAATCCGCTCATCAGGACAACTGCGATGTCGTCCCTTATGCCTCGCAAAGCTCGGAACGTTTCCTCGCCGCCCATTTGCGGCATGGTGAGATCGAGAAGCACTGCCGAAAAACGCGACGGCGATTCTCTATATAATTCAATCGCCTGCGCTCCACCAGAAGCGCTCACTACTTCGTAGCCTGCATTTTTCAAGATCTTAGCCGCAACCAATCGCACGGTATCTTCGTCATCGACGAGCAAGATCGTGCCAGAGTTTTTTCCGATCGTGGCCGCCTGCACGACCGGAGCGGGTGGCGTAGCCCGTTGGCCAAGTGCAGGAAAATAGACCTTAAAAGTCGTGCCCTTGCCCAGCTCGCTGTAGACTTGAATCGCGCCTTTATGGCCGCGCACAATGCCCATCACAGCAGCCAGCCCAAGGCCGCGCCCCGTGAATTTGGTGGTAAAGAATGGATCGAAAATCCTCGCCTGCGTTTCCTTGTCCATGCCACAGCCGTTGTCACTTATCTCAACAAACACGTAGTTCCCTTCGGCCACAGGCTCGTGGAATTTAGCCTTAGTAAAATAATCGCGCGTCGCCTGAACACTTCCTGTGCTCACAATGATATTGCCACCTTTTTCACCCAGCGCCTCAGAGGCGTTGAGCACGAGATTCATTAGAATCTGACTGACCTGCGTCGCATCGCCTTGAAATGCCGGTAAATCGTTGGCGAGTTGCAATCGCAAGGTCGATTTTCGCCCTAGAGAAACCTCCAACAAGTCGGCGGTTTCTTTAACCAATCGGCTGAGGCTAAGTGGCTGAATAATAAAACGCCCCTTCCCCGCATAGGCCAGCATCTGCTTGCAAAGATCAGCCGCGCGGACCGTTGCTTGCTCTAGGTTATCGAGCGAGGCGCGCACGTTGGCATGACCCGGAGGAAGATCGAGGCGAGCCAGACTGGCGTTGCCAAGAATACCTGTCAGTAGGTTATTAAAATCGTGCGCTATGCCGCCAGCCAGCACACCTAGACTTTCGAGCTTCTGCGTCTCCTGCAGACGCCGCTCGACCGCTGCCCGCTCCTGCTCGGCAAGTTTTTGCGCAGAGATGTCCTGTAATGTGGCAACACAACCGCGAGCCTTGCCTTCTGCGTCGTGCAGCGGCACTGCGTTAACGAGCAACTGCAGCCGCTGTCCGTCGTCGCGCACAATTGTCTCCTCGAAATTCAGGACGGTAATATTTTCACGAGCAGCCCTCTGCATCGGCAGCTCATCCGGCCCCAGTTCGCGTCCATCGTGATAGACCCTGAAATTTTTTGGTGCTTCAAATGGCGGCGCGGACAGCGAAGCATTATGCGTGCTCGCAATTCCGAGGATCTGGGCGAACGCGCGATTAGTACGAATATCGCGACACGCAGAATCCTGTGCGATACCTATGCCAACCGGCAAAAGGTCGAGCAAAGTTTGCAACTCAGTGACTCGATTCTGAAGCGATTCGTTAAGCCTGCGCACCTCAGATTCAGCTTCTTCACGCTGGTGAACTTCGTTCGCGAGCCGAGCGTTAGTCGTAGTGAGGTCCGCCGTACGCATCTGTACACGCTGATCGAGTTGTTCGTTGAGTTTCTGCAACGCGTCCGGACTGGGCAATTGCAGCGCCTCCGGCACGATTCGCACTAGAGCGACGGCCGACAAAATCGAAACTCCCGCCGTTATCGCCTTAATCACGCCTGATAACCAATAGGCCGGATACCAGACAGTATAGACCTCTATCAAATGCGTCATCCCACACGCAACAATAAATGATCCAAAGAGCCAAAACAGTGAACGGAACGGGATGTCAGACCGGTGCCGAATTAGGTACGCGAAAATTATCGGAATCGAAAAATATGCCAGAGCGGTTAAGCCATCCGCAACCACGTGTAAGGTAATCAAATCAGCGCGCCAAAAATAACAGTGCCCATGCGGCATGAATTCGATACTGCAAAGAAAACTTGGGTTATCTGGCAGCATTCAACGCAGAACCTATTTCACATCCCTACCCGCAGCAAGTGATGCAGGCGGTTTACTCCGGACGTGCAGCCGGAGTATTCCCGGCTTTTTCCTCAACGCAATGCCACGCCTACTTAGCGAAACGAAACTAGTTCGACATCAAAAACGAGCGTGGCTCGCGGAGGGATCGGCGGCCTGAGTTTGTCGCCATAACCTAGCCAATACGGAACGATCAAAGTGCGTTTTTCACCCTTTTTCATACTCAAGAACGCTTCATCCCAACCTTTAATCACTTTACCTACGCCCAAGATAAAGGAGAACGACTCCCTACGGTCGTAAGAGCTATCAAACTTCATGCCGTCGAGAAATCGCCCCTCGTAGTTGACGGTTACCCGCGAGCCCACGATTGGCATTGGGCCTTCTTCGCCCGGCGCGCGCACGATGTAGAGCAAGCCCGAAGCAGTTTTGTGCGTGTTGGGATACTTCTCAGCGATAATCGTTTCGTCCTCCGCACTCCACTGTGGATCGGTCTTAGCCAAGGCATCACGCATCGCACTGTTAATCGGCTGCCCGGGGTGCTCCCTCGCCAGCAATCCAGCCCGCACCACCAGAGCCAGAGTGCCGAGAAGAGTACCGAGCAAAATAAGGACAAAAGAACTTCGCATGCAGAAAAGAGTTACTTCGAAAGGGCTCGTTTTTTGACATAGGTCAACCCGATCGTGCAGCAAACCGCCTTAGTGGCCCAAGAAACCGCACCTTTCTCCACCTTCCGGGTTGCGCGCGCGATGTCCGCCCGCCAAATTCGTTCTGCATGGGACGCCAATGGCTTCACGCAAAACGCGCAATCGTTAACCTGAAAAAAGGTCAAACGGTCGGCAAAATCGTCAAAGAAATCACTGTCGCCGCCAAACTTGGCGGACCGGACCTAGGTGGCAATGCACGCCTCTTCGCCGCCGTGGAAAAGGCCCGTAAGCAAAGCGTCACCCGCGACGTCATCGAGCGCGCGATCAAAAAAGGTGCGGGCATCGGTGACGACAAACTCATCCTTGAACATATCGTTTTCGAGGGCTACGCCCCGCATAAGGTGCCGGTCATCGTCGAAGTCATGACCGACAATCATCAGCGCACTGCGCCCGAGATGCGGCTGCTATTCCGGCGGGGCTCACTCGGCGGTGCCGGTAGCAATCGGTTCCTGTTCGATCACGTGGGCATCGTCGAAGCGCATCAGACCGATGCCAAAAACGACCTTGAGACTGTGGCGATCGAAGCGGGGGCAAACGAATTCGAAACTCTTGCCCATAGCCAAAACGACGACGTGCCCGAAGACCACATCGGCGTTCGCCTGCTGACTGACCGTACCGCCGTTCACGCCGTTACGGTCTGGTTGCGGGAACACGGCTGGACCGTGATCACCAGTGAGATTGGCTACGTGGCCAAGACGTTTGTTGAGCTCAACGACGCCGATCGCGAAGACGTCGGCAATTTCCTCCAGGCTCTCGAAGACCACGAAGACGTCCAACGCGTATGGGCCGCGGTGAAGTAAGAGTTGCGATCAACTTCAGCCAGAGCCTGACCGTTTGGAATAACCGTAAATATTTAAGGTTATTCCGGAAACGTGTCCCGACCAACCCGGTCGTTGTACGATAAGACAAAAACGGGCGTCGACTAAGACGCCCGCCACGGGAAAGTTTTCTTTTGTAGGAGCCTGCTTGCAGGCGATCTCCGGTTTGCAAGTCGAACGACTTACCATCGCCTGCAAGCAGGCTCCTACATCGGAACTAAAGTACTCAAGCCAAGAACGAGCAAATGTACTCGCAGAGCCCGTTCGCAACTTCGATCGTGAAGCCACTTTTGCCGGGGACGTCGAAGTACTCGCCTGCGTGATAGGTTTTGACCGCAGTTTGGCCGTCGAGCGTTACCTTACACGAACCAGCAACAATCTCCATGCGCTCTGGCGCACCCGTACCGAAATGGTATGAACCGGGATAAATCAGCCCAAGAGTCTTTTTGGTGCTGTCGGCAAAAATCACGGTGTGACTGATGACTTTGCCGTCAAAGTAAACGTTGGCCTTCGTGACGACGGTCACGCCGGCGAATTGTTCTGGGAGTTTGGCCATAGGTGAAACGTCATCGCAGCCGGGACGCGCGGCCGCAAGCGAAACATTGGGCTGAATTCAGATTGGGACACGCAACCACGGATTACACGGACAAACACGGATTAGAATTCAGAAATCCCAAAATGGATTTCCGTAAACGCACGATGCCGAAATCAAATAACCGCGTGAAGTGAGATAAAAGAAATCCGTGGAAATCCGCGTAACTTATGGTCCACAAAACAACAAAGCCGGTCACGAGGACCGGCTTTGTTTCTAAACTTTAGGATTCGGGACGAACTCAGAGTTCGTAAGCGCCGAGGGTCTTGTCGACCCGGACTTTCTCTAGCTTGGCGTAAATCGGGAGACCGTTGTCATACGGGACCGGCGTCTCGCCCTGAATCAGCGGAAGCGCGTAGCGTTGGAACTGGAAGTTCATGCTGACGCCGTCTTCGTTGATCCACTCGCGGGGGAGCTTCTTCACGCCATTGGCGATTTCGCTCAAAGGCGCGAGGCCAGTCTCGCAGGTGTAGTGGTCGCCATCGCCACGAACGAGCGTGACCATCTTGTCGGTCTCGCCGTTGATCGCGGCTTTGACTGCGGCCTGACCAGCAAGGAAGGCTTCGTCAGCGTCAGTCTTCGAACCCGCGTGCGCAGCGGCACGTTGAGCGATTCCGAGCTTAGCGGTACGGGCTTTGATGCCGGGAAGATTTTGCTCAACCAATCCTTGGAGATAATCAGCTGCGCCACCGAGCTGGGCATGGCCAAAAGCATCGGTCTGCTCTGCGGCGGAGACATAGTTGCCATCGGCGTCGATCAGGCCTTCGCCCACGACGATCATGCAGTATTTCTCGCGCTTGAGGACACGTTTAACGTCTTCGAGGAATTTCTCGGTGCTAAATGCGACTTCGGGCAAATAAATCAGGTGCGGAGGATCGTGCGGCTGGTCGCGGCGTTTAGCGAGCGAAGCACCGGCAGCAATCCAACCCGCGTTGCGACCCATGACTTCAAGGATCGAGACGAGGTCGTGCTGGCCCATCGCTTCGTTGTCGCAAGCGAGTTCGCGCACCGTGGTGCAGATGTGTTTGATCACGCTGCCGTAACCGGGGCAGTGGTCAGTCACGGGGAGATCGTTGTCGATCGTCTTCGGTACGCCAATAACGCGAAGCTCATAACCTTGTTGTTGGGCGAGCTTGGAAATTTTATCGGCCGTGTCCTGCGAGTCGTTACCACCCGCGTAAAAGAAATAGCGGATATTATGAGCCTTGAAGACCTCTAGCACGCGCTCGAAATCCTGTTGCTTCTTGAGCTTGTAACGGCACGTGCCGAGAGCGGCACCGGGCGTATGGCGAAGGCCGCGAATCGTCTGCTGCGACTCGGACGCGAGATCAATCAGGTCTTCCTGAAGGATGCCAAGCACGCCGTTGAGGCAGCCATAGATTTCTTCGATGCAGCCGTGGTTGAGGGCTTCGGCGACGACGCCGGCCACACTGGCGTTAATGACGGCGGTGGGGCCACCGGATTGGCCCACCAAAACATTTCCTACGAGTTCAGCCATGGCAGTTGTGATATAAGGTTTAAAGTAACGTGAAGGACAAAGGAAGCGACTCCCCCTGGCGTCTGGCAAACCCAAATTTCCCGATTATCAACAATGCTGGTCAAATCGTCAGGTTACCTTACGATGCAAATCCACGTCCTTAGCTTTCGATCGCCCCTTTCCCGTTCGCTTTAATCAACCAGCAAATCGACAGAGAAACTCCAATTTATGGACCGAACTTGGATAAAACTTGTTTCGCTAACGATCATCGCGGGGTGCTTTCAACCCGCCCACGCGGCAGATCCCGCTCTATCGACTACAGCCGCGCCCAAGCCTTCAAATAAATCGTCTGCCTGGGTCTTTTCGATCTTACCGAAAGCGTTCCAAAAACATCCGCTGCTCGCGATCTCCGTCATCACCGAAATGACCGACGAGGGACGAAAACTCAAACCGCCCTCACCTGAGAATCCCATCTATTATTACGTTTTTTCATCCGGATACCACGAAGAGGGAGCGGGTTCAGCGACGGAAGGAAACGTTTCTGCGGAGAATCTAAAAAAACAAGTTCAAGCCGCGCTCGCCGCCAACGGGTATTTGCAGGGCGACAAAGAACATCCTGCGACTCAGGTTCTATTTTTTTTCTGGGGCGTGCACAACAAGCTGCCGAAATACGATCCAGAAACCGGGGATGGCGGCTTCGACGACGTTGGCCATCAGAATCTACTTTCCAGGGCCGCGTTGGTTGGTGGAGCAGCTTTCGCCAAAGAGCTTAGCAAGGCACTCAGCGAACAATCCTTAACCGGGGGACCCGCGGGCTCGTTTTTTGATCCTGTCTATCGCTTCGCCAATCGCGATGATTTAACCCGCAACCTCATGGAGCAGGTGCTCGACGATTGCTATTATGTCGTCATCTCCGCTTACGATGGCGCCGCTATCGCCCACAAAGAGAGAAAACTTCTCTGGCGGACCAAAATGAGTACGCCTGCCCAAGGGGTTTCGCTCGTCGAAACGACGCCTGCCCTCGTTGCGAGCGGTGAATCTTTCTTCGGCCGCGATATGACCGCAGCCGCGATTGTCGATAAACGCATTTCCCGAAGCTCCAAGGTCGAAACCGGTGAGCTCAAAGTCATCAGCCTCGACGAAAAACCTGCCGAGCAAAAAACTCCGCAAGCCGCAAAATAACCCGCTGTCGTCGGCAGCCGATCGCGAGTCGGCTGCAACACTGCCGCTTACAGCAACTTGCCGGGCTGGTAGGCAGCAGCGCCTTTGATCTTTTTAACCAAGGGGGCGACGGTCGCGACGAATTCGTCAACTTGCTGCGGAGCGGCACCAACGAACCGTGAGCCATCGGCAAGGATGGTCTCGAGCTTCTCGCGCTTGAGACCGAGGCGCTTATCGCCGGAGAGGCGGCCAATCATATTGGCGTCTTCGCCGCTACGGATTGCCTTTGCGGCCGCCAGCGCGTGTTCCTTGATCGCCTCGTGAGCTGTCTCGCGACCGGCACCGGCTTTCACAGCTTCCATCAAGATAGTGGTTGTGGCGAGGAATGGCAAGTTACGGGCATTTTCCGCGGCAATCACGGCCGGGAAAACGTCCATTTGGCGAAGAATCGTAACAAAAGTTTCCAGCAATCCATCGATCGCGAAAAACGCGTCGGGCAACGCCACGCGACGCACAACCGAGCAAGAGACGTCGCCTTCGTTCCACTGGTGGCCGGCGAGCGCCCCTGTCATGGTTACATAGCCGGAAAGAATCGTTGAGAAGCCGCAGACGCGTTCGCAATTGCGGGCGTTGACCTTGTGCGGCATCGAAGAGGAGCCGACCTGACCTTCTTGGAAGCCTTCGGTCAGCAAGCCCTGACCAGCCATAAGGCGTAACGTAACAGCAAAGCTCGCGGCGGCGGCACCGATCTGGTGCAACGCGCTAACGACTTCGAAATCGAGTGAGCGCGGATAAATCTGACCGACCGCGAAGAGCGTGCCGTTGAAGCCGAGGTGCTTGAGAACGCGGGCCTCGAGTTTGGCGACTTTGTCGGCTTTCCCACCCATGAGCGTGAGCTGGTCGAGCTGCGTACCGACGGCGCCTTTTAGGCCGCGGACGGGATAACGCTCAACAAGTTCGTCGAGCCGCGTGAAGGCCACGAGCATTTCTTGGCCGAACATCGCGATACGTTTACCGAGAGTCGTTGGCTGAGCCGGGACGTTGTGCGTACGACCGGTGAGCATAATATCGCGATGAGCGGCGGCGCGTTTCGAAAGGGCGAGGAGCGCGGCAGCGGCCTTTATGCGCACAACGGCAAGCGAGCGGTGCACTTGAAGTTGTTCAACGTTTTCCGTGAGGTCGCGGCTCGTGAGACCGAGGTGGATGAACTGACGGCCGGCGAGATCAGAAAATTCTTCGATGCGCGCCTTCACGTCATGCAAGGTTTTGCGTTCGCGCGTGGCGATGGAGACGAGGTCGATTTTATCTTTTGCACGCTCGTAATCGGCGATCGCTTCAGCCGGGATGGCCACGCCGAGATCGCGCTGCGCCTTCATCACCGCGATCCAGAAATCGCGTTCAATCGCGATGCGGCCAGCGGGCGACCAGATGTCTTTCAACGCGGGTGAGGCGTAACGTTCGGCGAGGACATTGGGAATGGCAGGTGCGGCGAGCTCGGTAGTCATAGCTGGAAATTAGGTTCGCGGGGTGGCGCGACAGACACCGACCACACACACCGGTTCGCCCGTCAGGGCAAATCGAAAGTAATTACGCCAGAGAGCGCGGCGTGGTGGTTGGCAAAAAAATCGTCTGCGGCTTTTGCGTCCACGTTTGGACCTCGGCCAAATCGTGTTAAAATCGTTTGCCGTGCAGCGATTTTCTCGCACTACAAACATTTCCAAAACAGGTCAGTTTTATAGCTATAGTGCTCATTCGGAGGCAGTAAAAAACTCCGTATTCAGAAAATCACGCCGGGTTTCTTGAAAACAACGCTTTAAACAATGTTGGTTTCAATCCGAATTCCGGCAACTTTTGCAGCGGAAATTCTTAGCGTTGCCGACCCGCAGAGAGGTGATAGATTCAAAAGATCTTCAATCCTCCGGCTAGAACCATCGGTCATGGCACGCACTCCTCACTTTGAAACATCGGCTAACACTTCCGCCAATTTGCTGCGGATTCGCTTAAGCGGCGACATCGACGCTAAATGCATGCAAGCCTGTGTGAACGAAGTCGCTCAGCTCGCATCGACACTGACCCCCAATTTCAAAGTATTCACTGACCTCAGCGGCATCCAATCTATGGATACTGCTTGTGTCCCAGAGGTGGAACGACTGATGGATCTCTGCCGGGAAAAGGGCGTGAATAGGGTTGTACGCTTAATCCCCAAGCGCTCCAAAGATGTCGGTTTCAGTATTCTCTCACTTTTCCATTATCCTAAACAAGTCCATATCGTCACGTGCGCCACTCAAGCCGAGGCCGAACGCGCACTAAGCTAGGTCGGCCTAACCCTAGCGCTTCTTATTCAACGCCGAACTAAACCAGTCGTTGTTGATTGTTTTTGGTGGTTGGGGCGCAGGCGCAGCCGACCGATTGGCGGATATACCGCTGGCGCCTGGTTTTGTACGCGATGCCGATGCTCCACTTCCGCCAGCACCTGTCTTTGCGCCAAGCTCGGGTTTGCTGCGCATCGAAAGTGCGATACGTTTTCGGGCAAGATCCACTTCGGTGATTGTGACGGTTACGCGCTGTGAAACTTTCACGACCTCGGAGGCGTCCTTCACAAAAGTATCGGCAAGCTGACTCACATGCACGAGACCGTCCTGATGCACTCCGATATCCACAAACGCGCCGAATGCCGTCACGTTGGTCACGATGCCGGGCAGCTTCATCCCTGGCTTCAGGTCCTCGGGTTTGTTAACGCCTTCGGCGAATGAAAATGCCTCGAATTTTTGGCGGGGATCGCGGCCGGGCTTCGCGAGTTCAGCCATGATGTCGGTCAGCGTCGGCAATCCGACCTTCTCGGTTACGTAAGCCTCCAGCTTAATTTTCTTTCGTAGCGCCGGATCACGCACGAGATCGGCCACGGTCATGCCGAGATCTGCCGCCATTTTCTCAACCACAGGATAACTTTCCGGATGCACAGCCGAACCATCCAATGGATACTCCGCGTCGCGGATGCGCAAGAACCCTGCCGCCTGTTCAAAAGCTTTGGGTCCGAGACGTGGGACAGTTAGAAGCTCGGCGCGAGATTTGAACGGACCTTTTTCGTTGCGCCAAGTCACTATGCTCGCAGCAGTCGCAGCGTTTAGGCCTGATACGTAACTGAGAAGTTGTTTGGACGCGGTATTCACCTCGACACCGACACCGTTCACCGAAGACACCACGCAGTCGTCGAGCGAGCGTTTCAACGCGTTCTGATCAACATCATGCTGATATTGTCCCACGCCGATGCTTTTCGGATCGAGCTTCACGAGTTCCGCGAGCGGATCCATCAGGCGACGCCCGATCGAGACCGCGCCGCGCACAGTTAGGTCGAGATCTGGAAATTCTTCGCGGGCAACTTCGCTCGCGGAATAGATTGAGGCGCCAGACTCGTTAACCATCACGACTTGAATCGACGCAGGCAGCCCGAGCGAGCGCACAAACATTTCCGTTTCTCGGCCTGCTGTGCCGTTGCCGATAGCGATCGCTTCGATCTGAAAAAATTTCACGAAGCCCGCGACCTTCTCTTTCGCCTCGTCGGTGCGAGCAGCGCCTTGATCTGGATAGACGACGTCGTGGTGTAATAGCTTGCCCTGGCGATCGAGAATAACGGTCTTGCAGCCGGTTCTAAAACCAGGGTCGATCGCCAAAACAACTTTCCGTCCGAGGGGCGATGCCAGCAGAAGTTCGCGAAGATTTTCGGCAAAAACTTTGATCGCGATCTCGTCGGCTTTCTTCTTCGAGTCGAGCCGCATCTCGGTCTCCATCGCAGGCGCAAGCAAGCGTTTAAACGCGTCCTGTACGGCAAGGCGGACCTGTTCGCCCGCTGCGGTCTTAACTTTTACGAACAGTGGTTCGACCTCCGCAAGAGCGGCCGTTTCGTCGACCGTGATGCGCATCATCAGCACGAGCTCCTTTTCGCCGCGACGCATGGCAAGCAATCGGTGGCTGGGCGTTTTAGCCAATGGCTCGCTCCACTCGAAGTAGTCTTTGAACTTCGCGCCTTCGGCTTCTTTTCCGGAAATAACTTTCGAGGAAACAATCGCGTCGCGCAGATAAAGCGCACGCAGTTTCGCACGAGCGCCAGTGTTGTCATTGATACGCTCGGCCAAGATATCACGAGCGCCGGCCAAGGCCTCATCGGCGTTCGCGATGGAGCTCTTTTGATTCTTGCCGTCGTCGGCAACATATTCGCGGCCGATGTATTTTTTGGCGATTGCTATAGGATCGGTCGTGGAATCTTGCGCCCAAAGAAGCTCGGCCAGCGGTTCAAGGCCTTTTTCTCGAGCAATCGTAGCACGCGTGCGTTTCTTAGGACGAAACGGCAGATAGATATCCTCCAGCAACGTGAGTGTGTCAGCATCGGCGATTTTCTGCGCAAGCTGATCGGTAAGGAGATTGCGCTCTTTAAGCGAGGCGACGATCGCACTGCGCCGCTCGTCGAGAGCGGCGAGTTGCTCAAGCCGATCACGAATTGTTGTCACAACTACTTCGTCGAGCTCACCCGTGACTTCTTTGCGGTAGCGCGCGATGAACGGCACCGTCGCGCCTTCTTTTAGCAGCTGCGCCGTGGAGGCGACTTGATGCACTTTGATATTCAACTCGCTCGCAAGGCGAAGGACGTGGTCAGGATTCGGGAGCTCCATCGTAAAGAGCCCGCCATAGCATCGTGCCAATGCTCATTCGCAAGCGGAAACCCTGGAAAAACCTCAGCGTTTTTTTGGGGTTCATTCCCCATGCAGACGCTTTTCGCTCCACATCCGAAAGCCGGCCGCTACCAATTCGCCGCCGTTATTTTTAAACGAACTTTTTACCATGTCGCTCGTCAAACATTCCGTCCTCAAAATCCTTTCACTCAGCCTGGCCCTGGGCTCCTGGGCGATGCTTCATGCCGCCACCTCGGAAGGTACCGCTTTCGACGTCCGCCCGATGCCGATAAAAACGCCGCCGCCTGAATATCCGAATAAATTAAAACAGCATGGAGTCACGGGCCTGGTCGCCCTCAGAGTCGACATCGACGAGTCTGGTGCTGTGACTGACTGCGCCGTATCAAAATCTAGCAACGCTGATTTTAATGAAGCAGCAATCCAAGCCGTTAAAAATTGGAGATTCATACCCGCCCAAAAGGACGGCAATCCAATAAAAGTTCGTCTCGTCATTCCCATCCATTTTCGGCTGGAAGAATAAGAACGTGCCAGGCAACGGACTCGGTCGTGAACTGAGGTAGCAATACCTTTCCAGTCAAAAAACCTCCGACAACCACACGGCTTTTTCTTACTTTAAAAAACCCACGCCAGGCCCACGCGTATCCAAAGAGGTATGACAAGGATGCCCGCTGCTGTCGTACCGATGACCACACGTACAGCGGTGAGGGGTTGACCGCCGTAGTGCTTCGCGATCACGATTGGAAGAATGCCGGCTGGCATCGCCGCCTGCACCACAAGCACACGCTTCAACTCCACCGTGCACGGAAGATATTTCGCTATCGCAAGATAAAGGAGCGGGTACACACCCAATCGCAGTAAACAAGCGCTGAATGTCACCTTCGGCTCGAACAGTTCGCGTGGTTGAGCGAAATATTTTTCCAGCGTACCACCAATTAACATCAATCCCAGGGGAATGGCACAACTGGCACTTTGCTGAATAATCTCTCGCAGAAAATCCGGCACGTGCGGGCCAACTCCGAAAAGATTTCCCGTCAATGCGAGCAACAGTGCAATCACCGGAGGATTGACGAGCTTCCTCCACCCATCGCGCAAAGAAAGTCCGGATAACACCAAAATTCCGACCGTCCAAATCGCGGCTTCACAACCAACGTTATGAACTAAAAGCACACCGACACTCGCCGGGCCAAACAACGCCGTCATCAGCGGAATCGGAATGTAACCGTAATTATTTATCCCGACAGCAAACGCGAATGTGCGCAACCCGTGGCCCTGTGTGAGCCCGAGCAGACGGCCAGCCTGGAGGGAAGCTACGATTGTTAGCGCCATCGCGACCAAACCCACCAGCGGCGCAAGCGCGAGATTCGAGGGTACCCGCAACGCATCGTTATTGAGCACACTCTCGAAAATCAGGCACGGGTAGAGGAAATTAACCACCAACTTCAGCAAGCTCGTGTCCGCCTCAGCCGTCAGCCACGACATCCGGCGCAAGCCCACGCCGATCGCGATCAACGCGAACACCGGCAGGATCAGAAGCAGGATTTGCCAATAGGACATAAATCAAGTCGAACTCATCGCCATCGCTTTTCCCGCCAACCAGCCTGTCGTCCAAGCCGCTTGAAAATTAAAGCCTCCCGTCACCCCATCAATATCGAGCACTTCGCCCGCAAAAAACAGCCCCGGGCAAAGGCGGCTTTGCATCGTTTTGAAATCAATTTCGCCGAGCTTCACCCCACCGCAGGTCACAAATTCTTCCTTGTTCATGCTCTTGCCCTCCACTTTGAATTCGCCAGCCGTGAGCTGACCCACAATAGCTGCTGTTGCCTGGTTAGACAATGACGCCCAGACGGTGGTTACCGGAACGCCGGCCGCCAGCAGTAACCGCTCCCAGAAGCGTTGCGGCAGAGAAAACGGATTCCACGTGCCAACCTGTTTGCGCGCGTTGGCCGAACGCGCGGCGGCCAACTCACTGCGTACAACTTCTGGCTGTTTTCCTCCCAGCCAGTTGACGGCCAGTGTAAATTTGTAGTCCACGCTGTGCAGCACCCGAGCACCCCAAGCGGAGAGTCGAAGCACCGCCGGTCCGCTCATGCCCCAGTGAGTAATCAAGAGCGGCCCCTGTTCGCGGAGCTTGAAAGCGGCAACAGAGACCACCGCGTTCTCGACCGAGAGACCTGCCAAATCTTTCAAGCGCGCATCGTCCACATGAAACGTGAAGAGCGACGGCACGGGCGGCTCGACCGTGTGCCCGAGTTTCTGCGCCAGCGAAAGCCCGCCCGTCAGTTTGCCGCCTCCCGTAGCGATCAACAGCCGCTCACACTCGGCCGTTTCGCCGCTCGAGAGTGTCACTTTAAAGCCGCCGCTCTCCAGCGACTGCGCGTTGGTTATACCGCAACCAGTCCGTACCCTTACGCCAGCCGTGCCAGCCGCACGCGACAAACATTCCACTATGGTAGCCGAATCATCCGTTATCGGGAAAATGCGGCCGTCGTCCTCAGTTTTGAGTTGCACACCACGCGCTTCAAACCACGCGATCGTGTCGCGCGGTTGCCAACGGGAAAACGCGCCGAGTAGTTCACGTCCGCCGCGCGGATAACGTTTTACCAGATCCCGAGGCTCGAAACAGGCGTGGGTGACGTTGCACCGTCCGCCACCCGAAATGCGGACCTTGGCCAACAGATGAGCGGTCAGCTCGTACATGAGCACCTCAGCGTCGGGATTTGCCTCGGCACAGGTAACCGCAGCAAAAAAACCGGCGGCACCGCCACCGGCAATAATCACACGAAGTTTGCTCATGAACCGCCAGCCTGTGGGTCAAAACCAGACCTGTCCAAAAAGAAACGCCGACCCATATGGATCGGCGTCAAATAAAAGGCCTAAGTAACAGAATTATTCAGCGGCTTTTTCTTTGCGCGGACCACCGGGACCGCGATGCCCACCCATTTCCTCCTTCAACTCGTCGAATTTCTTCTGTTGTTCCGGAGTGAGGAGCGCGCGAATCTTCGGTTGATAAGCTTTGAAGATCTCGGCCACTTTAGCCCACTTGGCATCACGATCGAGCGAGCTGTCCTCACGAACTGCGTCCATTTCCTTTTTACGCGCATCAAGGATCGGCTTGAGTTGGGTTTGCTGCTCCTGCGTGAGGCTCAGTTTTTCAGTGAGCATCTTGAGCGGGTCCATGCGTGGCCCACCTTTATGTTGACCACCATGTTCCCCAGGAGGAGGGGGCGGCGGTGGCGTTCCGTTATCTTGAGCTTGGGTGAAAGGGATGGCCGTAGCGAAGGCAATAGCGACCAAAGACAACTTGAGCATACTTTTCATGGTTATTAAGTTTATAATAGCGATATTGGTGTGAACTTCTGCTCAGACGTAATGAACCAACGAAAAGTTTCAACCCATGCCAATTACACGGCTAATCACTCGTGCTCAGCAAGTCGTGAAACGCGTACAGCAAAAGCTACCGGCCGAAATCCGCGACCTGGCGTTGGCTGTGCCCGTAAATTTTCATGACTGGCCGAACGAGGAGCTGCTCGGTAACGAGTTCGAATCTGACATCCTCGGTCTTTTCGTCGGAGATCATCGCGGTATCGATGTCGGCGTGGGAAATCCGGTGCCGCCCCAGATTTTTCTTTTTTTGGAGAACATCTACGACGAAGCGGAAAGCGATCTCGCGCGTTTCGACAAGGAGGTGCGCCTCACTTATCTGCACGAACTCGGGCATTACTTCGGTTGGGATGAAAACGAAGTCGAATCCCGCGGCCTCTAACAACTAGTAGAACAGGCAACACCTCATAGACGCGATTTGGCAAGATAACGGACTAGTTCGCCCAAAACCGCATCCGCCACTCGACGCTGAGCCTCGATCCGACTCGCCTTGGCACAATCTATTCGACCGTTAAAAATTATCGGCTCACCCTCTAACCTAACCTCAACTAACGCCCAAAAGGCAAACGGTTCACGCACTCCAAATTTCGAATCCGGCTCTGCGTAGCCTGTCGTAGCAAGCCCAAGATCGCTCTTGAAAAACCGGCATGCTCCGATGGCCATCTCTTCCGCTACCGTAGCGGACACCGCATTCACCGCCGAGGCATGTTTTCGCTTCACGCCAAGATGATTAACCTTTTGTTCAATACTATACGCCGTAAGTCCGCCCAAGAAAAATTCTGACGCTCCCGATATGGAGCCAATGCGGGCCTGCAACCAGCCACAAGTCATGCTCTCGGCAACGCCTAAAGTCAGGCGCGGCGTTCGCAACATCAGTTCTTTCAATTCCAATGGCATGAACGCGATTTTGAAGCGGCCGCCATTCAGGGCAACATCAAGTCACTGCCTAGTTCTAGTTACTTCAGCTCCAGTCCTATCGGACAATGATCGCTTCCCATTACGTCCGGGCGGATAAACGCATTTTTTAGCACCGACCTTAGCTTTTCGCTAGCGACAAAATAGTCGACACGCCACCCGATGTTGCGCGCACGGCAGTTGGCCATCTGGCTCCACCAGGTATAGTGCCCAGGTCCTTTTTCGAATTCGCGGAACGTATCCACGAATCCACTCGCCAGCAGTCCCGAAAAACTCGCGCGCTCTTCGTCAGTAAAGCCAGCATTGCGCCGGTTGGTCTTGGGATTGGTTAGGTCGATCTCGGTATGCGCCACGTTGAGATCGCCGCAAAAAATAACAGGTTTTTTCTTTTCGAGCTTTTTGATGTAAGCAAGAAACACCGGATCCCACTGCTTCACGCGATAGTCGAGCCTAGTGAGTCCACGCTGTGAATTTGGCTGATAGACGTTAACCAAGTAAAAGTCAGGAAACTCCGTCGTCACGACACGTCCTTCGCTATCGTGTTCTAGCTGCCCGATCCCAGACGAAACGCTCAACGGTTTCTGCCGTGTGAAAGTCACTGTGCCGCTATAACCTTTTTTTGCAGCCGAGTTCCAATGCGCCTCGTAGCCGCCCGGCCATATGACATGCTGCACGTCGCCCGGATGAGCTTTGGTTTCCTGCAAGCAAATCACATCAGCATCGGACGCCTCCATGAAATCAAGTAGACCTTTTTTCAACACGGCGCGCACGCCATTCACGTTCCACGAGACAAGTTTCATGTAGGAAATCCGCCATGAAATGCAGTATACGGTCAAAGGCAAATCGCGCCGCCTGTCTTTTTGTTCGCCTGAGGCCTGCCGGTAGCTTGGGATTGTCTCTCCTAGCAATTATCCTCCCGCAGCCATGTCCGTTTTCACTCACATTCCTCTCGGCAAACGCATTCCCGCCAGCATCCATGGCGTTTCGTGCAGTCTGCCAACCATGCGGGATATCATCGGCTACGAGACCAAGGAGCCCGAGACGATGCAGCATCTCTGCTCGGGTTACCCGCGTTTTGTGCAGCACCCTTACCTGCGACAAGCCGCAGTTCATATCCTCAACGCACTCGGGCTCAAGGACCACCTCGCCTGGCTCACCGCCTCGCCGGCAGCGGCACACGCGCTACAGACCTGGCTCGCGCCTACCGAAACACGCGTGATCGAACACGACGGACTAAGTGGCGTGGCTTTCCCCGACAATACCGATACCTTCGCCAAGGCTAAAACTTTCCTCCAACATACCGGCTCTCTCCTTTCCTCGCGCGAAGCCGAGGACTACCTCTTGCGCGTAGGCGAACTCACCGAGCCGCAAGCTGAAACCTCGTTCGATGGCTACGCCCCGGGGCGGGTAAAAACCGTCGTCGCCAAGGCCTTCGGCCATGTCACGAACGAAGACGTATTTCTGGCCTGCAGCGGCATGAACGCCGTCTACACCACCTTCCGCATCGCGTCGGAACTGCAACAGGCCCGCAAGCGTACCGTCTGGATTCAACTTGGCTGGCTCTATCTCGATACGATTGCGATTTTAAAGAAATTCACCGCGAACCCCGAACGAGATTACATTTTTCTCAGCAACGTCTTCGATCTAGAAGCCCTGCGCCGCCTGTTTGCAGAACGCGGGCACGAAATCGCCGGCGTCATCACGGAAACTCCAACCAATCCCCTAATCCAAACGCCTGATCTCGCCACAGTCCGCGATCTTTGCCGTGCACACAGCGCGATCTTCATCGTCGATCCGACTATCGCTTCGCCGCTCAACATCGACGTACTTCCGTACTGCGACGTCGCCGTCAACAGCCTCACCAAGTACGCTGCCAGCGAAGGCGATATCATCATGGGTGCCGTGGCGGTGAATCCGCAAAGCCCCTACGCCACCGATTTCAAAAAGCAGCTGCCAGGAAGGCTCGAGCCCGTTTACTCCCGCGACGTGTCCCGACTCGCCGCCCAAATCGGCGACTACCAATCTGTCGTCACCCGCGTAAACCAGACCGCCCCCATCGTAGTAGAATTTTTGCGGGAGCACCCGCGTGTGAAAAATCTTCGTTGGTCGAGCCATCCCGACTCACGCGAGAACTTCCTCAAACTTGCACGCACGCCCGAGGCTTTCGCGAGTATGATCTCGTTCAACGTCGACGGTCCGCTGGCCGCCTTCTACGACCGTTTGTGCCTGCCGAAAGGTGCTAGCTTTGGCATGAAAACAACGCTCGTCTGCCCCTTCATTTTTCTCGCTCATTACGATCTCGTCACCAACGAGAGTGGTCGCGAAGCCCTGCATGCCTGCGGCCTGGATGCCGAACTGGTTCGGCTTTCACTCGGCTGCGAACCGGCGCAAGACATTATCGCAGCGCTTGCCGAAGCTCTCGGTTAAGACTGATTGCTTTCGCAGCATGAATTGCCGCCTCGCAATCAAAGCCATACCGAATGCTCCGCGCAATGCCGTGGCTGGCTGGCTGGCTGATACGTTAAAAATAAAAGTTCACGCTCCTGCGCTCGAAGGGCGCGCCAACGAGGAGCTCTGTGATTTTTTAGCCGAAACACTCGGCCTGCCACGTCGCGCCGTTACATTGATACACGGCGACAAGTCGCGGCAGAAACTCGTGCAAATCGACGGTCTCGATCTGGCAAGCGTGAAGGCGAAATTGCCTCAAACCTAATCTGCCAAATTTTCGCTCGGCGACTGTCGTTGCCAAGTGTTGTCTGCACGCATGACGTCGTTTGCTCTTGCCCTGCTGTTAATCGCTGCGGTGCTGCACGCGACTTGGAATTACTGGGCCAAACGCGCCGGGGGCGGGCTGCCCTTCGTCTATGTGGTCAGCCTCATGATCGTCGCCGGTTATGTGCCGGTGATCAGCGTCTACTGTTTTTGGAAACCACCCGCGCTTTCATGGACCGCCGCCTCAGTGGTTTTTGTGAGCGGCTGCCTCAAGACTTCTTATTCGCTGTATCTGCAGCGTGGTTATAGAAATGGAGATTTCTCGCTCATTTATCCGCTGGCGCGCGGCACAGGCCCACTACTCTCCACCATCGGAGCGATCTTGTTGCTCGGGGAACGCCCCTCACTCTTCGCCCTTGCCGGCGGCCTCGTCGTCGTAGGCAGTATTTTCTATCTCACGGGAGGGATACGCTGGTTGGAACGTCGGCCACAGAGCGAAGCCTCCACCAAAGGCCTGCGCTACGGAATCATCTCCGGCGTCTTCATCGCGGCCTACACACTTTGGGATCGTCAAGGCGTATCCCATTGGTTGATACCGCCGATCCTTTACGACGCTGGAACAGCCCTTACGCAACTCTGCTTACTCACACCTTTTGCCTGGCGCCGTCGACCAGAGGTTGCCCGCGAATGGCGCGAGCATAAAAAACACGCATTGATTATGACGCTCGCAGCTCCAGCAGCTTATATTCTGGTGCTGACCGCCATGAGCTTCACACCTGTCAGTTACATCGCGCCGGCACGAGAAGTGAGCATCCTCATCGGCGCGTTTTTCGGGATAAAGTTTCTCAAGGAAAGCGATCAGCGCCGACGTCTTTGGGCGGCAGGCGCAATGGCGTGCGGCATTATGGCGCTGGCGCTAGGTTAGACGAAATTACGATAAAATTTCTCCAGCTGCCCAAGTTAACCAATAAACTTTCTTAATACTCTGCGCAGCGTCGGACGGATGAGACGAGCGAGCTGCGGATTGGCGTAGCCAATCCATGCGACAGGAGAGGTCGTATCGAGCCGCGCCCGCACTGGGCCACCCAGCGGATATTCGATTACGCCACCAGCTACCTCCAAAAGCAGCGCCGTACAAATGTCGTATGGGTGGCAAACAAGCGACGAGCCAATGCCAAGTTTTTTAAAAACGAGTGGACGGATATCCGCCACAAGCCGGTCGCGACCCGTCATGAGTTCGTGAAGCTGGCCGCCGGTAGAGATGTATTGATCGTCGAAAATCAGGGGCGAGCTTCCCACCTCGCCAGCATGAAGTTCACTCCAGATTGTTTCCTCAATTTGGGATGTCAGCGCACTTCCGTCGGGAAAAAACTGAGAAAAAGAGGCAAAGCCGTGCTTGAAATCGCGAGCGCTCGACGGTCGCACCGTTAGTTGGCGCGTTTTCCCTGACGCTGAATCGTTAGCAGTCGCATATAATTTTCCTCCGCGAAACGCGCTGAACTGATCCGAGCGCGATTGCTTCGTCGTGGGCAGCTCGGTCATCGCTGCGACAACGATATCAGTTAGGTTGGTTTTTGGACCGCGCTGTGGCGCGATACCGCCGAGCGACCACGCACTTCGCTTGTCGTACATGATGCAACGCGTTCCATCGATCGGATCGAGAATGCATTTCCATGAGGTCTTCGCTACCGGCGTGCCGCGCGGGAACGTCACGCTTTCGCTATCCTCGATACCTTCCATGACGAGTTCAACCGGCAACGCGCGCGGCCAATTTTCTGCAAACCAGGCAAGAATCGCGGCCTCACTGATCTTGTCGATTTGGTAAATTGTGTCGGCTTCGGTCACGGCGGCGATCTTGGCGAAGTTCTTCGCATGCACGCCCCGTGAGGCGATCACCGCGTCGCGGATATGGCTTTGCAGCGCACAGAGTAACCGACGGAGTTTCTCCAAAATGCGAAGATCAGTTTCGGAAGGCACGTGTTGACGATGATTAATGACAGTCTTTGGGCTAAAACCTTTGTTAAGCCACGACTAATTTTCAGACACAAAAGAGTGCAGCGTGCCATGAAAAAATTTCATTGGATTAAAGCTATTCATCTTATTTTTCCACGCTAGCCTCGGCCTTTCCGATTTCGGAGACGGTCGCAGCCACCAGCAACATTCCTCTTCGCCGCCCACCTGAGAATCTCAGGACCACAAGCGAACCGCGAATCTGTTGGTCGGATGTTTGGCCCAATCCAACTGTTTTTGTGCCTTATGAAATCCCTCCTCTGTGCCCTTATCGTTGCCCTAGCGGGCTTCACACTCCCAATCCAGTCGGTCGCCGCCGAGGCACCGGCTTCTACCCTGCCAGCACCCACCGCTGAACAGCGGCTCGGCGACCTTGAAGCCTACATCAATAACACCGTACGAGTCACCGACGGTCAGGCCCAATCGAAAGTTCCCAACGGCGGTCCAGGCCATAGCGCCTGGATGATGACGAGCGCCGCGCTGGTTCTCTTCATGACACTGCCGGGGTTGGCGCTTTTCTATGGAGGTCTCGTCCGGCGCAAGAACGTGCTTTCCGTACTCGCACAATGTCTCGGCCTCGCCGGCATCGTTACGATCTTGTGGTGGGCGTGTGGATACAGCCTGAGTTTTTCGCGCGGTAATAGTTTTATAGGCAATTGGAATTTCAGCTTCTTGCGCAACGTCGGGATCGAACCCAACCGCGATTACGCACAATGGGTGCCGCACAATTTGTTCATGATTTATCAGCTGATGTTCGCCATCATCACGCCAGCGCTCACTCTCGGCGCGATCGCCGAACGCATGAAATTTAAAGCGATCATGCTTTTTAGCGTTATTTGGATGTTCGTTGTTTATTTCCCGGTGGCACACATGGTTTGGAGCGCTGACGGCTGGATGAGTGGACTGCTCAACCCGAACGCATCAATCAAGGCGATCGACTTTGCGGGTGGTATCGTTGTTCACATGACTTCAGGCTGGAGCGCGCTCGCGCTCTGTTTGGTGCTAGGAAAACGTTTGGGCCACGGACGAGAGCCAATGCCGCCGCACAGCATGGTATTCTGTATGACCGGGACTGGCATGCTCTGGGCCGGCTGGTACGGTTTCAACGCCGGCAGCGCGGTCGCAGCCGATGGAATCGCGGTCAATGCTTTCGTCACCACCACCCTCGCCGCCGCCGCGGGCTGCTTCACGTGGCCACTGCTCGAATATCTCCGTCGCGGCAAGCCGAGCGTGCTCGGCTTCTGCTCAGGCGCCGTTGCAGGCCTTGCCACGATCACGCCCGCAAGCGGTTTTGTTACCGCCGGCAATGCCGTGCTCATCGGCTTGGTCGCGGGCGCAGCCACTTATCTGGCCTGTAATTACCTGAAGGCAAAATTCAACTATGACGATTCGCTCGACACCTTCGGCGTGCACGCTGTCGGCGGCACAATCGGCACCGTTATGGCGGGCATTTTCGCCACAACCGCCGTCAACCCGAATCTAGCCAATATCGCTAATTACAAGCTCTGGCTCGAACAGCTTAAAGCCGGTGGCATTGTTCTCGTCTGGTCAGTTGTGGCGACCGTAGCCATCGCCAAAATCGTCGCCTTCGCGTTCGACGGTCTCCGTGTGAGCGAAGAGGACGAGTCCCAGGGCCTCGACGTCGCAGAACACGGCGAAGAGGGCTACATCATCGAGTAAGTTTTTCGAACAAGCATGCATGAATGAACCCGGCAAGGGTTCATTCATGTTCAAGATCGTTATCCTTCGTCTCGGGCAAGGCCACTACACCGACGATAAAGCCGACGAAGGCCACGCCGATCGGGTACCAGAGCCCAGCATAGATGTCGCCGGTGAATACCACGATCGAAGCGGCGATCAGCGGAAGAAAACCGCCGAACCAGCCGTTACCGATATGATACGGCAATGACATCGATGTGTACCGAATGCGCGTGGGGAACAGCTCGACGAGAAATGCCGCAATCGGTCCGTAAACCATCGTCACGTAGAGCATGAGGACCGAAAGCAAGGCGACTACCACAGGACGATTAATCGCAGTTTTATCGGCGCTCTTGGGATAGCCGGCCGGAGACAATGCGATATCAAAAGCTTTTGCGTCAAAACCGGTGACGGTGCGGTCGGCTACATCTAGAATGAGCGGCACGTCGGGGCGCGCCGGTGCGAGCGTAAAAGGGACTCCGCGGGCGTTGAGAAAGTTGCGGGCTTTGTCGGCTTCGCTCGGCACTTTTTTATAACCGACGATTTTCCCAGCAGCATCCGTCATCGCAGCGAAAGCGAGCTCGATGTTATTGCGATAATCCGTCGTGTGCAGCACGACCGGAGAATTCTCCATCGCATTGTCGAGTGCGGGATTCGCAGCTTTGGTAAGCTGTCGGAAAATCGGCATGTAAGTGAGCGCAGCAAGCAAGCAGCCCGTCAGCATGATTTTCTTGCGTCCGATACGATCCGAAAGGCTGCCAAAGATCACAAAAAAGGGCGTTCCGATCACCAGCGCAATCGCGACAAGTACGTAGGCGCTAACATAGTCGACCTTCAATGTAGTGGTTAGGAAATAGAGCGCGTAAAATTGCCCGGCATACCAAACCACCCCTTGCCCAGCAGTCGCACCGAACAAAGCGCGCAGCACCAACTGAGCATTAGGCCAGCGAGCAAAACTCTCGGTCAACGGCGCCTTGGAGGTTTTACCCTGCGCCTTCATTTCGGCAAAGACAGGCGATTCGTGCAGCTTCAGCCGGATATAAACCGACACACCGAGCAGCACGATCGAAACCAAAAACGGGATCCGCCAGCCCCACACAGCAAACGCCTCTGGGCTAAGCGCTGAACGCACACCCAAGATCACCGCCAGTGAAAGAAAAAAGCCAAGTGTTGCCGTCGTTTGTATCCAACTCGTGAATGCGCCTCGTTTTCCTTTGGGAGCGTGCTCGGCCACATAAGTTGCAGCACCGCCATTCTGGCCGCCGAGAGCCAGTCCTTGCGCGAGCCGTAGAAACACCAGAATGACCGGCGCCAGCCAACCGATTTGCGCATACGTCGGAAGCATACCGACCAGAGCCGTGGACAAACCCATCACCAAAATCGT
>Ga0302321_100001041_pt1 | contig 23860 bp, 20 predicted proteins | sample Fen_T0_1_FD_202505 | JGI IMG/M metagenome (GOLD analysis project Ga0302321, IMG submission 202505) | Peat permafrost microbial communities from Stordalen Mire near Abisko, Sweden - Fen_T0_1 | ecosystem: Environmental > Terrestrial > Soil > Wetlands > Permafrost | place: Sweden: Abisko...
TTCAACCGACTGGGAATTGATCCGATATTTTAACTTATGACTGAATCCAACCCGGAAATAACTTCGCCGGAGGCCGCCGGTTTGCCGGCCTACAAAGACCGCTCCACCGGGTTGATGGTCTTCGGCCTCCTGACGCTCTTGCTGGGGGTGTTGGTTGGGCTGTTCATTCCCCTGGTACTATTCGGGCAGGCGGCGGCGGCCAAAGCCTCGCATGCGCCAATCAATTATGCGGTCATTCTCCCGGCCGTGAGCATCTATGGTCCTTTGTCGGTGGTGCTGATCTGGCTGGGGATAGGTTCCATGCTGGCCCGGCGCTGGGCGCGGGCGTTGTTGCTCATCGGTTCCTGGATCTGGCTGGTCATGGGCATCATGATGCTGATCTTCATGGCCATCTTCCTGCCCAAAGTGCTGGGCCAGATTCCCGCCCCATCCACCACGGGCACGAACAGTCCGCCGGCCTTGCCGCCAGGGGCCATGCTGGGGGCGATGATCGTCGTGGTTTTGTTTACTGGATTCATCTGGATTATCCTGCCGGCGGTCTGGGTTTTCTTCTATAAAAGTCCGCATGTGAAGGCCACGTGCGAAGCGCGGCAGTCGCTGCCCAGTTGGACCGATGCCTGTCCACTGCCAGTGCTGGGATTTTGTTTGTGGCTGGCATTTTGCGTGCCGATGATGTTGCTGATGCCGCTGATGGGGAAAGGCGTGATTCCGTTCTTTGGCCAGTTTCTGACCGGGGCGACGGGCTCAGTGTTTTATTTCCTGATCGCGGCCGCCTGGGCGACGGGCGCGTGGCGAATGTACCGGCTGGATGCGCGGGGCTGGTGGTTGACACTGATCACACTGGGGTTGTTTTTCGCCTCGGCCATGCTGACGTATGCCCAGCATGACATGGTGGAGGCGTATCGCCTGATGCATTATCCAGAGGCGCAGATTGAACAGCTTCAAAAGCTGGGCCTGTTCACGGGGAAAAACCTGTGCTGGGTTACCGGTGCTTCCATGGTGCCGTTCTTCGGCTATCTGCTGTTCATCAAAAAGTATTTCCGGAACCGGGCTTGAAAGTCTAAATTTACTAATGAATATAGATTTAAATCGCGTTGGGCGGCATGGCAGCCGCAAGTGCGTCGCAGGGACTTTTTTGCGAAATATCCTGACGTTGTGGAGCACTCATCCAAACCTGCTGGCGCGGTTGGAACATCTGAAGCTTGCAGCGCAGGAATTCAGAATGACGACTTGAGGAAATGAAAAATCAACTGATTTGTTTATTGGTGATGCTGGTGTTGCTGGGGTGTTCTAAGCAATCGCCGTCATCGCCGCCGGCCACACCGACCCCAGCCACTGCCACTGCCGTGCCTAAAATTATGGTGGTGGTGACGCCGGAGGCGCTGGAGAGAAGGCAAGTCAAGCAGCAAGCTCTGACTTTGTTGAATGACCAAGATTACGACGGGCTGGAGGTGCTGGCAGCCAAGTATCGCGCTTCCCAGGAATGCCACGCCAGCGGTTTGTGGAAACTGCAGCAGTTTTATGCCGGACTGGCGCATCAGGCGGTTGCCGCCGAACCGCTCTGGCAGTCACGTGAACGGGAGCTGCGCAAATGGCTTCAGGCCCGGCCGGCCTCGATGACGGCCCATGTGGCGCTGGCCGAATTTTTGGCGGATTATGCCTGGAAGGCCCGCGGAAATGACGTGGCCGACGTCGTTACGGAAACAGGCTGGCGGCTGATGGCTGAACGATTGCAAGCGGCTGGCGAAATTTTAGAGGCCGTCAGTCAGCGCGAGGATAAATGCCCGGTTTATTGGTCCACCCGGCAAACGATCGCCCTGGGGCAGGAACTGAAGCGAGCCCGCTACGACGAGCTTTTCAAGCAGGCAATCAAAGCGTTTCCTGACTTTGAAGATTATTACAATCGCCGGGCTGTCTTCTTGTTGCCGCGTTGGCATGGCACTGACGGCGAATTGGCGCGGGACTTGGATAAATCTGCGGACCGGGTTGGCGGCGATGCGGGCGACATGCTTTATGCCCGGGTTGTTTGGAGCCTTCATGGCTATGGATCGACGAATGTATTCAAGGAACACAATCTGTCGTGGGAGCGGACGGCGCGGGGATTTGATGCCATTATAAAAAAATTCCCCGATTCGCTGCAGGCCCAGAATGAAGCGGCACATCTGGCGTCATTGGCGCATGATCAACCGAGTGCCCGCAAATATTTTCTGCTCACCCAAGGGCAGGTGGACTTGACCCTGTGGCGCAACAAGGACCGGTTTGTGGCTTGTTATAAATGGGCATTGGGCATGTGAAAAAGCCATCGCTGCTAGTTTATATAATGAGGATGATCCTGCAACGTATCGCTCAACCGATGGCATGAAAATACTGATCATCTTCACTGTGGTCATGGCGATCCAAACGTTTTGGGTGATTGGCGTTCCTGATATCCAGGCATTGCGGCGGCAAAGCGCGGCCAAATCGTTTCACAGCGTGCCGGACCGGATTGTGGCGAGTGATATTTCGCCCTGGACCGGACGCAAGGTTGGCGTGCATTATGGAGCCGCGTTCAATTCTAAATACACCGTGAATGGCAGAGGGTACCGGTGCCAGCGTTAACGCCATGTTGCCTCCAACAAACTGGATTTGATGATGGATGAAGCCGAGCGGAAAGTGCCATTGCTGTTGACCTCTAAACGCCGGGAGCAAGTGCCGCTAGCCTTTACGGAGATCAAGCCCGTCAGTTTGAAGCGCGTGCCGTATAGCGCTCGGGTTGTTGTTTTCTATGCCTATACACTGACGATGCAACTGGTAAGCGGGAAGGCCGGGTGTTTGATGGAGTTAAACCGGAAGCACGCCGGTGCCTTCGCCGTTTGGCTGAAAGGAAAACTGGGGTTGCCTGCAAGCCCATGATATGAAGACCAAAGACATGAACTTAAAATACTTTTCCACCATTGCGCTGGCAATTTTGGCGCTGACCCTATCGGCCGCTGCGGCCGACATCACCACGCTGGACGGCACAACCTATGCCGATATCAAGGATGTGTCATTGAAGCCGGGCGGTTTGTTTTTTGTGGTCGGCACCGGCGCCACCATGCGGGGCGTGACGGTGCCCTACGCGCAATTGCCGGAGGCGGTCAAGGACCAGTACCATTACGATCCTTACTCCATGGCACTGGCGGCCGCGCGGCAGAACCGCACGATCAATCTGACCCGGAGCCTGGCTTTCTCGCTGGATCAATTGGACGCGGCCAAGAAAAAGGCGAAGGACGAAAAGAAGCTGCTGGGTTTCATCATGGAATGGGACACGATGTTTGTGCCGGCCGCGCCCATGGGCCGGGGCAGCCCCGCCGGGGTGGCGCATTTTTACACGGTATTTCATGAGAACATGGTGCTGGTGTTTGTGCGGCATGAGAGCGAACTGGGCGCGGTGCCCGACGCGGTGAAGCAGGGTTTTAACGGCCCGGAGGAAGGCGGTTTCTCGCCCAACATGGCGGTAGTGACGGCGGATTGTGCGCAGTTCATCTGTGAAATTCCTTATGGCGGCGACAAATCGAACGGCCAGATTCGCGAACAGATTTTCCGACAGAAAATTGCAGTGATCAAAAAATTCACCCAGGCCCAGGCGAAAGCGCCATAAGCTGCCTGCCAAATCCGTTCTGGCAACCACGGGGCCGGTTGGGCAGAATCAATTCATTCACATGAAAAAATTATTCCTGCTCGCGATGGCCTTGGGCACGTTGTTCAATGTGCGGGCTGACATGAAAACCGCGATTCCGCTTTGGCCGGCCGGCGCCCCGGGGGCGCTGGGGGTCAGTGACGCCGACATACCCACGGTCACGCCGTACCTGCCGGAGGGCACGAACGCTACGGGCGCGGTCATGGTGATCTGCCCGGGGGGCGGCTACCAGCATCTCGCGCCACACGAAGGCAATGACTATGCGCTGTGGTTGAACCAGCACGGCGTGGCCTGTTTCGTTTTGAAATACCGGCTGGGCTCGGACGGTTACCGGCATCCCGCCATGCTCAGCGACGCGGCGCGCGCCGTGCGCTGGGTGCGGGCGAATGCCGCCGCCTATAAAATCAATCCGCAGCAGGTGGGCATCATGGGCTCCTCGGCTGGCGGCCATCTGGCGTCGACCTTGCTGACGCACTTTGATGCGGGGAATACGAATGACACCGACCTGGTCGAGCGGCAAAGTTCGCGGCCGGATCTGGGCATCTTGTGCTACGCGGTCATTTCGATGGGTGATGAAACCCACAAAGGTTCGCGCAATAATCTGCTCGGCACGAACGCTTCGCCGGAACTGGTGGCGCTGCTCTCGAATGAATTGCAGGTGTCGTCCAACACGCCGCCGTGTTTTCTGTGGACCACGGAAGAAGACAAGACGGTGCCAATGGAAAACTCGCTGATGTTCGCCAGTGCCCTGCGGAAAAACCATGTGCCGTTTGATTTTCATGTTTATCAGCAGGGTGGACACGGCATGGGGCTGAAGGACAAGCCGCCGTTTGCCCATCCGCATCCGTGGGCGGCGGACTGCCTGTTCTGGCTGCAAGCGCAGAAATTTGTGAACTGAGCATCCGCGTGACGGAGGCGGGGTCGTTACGGCGAGGTGACGCGGTAGAATCGTTGCCGGAAATTTTGGGCCTGGGTGTCGGTGAACTGGAACTGGCCGGGCGAGGATTCAGTAGCGAGGCCAAGGCTGGACCAGGTGTTCAACGGCATGGCCACGTTCGTGCAGGCAAAAACGGTGTAGGTCTGGCCGCTGAGATAGGTGAATTTGAATTGGACGGTACCGTTGCCGAGCTTGCTGAGGCTGGTCAGTCGGAGCGTGAGCCCGCCTTCCGTCGCGCCGAGATCGGCGGCCGCACCGACGACGCGCGGGAAGCCCCGCTGGTCCGTGGTGAAAGTCGAGCCGATGGCGGCATCAATGGCGGGTGAAGCGAGCTGCGGCGGCATGGTTTGGGTGGGGCCGCCATAATTGCCGAGCGGCGAGAGCAGGGGCGTGCCGCTGGTCAGGTTCGCGCCGGCAAACGTGATGGGGTTGGAGGCGGCAAGGTCACCGCCGGTGGCCTGGGTGTTCCCGGCCACGATGGAATTTTTCAAGGTCAACGCGCCGCCGTATTGGTTGATGCCGCCGCAAAGTGCTCCGGCCTGATTGCCAGACAGCGTGCTCTGGTCGACGATCAGCGTGCCTTCGCTGTAACAGCCACCGCCATTTTGTGTCGCCGTATTACCGGCCACCGTGCACTGGCTCAGGAGGGCGGTCGCGGCGGTGGGATAAGAATCGATGCCGCCGCCCAGCAAGGCTGAATTGCCGGCGAGGGTGGAGTTATAGACGGCCAAACTGGCATTGTTGTTTTCAATTCCGCCGCCGCCGGCGGCAAAGCTTTGCACGGCCTGGTTGCCGGTAAGGGTGCAATTGGTGAGCGTGAGCGTGCCTTGATTCAGGATGCCGCCGCCGGAGTTAGCCGGATAGCTTCCTGCCGGGGCGACGCCGTTCCGAATGGTGAGTGCGGCGAGAGCGACGGTGGCACCCGCCGCGATTTGCAGCACCCGCGAACTGTTGTTCCCGGAAAGGCTGATGCCGCCGGACAAAGCGGACGCGTCAATCGTGGCATTGCCGGTGAGCGTGAGCTGCCCGCTGGTGAGGGTGATGGTCTGGCCGGCGAGCGCGGCGTTGAAGATGATGCTCGACGCCGTGCCAGCGGCGTTGGCGCTGGCGATCGCCTGGCGCAGCGAACCAGCGCCCGAGTCATTGGCGTTCGCGACGGTGATGGTGCCGCCCAAGGCGGGCAGGGCAAGCCAAACGGCCAGCCCCACCACGCGCAAGGCGGGCGGGAAAAACCGGAACGTATTTTGGCGTGCGACGCGGTTGTTCATGCAATAGAATGATAGCCGTGGTAAGGAAGGCTTCAATTTGAAAATGCGTCCGGGCGTTCATCGGCGTGCGGCTTGATTCTTTCACCGCCGTGCGGCAACTTCTCCGTTAGTAAATTACTATTATGTCAACGCCCGACTCTTTGCCCACGCCTGCCACGCCTGCCACGCCTGCCCCCGCCACGTCCCCAACACCCCCACCGCCGGTGACTCACCCGCGCGATCCCCTGCACGGCATTACGCTGGAGACCATCATCAACACCCTGGTCCAGCGGCATGGCTGGCTCGAGATGGGGCGGCGCATTCCAATCCGTTGTTTTCAATTCAACCCCACGTTGAAGTCCAGCCTGACGTTTTTGCGCAAAACCCCCTGGGCGCGCAAAAAGGTGGAGGACTGGTTCATCGGCGAACTCTGAAGCGCGGTCCGGTGTATGGCGGATCTGCTTCGTGCTTCGTGAATTTCCGGCGTAACTGGGCCATTGACGGCGGGCAATTCTGGTTTATTCTATCCAACTCGTGTCGGCGCGGACAAAACCTGTTCTCCGGCACCCGCGTCCGGCTGGTTTGATTCCCTCTCCGCGCGGCGGCGTTATCCCGCCGAACACCCGATTTTATGCTGACAATTCGAGATTTGAAGATGGCCTTTGGCGGCCGCGTGCTGTTTGAAGACGCGTCGTTTGCCGTGAATTATGGCGACCGCGTGGCGCTGGTCGGGCCGAACGGCGCGGGCAAGACCACGCTGTTTTCCATCATCCTCAAGCAACTGGAGCCGGACGCCGGCACGGTGGAGCGCGACGAGTGGACGATGGTGGGCCATCTGCCGCAGGAGGCCGAGGCGAATGGGGACGAGACGATTCTGGATGTGGCCACCGGCCGCGTGGACGAACTGCCGCGCCTCGAGAAACGGCTGCATGAGCTGGAAGCGGCCAAGGATGTGTCCTGCCCGGAATACTTGGAGGCGCACGCCAAGCATGACGCCCTGAACGATCCCGCGGTGGAGACGAAGGCCAGGAAGATGTTACGCGGGCTGGGCTTTCGTGACGCTGATTTCGACCGGATGGCCCGGGAGATGAGCGGCGGCTGGATCATGCGCGCCCGGCTGGCGCGGCTGCTGGTCATGGAGCCGGATCTTCTGTTGCTGGACGAGCCCACGAACCATCTGGATCTGCTCGCCTTGCTCTGGCTGCAAAATTACCTGAAAAATTATTCCGGCGCGGTGCTGCTGATTTCGCATGATCGCCAGTTCATGGACGAAGTGGTGACGCAGGTGCATGAAATCTCGGAGCGGAAGCTGCTGCCGTACACCGGCAATTACGCGGATTATCTGCGCCAGCGTGAGGAACGCTACGAGCAGCAGCTCGCGTCCTACAAGAACCAGCAGAAGGAGATCGCGGATTTGCAGGCGTTCGCCGACCGGTTCCGTTCCATTCCCTCCAAGGCTTCGCAGGCGCAGAGCAAGCTCAAGCAGATTGAGCGCATGGAGCTGATCGAGAAGCCGATGGCGCCGCGCAAGCCGTTCCGGTTTCAAATCCCTCCCCCGCCGCGCGGCGGACAGCGCGCGGTAACGCTCGAGGGCATCCACATGGCCTACGGGACGAACAAAGTTTATTCCGGGCTGGAGCTGACCATCGAACGCGGCGAGCGCACCGTGCTGGTCGGGCCCAACGGCGCGGGCAAATCCACGCTGCTCAAAATTTTGGCCGGCGTGGTCGAGTTTCAAAAAGGGGAACGAGATCTGGGGCACAACGCCAAGATCGGTTATTTCAGCCAGCATCGCGCGGCTACGCTTGATCCCGAGAAGTCGGTGCTCGACGAGGTGCTGGCCAGCGCCCCCGCTATGCGCGAAGACGAAGCGCGCGCCGTGCTTGGCTCCTTCATGTTCCGCAAGGACGACATTTACAAGCTGACCAAGGTTTTGAGCGGCGGCGAGAAGAGCCGGTTGAACTTGGTCAAGTTCCTCGTGGATCCGCCGAACCTGCTGCTGATGGACGAGCCTACCACGCACCTGGACATTCACACCGTGGAATCGCTGACGCTGGCGCTGGAACGCTACGAAGGCACGCTGGTGTTCATCTCGCACGATGTGCATTTCATCCGTCAACTGGCGACGAAAGTGTTGCATGTCAATGCCGGCCAAGTCACGCCGTACGTGGGTGGCTACGAGTATTTCCTCGAGAAAACCGGGATGGCGGAAGACGCCCGGGCGGCGTTGACGGCGGGATAAGGGCACGGCGCGCCGGCCCGGCCGTTTTGTGGGCGCACCTCATTTGACACGGCCGGAATGAACCCCTAACTTCGGTGCGTGTTCGAACTTGTTTCTGATTATGCGCCCGCCGGCGACCAGCCCCAGGCGATTGAAAAGCTGACCGCCGGCCTGACCGCCGGCGCGAAGCATCAGACGTTGCTCGGGGTCACCGGCTCGGGCAAGACGTTCACCGTGGCGAACGTCATCCGCAACGTCAACCGGCCTACGCTGGTCATTTCGCACAACAAGACGCTCGCTGCGCAGCTCTACGCCGAGTTCAAAAGTTTTTTCCCGAACAACGCCGTCGAATACTTCGTCAGCTATTTCGATTTCTACCAACCCGAAGCCTACATCCCCCGCACCGACACCTTCATTGAGAAGGATTCGAGCGTGAACGACGACATCGAGCGGATGCGGCTTTCCACGATGGCGTCGCTGTTCACCCGGCGCGACGTCATCGTCATCGCCAGCGTGTCCTGTATCTATGGCATCGGCAGCAAGGAGGATTATGCGCAGATGATCATTCCCCTCCGCCTGGGTCTGGAGCTGGCGCGTGAACAATTCCTGTCGCGAATGGTGGACATGCAGTATTCGCGCAATGACGTCGCCTTTGAACGCGGGAATTTCCGCGTGCGCGGCGACACGGTGGAAGTGTGGCCCGCCGGCCGGGAGGACGGCTTGCGCGTGGAATTCTTCGGCGATGTCATTGAAAAGCTTACCCGCTTCGAGCCGCTGACCGGCAAGAAACTCGAAGCGCTCCAGAGCACCATGATTTTCCCGGCGAAACAGTTCGTTACCACCGGGGACAAAATGAAGAGCGCCCTGCTGGCGATCCGGGAGGAACTCGGCGGGCGCATCGCCGAGTTTGAGCGCGATGGCAAATTGCTGGAAGCGCAGCGCATCAAGATGCGGACGGAGTTTGACCTCGAGATGATGGAGGAAATGGGCTTCTGCTCCGGCATCGAGAATTATTCCCGCCACATCGCCAGGCGTCCGGCCGGCTCGCGGCCGACGACGCTGTTCGATTTTTTCCCGGATGATTACCTGCTGGTGATTGACGAATCGCACGTCACCGTTTCACAGATTGGCGGCATGTACGAGGGCGACAAGTCGCGCAAAACCGTGCTGGTGGACCACGGCTTCCGCCTGCCGAGCGCGCTGGACAACCGGCCCTTGAACTTTCTGGAATTTCAGGGCCTGCAAAACCAGACCATCTATGTCAGCGCCACGCCGTCGCCGCGTGAAATCGGGTGGTCGCGGGGCAAGGTGACAGAGCTGGTCGTGCGGCCAACCGGGTTGATTGATCCGAAGGTCACCATCAAGCCATTGAAGGGGCAGATTGACGATCTGATGGAAGAAGCCCGCAAGCGCAGCGACAAGCATGAGCGCACGCTGGTGACGACGCTCACCAAGCGCACGGCGGAGGAACTGACGGATTACCTGCGCGACGTCGGCGTGAATGTGCGGTATTTACACAGCGAAATTGACGCGATTGAGCGCGTGGAAATTCTCCGCGCGTTGCGCAAAGGTGAATTCGACGTACTGGTCGGCATCAACCTGCTGCGCGAAGGCCTGGATTTGCCCGAGGTCTCCCTCGTGGCCATTCTAGACGCGGACAAGGAAGGGTTTCTCCGCAGTGAAACGAGTTTGATCCAGACCGCCGGCCGCGCCGCCCGCCATCTGAACGGCGAGGTCATTCTCTATGCTGACGTGATGACCGACAGCATCAAGAAATTTCTCGCCGTCACGGACCAGCGCCGTCAGCGCCAGATTGCCTACAATGTGGCGCATAACATCACCCCCCGCAGCGTCAGCCGTGCCGTCGAGGAGAGCCTGGCGGTGCAGGAAGACCAGCATGCCGCCGCTGCGGGGCTGCTGCGAGAAACTACGACCGATCTGGACGTGACGGAAACCATCCGCGAACTCGAAGGTGAAATGCTGAAGGCGGCGGAGGACCTACATTTTGAAAAGGCCGCGCTGTTGCGCGATCAGATCAAGGAATTAAAGCACATGATTGACGGCGGTCCGCCGGCGGCCAAGCCCGCCAGTTATCGAAAAAGTTCCAAGCGCAGAGGGCAGGGCGGTGGTGGGGCCAAGTCCGGGCCGCGCGGTAACAATCCTTTTTAGGCCATCTTCACGCATGAACCAGACCCAGGCACCGGTGCGACGTGCATCGTTTTCCGTTCGCGGGCTCGCGGAAGTGGGGTGCGTGCTATTGTGTGCCGCGACGCTGGCTGGTTTCCTCGCCCGGCTATGGTGGGTGTTTGAGCTGGCGGCACACTTTCGTTTGCACCTGGCGATTGGACTCCTTGCGTTGGTGGGAATTGCATCGTGGCTGCGTCATTGGCGGCTGGTGGTCACCGGAGCGGCGTTTGCGGCGGTGAATGCCGGGCTGGTTTTGCTGGTGCTTTTGCCGGTGGAAAACCTGAAGCCGCAGCCGGAAATCCGGGTGCGGCTGGTCAGCCTCAATGTCCATACTGAAAACGTACAGACCGACCGCGTGCTGAAGTTTCTTCAGGAGGCGGATGCCGATGTCATTCTGCTCATGGAAGTAAATGACACCTGGATGGCGGCGCTCCAGCCGCTCCGCACCAACTATGGGCAGGTAATTGCCGAACCGCGCGCAGATAATTTTGGCATCGCACTTTTCAGCCGCCTGTCTCTGACGAACAGCGAGGTGGTCGAACTGGGGCAGGCGGGCGTGCCCTCCATCGCCACAACGGTCTTGAGGGCTGGTCGGCAGTTCGCTTTGCTCGGCACCCATCCGCTGCCGCCCGGTTCGGCGGATTACTCCCGGCGGCGGAATGACCAGTTGCAGGCCATTGCCGGGTGGGCCCGGAGTTGCAACCGGCCGGCCGTTGTTCTGGGCGATTTGAACTGCACGCCGTGGAGCCCCTATTTTACCGATCTGATTCGCGACAGCGGAATGAAAAACGCCTCGCCTCGGCGCGGACTGTTTGGCTCCTGGCCAGCGTGGTGTCCGTTCGGTCGCATTCCGCTGGATCATGCTTTGGTTTCACCAACGATCCGTGTACTCGAAAAACGGCTGGGACCCCCGGTGGGCAGCGACCACCTGCCGCTCCTGCTCGAAGTCGGGCTGCCGACGGAGGGGTGATTTTTGTAGCTGGCCGATGCCTGGCTGGCACCCAGTTGCCAAGATTCGGTCGCCGATAGTCTTGGTCAGCCTTCACACCGTTTTGAGCCGGTTCGGCATCGGGCGGGGGCGCGTCCTCGTGCGCGGTCAGGGCAGCAACGGATTCGCGGCTCGCTTGGACGCTCGCCTCATCATGATTGGGATTGGCCTGGCCTGTTTTTTGACCGCCAGGGTCCGTGCTGCGGCATAGGTCAATGGTCAAATTGTCTTTTCTTCACTTGTTTGAGTGTTATTCTGTTGCGCTCTAATTGAGTAATTAAATGGACGCCGCACATATTAGAAATTTCAGCATCATTGCCCATATTGACCATGGGAAGACGACGCTTTCCGATCGCCTGCTGCACATGACCGGCACGATTGCCACTCGTGACATGTCGGATCAATTGCTTGACGCGATGGATTTGGAGCGCGAACGCGGCATTACCATCAAGGCGCACCCGGTCACCATGCTTTACAAGGCCCGGAACGGGGAGACCTACGAGCTGAACCTCATAGACACTCCCGGCCACGTCGATTTTGCCTATGAAGTTTCCCGCAGTCTGAGCGCGTGCGAAGGCGCCCTGCTGGTCATCGATGCCGCCCAAGGCGTTGAAGCGCAGACCGTGGCAAATTACCACCTGGCGGCGAAACTGAATCTGACCATCATTCCGGTCATCAACAAGATTGACTTGGGCCATGCGAATGTGCCGCAGGCCAAGCAACAGTTGGAAGATGTGCTGGCAATCCCCAGCGAATGGGCGATTCCCTGCAGTGCCAAGCAGGGCATTGGCATTGAGGATATCCTCGAAGCCATCATCACCCGCGTGCCGCCCCCGAAACCCTCGGGCGAACCCAGCTTGCAGGCCCTCGCGTTTGATTCCTATTTTGACACCTACAAGGGCGTGGTGACGCACGTGCGCGTTTTCAACGGCGAATTGAAAGCCGGCCAGCAGGTGAAATTGCTGCACTCGGGCAAAAACGTCGAAGTGAAGGAAGTTGGCAGTTTCAATCCCAAGCCTTACCTGCGCGAGAAGCTGGAAGTGGGCGAAACTGGCTATTTTACGGCCAATATCAAGAGCGCCGCCGAAGTCAAAATGGGCGACACCATCACCGATGCCCGGAATCCGTCGCCGGTGCTGCCCGGCTTTAAGGAAATTCATCCGATGGTGTTCAGCGGTATTTACCCGATTAACACCGCCGATTACGAGCAGCTGAAATCGTCCATGGGGAAACTCAAGTTGAACGATTCGGCGTTTGCGTATTCCTCGGAAACATCCGTCGCGCTCGGCTTCGGGTTCCGCTGCGGCTTCCTCGGTTTGCTCCATTTGGAAATCGTGCAGGAACGCCTGCGGCGCGAGTACAACATGGACATCATCGCGACGTATCCCAGCGTGGTTTACAAGGTGTATCTCTCCGACGGCACCATGAAGCAGGTGGACAACCCCGCGTTCATGCCGGATGTGACCTACATCAGCCGCATTGAGGAGCCGATGGTCAAGGCGTTCGTGATCTGCCCCAACGAAAACATCGGCGACATGATGGCGCTCATTTCTGAAAAGCGCGGCTCGGTGGACCACACCGAAACGCTCGATTCGCGCCGGGTCATGCTGACCAGTTTGATTCCCTTGAACGAAATCCTGATTGATTTCCACGACCGCATCAAAAGCATCACGCGCGGTTTTGGTTCCATGGATTACGAACCGGATGCCTATCAGGAGAGCGACATGGTGAAGCTGGACATGCTGGTGAACACAGAACCAATGGACGCGTTCTCGTGCATCGTGCATCGCACCAAGGCGGAGGGCCGGGGCCGGTCCCTGGCCGAGAAGCTCAAGGAAGTCATCCCCCGCCAGCAGTTCCAGGTGAAGATTCAAGCCGCGATCGGCGGCAAGATTGTCGCGTCCGAAGTCATCAGCGCCTTCCGCAAAGATGTGACCGCGAAATGCTACGGCGGCGACGTCTCGCGCAAACGCAAGCTGCTGGAGAAGCAGAAGGAGGGCAAGAAGCGCATGAAATCCATCGGCAACGTGAACATTCCCCAGGAAGCGTTCATCGAAGTGCTCAAGGCGTAGCGGAATGCTGTGGTCGTGATATGGCAGCCCCGGCGGCCGGATTTTGCCGCTTGCCCCGGCTAATATCGTCTTTAACCTGTTCGCATGGCGTGGTTCACTGACCGGCATTGTTTTATGCTCGCGGTGCTGCTTTACGGAGCAAGCACCGTCTATTCCGTTTTTCTCTGGCGCAAGGGGTTTCGCCGGGACGAATGGGTCAATTATTTCCTGCTCGGCACCGGGGTGTTGCTGCACACCCTCGCGATGACCAAGCGCGGGCTGACCCTGCACAGTTGCCCGGTCAACAATCTCTACGAAGCCACCACCTTCCTGCTGTGGGCGCTCGGTCTGGCGTGCCTCGTCTATGCGCTGCTGCCGCGCTTCAAGTTTCTGGCGGCATTCACCGCCCCGGTGCTCTTCACCGTCGGCGTGTTTGCGCTCATGCCCTCGCTCGACCCGCCGCACGGGCCGAAGCCGGAATTTTCCGGCGCGTTGCGCAGCCTGCACGCGGCGACGATCCTGCAAGCCTACGGCGCGTTTGGGCTGGCGGCGGTGGCGGCCGGCATGTTTCTGATGCAGCGGCACGACCTCAAATTTCACAAGCTGCGCGCGCTGCTCTCGCTGCTCCCGTCCATGCAGCGGCTGGAACTGATTACCTTCCGCCTGGTGGCGGTGGGCTTTGTGTTGCTCACCATCGGCCTCGCTGCGGGCCAGCAATTGCCGCGGCATGCAGGCCAGCCGTATTTCTCAGATCCGAAGGTCATCTGGTCGGCGCTGCTCTGGCTGGTGTATCTGGAATCACTCGTGGCCTACAAATATCTCGGGCGCCCCAGCCGGCGCTTTGCCATTTGTATCATCGCCTCGTTTGTCGGGCTGCTGCTGACGTTTTGGATCACCAACCTGTTTTCCGCGCTGCACAATCCATGAGCGTTGTCGTCATCGGTTTGAGCCACCGCACCTCCCCCGTCGGGTTGCGCGAGCGCTTCGCCTTTGCCGAGGGCGGGATTCCCGGGGCGCTCCAACAGTTGCGCGATTCCGGCCTGGCCACCGAAGCCGCCATCCTCTCCACCTGCAACCGCGTGGAGCTCTACGTCGCCACTCCCCTCGCGCCCGACGAGGCGTTTGCCGCCCTGCGCCAGTTTCTTGTCACCCACCACGCCTATGAGGGCGCGTTGGGGGAGGAACTGTATAGCCTCGCCGAGCCGCACAGCCTGCATCATCTCTTCAAAGTGGCCAGCGGTCTGGACTCGATGGTCATCGGCGAGACGGAAATTTTTGGCCAGCTCAAGAAAGCCTACGACCTGGCCTTCACCCACAAATTTACCGGCCCGCGGTTGAACAAGGCCTTCCAGCGCGCCTTCAATGTTTCCAAGCAAATTCGCACGGAGACCAATATCCAGCGCGGCAGCGTCTCCGTGATGTCGGCGGCGGTGGAACTGGCGGAGAAGATTTTCAATTCCCTGGCCGATCACGAAGTGCTCGTCATCGGGGCCGGCGAAACCAGCGAGAAGACCGCCCGCGCCATGCTTTCGCGCGGGGCCCGGGGCGTGGTGGTGACCAACCGCTCACCCGAGCGGGCCACGGCCCTCGCCGCGGAACTCGGCGGACGCGCCGTGCCGTTTGCGCAATGGCCGGATGAATTTGAGAAGATTGACATCGCCGTGAGCAGCACGGCGGCACCGCATCACATCCTGGATCGCGCGAAATTGGAACCGCTCATGCGCCGCCGCCAGCACCGGCCGCTGCTGCTGATTGATATCGCCGTGCCGCGCGACATCGACCCCGCCGTGAGCGAACTCGACAACGTCTATCTTTACAACGTGGACGATCTGCAAAGCATCGCGAACGAATACCTGAGCCTGCGCCAGGAAGAAGTCGCCCGCTGCGAACAGATCATTGCGGAGAAAGTCGCCGCCCTCCTGGCGGCGAATAGCTATCTGGTTCCGGACGGACGCGGGTGAGCAGGCGGTTCAGGCCCGGGCTCAGACGTTGAATTTAAAGAGCAACACGTCGCCGTCTTTGACGACATATTCCTTGCCTTCCATCCGGTAGAGTCCTTTGTCCCGTGCGGCGGCCACGCTGCCGCAGTTCACCAGATCGTCGTAGCCGACCGTTTCCGCCTTGATGAAACCGCGTTCAAAATCGGAGTGGATGACGCCGGCAGCCTTCGGTGCGGTGTCGCCGTTGTGAATGGTCCAGGCCCGGACTTCCTTTTCTCCCGCAGTGAAATAGGTGCGCAAACCGAGCAGGTGATACGTGGCGCGGATGAGCGCGCCCACGCCCGATTCACTGACCCCGAGTTCTTTCAGAAAATCCTTGGCTTCGGCGTCGGACAAATCCGTCAGGTCGCTTTCGATCTGGGCGCTGATGACGACGGCTTCACAGCCGAAATGGTGGCCCGCATATTCGCGGACCTTCAAGACGAAGCCGTTCGTTTCGGCAGTGGCCAGATCGCCTTCCTTCACGTTGCAGGCGAAAATCGTGGGCTTGTCCGTCATCAGCCAGAAGAGGCGGGAAATCGCCTTGTCCTCAGGGGTGAGGTCAAGGGTCAGCGCGGGTTTGCCGGCGTTGAGGTGCGGTTCCAGTTTCTTCAGCACCGTTTCCTGCGCGAGCGCTTCCTTGTCGCCACGCTTGGCGTCCTTGGCCACGCTGTTGAGGCGCTTCTGAACCGCCTCCAAATCCGCGAGCACGAGCTCGGTGGTGATGATCTCAATGTCGCGCACGGGATCCACCGAACCCGTCACGTGGTGAATGTCCTCGTCCTCAAAACAGCGGACGACTTGCACGATGGCGTCGACTTCGCGGATGTGGGTCAGAAATTTGTTGCCAAGGCCCTCGCCCTGCGACGCCCCTTTGACGAGGCCCGCGATGTCCACAAATTCCACCGCCGCCGGGATGACGACGCCGGTCTTGGCGATCTTTTGCAGCACATAGAGCCGTTCATCCGGCACCGTGACCACGCCCACGTTCGGGTCAATGGTGCAGAACGGATAGTTCGCGGCCTCGGCCTTGCGTGTGCGCGTGACCGCGTTAAAGAGGGTTGATTTGCCCACGTTGGGCAGTCCGACGATTCCAGCTTTAAGCATAAATTAAATGGTGTGTTGCGCGAGGTGCCAGGCGATCTGGCCCCCTTCAAAAACTGCGGTCACAATGAGGCACAGTCCCGAGACGTGCTGGAACCGCAACAGGGTTTTTTCGCTGAATTTTCCGTGGCCGCGCGACACCACAAAACTGAGAAAAAAGAACCACAGCACTGTGCCGGCGAAAACGGCGGTGACGCAGGCGGCCTTGGCTACAAAGGTGTCGTCCACCCACTCCTGATCGGTGAAAAACGCCTTGCTGCTCATGAGGCTGGCCGAGAGCACCACCCAGGCGACCAGCACGCCGAGGTTGGCCAGCACCCGCACAAAACCGGTGGCAAAGGCGGAGTGCGGATGGATTCTTTGCTCGATGCGGGCCTCCAGCTTTTCGGAGGCCGCCTCCAGCTTGGTGTGCGCCTTGACGGTCTTCGCCAGCAGAAACTTGATCCCCAGAAACAGCAGGAAGAAAAAGCTCATGATCTGCATCCCGGTTTTGACGTTGCCCTGGCTGAAAAATTGCGACAGCCCGGTAAACGAAATGGCACAGTAAATCGCATCCATCACCGAAGCCCCCAGGCCGATGAACAGCGCCCAGGCAAAGCCGCGGCGGGTGCCTTCGTTGAGGATGGTCAGATTAATCGGCCCGACAGGAATCGAAGCGAAAATCAAGGCGCATACGAAGCCCGACAGTGCCGCCAGAAAAATGGGTTGCGTTTCGGCCATGTCAGCTTCCCGCCTCCGCTTCGTCATCGTCATCTTCCTCGATTTCTTTCCGCCAGGCGCGGGAAATATTCGGGCGGATGAAACCGTAAACCAGATAGCCCGTGAAGAACAGGGGCAGGACGTAATACAAAATCTTTTCCCTAAAAATCAGGAGGCTGCCCACGAACAGCGCGGCGACGATGACCTTCAAAAACGTTGCCGTGGAGCGCAAACCCAGCGATTTGAAGCTCGGATACTTCACTTCGCTCACCATCATGGCGGAGAGAAAAACCAGCACCACTGGCAGGATGTAGCGCGAATTTCCCAGGGTCTTGTCATTTTCGTTGAGCTTGATCATGAACAGCGTGAGCGAGGCCACCAGGCCCGCCGCCGACGGGATGGGGAAGCCGAGAAAGTCCTTGCCGGCCCCGGGCAGGTTCATGCTGGAAAGACAGTTGAACCGCGCCAGCCGGAACGCGCCGCAGATGAGGTAGATCGAGGCGATGAACCAGCCGAATTGACGGTAGTCGCCAAAAACATCCGCCAGCACCACCCGCTGCACCAGAAACGCGGGGGCCACGCCAAAGGAAACCAAGTCCGCCAGCGAATCAAATTCACGGCCAAACGGGCTTTCATGACCGCCCATGCGCGCCACCCGGCCATCGAATAAATCGAAGATGCACGCCAGCAGGATGAACGCCAGGGCCAGCTTGATCTGGCCGAAGTATTCCGGGCTGAACGGATCCGCTTCCACAATCTTGGTCAGCGCCACAAAGCCGCAGAACAGATTGCCCGCCGTAAACAGGTTCGGCAGAAAATATATTTTCAGCCGTTCGCCTTCGGGGACGGCGGCGGATGAAATGGGAGGTTTGTCGGCCATGAGCTTTAGTCAAAGGCGGCCAGGATGGTTTCGCCGCCCACCACGCGGTCGCCCAGTTTGACCTTGATTTTTGCGTGTTTGGGCAGATAGACGTCGGCGCGGGAACCGAACTGGATCAGGCTGATCCGTTCACCGCGTTGAAACGTGTCGTTTTGCGCGATAAACGGCACGATGCGTCGCGCAATCAGACCCGCGATCAGGCGCACGCCGATCTTCTCGCCGCGCGGTTCCACCGACTCAATGCCGATCAGGACGTTCTCGTTATATTTGGAACAGTCGGCGCGCATGGCGTTGAGATACTGCCCCGGTGAATGTTTGAAAAAAGCCACCCGGCCCGTCACCGGCGCGTTCTGCACATGCACATCAAAGACCGACAGAAAAATGGAGACGCGCTGGCATTCGCCGCCCATGAAATCCGGTTCCATCGTCGTGTCAATCGTGTCCACCTTGCCGTGGCCGGGAGCGATCACCAGCTTGGGCGTCGTGGGGGTGTTCGCCTCCGGGTCGCGGAAAAAATAAAACGTAAAGACGACAAACAGCGCCCACAGCGTCAGCAGCACGCCGGCCAGCCCCAGCACGAAGGCGCCGATAATCTTGCCCAGAAAGGCCACGCCCAGCAGCACCAGCACGGCGGTGCCGGACAGGCCAATCAGCTTAAGCGCCGCGAGGGAGGCTTTTCCAGAGTGTTTCACCCGGACAAGCTAATTTTTTTCGGCCGCACTTGCAATTCGGCATTTTGAGGTCAATTTGAAACCACGGGCGACGCCGCCCGCAAACTCGATAAAACATTATGTCACTCAACACTCCTGATCTCACGAAATTCCCCCCGCGCAGCCCGCGCATTCGCCTTGGCAACTTTGTCATTTTGCCGCGCATGCTCGACAAAGGCCGCGCCTCACTGACCGGACTCAATGGTGAATATCACTACGCCTGCCCGCTGGATCAACGATTTCTCGAATTTGCCGGCATTGATCCGGAAGCGCTGAAACCGGTGCTGACGAAGAGCGACACCGAAGTGCTCGCCTGGATTACCGCCAACGCCAAATTCAAACGCACCGTGCCCGAAATTCTCGCCTGGTCCAACTGGCAGGAAAATCGCGCCCCCGACAATCCCGAGGGCCGGGAATATTTGAACGAGCTGCACAAAAAGGGCGCCCCCGACCGCGAAGACATCGTCACTTGGTTCGACGTGCTCGACATGGACGATTATGTGAGCTTTGGCGGCAAAGCCTGATTTTTCTTGCGGGCGGGCCTGGCAGAGAGTTTTTATCCTCGAAGCCAGGCCCGAGGCAAAATGGGCGCCACTGGATACAGTCATCCATTTTGAGACGGAATGGCGTTCCAAACGAACGTGCGGCGGTAATAAAATTGGGTTTGAAGGGGGGCTTAATGCGGTCTTATTGGGTTCGTTTTCAACTTTTCGTTTTTCGTAAAATCACTGCATGTTGTTTTAATTCAGTGACTAGCATTAAAAATAGTTTGGGTTCGTTTCGTAATTTTTAATATTTTGGCGGAGTCCTCCATGGTTGGAGGAACGGGGAGGTTGGTGCCGTGCCGGCGGCACCGCCGCCGCCGGCCCGGGTTGGGGCGTGAATTTCTGAAAATTTCGACATTTTATTTTTCATGGTCAAAGAATCTTGGTGGTGCCATGCGTTGGTGCAGGGCTGGCAAAGGTGAATGGGGCTCCCCCCAGCTCGGATTTTGTGGTAGATTTATGCTAACTCGATTTAAGCCGACTGGGTATGATTGTAAAGTAATTTCTTGACATTTTTTCCGGTGGTTTTTCACGGAGAGTCAAAATGGCCTTCTTTCCTAAATGGAACAGCCACGCAGGGAACTGGTTACCGTGGTTTAGAGGGTTTTCAGAAATACCGCAGTTACGCGGCGGGAAAGGCTGGGGGGGGGCGGTCGGTTTGGGTTTTGGCTTCGTTTTAGCCCGGTTACAGGCCGTGGCAGTCATGCTCCCGATTCAAAGCCTTGCTATAAATCCCCGCTCTTTATCCCGACATCATTTCGGGCACTGCTATGGAAAGCCACCGGGGTGAGCAGGCGGCTTGGGGTGGCGCCGGTGAGGTTAAGTTCGGAGGCAATCTGACTCAGTCATTAGATATTTATGTCAAGCGAATTGACACCATTCAAAAACTAATTAAACTACACCTCTCTGTTCGATTTAGACGAGTGTCATTTTGACTCTGGGGGGAAGTGCTTTCCGCATACCGGAATCGGTTTGTGGTCACAAGGCGTTATCAAATTGAGATTGGAGCGCTATCAACTTGCAGCCATTTTTTATGATCAAACATCTCATTGCTAAGACCTTCGTAATGACGGTTTTAACTCTTTCCGCCTGCGCCGCCACCCCAGCCCGGGCCAATCCCTTGTTGAATGTTCAATTTTCCGGCACGGCCTACAGTCCGGTTGCCCAGACGGGTGCGGCTGTGATTCGCAGCGTGTCGGGGAGGTTTGGAATCTGTGCACGAGCGCCAATGGCACCAATGTTTTGTTGGCGGACGCCACCGGCGCTTTGATCGGGCCAGGCTGCCGCTTGGCCCCAATAAAAACGAAGACCCGGAATGAATTGCCGCCCAGAGTCGCAAAGTCGCAAGCAGGGAAAACCTTTTTGCAGCCAACCTGGAACTGAAACTATTATGAAAACCAAACTCCCATTATTGGCGTTGCTCCTGGCAACCTTAACCCCACCCCTCGAAACCGCCCACGCCGCCCCGGACTCCGCTCTGTTGTTCAACGGCGCGGACAACTACGTTAGCGCCACCATCCCGGCGCTGGCGAGCAACTACACCGTCAGCGCGTGGGTGTTTCTGCGCAGCGGCGGGGACTTATACACCACCCGCCTCGGCCTGGTGACCGGCACGAATTGTGGCAGTTCGGTCGAGGTGCTCATTCGCAGCGCGACGACCAACGCCGCCGATCCGCAGTATCTGGAACTGGGCCGCTGCGGCTATTTCAACGGCCAGTGCAGCACGAATCCCGTGCCACTCAACCGATGGGTGCATCTGGCCATCAGTGTTGCCACCAACAAAGCGGTTAGCTTCTACATCAACGGCGAGCCCTCTGGCACCGTGACCAACGGCACCGTGGACCTGCCGCTCGGCCCGGCGATTCATCTGGGCGACAATGCCATCCGCAAGTTCAACGGGATGCTTGATGAAGTGCAGATCTGGAGCCGGGTGCTGAGCCTGGCGGAAGTTCAGGCCGGAATGTATCAGGCTCCGGATACCAATGACCTGGGCCTGGTGGCCTGGTGGCCGTTCAGCGAGGGCGTGATCGGGCACGCCACCACGGCGGACGCTTCCGGGCACGGGCACGCCGGCACGCTGACTGGCTGGCCGCAGTTTGTCACCTCGCCGGTGGGCGGGCATCCCGACCTGCGCCTGAACGGCCTCAATCCTTACACCGTCAAATGGCACACGGCCTTCAACGATCCCGGCGTGACCGTGTCTGTCCCGGCGGCGGCCGTTGCCGGTGGTATCAACCACAGTCTGGCGTTGCGGGCCGACGGATCGGTGATTCGTTGGGGGAGTTTCACCGCGCCCACCCCGGCCTCGGTGACCAACGTGGTGGCCGTCTCGGCCGGTTTTTTTCACAATGTGGCCTTGAAGGCGGATGGCACGCTGGTCGTTTGGGGAAGTAACAGTTCTGGCCAGACCAATGTTCCGGCCACGGCCACCAACGTCGTCACCATCGCGACGGGTGCTTACCACAGCCTGGCTTTGAGGGCTGACGGCACGGTCATCGCTTGGGGAAACAACGATTATAAGCAGACGAACGTGCCGGCCGCGTTGACCGGTGTGGCGGCCGTCGCGTGCGGCGGTGACCACTGTCTGGCGTTGAAGGCGGACGGCACGGTCGTCGCCTGGGGAAGCAATGATTCTAATCAGACGAACGTGCCCACTTCCGCGACCAATGTGGTGGCCATCGCGGGGGGGAGTTCCCACAGCCTGGCGTTGAAGTCCGACGGTTCGGTCATTGGCTGGGGCCGGAACACCAGCAGCCAGATAACCGTGCCACCTTCGGCGACCAACGTGGTGGCCATCGCGGCGAGCGGCAGTTTCAGTCTGGCGCTGAAAGCTGACGGCACGGTCGTCGGCTGGGGAGACAACAGTGCTGGCCAGACGAGTGTGCCAGCCTCAGCCACGAACGTGGTGGCCATCGCCGCCGGCGCAATGCACAGCCTGGCGGTCAGGGCGGACGCCTCGGTCCTCGCCTGGGGCCAGAACTCGGCCGGCCAGGCCAGCGTGCCCGACAGCGTGAATCATCCCGCCTTCCCCGTCACGGTGGCAGGCACCGTGGACACCAACACCCAGGGCACCTACCCGTTGACCTACACGATCACGAATTGGGACGGGACGGCCTATGCCACCAACCGCACGGTGGTGGTCGCCAGCGTCGTGCTGGGCGCCCTGTCGCTCGATGGCGACTTGGATCAATACGTCACCGTGCCGGACAACGCCGCCCACACCTTCGCCAGCGCCTTCACCTGGGAAGCGTGGGTGTTTCTCACCAAGACCAACTGGCCGTATTATGAGGAATGGGCCACGATCTTTGCCAAGGACCAATTCACGGGCGAGTGGTGGTTCCCGCTCTACACCGACGGCACTTTCGAAGTCCGGTTCGCCAACCAACAATTTGTCCTGAGCCGGTCATCCGCCACCGCCGTTCAGCCGCGCACCTGGCAGCATGTGGCCGTCACCTGGGACGGCACCAACGTCTGCTGCTATGTGAACGGCACGCTGAAACAGACCCAGCCTTACAGCGCCCCGGCCATGACCGACAGCGCCACTCCGCTCCTCATCGGCCGGGACAGCCAGCAGCGCTATCACTTCACCGGCCTGTTGGACGAGTTGCGCCTGTGGAATGTGGCCCGCAGCCAGGCGGAGATCCGGGCCGACATGGGCAAGACCCTCGCCGGCACGGAAGCCGGTCTGGTGGGCTATTGGCCGCTGGACGAAGGGGCGGGCAACACCGCCGCCAACCGGGCGACATCCACGGGAACGAGCGGTGACGGCGCGCTGGAAAATAACCCGGCCTGGGTTTCCGGCGTGGACACCGTGCTGAACCTGTCCGGCGGCTCCGTCCAGACCAACGCCTTCTGCTTTGAGATGAGCGCCCTGTTCAGTCAGACGGCGGTGTTGGAAACCTGCACGAACCTCGCCGCGCCAAACTGGGTGCCGGTGCAGACCAACGCGCTCAGTTTTACCCCGGTCACTTGCGCCGACAGCAACTGGAGCAGCCACGCCCAGCGCTTCTACCGCCTGCGTTCGCCGTAAATGAATCTGGGGCGGCGCGGCAGCGCCGCCCCACCAACATTTTGGCCGGGCCAGGCTGCCGCTTGGCCCCAAATAAAAACGAAGACCTGGAATGAATCCGAATGGCCTCACGCCCAGCCGCCAATGAGCATTTGTTTGCGCCTGGGCGGCTGGGCGTGAGTGCCGAAGCCTTGAATTTTTTATGAACACCAAACTTCCACTGCTGGCGTTGCTCCTGGCGGCGCTCACCCTGTTCACCTTCGCCGCCACCCCGGCCCACGCCGGCCCCGGCTATGCGCTTTCGCTCAACGGCACGAACCAATATATCACCGTGCCGGACAACGACGCGCTCACCTTCACCAACGCCTTCACCTGGGAGGCCTGGGTGAACATCACCAAGACCAACTGGCCCTATCTTGAGGAGTGGGTGACCCTCTTCGCCAAGGACAGCTTCACGCGCGAGGCCTGGTTTGCCGTCTATGGCGACGGCCGGCTGGATGCCCGCTTCAACAGCCAGTCCTTTAACTCCCACTTGTCCACCAACACCATTGCCTTCCAAACCTGGCAGCACGTGGCGGTCACCTGGGACGGCAGCACGGTGCGCTACTATCTCAACGGCCAGCCCGACCTCTCCGTGCCTTACAC
>Ga0302321_100001043_pt1 | contig 23828 bp, 25 predicted proteins | sample Fen_T0_1_FD_202505 | JGI IMG/M metagenome (GOLD analysis project Ga0302321, IMG submission 202505) | Peat permafrost microbial communities from Stordalen Mire near Abisko, Sweden - Fen_T0_1 | ecosystem: Environmental > Terrestrial > Soil > Wetlands > Permafrost | place: Sweden: Abisko...
AACTCCAGCGCGTCCTTGATGGACGTTGGTTCGTGCCAGATTTTTGGATTGGTGACGATGCGAACGAAGCCGCTCGCGCCCAACTCCGAAAGCGCAAACGGTTCCGCCCCCTGCGCGGTGTTGGTTAGCCACTCCGCGTAGCGCTCGTGCTCGGGCGACTCGACGCGGTGGGCGTAGATGAGAATGTTGAGGTCAGGGAGTTGCACGGCGCTTCAACTTGGGGATTGCCAAGGCCGCTCGATCCTCGTCCTCTTCTACCTGCGTGAATTCTTCGGCGGTTGGGAAGCGGGCGCCGGCTTTGCCGCGGACCAATAGCTGGAATGGCGGATCTTTGTCAGCGGCTTTTCGGCTGCCCAGATAGGCAGCGAGCGCCTGACCGACCACCGCGCCCAGCGTCTGCTTCTCTTTCAGGGCGAGCCGCTTGGCCCGTTCTAGCAAGCCGTCATCAATGTCGACGGTAGTTCGCATGTGAATGGGGTATCACATTAAGCATCAAGATGCCAGGCGTGATGCGCACTGCATCAGAAGGAAATGAACGTCCTGGAGGCCATTCGCACGTTGCCGCGACCGGACAGGCTGCGCTTGGCAGATCAGCTCAATCGCGATTTGGCATTGGGGCCAAGGCTCAGGGAGGCCCGGCGCCCTTCGAGCTGAAGTTTGCGGTCTGCGAGCGAATTCGAGCGCTACGTTGCGCGGCGGGTGGCCAAAGCAATCAAGCTCCAAAGTAACCCAAGCGACGAAAACAGCAGTGTGCTGAGCCACATTATAGTCAGAAGGCTGCCCACGCTAGATTGCGAAAACAATGAGTTTGAGGAGGTCCGGTCGTACAAAAACGCAAAACCCGAAGCGACAGTCCAGCCGCTGAAGATCACCGAAGCGGCCCGGACGTGCGCCAGCGGATCGGCTCCAGAGAGAGAGCGACGCATGAAATGGAAAACGGCGCCCAAAAAGCCCGCGGCGAGGCCGCCGGTGAAAGCACACGCGAGCCCGAAAACCACAATCACAAGCACGGCGGCGACGCCGCCCAGGCTATATAAGGGAGTCGGCCTGGCGGAACCAAAGCCAAGTGCGAGCCAGCCGTAAGGAACGGCCGCCAATGGCAGCATCGGCAAGCCAACGAAGAACTCCCGCCAGGTGGTATCGCTGTTCAACTCGAAATCGGAACACAGCCACGCGCTCCAGAACGCGTGGCCCAACGCGATCGGCAGTGTGACTAGCAAGCGCGCGGGATGATCCTCGACCCAAAGCGCAGCGATGTTCAGCAAGATCAACACATCGAGGGCGGCGAGCGCGACGATGACGGTCCAGACGAGCGCGCGTGAGCTCATGGTCCTTTTTCCCAATCAACGCGCAAATAGTGAGTAAAGGACAAGCGACTCATGAACTCACGGTCCACGTTATGCACGGTCTGGATCGTTCGTTGACCGTCTGCAGAAAGAATCATTCACCACTTGGTGCGCAATATCCACACCATGCTGGCCCAAAACAACCCCATCAGGGACAGACCCAAGACGCTGAGCCAAAAGACCAAGTGGATGCGCGAAAATACGATGTAACTCAACCCGACCAATCGGAAGAGCAACACGCTGGCAGAAACGGCGATCCAACCCAAACATAGCGCTACGACCATCCTCGGAAGAGCGCCGCGATCCGAAGGCGAATTGCCGAACCGGCTGGCTAGTGTCATCAACAAGAACCAAATGCCAAAGGCTGAACCTAGGACGAGCAAGATGATTGCGAAGTAGATTGCAACAAGGACAAAACCTACCTGTTCCATTGCAGGCAGTCCCGTTTTGAGTTCTCCAGCCAGCAACATGAATCCATCCGGGAACAAGGTGAGCAGAACGCCGAGTGCAGCGACCCCAAACCCGACCGCGAAAGCGAAGAGTGGCTGAAGCCGCCCAATATCCAGCATTCCTACGACGACCGAGATCGCGGCATACGCAGCAATCGCCCCCAGCGACAATGCGACGGCAATCCGATCGTGCGAGCCCCACACGGCTCGGACCTCGACCATCATCAGCACGCACGCCAAGACGACGCTACCAATTGCAATCTTCTGCGCTGGTTGTCTGACGAAATTCATCGGCCGCGTCGGCTCCCTGGCAACGAAACTCTGATTGAATGCGCTGCCGATGTCGCAGAGCGACTACGGAGGCGTAGGAACGGGACTGACGGCGGCGCCGCACTGTAGACGTTGCCCATGGAAGTCGGGCCGGGCGTGTTGGCGACCGGCGTGACTGCGGACGATGTCGCGACGTCTTTCAGAAGCAGGCCGAGTGCTGCACTGCAAATGCCTGTCGTTCGGGCTCGCTGCCGGCCTGGGTGTTTACCGCACGCGCCCGAGAATCTCGCGGGTGCCTGAGGTCGCATCGGTGCGCACCAGGACGGCCCCGTAGCGGCCTCGCGAATCAGTGAGATAGGGCGGAATTTGCTCGGCATCGGCAAAATTCTCCAGGGGTTCGATCGCAAACTGCGGGGTCGCGCCCTCGTCGTCGTCGCCATCCTCTGCGAGTGCCAACGTGCGGAGCCAGAGCCGTTGTCGGTCGCGCTCCTGACGGATGCGCATGATTACGATCGTCGGCACTAGAGCCACGCAGAACACGATCCCGGTGCCAGCACGTCCAAATTCATTATTGAAATCGAGCAGCACTTTGAGACCGAAGAGTGGCCAGGCAAGCGTGGCCCAGCAAATATTGAGTGCCAAGATCAAAAGTTGCTTTCCGTCGCGCGCGCGCGTTGCTTCCGTCCCAGTCACAATGCCGACGGCTAGCACGAACCACCAGGCTAACGCGGCGCCGAGTAAAAGCGATCCCCCCACAACGACGATGGTTCCGAATATCACGGCAAGCTGATCCAAGGCGCCGGGGAAGGCACTGGGCGCATCTCTATAGGCGACTGCTGGGGGCAGCAACCCACCAAGCAGGAACGCAGTCGCGCCGAGGAGCCACGCCTGGAGGAATGCGTTGGTGAATATGTCGGGCGTTGCGAAGCGCTTTCTCAACCACCAAGCGAGGCAGCCCGTGTGCAGCGCCGCAAGCAGGAGGGCCATGCCAACCACCCCCCGGGTCAACGCTGAATGAAAAAGCTGCAGCACGACCGCGGCTCCGGCAACCAGCACGCTGTCAGTTGCCAGCAGTCCAACGTACGCGATGGTCCGGGCGCTGACGCGCTCGATAGGTGAACCGCGCATGCGTCAGGGCTTCGGCGAAGAAGAGACGCCCGAAAGGCGCAACATCGCTGTTTTGGATGCTGTCATGACGTCTGAGTTCTCCGACGGGCAAAGCGAATCCGTCCGGGAACCGGGTGAGCGGAACGCCCCGCCACGGCGCTCCCAAACCCGACCGCAAAATATTTCGCGCTGGCACAGGGAGCGCGACGGGCGCGTTCGCTTTGGACTACGAAGCCCGGGAAAAAGCGGCGGTCCTAACAAATGGGCGGGATGAATGTCGCCCCCGCCGTCACTGAGCTTCGTTTCGCCGCACATCTTCAAGCGACGCGGCCCACGAGTTTTCGCGCGGCGCCCGGTTGGTCGTGGAATAGGAGCCGTGAATATTGGCCCCGCAGCGAGCTATGGAAGGGCGGCGCGCTGTCGAGCGTGGCATGCTGACCGTTTGGTTCCAAGACCCAACCTGAAACTTTCCCGACGACAACCAGGCCGAGCCAGATCCGCCGCGCCACCCGCCGTGCAATGATCAGGATCACGGTGAGGGAGGAGAGGACGACGCCAGCTAGTAGTCGATCCATACGTTCCGCGGGTGGTAAGCTCCAGTGGTCGATTGCGTAAGGTAACGCTCTGTGCAGCACGTACAGCGCCAAGAAGATTCCCGCGGCGCCGACCGCAAGCACCAAGAGGATCAGCTCGCGAGCGTCCAAAGCACGCGTGTGTTGCTGATGATGGACGGCTCGAGCCAGCAGTCCGCTGAGCGCGGCGGTGTACAGCGAAAGTGCGAGGCAGAACGGAAGGACCAATGCCGCGATCACGCCGAAGGAACTTTGGTCCAGGCCGACCTTTGCCCCGAAAGCAGTCAACCAACCGTCAGGAACTCCGCTCAGAAAAGGCAGCCCGAAACCAGCCGCCGCGCCGAGCGCAAAACCTAGCGCCCAGCTCATCGTCTTGGCGAAGCACAGCCAAAACGCTGCCGCGAATGCCGCACAATAGACCCACATTACGATATCGAACGGCGTCGATGCCGTGACCGTCGCGCCCGGCCAATATAGCCGAAGCTCGAATGGTATGGTGATGATGAGCAGCGCGAGCGCGCTAGCAGCGAGGGCTTTCATGTTGCGTTTGACGCGCTACTAATCAACGCGCGTAGGTCGTGAGTGAGTGCCGGCGGCGGCTCATCCACCGGGTCCGCCGGGGCTCGCGTCGGTGTCCGTTGTGTCGGCACCGGGGAAGCGAGCGGCGCTTGCGCAGCGCGTGGTCCAACCTTAACACCCAGAAATTTCAGCACCTGACGTCGGACCTCCGCTCGGAACTCGGGGCTAGCAAAGCAGGTCGAGTGCTCCACGGAAATTCCCGCTGGCTACTTCCCCATCCGCCGAAGCATTGCTCAGGTTTTGTTGAATCACAAGCTTGTTTCGACGATGCAGCACGGGCATTGACGAGCAGTGTTGAAGAGCCTGGCAAGGCGCCTGACTACGGTCGCCAGGCGCGCATTGCGCCGCGTCGGCACCACGCTTCGTGCCGCGTCTCGACCGGCCACACCAGCCTTTGGTCTGGTCACCGATCTGCTCCGGGCGTGCGACTTCGTCCAGACCTACGACATTTGGTGCCGGCCCATCTTCGCCTTCTTCATCTTTCATCATCCGCGACCGGGACTGCAAATTCGGAGCCGACTTCGACCGCGCTGTCCAAGCTCTCGGAACACGAGTCATCGAGACTGCCTCTTTCCCAGTGCTCGGCGGGCTTCATAACGACTACCGGAGAGCGGCATGAACGGTGCGCCCCTCACCCACGCAGACGGTCGACTGAAGTAGCCAGGAGGCTCGTAGATGGACGCTGGTCGCTCGTCGACTACATCGATACGGACGGCAAGGTCATGGTGCTAGCCGTGCGCAGCGAACCGGCGCGCGCGGTGCTCTTTCGCCGGGCGCGGTCGGCAACGGGGCGCGCACACGCGCAGAGCTCGTGCGGAGCTTTAAACGGAGTTTGGAGTTCGGGAGCGCGGAAGCTTCTAGTGCGCCCCATCGAACTCCCGCTGAGCGTCTGGGGGCCGCTCCTCGTGACTATTCCAGAGCCGCAATCCGCGCGGCCAGTTCGCTGCGCGAACCGACTCCGAGCTTTTGGTAGATGCTGGCGAGTTGGTTTGCGACGGTGCGCGGCGAGGTGGAGCGGATGCGTGCAACGTCGCTGTTCGAGTGGCCCGAGACGACCAGCGCCGCCACTTCGCGCTCCGCGTCCGTGAGCAGGGCTTGCGTGTCGCTCGGGCTCGAGAAGAATAAAACCGCGTAGCGCTTGCCGTCGGCGTCGAACACGCGCCCTTGGAGATCGGGTGGCGGCGCGCCGGACGGGAGTTTGTGGCGGCTCATTCCGCGCGCTCCAGCTCTCGTTTGAAGCCCTTCACGAGCTCGACGCGCGAGCGCGTTCCCGTAGCGGCCTTGGCGCGCGTAAGCTGCATGGCGACGGCGACTTCGGTCAAGCCGAGCGCGTAGGCGATGCGCTTGTTGCCGTAGCCGAGCGACGCGAGGGCGACGACCGCTCGTTGCCGACCCGTGAGCTTTGAAATGATGCTTTGAGCGGGCTGGTTGCGCACCGCCAGCACGAAGGCTTTGCCGTCGGTGTCGAGGTAGTCGACGAGCGACCAGCGGCCGTCCACGAGGCCTCGCCACACGTCGAGAGCGTGCTCCGGATCCTGAGCCCCAAGGGCGTGGCGCCGCCGCGCGAAGCCGTCTGCGAGGCTTTGGCGGGCGCGTTCATGGCGAGTCTCGAGATGCGAGAAGGTGCCGTCTGCCGCGAGCACCGCGGCGGCGCGATCAGGAACGGGCTTGTCGCGTCGCAGACGCAAGGCGGTGCCGAGATGAACGGCGATGCGTTGCCACAGGTGTTGCTCGCGATCTCCGAGCGTGTAAGGGCGTGCGAGCGCGGTGGAAACCACCACTTCGCGCAACGCGCCATCGTGTCCCACGACGCCGAGCGCGTCCTTCGGCCCTGGTTTCCATAATACTGGCCAGAACGGATGCGACTCGAGGTCAGCGCCCAGGCCAGTCTCTTTACTGCCGGTGGAGGCGACCTTCTGCGAGAAGAAGAGGGCTTCTTGCATCGGAGGCGGGACGTGACGTTTCATCATTTCGAAGCAGACGGCCGGCTCGAGGGCGAGCAACTGGGAGTTGCTGCAAGCCTCCAGCTGGTCGGGGAGACGGTGTGCCCCGACCACTCTTGCCGTCGCCACGTGCGCGACAGCGCCCAGGCTCTTTCGGGCTGCAAGTGCGTCTGTCACCGATTGCGCGATGCCGTCGAGCCACTCCGTCGCCGTCCCATCGACGCGATACGCCGCTTCCAACACTCTCACGGGGGATGCAGCCGCCGACACTGAAACGACTCTACTCACCCGCGCCTGGTTGACAAGACCTCGCTTGTTGGCGCGAGCCTTGCTCGAAAGCAGCGAGTTTAGGGGTTCGCCGAACGGCCGCCCTTGCGCGAGCCGGCGAGGCCGAACAACGCGAGTGCTAGCATGAGCGGTACGCCGCCTGTTCCGGCGGGCCCCGGCGCCAGCGCGCAGCCTGCGCCTGCCGCTCGAGGCGCGGGAGCAGCTGGCGTGAACGGGAGCCCGCCCGGGCCCACGCTGTCGCACGCGCGCGGGGCGCCAGACCCATCGCAATCCGGATCGGGCGCGCCACAGTCGCAATCGCAGGTGCTGCCGTCCGCGTACCAAACAGGCTCACAATACCAGCCGTCTGGCAGCGTTGCGGGGCGGCCGTCGCCGCAATCCGCGGGGCAGTCATCCCATTCTGAAGTTTCGCAGAGCGCATCGCCACAAACCGGGGCGGCGCAATCCGCGGGACAAGCGTCCGGGCCTTCGCTGGGTGCGGAGCAGACGCCGTCGCCGCAACGGGGCGCGGTACCGCACAGCCGCTGGCTTGGCCAACCGGATGCGCAGAGGGCCGTCACCGCCCGCGCGGCATACGTTGCCGACTCGGACGATGCGGGATCCGGAACCGTGACGACCCGCACCGCGCGACACGCACCGCGATCGACGAAGTCCGCGGTGCCGCGCGCAAAAATACCGAACAGGCCGCCCTCAGTATCGAACACGCCGCCGCCCGAGCTCCCCTGAAACGTATCGCTCGCAAGCGCAAAGTAGTCGAGCGTCGCGGCGCGCGGGTCGAGCACAGTCGAAGCGTCGAGCTTCAGCGGCAAACCGCTCGGAAATCCGAGGGTGACGGCCGGCTGCCCCGCGGAGAGCGCGAGTCCGGCGCACAGCGGTGCGGGAACCCAGCGCGCAGCGACCGGGCGATCGAGTTGCACGACGGCGTAATCGACGTGCGTGTCCGAATCAGGCGCGCTCTCTTCCGAAACGGCCAGCGTGCGACAGCCGTAAACCTGGCTGCGTGAGAGCGCGTCGAGCGACGCAGACGCGCTCTCGGCGTAACCGAAAAGGTAATAGTAGCCCCGGCAAGAAGGCACGCGCGACAGACAATGCGCGGCGGTGAGCAGCAAGTCGTCGTCGATGAGCACGCCGCCGCACGTCGCCGCCGTCGGCTCCGTAAGAAATGGCGTGCTGGCGCAATACGTGTCCACGGCGCTGAGCGGCGCAGCAACGACACGAACCGAGTCGTCGTCGGCGAGGCGGAGCTTCCACGGCTCGATCAGCGCAGCCGTGGAGGAACTCGCGAGTGTGGCGAGAGCAGGATCGGATTCTTGCCAGAGATCGACTCGGTCGTCGCTGCCGTAGACGACGGCGTGCGCGGGCGCGGTGAGAGTGAGCGCGAGAGCGGACGCGGCGAAGAAGGATGCTGAGCGGGGCACGGCGTGGCGCGCCACTGTAAGACGAGGACACGCCGTGCTCCAGTCGGGGCGGGGTTGCGTATGTTTCGTGGTGGACGCGGAGAGAGACTCAGGGGGTCGGGACTACAAAGAAACCGGCTCGACGGGAAACGATGAGTTCGTCGTCGTGCCATCGCCAAGCTGACCGCTACTGTTGTTCCCCCAGCAGCGAGCGGTCCCGTCTGTCAAGGCGGCGCAGGTCGTCGCCCCGCTCGTCGAGATAGAGACGATGTCGCCTCCCTGATCGACGGTCAACACAGGAAGTGGCGAGTCCGTCGTCGTGCCATTGCCAAGCTGACCGGCGAGGTTGTTCCCCCAGCAGTATGCCGTTCGGTCCGTCATCGCGGCGCACGTTGTTGCGTGCCCGCCCGAGTTGCCCACCGAGATAGATGCGACGCGGGCAGGACCGCTCAACGCCTGTACGGCCACAGGGACTGATGAGTAGGTTACCGGCTGACCGTTGGGGTCAACCACGTGTGTGCCTTTGCCATTATTTCCCAGTTCACCGGAGTTGTTCAACCCCCAGCAGCGAGCTGTCCCGTCCGTTAGAGCGGCGCAGGTCGTCAACCCGCTCGTGGAGATAGAGCCGATGTCGCCGAGCCCTGACACGGCAACAGGAACTAACGAGGCTGTCGTCGTGCCATTGCCAAGCTGACCCACGTTGTTCTCCCCCCAGCAGCGAGCTGTCCCGTCTGTCAAGGCCGCGCACGTCGCGGCACCGCCTGCCGAGATCGAGGCAACGCCGGTCAGGCCCGACACGGCCACTGGCAGGACCGAGCCCGTTGTCGCGCCATTGCCAAGCTGACCGAAGCTGTTCGACCCCCAGCAGCGGGCCGTCCCGTCCGTCAAGGCGGCGCAGGTGGTGCCCTCGCCCGCCGAGATCGAAGCAACGCCGGTCAGGCCTGACACGGCCACCGGCACGGACGAGAAGTCCATCCCGCCATCGCCAAGCTGACCGACGCTGCCCCCCCCCCAACAGTAGGCCGTCCCACCCGTCAACGCAGCGCACGTCGTCCCCTGGATCGCGTCCACGGAGATAGCCGCAACTCCGCTCAGACTTCTCACGGTCACGGGAATAAGTGACGGCTTAGTTCCGCCATTGCCAAGCTGACCGGAGTTGTTCTCCCCCCAGCAGCGTGCCGTCCCGTCCGTTAACGACACGCAGGTCGAAAGAGCGCCCGCGGAGATGGTCCTCACACCGCTTGGCTCGCATGTGTCCGAGACGACTTCATTACTATCCAGGACGCCATTGAGGTTGACGTCGAGCCCCGTTGGGACTCGAAGCCCGACCGCGCCTCGACACGTTCCCATCGGCGACCCGTGGAGGAGCCGCATGGTCACCGTAGCGATCACCTCCGAGGCCTGCATCTGCCCGTCCCCGTTCACGTCCACCCACGCCTGCACTTCCTCACCGCCGTACGGAGGGAGCGCTGCCGCATTGAGCTGCGTCACCGTCGTCTGCACCGGAAGCCCCGCCCCCGAGCCGCCGCCGCTGCCCCCGCCGGCAGTCCCGTTCGCGCCGTTGCACAGGTATTGCGTGTGCTGCACTTCGCTGGCATCGAGTGTCCCGTTGCCGTTCGTATCGACACCGAGTTCGAGCGCCGTGCCACCGGCGGCGCAATTCGCTCCCGCAGGCTCGTTCACGGCGTTGGCCAGCGCGCTCACGCCAGGTGCGCCGCTCGGCCCCGTTGGCCCCGCGGGTCCTTGGGGCCCGCTGGCGCCCGTCGCACCCGCTGGTCCCGGTGCGCCGTTGCACGCATAAGACGTCTGCGTGCTTTCGGAGGACTCGAGCTTGCCGTTGCCGTTGGCATCGAGGCCCGAGTCGATCCGTGTGCCGCCGTTCGCGCAGTTCACCCCGGCCTGCTCTGGCGTCTGCGCGACTAGGCCAGTAAAACCGTTGATGCCATTCGTGCCGTTCGTGCCGTTCGTGCCGTTCGTGCCGTTCGTCCCATTCGTGCCGTTCGTGCCGTTGCACACGAATGACGTTGCTTGGACTTCCGTCGATTGCAGCAGCTTGTCGCCGTTGAGATCGAGGCCCGTGTAAATGCCTTGGCCGCCGGTCGGACAGTATTGGCTGTCCACGGCTTGGGGCATGAGCACCACGAGGCTCGTGAGACCGTTCGTGCCCACCCCAGCCGGCCCTTGTGGTCCTTGCGCACCGGTGGCGCCCTGGGCGCCGTCGCAAACATAGTTCGTGCAGGAGGCTTCGCTGCTGTCCAGCGTGCCGTTGCCGTTCGAGTCGACGCCCGAGGCGACCGCAATGCCGCCGGTCGGACACGCCGTGCTGCCCTTCGCTACCGGGGTGGTTTTGATCAGCGAGTTCTTGCCGTTCGCACCGGTCATGCCGTTGCAAACGTACTGCGTTGAGGCGACCTCACCGGAATCGAGCGCGCCATTGCGATTGTTGTCCGCGCCGCTCAAGAGCGCAATGCCTCCGCTCGCGCAGTTCTTCCCGGGTGACTCGGTCCGCGTCGAGAAGACCAACGGATTGGTGGACGCCGACTTGTCGCCAGGTACCCCCGATGCCTGATTCGGAACCTCCGCAGGCGGGGGCGGATGATCCGCCGCGCTTGCGCAGCCGAGCGTCGCCGCGCCGGCAGCGAGTAACAGGCCAAGTGAGCCGAGTCGTTTGCGGGTGGTGTGTCGCGGAGGGAGGCGCATGTTCACCGGCACCTGCTACCAGCTGACGAGCTGCCGTGACCATAGGCATTTACTAACGCGCCTAGCCGTGGCGCCTTCAAAAGAAATGCCTATGCCGTAGCCAAGTCGGATCATGTGGTGAGCGCGTGCCAATGCAGTGAGTGAAGTCGGGCCTGGCGCGCGCACCGCGCTGAGCTATCGATATTCATAGCGAGCCCGACGAGCGTTGCCTCGACTGGGTCATGTCGACAATGCTCCAAGTTGCAACTGACATACTGCTCGCGGGCAAATACCGACTCGAATCCTTGATTGGATGCGGTGGAATGGGTTCCGTTTGGCGCGCCGAGCATTTGGGTCTCCACGCGCCGGTGGCCGTCAAGCTGCTCGACCAAGTCGAATACACCGGGAATTTTTCGGTATTGCCAAAGCTCAAACGCACGAGCTCGCAGGCAACTCGGCGACAGCGACCGGAGCGGTGATGGGTACCGCCTACTACATGAGCCCCGAGCAAATCAGCGGTGAGAAAGTCGACTTTCGCACCGACCTGTGGGCATTCGGCGTGATGGCCTGTGAATGCCTCACCGGGAGGCTCCCGTTCGAGGCAAACACGATAGGCGGGATCACCTTGAAGATCGATCAATCAGGCCCTGATCAGCATCGACGGTGGCGGAAAAGCTCGACTGTGCGGGACCACCACGGATCCCGCGTTCGCCACGTCGAGCGCGTTGGCCAGGACGCGTTGGTCTTTCGTTGCCAGTTGCACCATGGTCCCAGCACTATCGGGGTCCCAGTTGGGTCCAATGAGCGTGAGGCGTGTACCCATCACTCCTGGCACGACGATGACCGGGAAAGCGCGAATTGATTGAGTCGAACTGCGCCGTATCTCCGCACTTTCGGACTACGTTGGTATCGCCGTCAGCCATGTCTATTCCTCGCGCACCGTCGCGTTCGTCGCGATGTCGTTCCAGGCAGAAGATAGAGGTTTGCTGCTCTCGCCAAACGCTCTCGCCTGCAAGAGGAGCGCGCGATGAGTCGCTTCGACGGTCGCGGCAGTCAGCGCCATGGGCTCCCCGTCGACGTCGGAGCCCGAGCTCGTCAGGATGTGCACCGGCAATTCTTGGACAGACTTTGTGACGTGCTCGACCGGGGTCGTCAGCTTCGCGCCGTCGTCGTTTGGCATGAGGCTAAGCGGCTGTCCGGGGCCACGGGGTGTAACGAGAACGGTGACCCGCTCGCCTTCGAAGCGGAACTGCTTCGGTTCGCTCGCGCCTCGTGGAATCCGCACGCGGGCGTCGAAGGCTCGACGCCATACCCATTCATCCGATGGCGGAGGCGCGTTACCGTCGTCGGGAACGATGCTCGCGGCGAAGTCGCGAACGGCGCTGGCCAATGTCGGCTGCGTTTGGATCCAGAACATGAGCAAAACCTCCTGGGTGCCCAAGACCAGTAAGTACGTTGTCTCGGTCGGCTGCGTTGCGCCCTTTTCGTGGGACCAGAAACCCTCGATCGCGAAATGCGGGTTGGAAAACTTCTCCACTTCGCCCACTTCGGACAGCTGGGTGCTCTGTAAGCGCGCGCGCCGATTTTTGACCCACCCCGACAAGAGATCTGGGGGAATTTTCGAGGAAGAAATCGAAATGGAGGAGAGCGCGTGACCGGGCTTCACGTACTCGTACCAGGTGCGGTCAGCCAGGTAGCCCGGGAGCTTCACCGTGCCGACGCCGAGATCCCAATCACGGGTCTTGGCCCCCGCTCTGTCAGTCATGGCAGGGGCCGCCTTGGCTTGCTCGGGCTGCACCGCTATCGCCCTAGCCCGGGGGTTGCAGCCGAGCACGCAGAAGAGAGCCGTGATGCAGAGCGAACGAATAGAATAGGCTACGAGCATTGAAACTCCTTGGCCTCGTCGGCGCCGTGCTGATGTTCCGCAAGTTCAGCTCCCGTAATCCGACTTCAGTGCCGCGCGCGTCGCCTGATCCACAATCGAGTCAGTGCCGAGACCACGGTTCCAGGAGCACGCGGATTGTTCGAGCCATGAGTTACTTTGGCTCCGGCTTAATACAGGCGGCGACCGCGCTGCAGGTCGCTTGCGTCGCGCACTTCTTTAGCACGGTGCGCTCGAGCTTGACACAGCCTACCCCGAGGCCCAAAGGCTGCGCTTCGTGGGCCAGGCAGGCGCGGGCGCGCGCGCAGTAAGCGTCAAGTGGCGCGTTCGTGTCCGGGAGCATCAGCTTTGCTGGAGCAAGCTCGGCGACTCGCGAAAAACCGCCAGTGGTCTTGGGAGGGATGCCGCACACGAGCTCCACGCGCTCCTCGGGAAAGGCGCCGAGAAACACCCGAGCCAGCTGATTGCAGGTTTCCGCCGCCGCACAGCGCGCCACTATGGCTTCACTGAACATGGGATCGCCCGGGTATTTTCGTGAGAAGTTCTTCGTGCCGTAGATGGTTTCGTAGCAATCGATCTCGAACGGCTGCTGCGCCTTGTCCGGTACGACTTTGAACTTTGGATTCGCCAGCAACGCCTGTTGCACCAGGATACGCCCCGAACGGTCGTGGTTCTTGCGCACCGCGAGCACTGCGCGCGGATCGGTGCACGTGTCGGGGAGCGGCTTTTCGAGTGGCGGGCCCGACACGGGCTGCGAGGTGGCCAACTCGCTTGCAACAGTGGCCGGGGCGGCGGGCGGGACTGATGCTGCTGTGCGCGCACTCAGCGCCGGTACGGGGCCCGGCAACGACTGCTGCGCGCGCGCGGCCGTGCCAGGAGACTCGCAGGCGCAGAGCAGCCAGACGCCGAGCGAGCTCAACAGCGCCGCACGCAGGCAGGCTACCAAAACCATTTGGGGACGACCTGTTCGACGAGGTTGCTCGGCAATGGCGTTCCAGGGCCGGCAGGAAACCGATATTGGGGATCGAATTTCAGCTCCATCGTTCTCAGCCGGCTCGGACTATATTTCCAGAACTGATGGGATCAGTTCTCGGCGGAATAGTAGTCGCCATACAACTTGGCAATCACCAGCTTGCCCGCGTCCGTAAAATGCGGGGCGTTGCTCGCGAACACGGTGCAGTCCTTCGCGAAAAACTTCGGTGACGCGACGACGGCTGGCGGGCCATTCGCGACCATCATCATGACGGCGTCATCGACATATTGCGCCACGGAACTACCGCTGGCGTTGGTAGAGTCGCAAGGCGTGTTGTTCGGCGCCCGTGTCATCGTGAGCAAATCGACGCGCTTCAACCGCGAGTACTTGGCCTTCAGGTTCGTGACCGCCTGCGTGAGCGCCGTCACCCACGCGCTCTTGTTGCCGATCGCCGAGTCCGTTGTATCAGCGAACACGTTGAAGATAACGCGATCGGGATTGTTGGCATTCATGGCGCACGGTGAAGTCGGGTCGAGGGTGTAGACCTTATCGCTGGCCTTCGCCCAGTCCTCAATGTACGCGGGGTGGTAGAAGATGATCTCCCAGCGATCGTTCGGCACCTGATTTTCGAAGCCGCTGGTGAACCACTCGCCCGTGCTGTCGATACCGATCACCAAATTGCAGCTGAAACTCTGGACACTGCTGCCACCGCCCGCACCAGCACTGCCGGTCAAACCGCCCTGACCCGCAGCCGCGCCGCCTGCACCGGCCCCAGCTCCGCCGTTCGCCATGCCGGCCGCGCCCCCGCTCGTGCTGCCTCCGTTTGTGGAGCCTGCCGAGCCTGCGGCTCCACCAGCGCTGGTTGCACCGCCCCCGTTGGTTGCACCGCCGCCGCTGGTTGCACCGCCGCCGCTGGTTGCACCGCCGCCGCTGGTTGCACCGCCGCCGCCCGCGCCGCCCACGGTCCCAGCGCCGCCCATTCCCGCTCCGCCGCTCGCTGCCCCGCCCATCCCCGCTCCGGCGCGGCTCGCACCCCCCCCAGAACTGTTCGAAGCGCCACCTGGGGAACCTGGACCCGACTCGCTGCTCGAGCACGCGAGGACCAGCGAAACGCTCGCGAAAGCGAGGAGTCGAACGGAAACGATAGAGCGGGTTGCAGCATACCGGATCATCTGTGAACGGTCCCATTGACGGCTCCTGGCACCAAGGAATTTCCCTCCGCCAACGCCACGTAGCCGGAACAAGCCACAACCCTGCTCGGCTTGCATGGACCGACTAGCCAACAGCCTGGGATCCGGTTCGTTCGTCGGCGCGTAGCTACAGCTACCTGCGGTGCACGTACCGGCTGTAGCGTAGGTAGTCTGCGCATTAACGCCTGTGCAAGCCGCAGTAGGAGGCGAGTCGCAAGTAACTGCAAGGCATGGGTCGGGCGTGCAGACGTGATTCTGACTGGTGCACTGCCTGAATGGAGGACAACCGTGCGGCGATTCGAACGGGGCCTCAACCGCGATACTAAGCCATCGCGACGACGGAACAATCGAGAGCGGTGAGCGCGCATACGGTTGAGTACGCCTCGTGCAAGACCAGGCTCGGAGCACCAAAGCCCCTGCGGAGAAGTTGGTAGTTCGATGCCATCTGTACTGCGCGCGTCTGGGCTCAGCAGCCTGCTCAGTGATCAGAATCAATCTGAGTAAGACGACCCGCGGGGCGAGTGCCGGGCGCCGACGAATCAGCCGCCGCGTGATTACTCGAAACTTAGAACAAGGCCGAAGCAGTGGTGCACCACTCGCCACGGGCGCCCTATGCGCGGGCTCGAATCCTTCCGTGCACTTGCGCGGCTTCCTTGCGGCGCAGCGCCATGGAGCTATCGGTCCATCCGTGCCGACCGACGATACCCGGACGAAGATCGATATCTGGATCGCGGCAGCGCCAGACACGCGCATCGTCGAGACCAAGCAAACCAGCGACCGCTGGACGACGCAAGCGCTCGAGGACGGAGAGGTCCGCTACGAAGAGACCGAGTTCGGCGCCGACGAGCCGGAGCTGAACTTGCTCGCCCGTTGGTGCGAACGCCAAGCAACGAAGGTCGGCCCCCGTCCACCGGTGAAGACCGTCGGCGGGCCGTTGTCTGACTTAGCTCGAAAACAGAGCCATTGACGGCGCGACTCGACGCGGCTCGTTTGGACAGCGTGCACCGCCCGCCGCCAACTGGGCTTTTAGTTGTTGTGGGTCAGTCAGGACTTGAACCTGAAGCCAATGGATTGAGAAGAGTCCCGGCGGCGAGGACGGATCCCCGATAATTTACGGCATTTATGGTGGTTTTCGTCACTCGCGTTCGGGACAGGGAGGGACCGCAGGGGACCGGCGAGGACACTATCGCGCTGGGTGAAAATCTAGGGGCAAGGAGCATCCGAGCTTGGCACCGGCGAGGATTGCGCCAAGCTGCGCGCGTGCTCCGCGCGTGGCAGCTTACTTTGTTAGTGGCGACCTCCGCCGCAACCCTGCATGCGGAGCCAGGCGAAGACGCCGTGCGCCTTCAATACGCGGCCCCGAGCGAATGTCCCGATGCCGCAGGCTTCGCAGCGGAGGTGCGCGCGCGGACAGCACGCGGTCGCTTCGCGGAGCCGAGCGAGCTGGCGCGCACTTTCGACGTCCGGTTAGCAGCAGACGCCCAAGGGTTCTCGGGCGACGTCGAATTTTTGGACGACGGCGGGTCATTCAGGACTTGAACCTGAAGCCAATGGATTAAGAAGCAGCTGACGGGTGGGCTTGGAAGGGGCACGGGACCGCGGCGGACCGCCTGGTCGGGAGGCCGGCGCCGGCGCGGCCACCGCTGCGGCCACCACCGAGACCCCCACGACGCGCTTACCGTACAAGATCGTGGAGTCCGTTTCCGCATGATCGAACGATCACCACCGGTATCACCGATTCGGCTGTTCATTTCTTATGCGCACGCGGACGCTACGCATCTGGTCGAGCTGAAGAAGCGACTGAAGGCTCTTCACCGCGTGCATACGCAACTCGCGGTTTGGGACGACACGCAGCTCATTGGCGGGGACAAATGGGAAGAGGCCATTGTTCGCAACCTGAACGCGGCGGACATCGTCTGCCTGCTCGTCAGCCCTGACTTCATGAACTCGGACTATTGCTTCGCCAAAGAGCTGCCGCCTGCGCTCGCCAAGTACGCGGAAAGCGGCGGTGTCCCAGGCCCCATCATCATCCGCGAAACGCCCAGCTGGACTGCCCTGCATCTGGCTGAGCATCAAGCCTTGCCGCGCGGACCGAAGCCCGTTGAAGATTGGCCCAGTGCCGACAAGTTCTGCGGCGCCGTGGAAACCGGCTCGAAAGCAGTCATCGAAAGGCTCGCAGCGAAGGCCCCGCCCGAAAGACTGAGCGGATCTAGTGCGACTAAGTAGAGTTGATGCGTGGCCGCGGGCAAACTCACGAGCCCGGCTGTTGAGCGACACCCGTTTACTCTTCCTAGCCCCCGCGGCGATGGGCCGCCCTGAGCGACAAATCGACGCGCTTGCAAATGACCCCGGCGGACTTCGCCAGTTCGAAGACTAACGACGATTGGCGTAACGCGCCGCTTCGGATCTTTGGGTTCCTCGCAGAATAAGTGATCAGCATCGCCGAGAGAACCCATCTAGGAGCGCACCAGACGCGACGTGGGCTTGACCCCCTGTGAGCACGGCTGGTTCTAAGTTACTCGATGCCAATAGTTCCAAGCACATCGAATCGAAGCCACATGGCTCGAGCCCAAGGCACCCAGAACGGCCACGACATCGAGCGGTGGACGTTGGCGGCTGCCCAACCAGAACAGAACAACGCGACCGCGCGTTAGCGTGGTGGGCGACACCAACTAGGCGCAAACCATGAAAGGCGAGTCATGAATTTCAATCCATCGCAGCTCATACTTCGTATCCTGCTCTGTCTGTGTGTCGTGCCAGCCTCGGCCTGCCAAAGCAGCGAGCCAAGCTCGGCCTCCGAGAGCGTTTCCGGCACGCTGCAGCTACCGCTGGTCGCGACCAGTAACGGACAGCTCTATCGTTTACGCGACGCCAGCTTCGTGATCGAAGGTCCCACACCGCTCGTGCTCGACGTAGAAGAGGCGTTGGACCAGACGTTGCTCAGCGCACCCCTCGTTGTCGGCAGCTACGAGCTGACGTTGCACGGTGAGTGGTTCCTGGAGAGGCTCGATACCAGCGGCCCAGTGCGCGTCGATGCCACCTTGGTCAGTGCAAATCCAGTCCATTTCGAGATCGAGGCGAGCGCAACCCGGGCCATCACGCTCAGCTTCACCACCGCAGCGGGAGCGGTCTCCTTCGAGCAGGGCACGCTGGCGGTTGGCATCGATGTCACGCAGATCGCTGCCAACGGCCCTGCGCCTGGGCTGAACCGCGCCGCGGGGCAGCTCGGCGGCTACGGTTTCGCCGACGGCGTGGGCCCGCTGGCGCGGCTCGCATGGCCGGAGCGGATCGCCAGTGATGGCAAGGGGCATCTGTTCGTCACCGACTGGGGCACGGTGCGTCAGTTCGACATCGAAAGCGGTGAGCTCACGACTCTGGTCGGAGGCGCAAATGGAACCGCAGGCGGCGGCAGCACGGCTCAGTTCTGTAGCCTGGCCGGCATTGCCGTCGGCAGTGATGGCAATGTCTACTTGGCAGATGGCTGCAACGGCGCAGTCTTGGCTCTTTCGTTGGCAACGCGAACCGTGACGACGCTTGCCGGAAGTCCGGGTGAGCTCGGCAACGTCGACGGCACTGGCTCGAGCGCGCGTTTCGGTGAATTGGCCGGACTCGCCGCGGACGCACAGGGAAACCTGTACGTCGCCGACGTGACGAACGGCGAGATTCGCAAAATCAGCCTGGCCAACGCCGAAGTGACGACGCTGGCGGGCGGGCTCAACAAGGGCTTCGACCAAGACGGTTCGGCCACGGAGGCCGCCTTCGCGCAGCTCCAGGATCTCGCCCTCGGGGCGAACGGCAGCCTGTTCGTCGCCGAGAGGGCTGCCGTGCGGGAGCTTCGGACTGATACTGGCGAAGTCACGACGCTGGTCAATGCCATCGATGGCGCATTCACCTCGGTCTCCGGAATTGCGGTCGATGACGTCGGCAACGTGTACGTGACGAACGATAACGTCGTGCAAAAGATCGTGATCGAGAGCAAGCAGGTGACCATCCTCGCTGGCCAGACAAATACTGCGACTCCGAAGGACGGCGTCGGCGACCAGGCTGGTTTCTTTGCGCCCAACGGGATCGCGTTCGACGGTGGCGGAAGCTTGTACCTGGCCGAAGAATTTAGTCGCGTGCTTCGCCGGGTCGACTTGGCTTCAGCGGAAGTCGTCACCGTGGCGGGAGCACTGGTCCCCCGCGACTCGGGCACGGTTCCGCTCGAATTCGCTAACGGGATGACCGTCGATGGCCACGGGAACGCATATACGGCGAGCCCCTCGCACATGATCCAGCGCGTCGTGCTCGCAACCGGTGAGGTCACGAAGTTTGCCGGGCGCTATGACCCGTTCTACGCCTCGGACGGACCGCGCTTGTTCGCATCGTTCCTCGAACCGACGGACGTGACTTGCGACGCGGACGGCAACCTCTACGTCTCGGATGGGGGCAGCAACGCGATCCGCAAGATCGACGTGCTGAGCGGTGAAGTGTCGACTTTGGCCGGAGCTCTCGGCGCCTCGGGTTTCGCGGACGGCATTGGCGCGAACGCGACGTTCGGCTACCCGAGGTCCATCGAGAGCGACGGACAGGGCAACCTCTACATCGTCGATTTTTTCAACTTCGCCATCCGAAAGCTTTCGATCGCAAGCCGTGAGGTGACGACGCTGGTTGGCCCCGCTGCAGGCCTGCCGTATCTCTACGGTCTGACGAGCGACGGCCAAGGCAACCTTTACTCGCTCGATTATTACGGCGGAGCAGTGCTCAAGATCGAAATCGCCACGGGAGAGGTCCAGACGCTCGCGGGTGGAGGTGAGCCCGGTTTCGCAGATGGTGTCGGGGGGGCAGCGCGTTTCGAGCAGCCCACCGATCTGGCGAGTGACCACGCGGGCAACCTGTATGTCGTCGACTCGGGCAACCGGCTGATCCGCAAAATCGAGCTAGCCACGGCGCTGGTGACGACCGTAGTGGGTACGCCGAACGCCCCGGCAGGGGTCTTGCTCGGCGCGCTCCCTGGCAGACTCAACGAGTTGGTAAACATCGCCCTGCTGCCGGGCGGCGCGCTTGTTTTCCGCGCGGAAGGGGCTCTGCTCACCGCACGCTGAGTGCTGGGAGAGCTAATGGCGTTGAATCGAGAAGCTAATCGCGTGGTGGGACGCGTGCGGCGGCGCTAGTGCCGCGAAGATTCGATGTGATTGTCACAACTCGAATCGTCCGCACCCAAGGTATCATACGGCTGGCAAGTGAGCGCGCCGCAGGCCAAGCCCTCGGCGCAACCTCCACCGCAATACTGGTCGAGCAGAGCGGGCGCCATGCACAAGGTGGAGTTGCTATTCGGTCCGGGCGATCTGCAGACATCGCCGCCAGCGCATGACTCCAGGTCGCACGCTTCTCCTCGTTTCGATATCTGTCGTGGCTACTTCGCTCCTCCGGCACAGGATCGTTGAAGATTTCACTCACAGCTGATCCGCCGCATTGCCACTGAGAATCGGCTCTGGGGCGCCGAGCGTATTCGCGGCGAGCTGCTCAATCTTCGCGTTCTTCATCGTCGACATCAACACCAAGCGCGTCGTGCACGTCGGCGTCACGCGGCACCCGACCGCGCGGTGGACGGCGCAGCAGCTCCGTGAAGCCACGCCCTTCGGCGCCGGACCCCAGCTCATCATTCGCGACAACGACGGCAAGTTCGGCGCTGACTTCGACCGCGCCGCCACCGGTGCCGGTGTCCGCGTTCTTCGGACGGCCGTTCAAGCTCCGCTCATGAACTCCGTCTGCGAAAGATTCCTTGGCAGCGTCCGGCGCGAGTGCCTCGATCACATCGTCATCCTCGGCGAGCGGCACCTCGAACACGTGCTGAAGGAGTACTGCGCGTTCTTCAACGTTGCACGGCCGCATCAGGGTCTCGGGCAGCGAGTGCCGACCGAGCCAGCGATCAAGGCGTCGGCCGATCCTGCGATCGTAGTCGGCGTACCGGTGCTTGGAGGCCTCCACCATGACTACCGCGCCGCTGCGTAACCGTGTGGACGGGCGTAGTAGCCAAGACAGGCCTCCCTCATGCAACACGCGGCTACTGTTCGCGGTGCAAGCCCGCTGGACGGCAACCATCGTCGGAGTAGAGTCGCTGCCATGGTCGGGACTCGGTTCGGATGGCGCTCGTCAGCTCTCCTTCAAGAAAATGACCAGGTGTTTGCGAACACCGGTAGCGTTCCGGTTGTCATTTTGGGTGGGCGTTGAACCCGGACAAGGTCCTGCTGGTTGATCGCGAGGCTGAGCAAGAAATGCTCAAGGCGAGCGGGAAGTAGCCATGGACTTGAAGCGGCTCGCCCGCGAAGTATCGAAACAGCACGGACCGCTTCCGAAGCCGCTTGCTGTCGTCGATACCAACATCTTCTTGGATTTGTATTCGTGGCACGACTGGCATGAGCAGTTTGATAGCAGGACACCCGCCGTCGTCCTTCTGCCAGATTTGAGCGACGCGAAGTCAATCTGGCGAAAAGCTCGAGCTCGTGAGGCGCTGCTGCTGGCAATGTACCTAACCAAGATCAAGGCCACGACGCTCAGCCTTTCCGAAGGATTGGAGCAGCTAAAAACCAGGCCGTTTCTAAACACAACGGCAAGCCAGAGGTCGTGGAACGACGCCTTCATGCGAACCTACATTTGGTACGTGAAGGAGCAAATCTTCCGGAATTGGACAGAATCAATGAGGATCTCTGACGCTGTGGGAAGCGCGGCGGACGACGAGATGCTTGCCTACGCCAAGGACCACTCGCTCCCACTGATTTCGAGCGAGGGCTACACGCCCGACGGCATCGACGATCGGAATCGAATGCGAAAGAAGGCGCGGAAGGCCGGGGTCCACGTGGTGAGGGCGGCTGACTACTACGCTGGCAAAATCGACGAAGAGGAGGAGAGCCGAATCTTCCTTCAGCGATTTAAGGGCGGAGCTCCCGGATATGTCAAAGCATACCGACAGAAGCACGGGAAAAGCGCCGCCATCGAGCTGTTCATGAATCAAATGGGCGACTACTACAATTTCCTCTTTGCCGACGAGCCTGTACGCCTCCGCCATTTCTAGGACTCGAAGCGTCCTAAGCGTACTCGCGTCCACTTCGACGCCGAAGCCTCCGACGCCCGTCGCCCGTCAGTGACCATCGACCTGCTCTCTCGAACTCCCGCTCCGAGCTCAGGGGCGCGGCCTCGCACGACGAGGCCCCAAGACCTAGACGTCACCAAGCGTTGCCAACTCCCGTTCCGCTAGCGCCCACGGCCACCACGAGAAACCGCCACAACAAGCCAACGGACCCGCGGCCACCACGGCGCGGTGGGCTCGTGGTGGCTGCGCTCGCGCTACTCGGCTTCGCGACCAAGCGTCGCGAAGGCCGTTTCGTTGTGGGTCATTCAGGACTTGAACCTGAAGCCAATGGAATGAGAAGAGTCCCGGCGGCGAGGACGGATCCCCGATAATTTACGGCATTTATGGTGGTTTTCGTCACTCGCGGTCGGGACAGGGAGGGACCGCAGGGGACCGGCGAGGACACTATCGCGCTGGGTGAAAATCTAGGGGCAAGGAGCATCCGAGCTTGGCAGCGGCGAGGATTGCGCCAAGCTGCGCGCGCGCTCCGCGCGTCGCGGATAGCCTTCGCAACGCCCGCGAAGACCGTGTGCAATTTGGCGAGAACACAAGCGGGCAGGAGACCGATCTGCGCCGAGACGAGCTACATTTCAAGCCCTTGCTGTGAGTGAAATCTTCAACGATCCTGTGCTGGAGGAGCGTGGTAGCCACCACAGGCAGCCAATGCCCAAAGAACTGGCGCGCTTGCGACCGCAGCGGGGCAGCTCACAAACGCCGAAAGCCCAAACCGGGGGACTTGGGCTTTTAGTTGTTGAGGGTCATTCAGGACTTGAACCTGAAGCCAATGGATTAAGAAGCAGCTGACGGGTGGGTCCGGAAGAGTTACAAGAGAGCTTCGGAAGAGCTTGGTCGTGGAGCCAGCGCGGCCACCGAGGCCGCCACCACGGGGACTGCGTGACTACGCACCATCTCTAGATATCCGCACGGTTTCTATCGGGCTGGACGATCACCGTCCGTTGTCGAATGCACAACGAAAGCCAATATTATAGCGATTGGCTGGGTTCTGCTCGATCCGCATCGGAAGCGCGGAGATCGAGTACACGGAGTTCGCGGCAACGGCTTCCGTTAGGACTGACGCGAAACCGAGCACGTCGGATTGATTGCGTTCGTGATCGGGATCGAAAGTCACGAAGTCTGGACTGCCATCAAGTAGGGCGCAGAAATGGCCGTCGTCCGCAACCCCGCCCCAGGTTTGTGTCCATTCCCACACTGAACCGAAGAGATCGACATGACCGTAGGGGCCGTGATCAAGCTCGAAACCGTTCGTGCGATAGAGCGGCGGCGAGGGGGTTTGAAAATAGTTCATTAGCTGCAGTTGAGCGCAGATTGCAGTTGGCTCCGTGCTTCCCGCCGCGTTCTTCGCGCACTCGATCACCGCCTGGGTCAGCGCCGCAACACCGGGAATCTCCGCGTCGCCCTGCGCCGCACGAGTAAGTTCCGCCACGGTTGGTAATCGCCCATTGGCCCACTGGCAATACTCCTCCGCCTGGTCGTGTCGGACGTAGACCGGGAGCTCGTAGCGGGCGGGGGCATCCCAAGACAAGGGATTGGGATCCGCGATATCGTGGTCGGGCGCTGTGCAGGCGCGGGCAGCAAAACAGATCGCGTACAGCCCGTTCGACACGGGAGCTTCTTGCAGCCAAAATTGTCGAACAGAAAGCTTGCGGTTGGCACCGCTGTCGGCACCCACTGGCGCGTAGGCGTTGCAGCCGACAGGGCGACGGAACCGTTGTATTGACTTGTCAAAAATCCAGCTGCCGACGAACACATCGCCCGCAGGGACACCATGGACGCTCCCGACCCAGGCCTCGTCGTTGGCATCCGACGAATCGCCTCCTGCGTCGGTAGTTCCCCCGTCGTCGGTGGTTGCCGGACTTTCGTGGGTTCGTGCGCCAAGAGCACGGCACTATCACTCTGGTTCTGGACCCCAATGATCGCGATTCCGGTATCTCCCTTGTCGATGGAACCGGTTTGCACTCCACAGACGGAATTGGCCACCGAATCCGTGATAAGCACTGTGGGAATATCGGAACGCACACCCA
>Ga0302321_100001046_pt1 | contig 23792 bp, 20 predicted proteins | sample Fen_T0_1_FD_202505 | JGI IMG/M metagenome (GOLD analysis project Ga0302321, IMG submission 202505) | Peat permafrost microbial communities from Stordalen Mire near Abisko, Sweden - Fen_T0_1 | ecosystem: Environmental > Terrestrial > Soil > Wetlands > Permafrost | place: Sweden: Abisko...
TGCGGATCAGTTCCTTGGTCGAGGCCGGAAAGGCGTCGACAATACGATCGATCGTTTTCGCGGCGCCGTTCGTGTGCAACGTAGCGAAGACCAAGTGGCCGGTTTCAGCGGCCTGAATAGCAGCCTCGATTGTCTCGAGATCGCGCATTTCACCGACGAGGATGATGTCAGGGTCTTGACGGAGCGCGCGCCGGATAGCTTCGGCAAAGTTTGGCACGTCCACACCAATCTCACGCTGAGTAACAATGCACTTTTTGTGCGGATGAAAATATTCGATTGGGTCTTCGACGGTGATGATGTGGCCATCGCGATTTTCGTTCAGGTAGTTGATCATCGACGCGAGTGTAGTCGATTTACCCGAACCAGTTGGTCCCGTGACAAGAATGAGGCCGCGCGGACGGAAGAGGAGTTCCTTGAGTTTATCGGGAAGACCAATGTCGCGGAGGCTGAAAAGCCGGTTTGGAATCTGACGGAGAACGAGGCCGTAGCTGCCCTTGGCCTTGAGTACGCTCACGCGGAAGCGGGCTTTGTCGGCAAATGCAAAACCGAAGTCAGCACCGCCATTGAGCTTCACCTGCTGTTGGTGATGGTCTGGGGTTATGGACAGCATCAGCTTTTCCGTATCGTAAGGCGTGAGGTCCGGCCCTTCGATCGGCAGCATGGTGCCACTGATACGGAGCGTGGGGGGTTGCCCAACCTGGCAATGGAGGTCGGAAGCGTTTTGCTCCACAACCAGCTCCAGCAGATCGTTCATGTCGTAGTTCTTCTTATTGTCGTCGCTCATGGGGTCACCTTTGTTTTGGCTAACAAAACGGGCAGACATCCTGTTGGCGATGAACGACACGCGCAAGCATATGCTTTTACGCAGGATTTACCAAGATTGAGTGAAAAACATGTAGAAACACGGCGAGAGTAGACAAAAGCGTCAAGGAATCGCGAATGAAGCGGGCCTACGCGGCTAAATTTTTCAGAAGCCGAAGTGATCTACAAGCGCAACAAAAGAGGCATGGCTTGTGGCCACGCCTCGGATCGCCTGCAAGCAGGCTGCGACTGGAAGACGATGTTGTTTTGGTTCTACTTAGCGGTTTAGGCCCATCAAGAACTCGGCGTTGGTCTTTGTCTTCCTGAGGCGAGTGATGAGCATTTCCATCGCTTCGACCGGCGGGATGCCCTGCATGGCGCGTCGGAGCCCGTAGATGCGGAGCATTTCGTCAGGATGATAGATGAGCTCCTCTTTGCGCGTGCCGGAGCGGTCCATGTTGATCGCGGGGAAGATACGTTTGTCGACAAGGCCGCGGTCGAGGTGGAGCTCCATGTTACCCGTGCCTTTGAATTCTTCGAAGATAACTTCGTCCATGCGGCTGCCGGTATCAATCAGCGCGGTGGCGATGATCGTGAGGCTGCCGCCACCCTCGATGTTGCGAGCGGCGCCGAAGAAACGTTTCGGTTTCTGGAGCGCGGTGGCTTCCATACCGCCGGACATGATTTTGCCGGAGTTGGAGGCGAGAGCGTTGTAGGCGCGGGCGAGGCGAGTGATGGAATCGAGCAGGATCACAACGTGCTGGCCAGCCTCGACGAGACGTCGGGCCTTTTCGCCAACCATTTCGGCGCAATGAACGTGACTCTCGGGCGCTTCGTCAAAGGTGGAGCTGACGACTTCGCCTTTTGTGTGGCGCTTGAAATCGGTGACTTCTTCGGGGCGCTCGTCGATGAGCAACAAAATCAGTTTTGTCTCAGGAAAATTTTCCGAGATCGAGTTAGCCATGTTCTGCAAGAGAACGGTCTTGCCGGTACGGGGCGGTGCTACGATGAGGCCGCGCTGGCCGAAACCAATAGGAGTCAGGATATCGACCGCACGCATAGAGATGTCTTTGTGGATCTCGGGAGCTTCGAGCAGAATACGCTGCAGCGGATAATAGGGGATTAGGTCCTCGAAAGGTTTTACCTTGGAGATTTCGGCGGGTTCGATACCCATGACCTTATCGATGCGGATGACGGACGGGCAGCGTTCGTTTTCACGCGGAGCTTGTACCAGCACCTCGACGTGGTGACCGCGTTTGAGACCAAACTTAAAGATCAGACTCTCTGGTAAGTAAGGATCTTCTGGATACAGTCGGTAGTTGACTGCTTCGTGAACGATGAAGCCGTAGCCTTTATCGGTCATATCGATCCAGCCTCGGTCGAAGATCGGGCGTTTCGCAGCGGCGAGTTGTTTAAAGATTTCTGCGAGAACCTGCTTGCGATTGGGCGCGCCTTCAAACGTGACACCTAGACGGCGCGCTTCAGCGGTGAGATCGGAGAGATTGAGCGCGTAGAGCTTGTCGATGTAAACAGGTTCGCCGCTTCCGGACGAGACATCGGCTGCGGTTGCCGCGAGAGCAGTGAGATCGGCGAAGCCGGCAGGATTTGGCAGGTCGCCGTAGTGCTGCGGCACGAGATCAGGGGGAGGTGGTTGCTGCGGAAATTTCGGAGCACCGCCTTGACCCTGACCGCCGCCACCTTGCTGCCAAGGGCCACCGCCGCCATGTCGGCCGCGGCTGCGCTTATTACGTTTGTCGTGCTTGTCGCGTTTCCAAAAAGGTTCTTGGCCTCCACCGCCTCCGCCACCTCCTCCTTGGCCTTGATGCGGACGCGGAGGATGCTGGTGATAATGTTGTTGCTGCGCCGGAGTGTCGGCGGGTTGGGCTGGGCTCGGCGATTGAGTCTCAGCGGGAGATTCTGCCGCGGGAGCGGGCTGAGCGGGTGCGGGATTTTCCACTACCGGGCTGGTGGGCTCAAAAATGTAACGCTTCGGTTCGCTCTCTTCCCGATCTTCTCTGGCGGGCGGGGGTGGAGGCGTAAACTCTTCGACCGGTGCGGGCTTTTCTTGGGCAACCGGTGCGGACTCCAAGACCATTTCCTGGGTCGTCTCTTCGGCAGGCGCCGCGGATTTTTTCTTAGCCGCTGGCTTGCTGCGGGTGCGCGGGCGACGCGTTTTGGCAGCGGGCTTTTTGGAGTTTGAGCCTTTTTTTGTAGAGGCTTCTTCGTTTGTGTCAGAGTCTTCCATGGATGCGAAAATAGTTTTGGCGTGCGATACGCGTCGGATTTAAAGCAGGGCAGGCTGTATAGCCTAACGGTGCGCCCGGAGTTCGGCGACCAGCCGGTTGATCTGGTCGCGGAGAAATTCAGGAGAACCGTCGTTCAACAATACGTAATCAGCGAGCTCTAGTTTTTGCGCCAAGGGCAATTGCTTGGAAATTCGTTGCTCGGCGAGCGATCTGGGGAGTCCGCGCTCTTCTAGCCGGGCGAGTTGGAGATGCGAGGTTGTGGCGACGCAGACGGTGAAATCAAACCAATTTTCCAAATGTTTTTCGAAGAGCAGCGGCACTTCTACGACGTGATCTGCGGAAGGTGCTTCGGCCAATCGTGCTCGTAGGATGGCGCGGAGCCGGGGGTGGGTGAGCTCTTCCAGCCATCTTAGGGCTTTGTCATCGGCAAAGACGATTTTGGCGACCTCTGGACGGTTAATTTGGCCGTCTTTTGTTACTGTTTGCGGACCTAAGTGTTGCGCGATCGTCGCGACGACTTCGGGCTGGGTCAGGACGTCCTTTTTTATGACTTCGTCGGTATCAATGCGTCGGAAACCCGCCTCGGCAAAGAAACGCGCCGCGGTCGACTTGCCGCAACCGATACCACCTGTGAGTCCGATCGTCATTCTGGGAATTGAGAGGGTAGAGATTGGGCTTGCGAGAAATACACGCAAATCATTAGTCAAACGCTTGCCCGCACGTTCCTTGGCCTCCTAGGGTCTCGGGTTAGTCCGGTTCTTCCGCAGCATGTTTCCATCGATCGACACTAAGAGTTCAATCGCCGTGGCTGATGCCACTGTTGCTGCGTTTTCGGGTATGTTCCCGCGCAAAACACCTGCATTTGTGCCGCGGTTGTTCGCGGATGTGGATGCGATGTTTGGTGGCCGCTACCTCGATTATCGTCCGATCGACACGCCTTACCACGATCTCGAGCACACGCTGCAAGTCACTTGGTGTCTCGCGCAGATTCTGGCTGGACGACATCACGCCGCCATCGAACCACGTCTTAACGAACGCCAATTCGAACTCGCGATCGCTGCAGCGATGTTGCACGACACGGGTTATTTGAAAATGCGCGCGGATATCGAAGGCACTGGCGCGAAATACACGTTTACCCATGTGCTGCGCAGCTGTGCAGTTGCGTCATCCTATTTGCCGACAATCGGTATCACGCTATCAGAGCTCGATGGCGTGCTCGGCGCGATCCGTTGCACTAATTCCGGCAGCCGCATCAGACGCCTGCATTTTAAAAATCCGATCGAGGGTATCGTTGGTTGCGCGGTCGCGACGGCGGATTATCTCGGGCAGATGTCTGTGCCTGACTACCTTCAGGAACTTCCGCGACTCTTCGCCGAATTCAACGAATCGGATAACTTTGCCGGCGTTCCGCCCGAACAACGTCTCTATCGATCCGTTGATGAGCTTATTGCAAAAACTCCGCATTTCTGGCGCACCTCGGTGACGCCGAAGTTAGACAACGAACTCCTAGGACTATACCGCTTCCTGGCCAATCCTTACCCGGACGGGGCTAACCAGTATATGGAGGCAGTTAACCGCAATATCGCACTTGTCACCGCCGCCGCTACCGCTCATACACGCCAGCACTAATCATGCTGGCTACGATATTTTCGGCAGGTCTCCAAGGAATCGAAGCGGAACTCGTCTACGTTGAAGTGAACTCGGGCGAAAGCGGTGATCCGCGCCTCGTCCTTGTCGGCTTGCCCGACGCCGCGGTCAAAGAATCCAACGACCGCGTCGTGTCCGCGCTCGGCAACACCGGCTTTCGCAAGCCCCACGCGCGCACCACGATCAATCTTGCTCCGGGCGATATGCGCAAGGAGGGCCCGATGTATGACTTGCCGATTGCTCTCGGCATTCTTGCCGCTACCGGACAACTGCAACCAGATGGCATCGACCAATATTTGATCGCTGGCGAACTCAGTCTTTCTGGCGCCACGCGCCCAATCCGCGGTGGTCTTGCGATGGCCCGTCTCGCCAAGAACCTCGGTAAACGCGGAATCTTGCTCCCGGTCGCTTCCGCGCCTGAGGCAGCTCTTGTCAAAGGTTTACAGGTGTACGCTGTGCCTTCACTCGATCACGCTTTCCGCTTTCTCAAAGGCGAACTCACGATCGCGCCGACGCTTGCACGGCCGCTCGCGGCCCCGCTTGCACCGGGTGAAGACGGCATTGGCGACTTCGCCGAGATCAAAGGTCAGCACGCGCTTCGTCGGGCGGTCGAAGTGGCAGTCGCGGGAAACCATAATCTATTGATGATTGGGCCGCCTGGTTCGGGTAAATCGATGGTAGCGAAACGCATACCGACCATCATGCCAGCACCAATTCTAGAAGAGTCGCTTGAGGTGCTAAGCATTCACTCGGCCGCAGGCCAGACGCTCAGCGGCCCAGCAGTCTTTGGCCGTCGGCCTGTCCGCAGCCCGCACCACACAATTTCCGATGTCGGCTTGCTCGGTGGCGGTACGATCCCCGGCCCGGGCGAGATTTCACTCGCGCACAATGGCGTGCTTTTTCTCGACGAATTACCTGAGTTCAAGCGTTCTGCGCTCGAAGTGCTCCGGCAACCGCTCGAAGACGGAGTCGTTTCCATCTCGCGCAGCGCGGGCAAGGTCACGCTGCCTTGTTCCTTTATGTTGGTGGCGGCTATGAACCCTTGTCCCTGCGGATATCTGGGCGACGCTAAACACGAATGTCGTTGTTCGCCCACACAGATCCAACGTTATCGTTCGCGAATCAGCGGTCCGCTGCTCGACCGGATCGACATCCACATCGAAGCGCCTGCGCTCTCTATTAATGAATTGCGCAACGAGAAACCCGGCGAGTCCTCCGAGACGGTGCGTACACGCGTGCAGGCTACTCGTATACGCCAGCACACCCGCTTTACGGGTAGTAAAGTAACCTCAAACGCCCGCATGACGCATGCGCAGATCCGCAAGCATTGTGTGATTGATAGTACGCTTGGCGATCTGTTGCAGCATGCGATGGAACAACTTTCGCTCTCAGCCCGTGCGTATGATCGCATTCTCAAAGTCGCGCGCACCATCGCCGACCTCGCAAATTTGGAGAATATTCAGTCCAACCATCTGCTCGAAGCTATCCAATACCGTAGTCTCGACCGCAACGTGTTCTACTGAGATCGCTGGACGTTCGATTTATGAAAAACGGCGGTGATCACCCTTGGAACGAGCGTCTGCATAAACATCGTCAGCGGAGAACCCGTGTCTGCTAATGCTGAAATGACTGAACCGTCACACGCCGGTTCGCGAGGGACAAAAAAGTAGCACCCCTTATTTACATGTGGACAGGCCACAGAGAAATGGTTTTCTGTGGTCATACCACAAGGAAAATACTCATGGGAAAACTCGACCTACTTCAAGGTACGCTTGATTTGCTCGTGCTGCAGACCCTCTCCGTGATGGGTTCGATGCATGGTTATGGGATTGCTCGTCGCATTGAACAAATTGGCGGTGATGAGGTGTTGCTCAATCAAGGCACTATCTACGCTGCTTTGGTGCGGTTGCAGCAGGGAGGCTGGATCAGTGCTGAATGGGGCGCTTCAGACAATAACCGAAAAGCAAAGTACTACAGCATCACCGCTCGCGGTAGGCGACGACTGACCGACGAGACGAAAAACTGGGAGCGTATCACTGGAGTCGTAGAACGGATCCTAACCGCGACTAAAGGGGAGACCCAGATATGATTGGGAGATTCCAGCAGTTCGTTGCCCGCCTCCGGGCAATATTTCAAAAGCGGACGCTGGATGCTGATTTCGAATGTGAATTAGCCCATCATTTCGACGCGCTAGTTGAGGAAAACATTGGGAAGGGAATGACACAGCCGGAAGCGCGCCGGCAGGCAAACATCACTTTAGGCGGTCGAGAGCAGGTGCGGGAGTTGCATCGTGAAGCTCGTGGAGTGGCCTGGCTTGAGGATACCTGGCGCGATTCAGCCCATTGCATCCGTTCTCTCCATCGGGCGCCGGCGTTTACAGTGGCCGTACTGACTACGCTGATACTATGCATTGGGCCCAATACGGCAATATCGACGGCATTGTATGCGTTGGTGCTTAAACATCCACCGTTCGCCGAACCCGATAAACTGGTGAATGTATTTAACGAGTACACAAAAGTCGGCGGTTCGACTACTCGTCAGCAATCCAGCCCTGGCCAGTATTTGGACTTTAAGGCCAATGCAAATCTTTTCGATGGGTTCGCGATTATGGAGCATTCGGGCTTCACGATTGGCGAGGACGCAGGGCCAGAACGTCTCAATGGTCTCGACGTTAGCGCCGATCTATTTTCGGTTTTGGGTGTAAAACCATTGCTGGGCCGATTTCCGACTGCAGAAGAGCAGACGAGCGGCAAAGATCATGTAGTCGTCCTTACCCAAAGATATTGGCATACGAAATATCGAGACGATCTGACTGTTATCGGTAAAGCTGCGCTCATCAATGACGAGCCGTGGACTATTATCGGAGTGGCACCGGCATGCCTGGAGCTTCTCGATGGATATGCCCAAGTCTTACACCCCATGGTTCTTCCGGATTACGCCATAAAGCCCGAGGCGCGTTATTATCAAGGAAAGTCGGCCCTGATCGGACGACTAAAACCGGGCGTTACCTTGTCAGGTGGTTTGGCCCAACTTTCGACCATCGAGCAAAGGTACTTCGAGCAGCAAGCTCCGCCAAGTTTGCGTTCAGGGCTAGAAAAATCTGGGCACCGCATCCTCCTCTCTCCGACACTCGAAGAACTGAGTGCGAAAGTTAAGAAACCGCTTTGGTTTCTTCAGGCAGGATCTTTATTCGTCCTCCTGATCGGTATCGTCAATGTCACGAACCTGTTGTTGGCACGAGCTAATGCGAGACGACCGGAATTGGCGATCCGACATGCGTTGGGAGCTTCGCGCGGCGCACTCAGGCGGCTGTTTTTGTTAGAAACGGCGCTACTCATGGGTACAGCTATGGCAGGCGGAAGTGTATTGGCCTGGGGAATACTCAAACTCTTCAACCGCTACTTACCCCAAGTTATGCCCTCCGCGGCGCCTGTCTCACTCGACCTAAGTGTCCTAGGTTTCATTCTGATGAGCCTTGTAACGGCGGCTTCAATCACTGCAGTTTTTGTATTCGGACTACTTTGGCGTACCGGCTTGGACCAAGTGCAAACGCGGACTGGTTCGGCAAACCGTACTGTGCGACGTGTTGGCAATTTGCTCGTGGTCGCCCAAGTAGGAACTGCATTGGTACTCTTGGCCACAGCGGGGCTTTTGATCCGAAGCTATGCTAAAGTGCTGGAGGTAGACATTGGGTTCGACGCATCCCGGGTATTGGAGGCGCGCACGGTTTTGCCCAAAACCTATTCCGATTCGGCGAAAGTTCGGGACGCCCGGCATCGGATCGTTGCGGCAGTTAAAGAAATTCCTGGAGTCGATAGCGCAGCATGTGTTGCCCATTTCGCCGTTGCGGAGTCTGGCACTCCCACAGTGTTCACGTTGCGTAATCTTCCACTTGAAACCGAAAAGAACCATCCCCTGGTTAACTTTGAAGGCGTGTCGCCCGGTTATTTCGCCACGATGGGAATCCGTCTGATCGAAGGACATGATTTCACTGAGGCTGATGAGGTAAATTTCGGCGAATCCGTCATCGTAGACGAAGCTTTCCAGAAACGTTATTTTCCAGGCAAAAGTGCCTTGGGCGAGGAAATCGTGCTTAATTCAAAAGCGCCCACGGACGACAAGAAGTGGGGTCGAATCATAGGTGTGGTGAAACGAGCCAACATCACTGGTCTGGAACAGCGAGATGGCCTTCCGATCATCTACATCGGTTTTTGGGGGCAAGGCGGAGGGTTAACCGTTGTTGCTCGCAGTGACCGGCCGACGAGCGATCTCTTAGCGGAGATCCGGGCTAAGTTCCGAACTATTGATCCGAGCCTAACTTTCTACCATAGTGGTTCTCTCCAATCGGCACTTGAAGATATGTTAATCTACCGGCGTGGAATCATGCTATTGTTGGCGATGTTTGCCGGGCTCGCCCTGCTTCTTGCCGGTGTAGGCTTGTACGGAGTGCTCGCGTACGACGTCAGCCAGCGAACGCGCGAAATCGGAATTCGCGGTGCGATTGGAGCAACCAGCAGACAAATCGTCGGCCTTGTTTTGCGTCAGGGATTATTGGACGTCGGTATTGGGCTTCTGCTGGGCAGCTTGGGCATCGTAGCTACGAGTCGATTCGTGAAGGCCCAACTGTTCGATGTGAAGCCGATAGACCCGATTACCCACGCGAGTGTTTTGATTCTGCTGGGTGTAGCAGCGCTACTTGCGTGCTGGTTGCCGGCACGGAAAGCGGCAAAGGTCAATCCGGCCATCGCGCTTAGAGCGGAATAAGACGTGGGTGACCGAAAATTATCCGCCTTGTCGTGATTTTTCTGATACCGGATCAGTTAAATGGATACGAAAGACCGGAAATTGGCTGTTGTGATAGTCAAATTGTTTTAAAATTCAGGTTTTTAGGATTTGGCAGAGATGAATGCCGTTGAATTGCACTCGACGGAGCCGAAGGAGAAGACTATTACATATGGCGAGTTATAACTTTGGGAGGACTTCATTCATCTGATTTATGGCGTGGGAATATCGATTTCGTCTACTGACTATTGTCATGATGGCTACGTTCGGCCTCGCCGTTTTTACTTACGGCCAGGATGGTAACGCGGCCAAGGCTAAGCCGTTTTACGACAGCGGTACGGCCCACATGAAGCAGGGCGATTATGATGGTGCGATTGTCGAGCTTACCAAAGCGATCGACATAGATCCCAAGAACCCTTTCGCCTATGCTGCACGTGGTAATGCAAAAACGGGTATCGGAGCGCTCGACGAAGCGATCGGCGACTTTTCAAAGGCCATAGAGCTCGATCCAACCCGGCGCGTGCCGTACATAAACCGCGGAGTTGCAAAGGTCGATAAGGGCGATCTCGACGGAGCGATCGCAGACTATTCCAAGGCCATCGCGCTTGATCCAAAAAGCGCCTCAGTTTTCAATAATCGCGGCTGTGCCAAACTGCAAAAAGGGGACATCGACGGAGCTCGCAGCGACTTTCAGCAAGCAGTCCAACTGGCATCTGACGAAGGCGCTTACCAAAGATTCTACCTGTTTCTGATCGGGCTGAGACAAAAACCGGGCTCATCGCCTACCGAACTGCGGAGCGTAGTTTCACGTTGGAAAGAGAGTTGGAAAAAAACGGTCGGTCTCTTTCTCGCCGAAGAAATCAACGAAGGGGCGTTGTTGGAGCAAGCTGCTCAAGGGACACCCAAAAGTGTGCGCGAGCAAAAGTGCGAAGGTTTTTACTACGCCGGAGCTATCCGCCTGGCGAAGGGCGACGTAGCGGCGGCAAAGGATTTATTCGACCGTTGCGTGGCGACGCAGCTGCATACGTTCCCCGAGTTTCAATTGGCCCGCACTGAACTGGCGAAACTGGGCGAGAAACTGAAGTAAGCCGGGAGCGGACGTTTGTTTGGATTACTTACCCAAGAGTTCCTCAATTCGGCGGGCGACGGCGGCGGACTGAGCTTCGAGCCAGCGGCGACCTTTTTCATGTGTGGCAGCGGTTGCATCACCCATCACGCCGCTGTGCGAAATGTCATCGGTAGACCAAGAAAAAATGGCAGGCGCATCTTCGGGCCGCAGTTCGCCGAGGTCAGAAAGCTGCGCGGGGTATTCGCAGACGGCTTTAGACATGGTGACCAGTTCGCCAGCGACGGCCAGCATGAGCGACGTTTCCCAATCACCGGCGTGGAAACCGTAAGCTGCTTCTTGCGCGGGGAGTTCAGGTTTAAACGGCCAACCGAGCATGCCCGCACGCAGGCCGAGCGTCGTTTGGATTTCGCGCAGCGTACTGATGATGACCGGACTGTTGCCACCGTGGGTGTTGAGCACCGCGAGTTGTCGGAAGCCAAGGGCTTGGAGCTGTGTCGCGATGGCCAACAAGGAGCGGCGAAAAGTGCCAAATGAGAGCGAAAGCGTTCCGGCGAACGCGTGGTGCTCGTTGCTTTTCCCATAGGTGAGTGGTGGCGCAACGTAGACCGGCGCATCGGACGCAAGAAGCGGGAGGATATTTTCGAGCCAAGCTTGGCCTAGAATGGCGTCAACTCCGACGGGTAGGTGATGGCCATGCTGTTCGATCGCGCCGGTCGGCAGAATCACGAGCGCCTGCTCCTTGTTAGGAATGGCGTCGAGTTCGTCGCGGGTGAGTGCCGGCAGATAGCGCGTGCGATAGCGTTCAGGAAAGATGAACTGATTTGGCGGATTTTGAAGGTTTGGCAGCGCGTTGACGGGACGGTGCGTGGTGCTGCCCAGGGGGGCTCGAGCCTGGATATCGGCTAACAGCCGGGCGAGGTGCTGGCCTGCAGCGTTGAGAATCGCGGCGCCATCGATGCTGGGATCGGGTGCGAGCGGGGCCGGTTGCGGGAAGCATCCTGGTCGAAAATCGGCGTCGCGGACGTCGGCTGGCCGCTTGCTGGTGGCAGCTGGTTTACCGAGTAGATGTGCCACGGCGGCTTGAGCTGGAGCGCGCTTGCTGGATGCGGGATGAAAATCGAAGCCGAGCGCTGATGCATTGACGATGAACGTTTGCAACTTCAACGCGATGCGGATGTCGCGCGATGCATTGTTCACGAGCTCGCGATTCCACGGGCTGGTATTAATGAAAACAAGTCGATCGAACCCCGCTGCCTTCACTCCGCTAGCGACTTCGTGCAGCAGGGCGTAGGCAGTTTCTACGTCGAGGCCGAAAAACGTATTCGGGTAGGGCGCCAAGCCGAACCGCACGGGCGGCAGCACTTGGCAAGGCACGGTATTGCCAGCTTGGATCACGGCGTGGCGGATCACTGAGCTGCCGAGCAATTCCTCTGCGTCGAGCGGCAGGCCGAGTCCATGATCGGCGAAACCGAAGAGCGGCAGGATCACGAGGCTTCGATCCTTCGCCGTCAGCGACGCGAATTCGCTCCAAGCGTGATGCGCCCAGAATGTGTCGCGGTCGACGTTGGCCAGCCAAGTCATGCTCATGGCGATAAACTACGGAGTGGCGTTGGCGGGGCGAGCGGGATTTTCAGGCGCGGGTGGCTGGACGGCGGGTTTCTTTCCGACAAAAGCATGCTCTGAATAAGTCACAGTCATATCCTCATCGAGCGATTTGATCCACATCGCGCGGCCGCGGATATGAACGTTGATTTGTTGCAACAACGTTGGTCGCTCAGCGGTCGGCAGACTGTAGAGAATCGTGGTTTTGGCCTCGTTGACTTTGACTGCGAACATGGGCGAAAACGGTTCGAAGGCTGACAACTCTACGCGTTCGATTGTGACGGTCGGCTTGTGCAACGTGAAGGCTGCTGCCATGTGAGCGGCGCTGCGGTCGTCGTTGGTACTCGGCTTGAGATGGAACCGGTAAACCGCGCGCTCGACGTCCTCGCTCACCAATTCGCAGGTGCCAGGATCGATTTGGTCCTTGACGCTAGGAGCGGTGCCACCCGTGGTGCGACGCGAAAGACGTTCACGATATTCCTTCGTCTCGGCGTCGGTGGGGCTGGCGCCGTTTTTCTTCAGCAAAGTCCAACGCGAAAACTCGGGCTTAGAGGGATCAAAATGTTCGACCAAACTTTTCCCGCCGGATTCGGTCGTCTGAATAAACGCCCAGTTTGCCGTGCCCTCGGCTCGGAACCCTACCAAAGCACGCTCGAGTTCCGGCGGCACAGTACCGGCGCGTAAAACGGTTAGGACTGGCAAGGCGAAGAGAAAACTGAGTAGCAGACGTCGAAGCATTCGCTCAGGAAGGCGAGAGCGTGGCGTGATTTCAATCCGACGTTTTCTAAAGATTAGAGGTAATAAAGTCTGGTGCCGCACGTATCCTATATGAACCAGCAACCAAAGGAAAACATCATGAACCGCACATATGCCATTCCAGCCGCGATTGCCCTCACTCTTCATGCCTTGCTCTTCGCCGGGTCAGGCAAACCGCCAACCCACGAACCTCCCAAAGTCGTAATCAAAGATCCGGACCCACCAAAGCCTGCTGAGGATGATATCTACCAGAAAGCCGTAGAATTGATGAAAGAAGAAGTGGCGACTGTCACGAATCCACAGAAACCAGGTGGTGGCAGCACGGAGGAGGCGCCCTACAGTATTCCAGAGATTCCCATGGGTCCCCGGGGGCCCATTGACATTACGCAGGACTACAAACCGGTTATTTCTGGTACAGGCGGTAAGATTCCGGCTTCCGGGGTTCCCGGTTTTGGGCTTGGCGATGGAAATGGGATTGGAGATGCGACCCTCACGCCTACTATGTTGGATAACCCCCCGCGCACCCGCTTTCAGAAAGAGCCAATTTATCCTAATCCGATGAAGACGGCCGGAATCACTGGAACGGTTTGGGTTGAGTTTGTGGTGGATGAAAATGGTCGGGTGCACGACGTGCACGTGGTGAAGTCAACCAACCGGGGCTTTGACGATGCCACAATCGCAGCGGTATCGGCTTGGAAGTTCGAGCCGGGTAAACGGAAAGGCCTGCCGGTCCGCTTCCGGATGAGCATCCCGATTGTCTTTAATCTGAACGACTGAGCGAGTTGTGAGCAGTAGGGGTAGAGCTAGTAACCTACGTTCAGACCAAGCCCGCACCTAACCGGTGCGGGCTTTCTTTTGAAAAATAACAATCTGCAATTGCCTGATTGAAGTTGATGCGCTGCTTGGCAAAGCTCGGATGGAATTGATCGTTCTTCATGTCTTCCGGCTTTTCTCAAGAGCGTCCACTTAACAGGTCTGCGCGAATCGTCCTCGTCCTATCTGCGGCGTTTACGATAATTCTATTTTATCTATTCGTGGCACTCGCTGCTTTGTTCCTTTTGGTTTGGATAGGATTGGAGTTAATTGTTGCTATCGCCCTGGCCCGCTTCGGTCTGGCCGGTTTGATTTCTTCCGATATCGGACGAAATATCCTGTTGGTGAGGTTGCTTGTCGGAAGCTTGTGGTTAAAGCATCGAACGAATTTTCGAGTCGTTTTGGATAAGGCGAAGGCCCCCGGGGTCTTTGCGATCAGCGAGGCTCTGGCCGCGCGTCTCAATATTCCGCCACCCGACAAAATTTATATCGAGCTAGGTGCTGGCGCTTGGGTTGAACTGCGCGGCCTAAAACAAAAGATAGGTAGGACTCATGTTGGTCTTGGCTATGATTTGCTCGCGGGGCTTAACACAAAAGAGATTGAAGCGGTTTTGGCTCATGAGCTGGCTCACGCTAAACTAGTTAACCGCAATCTAAAGCGCTGGCTCAATTTTGGGTTAAGCCGGTCGGTCAAGCTCGCCAACCATCTTGCCGCGACGGTCGATGCTGCTAGGCAACAGAAAAAGGAGTTCTTTATCGCTGAGCAGCTTTTTGCTGTATCCGATAATTTCACGAGAGTGTGCGTGCGCCTAATCGCGACCTATTCTAGACAGGACGAATTTGATGCCGATCGGTGTGCTGCCGAACTTTGCGGACCTGGTTCGCTACGAACCTCGTTGCTGAAGCTGGATTCTCTGGAACCGAAGCTCGCCCGCCTGCCCTGGAATGAGCGCATGGCCCAGATTCAGTCTGACGACGGATTGAGCCGGTGGCTGGTCAATGAACTCAGTGTGGATCTAGAATCCAACAGAACCCCAGTTGCCAAAATCTCTGTCGCCAATCCCTATTCTACGCATCCGTCCACCACCGATCGACTAGCTGCTTTGACGGACTTGCCGGAAACCCACATGGCGGATTTGCCCTCAGGTATTACGCTTTTGGCCGATGCAGACGAAATTGCGCGTGAGCTCGCTGGAGAAGTTGAGCGCAAGATGTTGGTTGAGGAAAACAAGGACAAGGATGCGATGCGTGTTTGGCTTCGGAGAACAAGACGGCGCGCGAATCTTCGACTGGCGGACTGGCCCGCAGTCATCGGCGGGATAGGCACGGTGGTTGTCGCAATTGTCGCGATCGCTGAGAGTACATGGCAGGCTGCGACGGCTATTTTCGTTGTCGGTAGTGTCTTTACTTACGTCTTGCACAGAGCATTCCGCTATCGGGACCGAAACGCATTACCAGTTCCTGATTACGCGCTGCTATTTTCAGGCAAGAAGATCGCGAAAGAGGAGGGAACGATTGAAGAGCGCCAAAAAGCCATCGAGAAATCTTTCGAAGAACGATTGGCAGGGACTCCAAGTAAAAGACGTAACGCCATACTCCTCGCCACGGAAGCTTATCAGGCTTTAGCCGAGAGCGACTATCTTCGTGCTCACGTGGCAGCGCGGTTTTGCCTCCAACGTAATGAAACCTTGATAGAAGGCTTGTTGGCTCTCGCGGTCGCATCAGCCGCCCTCGGGCAGTCTGAGCGGAGTCAGTCTCTCCTAAACAATCTCCTGCAGAAAACGACACTCCGCTCCAGATCGGCCCGCTGGGGAGCCGCTTGGGCACTGGCCTTGTTGGGCGAGTGGATGCCCGCCGAGGCTCTTTTGCATGAATTGATACGCATAGAGGAAAATAGAACTTTCATCGGTCTGCTGGCTTGCTGTCAGCATCGGCGAGGTAAACTCCGAAGCGCTATCACCAACGCTCGAAAATCGGTGGGTGACAGTACGGCCGGTGCGGCGGACCAGCGGCTGCTCATCCGTGTTTTGCTTGATCACGGAAGTTTGTTAGAGGCGGATGAACAGCTCACGCGGTGTGCGGCCGCAGCGCAGACCGATCAGGAGCTTCAATTTTCGTGGCTTCGCCTCCGGTTGCTGCAACGTCGGTTCGTTGACGCCGAGCCGTGGGTTCAACGTATCGACAGTGGTGATACAGCTGCGGGCGTTTTGGTTGCACTGGGCGGATTGTTTGAAACCGCCAGAGAGGACGCTAAGGCTGCGGAATATTTTGAACGGGCACGGGTACAGGGGCATAACCCAGATGCATATATTGGACTGGGCCGATTGGCGGCACGAAATTGTGAAGAGGATAAAGCTACTGAGCTGGCAAAAGCGGCGATCGACCTAACCAAAACCTCCAATCAGGATTCGCGGCCGGCAATTGCTGTGTTTCCGGAGGCGTTAGGCCTCGTGGCATCATTTCGCGAGCGTGTCCAAGGTGGCAAAGCATGGGTGGCTACGCTACCCAACAGCAAGACTATCGGATCATTTTCGAGCCATAAGCTTCTGATTTATGCACCTTCAGAGCAGGAAGCGCGGGCGTATCTAGAAGAAATCTTGGCAGCCTTTTTGCCAGGAGTGATACCGTCCGAGCCGCTGCATTATGGGCTGGATCTGGCGCCTTCGCAGTTTCAACCGATTGGCCCAGTGCGACCCGGCGTTCAACGTTTCTTTTGCTAGCGCAATCCGGCTCTGATCAACCACGGAGCAGGAATCAGGCCCGTCGAGTTACGGTCATCAAGCTTTTGCGAAATGCATCAGTGTCCAGATTTGCTTCGCCTGTCGAATGGTTTCGGCGAGGGCGGCTGGTGTGAGCGCTTGCTTGGGATCGTCGCCGATTCCGTGGCTGGGCGAGACGTGAGCTTCTATGCACAGGCCGTCGGCGTTGTAGGCCACTGCAGCCAAGGCGCACGCTGTCACATATGCGGCTTTTCCGACCGAATGCGAAGGGTCGACCACAACCGGCGCCCAGGTTTTTTCTTTTAGCAAAGGCGTGATGCTTTCGTCGGGGTGATTGCGGTAGCCGTCGAGCGTCGGCGCGGTGCCGCGCGGACAAAGAATGATGTTGGGGTTACCAAAACTCACGATGTATTCTGCCGCGGAAATCAACTCGTTCACCGGTCCCATATGAAGACTGCGTTTGAGTAGGACAACCGTGTCGCGATCGGCTACCGCGCGACCGATGGCGCTCAGCAACGAGTAGTTGAGCGCGTTGCGTGCACCGACCTGCAGCATGTTCACGCCGGCATCGAGAGCGAGTTTGAGCTGTTGTTCATCCATCACCTCGGCGTCTACCGGCAGTCCTGTGCGTCGTTGTGCCTCGAGCAAAATTTCAAGTGACTTGGCGTCGCCTTGAAAGGAATACGGATTGGTTCGTGGTTTCCACACGCCGCCGCGGAGGACGTGCGCGCCCGCTTCTTTCACGGCCTGTGCGGTTTCATAGAACAACTGCGGGTTCTTTGGATCGATCGTGCACTGACCGGCGATGACGAGCAGGTTTTCCCCCAGCGTTATTCCGCCGATCGCGATTCGATGCGTGGCGAGATCGGAACGGCGGTCCATCAGCTTGTGCGGCGACTGAATTTTGTCGACCCGATCAATATAGCTCAGGCCCTCCAGGCGATTAATCATCAGCTCATCACGTTCATCGCCAACGATCGCGTAGATCGTACGCACCGCGCCGACGATCGGCTGGATGCGACAACCAAACTCCTCGACGATGCGCGTGATTTCGGCGAGTTGATCGGTGGTAAGTCGGTTGGTTTTGGGGAGGATCATAAGGTGGCAAGTGGTTCGGACAGATGGCTGATGCGTAGGGTGGAAGTTTCCCGGGAATTCGATAACTGCAACCGGGTTTAACAATAACCAGAGCTGAGCCGGTATAACCGAGAGGAAAATCTGCGCAACCGTCCTCTGTATTCCCGCAGACGTACCCTGAGTCGGAAAAAGCGCCCCGTGGGTTCGCACAGGCCGACCCAGAGCGGCGACAGAACACCCCTTAGCGTGTGCAGCCGTCCCCTGAGCAACGTTAGACGGGGACTGAGTAGGTGCAGCCTCGCCCTGAGCTTGCACAGACGAGGCCTGAGCCCGTGCAGATCACCCCTGAGTGTGTCCAAACGAGGCCTGGGTCATGTCAGCTCAGGCCTGAGTCTGGTCAGACCCCCGGCGACAATTAGACCCCGAAAAGTGTCGCCGGAGCTCCGCGCGCCGGTCCCTGCGTCGCTTAGCTACGGCGCGCGGCTCTGAACGCCGCCAGCGCCTAACTGGGGCCGAGTTTTGCCCCAGCCCCCGGTCTGACAGTCTTCCGTGTCCGCAGCGGTCGAGTGCGAGGGCGACCAGCTCGTTCGTCGCGGCGGATGCCATGCCGTTTGCAGAAGCGCCGGAAATCCAACGAACTAATCTTAAGGTCCAGCGTTTCGAGATGCGCCCGGACCTCGCGCGTGCGGTAGGCTTCGCGGGGATGGCGGAGCATGTAAACCAAGGTATGCAGCTTCCACCAATCTGCATAACCAAACGCCGTGCGCAATTGACCTTTCTTGAGGCCAGCCAGCGATTCAATCGAACTTGCAAGCTGCCTGAGCGGCTGTGTGTCGCCCGTGCGAATTGCTGTATCCAACAATTGGACACCATCGCGGATCAGCTTCGGCGATGCTTTCGCCGTCCCGCCTGCCTTGCGCCAATCGCGCGCCAACAGAAAAATCGGCAGCCCCACCGTACGCGCTTCGTAACGTCGGATGAGTGATTCCATTTCTTCCCACGTTAATCCGCCGAAAGGACGCGCCGCCTGCGTTGGCAATTGTGCCTGCATACGCCGTTTTTCTTCCCGCCAGCCGTCAAGTTCGCCGGCCAGCTCGGCAAAACCATCAGCCATCGGCTCTCCGTTGAGATCGCCACGCTCAACAAGCGCGGCAAAGTTCGCACGGGTGGCAGGATCGCGTGCGAAATCCTCGATCAGCCAGGTATGCAGGTCTGGGAACTGCCGACAAATATCCGCCAAGAGGCGCAAAAAGGCGCGGCTCCGGCGTTCCGAGGATCGAGTGGACGAGTCAGGAGCGACGGTGTCAGTCATCGTTTGTTCGAACACATCGGAGCGTTTAGGTCAGGCGCGGCAGGTGCCGGTTCGAACCACAGGCGAAGCTTTTCATAGAGCGCCCGCAAGTCACGGCGGTAGGCTTCGCCTTGTTCGTTGATCGTCTGGCCGGGCCGTCGTTTGAGCGTGCGCACGAGTTTATCGGCTAGCACGACATGTGCCGGGAGCGTGTGCCGGAGACGACGTTTGCCGGGAGTCCTGGGCTCGGTCGCAATGCCGAGCCGGGCATAGGTTTGCCGTAGACTCAATCCCTGCAAAACCGCCACATCAGTAACGCTCTGTGCGAGCCGCATGTAACGCTGCGCGGTGCGCACTGTGCAGCGAAAATGGGCTTTCAGCCAGAGATGCCAAGAGCCCTTTCCCATATCGTGAAACACGCGCTTCCTTTCCACGATCAAAAGTTGGCCGGCATGCCAAGCAGCGACAAGCGCACCGTGCAACGCTTGGAGAGAAGCAGATGCGCACCGCTTGGCTTCGTCATGCAGGCGGTTTATTTCAGCAGCGGCTGCGGTGATTTCAGGAGCTGAGTTCATGGCATAACCCCGTCGCTTCGCGGAAGCTGTTTGCCAACTGATGCACCGCCTGTTTCGACCGACCGGCAACATGGCCGATTTCTTCGAGGGTAGCTTCGCTGATTAGATCGGGGCGGACGCAGTAGAGTACGACGGTGGCCCGCACGCCGCGTTCTTCGAGCGATGCGCCTTCCGACATCCAGATGAAGAGGCGCGAAATGACTTCCATAGTTAGAAAGCGCGCTTCCTGTTTAGGATCGATTGGTTCGGCAAAGAATGAATCTTCATTAGTTTTCATATTTTGTGGATTCTAGGTTCGCCCCTACAATATGCCGCCTGGGAGATTCTTAATAGATACAGCGTTGGCCGATCGCAGTGATCGTATTTTGCGAGGGCAATTTTCTATGCGACACAGCGTGTGTCGCCTTGCTGAAAAATAAAAACGCCGTCCGGCGATGGACCGGGCGGCGTTGGTGTGACAATGGTGCAGCGATTTATCCGCGCGCAGACACCTTGAGTTTGGTTCGGATGTGCGTTGCGACTTCAGTGGTGTCGTAATAGACGAAGTGTCCGACGCGGTGATGGGGGATGCGCCGGAGTTTCGTCCAGCTCCGCAGCGTGCGGATGGAAGGTTCTTTGTCTTTTGGGAAGATCCCGCTACGGCGGAGACCGATGATGTCCGTGAGCTGACTTTGTCCGGCAGTGGCAATTTGTGGCGTTTCCATGCCCCTGCTTGCCGGTCAAGCGCAGCAAGCAGGGCGTGGTTTTCAGGCTGCTGTGGCCAGTGTCGAAGCGACCGGTTCAGTGGGCTCCTCAGCTTTTCTCGGCATGATGCCGAAAAATTGTTCCGCTTCTTCAGACGCCTTTAGGTCTAGGTAGTGTTTTCGGATGATGGACTCAGAGTTGCCGGCTTGCAGCGCGGCTTCGCCAATGGAGCGAAATTTGGCGACGAACATCGAGATGTACGTGTGCCGCATGACATCGTGCGCGAGGGGGAACTTCTGTGCCACCTTCTCGCGGATATGCTGGAGATTCGCCGGGATGATCGGGAATTTCTTCAATGGATAAGCTTGGAGCCATGCAGCAAGATTAGGCTGAATCGTGACGTGGCGTGGCTCGCGCACTTTCGAGACTTCGCCGTCGATGCGGATCAGGCTGGCATCGAGTTTCACGTGTGACGGCTGGAGCCGGAGGATTTCGCCGGTGCGCAGACAAGGCCGGATGCCCGCAAAGAGGCACAGGGCGAAGAAGGGCACGGCGGTGGGGTAGTGCTTCTCGACGTACGCCATGAGCGCCGTCGTCTGTGCTGCACTGAAGGTGATGGCGCAGCCGCGACGACGGCGAATGCGACGGGGCGGGATTTTTGTGAGTGGGTTGTCGGCGATCCAATCCCGTTGCAGCGCAAATTTGAGAAAAGCCGAAACCACACCGCGCCGGTTGTTGAACGTTTTGTGAGCTGCCCGGCGGGCCTCAAAATATTCCATGAGTTTCGCGCCGGTTAATTCGGCCACAGTGGCGTTGGGGAAATGCTTTTGTAGGCGTTTGAGATCGCGTTTCATCCGCGTCAGATACGGTTCGGAAAGCAAATCCTGTTCGCGCTCGTGATCCTTGATCACGAGAAATTCCGTGACGGCTTCCGTGAGGAGTTTCTGCGCCACGGGTGCGCGATAGAGCAGCGTGACTATCTGCAAACGCTCAGTCGAAAAATAAATTTGTGAAATTGTCGAAGACCGCGCTCCACAGTTCCTACAAACTCAACTTGCTAGTCAGGTTGCGAGCTGCAGGGTCGGCGGTGTTCGGCAATCCGCAGGCCACCAGCTACCGCGGCGATTTGCGCCTTAGTATTGGGTATTGATCCGCCGTTTCCGGTTTCGGCCGTGCGGACTGGGGGGCGGGGTAAATTGTGGCGCGGTTTTCGCGCACGGCCGGGAATTACATGGGTGTCCGATTGGACTCCCGGCGGCATTTGCATTACGGTTGGCAGACGTCTCCGTCGGTCATCCCCCGCTTTATGCAAACGCGGTTTCATTCCGTTGCCCGCGTCAAACGTCAAACAATTACACCTATGGCAAAGCGGATGATCGCCATGTTGGCGGCGATGCTCGTCTTGGTCGGCGGCATCTTTGTGTTGCGGTCCCACCAAATCTCGGAATATGGGCAGGCCGCTGCTGCTCAAGTGCGCCCGCCCGTAACCGTATCGGCAGAGCTTGCGCGCGAGGACGTTTGGCAGCCCACGTTGCGTACCTCCGGCTCACTCCTCGCGGTCCAGGGCGTTATGATGAGCAACGAGTCCGCGGGCGTCGTGGAAGCCATCGGCTTCGAATCCGGCGATGTCGTGCAGAAGGGCGCGCTATTGGTGCAGCTTAATGTCACTGCGGATCAGGCGCAGCTGCGAGCGCCTCCACAGCGACGTTATCACGTCATCGATTCCCGAAAGCCTTGAAGCAGCGCGATACTGCACCCGGCGGCAGTTCTGAGTGGCCGATAGCAAACTCAGCGAAGTGATCTAGGATGCGTTTAAATCGTGGAGATTTCGGGTGGATCGGTTCGCGTATTGATCCACGTTTCGGCAGCGGCAACGACGCTTATCCATGCGGTGTTTGCGGGGGGCGCGCTTATATGCGCATTTTGTCAGGAAGCGAATTGCCGCGAGATTGTCACTGAAGGGTCGGTCAAAATGGATGCCTCGCTCTTTACATTTTTCGAGCGCTCGTGCCAGCACAAGATATTCGCCGATGTTGTTGCTTCCGACGACGAGTTGTTCGTGGGGAATGACTTCGAGGCTACCGAGTTCGAAAGTCTCGGTTAGGTATGGCTTGTAGGTTAGCTGCCCTGTGCCAGCTGAACAGCTTGCACGGCGTGTGTATGGAGATTTGGACCGCCTTATATACCTACATGTTAGTTGCGGTTAAGAATGCTAAACGCACTGCCGGTGAAACCTACGTCAAAAGCTAAAAGCTCCATGTAGTTTCTCGCCTACGTGAAAATGTGGCTGAAAAGTGCGTGTGTGTAGATGCAAGTGGAAAATGGTAAATAAGATATAAAAGAGAGCCGCGGCCTTGCCATAAATCGTCACGAGAAACTTAGATCTACTGATATAGTAGCACGTTATATTTGTTTTAGCGTTGTATCTATAAATTTGTTTTTGGTTTACGTCGAGCGTTTAGGTCGTACGGCAAAAAAACAAAACTATCTAGCATAAGCAGCGCTTTACTCAGCGATAAGGTTAGCTACCCGAAATTGTAGGTTTTCCCCTGATAGATTCGATAATGTGGACAATATGGTTGTAACGCTGAAAAGACTTCGATTTTAACCATGCCGTCTCGTCATCCAGCAGTAACGGAAGGAAACTCCATGATCCGCTTCAACTATCCTTGTTTTAGTGTATTCGCATGCCGCAAGCACGCGAACATGGCGTATCACCGAAATCGGCCTCTTGCCGTATTGGCCATCCGTAACGAACAGACACAAGGGTCTAAAAAACAATCGCAATGAAAGTGTTTTCCCGTGCGGGAGTCATCAGTAGGCTGATGCGAGTTTCTTTAGTTTTTGCTACTGCCTTCGGTGGGCTTGCCACAAGCTTCGCCGGTGTAGTCGACAGTTTGAAGGTGAGGACTCCCTCAATCGGAGACACCTCGGTGCAACTCGATCTCCGCATCGCGTCGGACGCGTCGGTCGATCAGGCAACGGTAACTATCTTTGACGGTCAGGAATACTTGGCCAAGACCGGGATGAAGCAGGTTGAATATGGTACAGGAAATCGCGACGACATTGTCCAATCACTGACGGCGAAGCAGCAATACGCTTCACCCGAAGTGGAGACACTGGCGGCGGGGAGCTACGCCTTGCATTTCGCATCGGTCGGGCAAATTGCGAGGACGGCTTTGATTTATGCAAAAGTGGTTATTCGAGAATCGACGGGGAGTCTGCACACGTCGTACGCGCTGACGGCAGTTCATGCCGATGCACCGGCAATATCCGAACTCTCGGTCTTCTATCTTCCGCAAGAGAAAAGTTACCTGGCTTCTGCGAAGGTGGCCGGCGACCTTCCGGTTTCGCAGGTTGAGATTTCGATGATAGGCGCGGCGCCTGCTTCTTTTATACCGGAGGGTGGACGGTTGGACCGAGTGGCCTCGCTGCTGGATAAAAAAGGCGAAGTTCAATTGCCGCAGGTGAGTGACCAAAAAGTTTTCAGCAGCGTCTTTGGTACGACTGCGAGTGCAGCGATGCCCAATGGCACGGTACTCTACCTGATGGTTACTGGAACGGATATTCTCGGGAACACACGCTCTCACTCTGAAGTATATCCTGTAGCGAATCTAGTACCCCTCGGGATCGACAGAATTGAGGCCACGGCTGGCGCCGAAGGGACCACGCTCACTGGCTTTGGTGATCATCGACACATCCTGGTGGAAGGCGTGCTGTCGGACGGTA
>Ga0302321_100001048_pt1 | contig 23763 bp, 58 predicted proteins | sample Fen_T0_1_FD_202505 | JGI IMG/M metagenome (GOLD analysis project Ga0302321, IMG submission 202505) | Peat permafrost microbial communities from Stordalen Mire near Abisko, Sweden - Fen_T0_1 | ecosystem: Environmental > Terrestrial > Soil > Wetlands > Permafrost | place: Sweden: Abisko...
TCTGAAGTCAAATTTAGAGCTTCTAGTCCGGTTCGAAGGATGTACTGATGATACAACGGAGATTTCTTTATTAATCGAACTAATAGCGATCCATTTAATAGATGCTTCGCAAGCTTCTATTTTTTGTGAGATTTAATAATTAATGATTTCATTTTACGTATGGAATATTCTTCCACCAAACCATTAAATGACTATGTGTTGTTTCAACATTTGCATCTTCTAAATTTGATTCATTTGGAATTAATTGACCTAATTTAATTAAGCAATTCCAATCATCTAATGAAATTGATATGTTTCCATTATGATCATTTACGATGTATCCGACATTTTCTAATTTCTTTTGAAGAAAAGATTTTTTTAATTCTACATATTTTGTAGTTGACCAATAAACAGTAGTGCAGCCATTACAAACTTTATAATCTATTGTATTTTGATATTCACGTATTAATTAATTCTAATGTACATGTTATTTTCATAAAATGATTTCCTTTATCAGAACTTACCAATGACGAATGACTCCAGCTATAATAATTACATTTGTAATAACTGCAAATAATATAAGCATCGTTCTAAGAATAGCAATAGCATCCGCTTCTTTATCGGAATTGCCATCCTTTTGACCTATTGCTTTTGCCCAAATTCGCCACATTAAAGTTAATCCTCATCTTCATCAGGTTTAATTTTCGCTACTTTTACAGCCCTATTCTGCCTAATAAATATTCGTCTGTCAAGCTCCATTAACGATGTTTCGAACTCATCATTTCTTTTCTTATGATAAGCTGTGACTTCACATAAAGTAATAATTTTTGATGGTTTAATTTTTTTCCATAACTTTTCCAATGTTATAAAAACCAGTTCTTAGTAGGATTTGAACCTACAATCTTGCGCCATTGCTGCGCATATTTTTGACCATGCTACTTCTACAGATTTCTAGAATTCTGTATTTTCGATCCAAACTATAAGAACCGTAAGTCTATTATTTAAAATAGTGACCTATTGCTTTTGCCCAAATTCTCCACATATTATTTTATTGATTCTTTAATTTTATTTAGCTTATTAATTAAACTATCACACATTTCATTTAATACTTGTTTTGCTTCTTCTTCTGTTTTAACAAAAGCAAAGGCATCAAAATCCCTATCTAAATCTTCATTTATAAAATAATTTATATTTTCTTCATCAGGCATTTCTTTAGAATTATCTGAATAATACACTGGTTCAATAATACCTTTTGCATCATTGATTCCAGCACGAGTACTTCTAACCCAAATAGGATGAAGAACCTCATAACCAATTAATTTAGGGTTTTCTTTTGACATATTATTTTAAACTTTTAATCCTGATTCTTTTATAAATTTCGCACATCTTCCATATGCTTCACATATTTGAACTACTGTACCATTTGAAGAAATTATTGAACAAGTTTGATCTACTATACAAGAATAATCATCTAAATATAGAATTAAACTTATTACTGTATTTTCTTTATTCCTCCCTATAAATCTAACAGATAAACTATCTTTATGATTTCCACACTTTCTAATGTAATCACCATCGGTTAGTAATAACTCAAGCTCTTCAATTGTCTTCATTTTATCTACTCATTTCCTCACAACCACAATTAATACACTTTCTAGGCAATTCGCCTTGAAAAGTACACCGATGCTTCTTATCACAATTATTACAATATACAAACCATTCTGGCAATAATGGATCTAATGTTGTTTTTTCACGAATCATCTCAGCTTCTGTTGCAAAATCTCTCATAACTTAAATTCCTACCTCACCTGTAATCTTCTAATTCATATATAATGAAAGGCTCTTGCTTTGTAATTACTTTAAATTGATCGTCTATATCAAAAATAGATTGATATTCTTTAATTGGAGCCTGTGCCACAGGAATAAAAGCTATTACTTTCTCTACAACTTTTCCATTTTCTGTTTTGATTTTTGAGATATAAAGAAATGAAGTGTTGATAATATGATGTGTATTTTCTGTTCCAACACAAACATCTTTAATTTCTAATTTGTATTTTGCTTTTGCCATATAGAATCTTCTACCGTTAGCTTTACTTTATCATTCTCTTTATTAGCTTTCAATAATGTAAATTCATATCCGCTAATATTTAATGCCACAACTAATTCCTTTTCAGGGTCTTCATTTGCTATAATTGCTTTTAAATCTTTAATTTTCATAATTTTATTTAACTCCTAAATTTAGGATATTAACATTTTTGCATAACTTAAAAAAATTCATTCCAAAATGAAAAATTCATTCCAAAATGATGGATTAATTTTTTTTACTGCCAATGGCAAATTCCATTTATATTTCATGGGCCCAATTTTTAATAATATCGTTAGAATCTTTTAAATAAGAACCTGTTAATGTTCTATGAACTTTAACCGCAGCTATTGTACCATATTGCTCATAAGCAAGTTTGCATTTATATAATTCAAGAAATTCTTTAATAGAAATATTCTTAACTATATAAGATTGTTTCCAACAATACATCGTCGCCCAATCACTTGCCCAAGTATCATTATCTTTTAAATCAGTAATAAAATGCCTTTGAATATTATTTGCCACCGAACTACAAAAGTTTTCGTATGCAAATTTACACATTTTCATTATTAGTTTCTGTTTTTCTTCTTTTTCAAAAAGATTTGATTTAACTTCCGGACTAATAAATTCCATAACTAAACATTTTGCAGCTTTATAAAATGCATTGGGATTAATTTTATCTAGCTTTTCTAAGGACTTTATTAGTAATCGCTCCAACTCTTCTTTAGATAACTCATCTATATTTATCATAACTTTTATTCTTTCATACAAAATTTAAGTGGCACTGAAATAATTTCAGTGTCCGATATCCAAATCATAGCATTTTTTTTATTATGAAGCAAATCTTGAATTCTTTTTATTTTGCCTTTAACCAATTTACCATTGAAAATACATTGAACTGTATCTCCAACTTTACAATCTAAATCGTCTTGCTCTAACCACCGATCAGGATCTTTATTAGTTATATACATATTTCCTCTTCACCATTCAAATACTTCATAGCCTTCAATTGTGTTCGCATCTCTATCAAAACGTATGCGACTACAATCATTTTCTTTTGCCAATTCTATTATTTTCATTAATGAATTGGAAATAATAATTTGTTCTTCATCAACTTCTAAAATATCTAGAATATCAAAACTTATAGTTGGATAACAATCATTGGATACAAAATCCAAATCTACTAATTTCATAAATTCATTTTGTGTTAAATGGCTTAAACTTATAATTAAACATTTTTCTATATTAAGTTCCATTTGCTATTTCCTTTGCTACCCTCAAATAATTAGCTGGAATTGGTCGGCCAGAACCTTTGCTATTATAATCCCATGTATCCTCAGCTAAGAAAAATGCATCAATCTCTCCAGTTTCACTATCCTTAAAATCTTCTTTTCGCTTTTCCATTAGCTCACGGATTTTATTATCTTCATCCTCAGATACAGATACAGACTCAACATATTCAATGCCAGGCCAATAAATAATTGTTCCCATTCCCATACTATCAGTACCTACGCTATCTATCTCATCATAATCACCAGGCTCCAGCTCTTTCCCAACTAAAATACCCAAAGAAAATAAATTCTGGCGCCTGTCAATCGTCACTCCCAGACACTCTTTTCCATACATACTCCTGCCTGAATAACTTTGGCACTCATAACCATTCTCTTCTAAAATCTTTTGTAGCTTTGACATTTATATAACTTCCTTCATTTCAATTTTATTAAATGGATTGCCATCATTTAGACTTATCTCTGGATCAGATAGCCTCTTCATATATCTCATGTAAAATCCAATAACTTTATTATCTGGAGTTCTAAATTTTATATTTACAAAATAACTACCTTCAGCTCCTAAATCCTTTATATCAAGAATTGTACATATCATACCTTTCTTAATATTACGTTGCTTACAGCCTTTTGTAATTTTTACTTTTGAACCTATTTGTATCATTCCCTACCTAATTCAAATATTGCATTTCCTAATGCCATTGTTGCTTTTGCAAGCTCTTCTTTAACTTTGGGAGCTAAATGCTTATTATAATTACCAAGCAATTCTGTAATAATATTATTGCTCCACCGCACACCAGCTACTACAGTTGCTTTTACATTTATTTCTAGCTCCGTTATTTCTGTATCATTAGATTCCATCTTAGATTCAAATGATTTCCTAAATGGATAATCTGTAAGAAAACTAACATAATTAATTTCTTGCATATCGCATGAATTATATTTGATTCCATATGGATCATATCCCAATTCTGAAAGATAGTTTTTAAACTTAACTTCAAATAGTGGGTCTCCACAAATATATCCATCTTTCTGTACATTCCAGCTACCGCTAAGATATACTTTTATTTCATCTTCATTATAAGACCACGAAGTGCATATAACTTCTGCTCTTACTTTTGTATTTGGACCAAGACCATTTGTTTTTAACTTAAACTCTTTCATAACTTTTTCCTTTTTAATAACTAAAAACCATTGGCCCCATCACTTTGAAGTCATCGCAGCAATGGGTTTCTTTAAGCAGCCTTCTTAATCCTAGCTACCTGCTTAGCACACTTCCCAGGTCGGGTAGCAAGAATTCGTAGCTTATCCTTTGTGGATAATGCCGCCCACGCTTCTGCCCTCCCTACAGCATCCTTTACCCGACGATCATAACCATCAGGTCGGCTCTTTGATCCACCCTTACCCGGAAACATTCGTGACGAATTCGTCTTCTTACCAATTCCCATTTTTTTACTTTCCTTTCTTTTTAAGACTTCTATTGTGAATATAACGATTAATTAAATTTCTATCATGAATAGATGGTTGCAATGCCAAATTAAACTTATCACCCCTATCCAATAAATAAGGCATTGCATTATCAATTTGTGTGCGCATGGCTATCAATTCATCATCTGATAAATGATCTCCATCGGAAACTTCTTCCAAGCTTCTTTTAATGACATAATTAAAAACTATTCTAGTGTTATCTTTACCATTTTAATAAATCCTTAAATCAACCACCAATATAATTATTAATTCAATTATAAAAATTGTTGGAAAGAATACTATTGGATGGTTCCATATCCATTTTCTCATTTATAACCCTCATAAATAGCTCTCATTACTAGACATTTATCACAAATAAAAGCATTACATTGATCTATAATTCCATTGCTTCTTTGCTTTGGTTCAGCACAAACAAACATACAATTTTTTGGAATTTTGTAAGATCGTGCAAGCTCAATTAAATCATATTGACCTACTCCTATCAAAGGCCTGATATGACTTACTGGCTCAAAATGCCTACGCTGTCGAGCAAATTCATCACATTGCGATAAGAAATTTAATGTAGGCTCACCATCACGATCTTCTCCCTTCTTCCACCCCCACATAACCGTATCTCCAGGAGCAAAATAAGGAGCCAATAATGTGGCCCAATGGAAATTCTCACGTAAAGAATAATTACCTACCGCATTTCCACTAATCGATATTTCCTCAGGAATTATATGATGTCCCTGCTTTTTTGCCCAAGCTAAATACCTACGCCTGGTTCGAGTTTGCCCTAGCATCTTTAGCTTATTTGCCCTGTGATGCTCAGCTACAGATAATGTATAAATTGGATTTTCTTTGGTCGATTTCAGTCCAGTTTGATATAACATCACTGTCGAATCTACCCCACCTGAATAAATTACTACCGTTCTGTTCATTTTAGTCTGCTCCATAAACGAAATTCATATTACCACATTTAAAACAATCATTGCAAGATAATATCTGCTTACGATTTACAACTGGATGATTACAATTATATATGCATTCTTGTGGAATTCTATTATTACCTATAATTTCTTTTGCTTTAGAAACTCCCCAACAATTTTCAAAAGGAAAATGATGATTAATTTTATTCCAATTAAGAGACTCTTTTACTAAATCATTATAATGATTTAAATAATTAACTATATATGTTTTTACTTCCGAGCCTTTCCAACCCCAATATACATTATCTCCAGAATTAAAATAAGGAGATAATATATTTACCCAATGATATGCCTGAGTTAAACTATTATAATCAGAAAATTTACCATGATGATTTCCCATTATGCTTAAATCATCAGCAATAATATGATGACCCTGTTTCTTAGCCCATGCTAAATATTTCCGCCGAGCCCTAGTCTGAGCTAAGAACTGCAACTTATTTCCCCGAAAATGTTCCCTTACCGATAAGGTAAATACTGGATTTTCTTTGGTACTTTCTTTTCCCATCATGCATAATAGCGCCGTTGAATCAATCCCACCCGAATAAATTACTACTGTTCTTGACATATTTTCCTTAAATTTAACATCGTAAGTCTCACTCGCACATGCAAACTTAGAACTAATAATTATTTTATTAATATCCAATTTAATTCTATAATCATCTATTCCAAAAAGTTCACTACCTCGAGTGTGAGCCCACCTTTCTCTCTCTTCAGGAGAAAGATATCCATCAAATACTCGAATATATGGATTATTATAATCACTACATTGTCTAATTATTGTTATTTTCATAAATCTTTATAAATGTATATTGAAGTCATGGTACTTCAAGATCCCTTATCATCCCTTGGTTATTAATGATTCATAACTTCATTAACAGCTTCCATTATATTAGGTATCTAATATAACTTCATATTAGCTAACCATGCACCTTCCACCATCTCTGGCTTCTATGGGAAAATCTTATTTATTCTTTTCTTCTAAATATTTTTCTGGATTTTCTCCAGTCTCTTCATCATACCAATCTACCCACCCAGGATTTTCTTCTCCATCATCTTCTACATATACTTGAATCCCACCAGTATTACAATAATCAGGTTTGATTCGATTATCATACTGGAATAGATCGTACTCGGCAAGGATTTTCATAATAAATACTCCTTGCTCTATATCACTTACTGGTACATGAAAAGCTTTTCCAGGTACTTGAGGAATCCACCAGACTCGCAAATCTCCAACTTTAGGTTCTATCTTATCCACTAGCATTCTCCCCAACATTCACCCCAACAAATCCCCTAAACATCGTCTCTACTAGCTTTTCTTTTAGATCTAAATATTTCCACTTATAATGGAAACTAAAATGACCACGCTTAGCCAAACATTCATGCGTCTCTTTGGCCCGAGTAGTCAATTGCGATACCTTTACAATCTCTCGTATATTCTTTTTAGATAAACATTTCATAATTTATAACTATTCTTGTTAAAGTTTATAATAAATTCCTTATCATCCATTTGAATTATGCCACTCGATTACCTCAAGTAGATCAGATTCACTCACGAATTGCTCATTTTCGATAGAATTGGCATGAGCCTCAGCTGCGTATTTGGCTGGCTCTGCAATTGCCTCATTCCATTCGCCTGCGGCAGAAATCCACTTGTGCGCAGCATACAAATGCTCAGGCAGTTGGTTTAGGTGGTCTAAAACATTAGTATTTCTTTGCATTTTTATCCCCCAATTAATGGCGTGCTCGCAACAATCATTTCATATTGCTTAAATAACTTTAAAACTACTTCTTTAGAATTTTCTAAAGAATTATAATAACACCCACGAGCATCTTTCATTGATGCTGTCTTTTCATCACTTTTCTCTGCAATAAATACATTATATAATCTAGCAGATTGCTTATTATTTTTTATTAACTTTTGATGAAATGCATCAATAGCTTCCTCTATAGTTGGCTTCCATGCACCATCAAATATATCAGCTTTAACTGAATATTTATTCTTTGTCATTTCTTGCATTTTCTACAACCTTTCGAATAGTCGCATGATCAAATGCTCCTACAGCTTTTATTTCTTCTGATATTCCAGCTATTCGAGCTACTGTTTCCAATAACGTTTCCTGCTCAAATTGTATTTCATCCACAACAGATTGTGGAACTACTGTAGGCTTACCCCAGTAATCATTAATAATTTCTAATGCCCTAGATTTATTCATCCGAATTCCTTTTCCATCCTCTTTATAAATCGTTTCTTGGCTTCGTCAACTAATCCCATAATTGTTTGAAGCGTTTTCTCCTTGGCTTTCCCATCCTTATCTTGAATGGCTAGCCACCCATTGCTCCTGCCTGCAAAATATACCTCGCCAACCCACTTGTACCGCTTTCTAAGCTTATCTGCAAACTCCTCCATGGCAAAGTCAGCTTCGATTTCCCACCCCTCTGTGGTCAATTTAGGAGCATTTACAGGGCCGTATACCTTTATATAAAATTCGTATATCTGCCCAGCTTCTCCAACTTCACCATTGACTGGAAAATTAGTTCGGATTCTTATATATGTCATAAAAAATTCTCTTCAAAAAATTCGTTTCTATCCAATTACTTTCATTAATTAAACCTCTATATAATTTGGCCACTCAATATAATAATCAACAGAACATTGAGCATTTTCAATGTCCTTAGATTTTATTTCAGGCAATATTGAATCTACTTTATACTTTATTACCTCTTGCGTTAAGCCGGAAATTATTAAAATAGGCTGGCGTGCAATTATCTGCTTAGGACGAAATTTATGATTTTTTGTAATAACCCTCATCAATATACATGCTTCCATTTTATTTATTCCACCCATACTTATTGCGCTTCGCATTCTTATTTAACCACCGCTTGGCCTCTGTCAAGACCTCGATTAGCTCAGGTAGCCAATGAGAAGATAATCGCCCTCGGCTCGGTGTCCAATGACCATCATCGTGTGTTAATATAATGCAAACATAATGAAAGTCATTTTCTCCACGATATACTATTGCTACACCCATGCAATTACCATAAAATGCCATCACAGGATCTACCGAACTATCTAATGTGTCCGGTACCCCATCATAAGTACCAGGTGGATTTCTTGATGTTATTATTTTCATAACTTTTCCCTCAGTCCTCAGCCCATTATATTGAAATCATCGCAATAATGGGATAATTTAAATAATTGATTCTAAATGATACAATACAGATAATAATACCCGAACAGGTACAACCGTACTCTGCATTAATAACCTGTTATCATCATTATATCCAAGCTCTTTATACCAAAAATCTAACCATGGTGGATTAGGATATGCTAACTTTCCCACCAATATTACATCTTCAGCCCAATGCCTCATCGTTGCCGCTTCTTCAACAGTCAAATCTTCCCACAATAAAGTCTTCTTATTAATTCTCATCTTACCCTATCCCTCTTCCAATTATCCCCATCGTCTCTTTCATCTTCCCTCCACTCAATATCTCGAAAATCTTTCTCTTTTTCTCGACCACGCTTCAATCGAATATCTCCAGAATTGCGCATTTGACTACGTGTCTCTTTACTATATGATTTTCCCATTTTTATACCGCCTGCCTTAATAAATCCCAACTAATTAAAACTAGAAATAAAATAAAAAACAACAACCACATCTATTTCTTCTTTTTCTTATCTACCCACTCAACTCCCCATATATAACCAGCTGGTCTTCCTCCACCATATATCTTTAATTCCATCCGACCATATTCATTTTCCCAAAATTGCTTCATGGACTTAATGAACTTTTCTACCGCTTCTTGATGAGCTTCTCTCGGCGAAAGATCATCATTAAATTCAAAGATTTTACTCTTTCCACTATTTAATATCTTTACCCTCACCCGCGCTGGCTTATTCTCAGCCCATGGAATATAACTTGTTTCCAATATAATATATGGCTTAAGTGTTTTCATTGAAAATCTCTTCAAAATCAAAAGTACAATCGTTTAATAAAATACCTGTCTATATGCCCTCTGCAAAGATATATGCATCAGCTTTATGTTCGAACCCTCTACTTGATCTAAGTAATTTATTTACCTTATCAAATACATTTATTCGACATACCTCCACAATTCCATCATCAAATTTCTTTGGCGGATTGTGAATTATCTTTATAGCGTATCTCATAAATTACTTCAGCTTCCATTTGCAATCTTTCCCATCAGGATAGTACTTCATCAATTCTTTTAGCTGACTCTTCGTTGTCTTTATTGTACCTAAATCCATAAAGTATTCCGCCGGCTCTCCAAATGTCTCTACCATGGCACTCCGACCCAAATAACCCTCATCACAACATGCTAGAATCCCCCGACTGGAATGCATTACTAAATATCCACGCCTAGGATTCCCCATCGGTGTGTGCCCTGCATCTAATTGCAGATAACTACATCGCCCATTAGTTATTAATGTCTTTGCTATTGGTTTCTTTTTCATAAAAATCTCTCATACTCAAGCTTATCTTGCGGTTCAATATTGCCAAAATATTTACTGTAATAACCAACGTCTTTTCTAATCAAAATCCTTCTATACTGCATATGAAATTCTTCACAACCTAACCATGGAAAAACACTCTCGGGAAACTCAAGCTCTTTAAAATATGCTAAAAGAGAATCTTTATATCCCCTCCCACGCCATTCACTACATATAGCAATCGCATATTTACATATGCAATATTCATATCCTCGCCACATACGAGTGACTGGATGATTTACCCATCCTTTGCTTTGCCCACAATTAGCTTGTAGAATTTGCTTGCATTCAACTCTCTGCTTACCAAGCCGACGCATGTCAAGCACCCGAGCACACTCTTCAAAATTTTCATATGGAAGAAATACTTGCATCTTACTCTACTATAGTTAAAGGCACCATTACTATATTGTAATTACAAGAATCAGCATAAGGCTTCTTTTGCAATTCGTCAACCTTTATTTGAGTAGCAATAAGAGCACCTTTACCCACGAATACTTCCTTCGTGGCAAATCCTTCTCCCTCATCACACTCAATTATATAACAATATTGTTTTTTACAGCATTTTTATCTGTATAATATTGCTCTTCTGCCTGGCTAATTAAATCCTTAGCTACTTCACGACTATTAATTCGTTTGTTATTTCCAGGTATTGAACTAGCTCCCCAGTATCCACGATGATCCTGATCATAACTAGAATCTCCAGTATGTATTAACCAGCTTCCGCCTTCACATACCTGTAGCCGAATGTCTATCCCTTCTTCCTCTTGACATTCAGATTGATTTTCATATTTAATAACACTTGCTACTTCTGATATTTTAGGAAATTTCATAATATTCGCAATTCTTTCTAATTTATAAACTATCGTCTGTTATGTAGATCGATCATCAGGAAATATTTCTCAACCAGAAGTTGTATTTTCATAATCCAATATCAACATCAGAAATACACCATATAAACAACCCTCAGCAATATTAGATTTAATAACCTTCCAATATAACCGTATTAATTTTTACCTACATAACAGACGGCAGCTTATAAATCTCTTTATAAACTTGCCTCCGATTTTACCACCACTTAGATACAAAATGCCAAATTCCTATAAATGATAGTACTCCTATCCAAAATATAGCATAAACAATTATTGCATTCTTAATCACACGAAATTCATCAAATTCTTTTTTCATTTTGCTACATTCTTTCCTTCTGTCGTTATGCTTATTGCCCCAGCTTTATTCTTCTTCAATAATCCTTTTGTCACCAATTCATCAATCTCAGCTTCTGGATACTTTGGCCGATAAGATGACTTCAATGTCATTATTGATTCTAATATTTCTTTTTGCCTAGCACTTACCTCTACCTTCGCCGGCAATAATGCTACTAAATTTTCTGGATGCAAGGTGAGATATGCGTATGTCTTTTCACCAATTGAACCAGTTATTACCGCAACCCCAGGCAACATCGTATGCTCAGAATCATCAGAATCAACCCTGTTGGTTACGAACATGTTACCCCCACCCCATGTAGATCGATCATCAGGAAATATTTCTCAACCAGAAGTTGTATTTTCATATTCAGACAATAGATATAATCTATCGTGGCTCCCTTTTCACCAATTCCCCGAAATCTAATCTTTGCTTTAAGATTTTCAATCTTTAACAAACATCTCAGTAATTACACATAATCCACTCGCTATCGCTAATCCAATTGCACAACCATGCCCATCCTTTATCGCATATCCTAATGAACCAGCAAATAATATAACTACTACTGCTAACGGATTTAATTTATCCATCTTTTATCCTTTCTTATACCTTCTTATACTTTTTTATACGCCGGATGCGTTGCTTCTAATTCCTTCTGTACATCCGATACTAAATATTCTCCCTCTAATATACTCTTTAATGTATTTAATCTATCAAGAGCAAAAGGAATGTTAGGAGCAACTTTTAATGAATATGTTGCCTCATTTAACAATGTTAATAATTCTTGCTTTTTCATTTATTCCTCAATAATAAATACGCCACCCATAACTTTGGGCTTACCCTCGTGTACCTCTGCCTTATATCAAAAGTAAATGGTACCGAGAAATACTCCCATAAATCTTTCTTCGGATTAAGATTGAAATACATATAACCTTTCTCTACTAAGAAGGATAAAAATACTCTGGATGAATTCCCATAATTATGTCTTTAGCTGGCTTTAATCCACAATTAGTTATCTCTCGCAATTTCCTAATCGCTGGAATATTAGTCTCCCCACCTAGTTTATAACTTTTGTACTCTTTAAATATCTCAGCCAATTGATTCAACGATATCATCGGAGTGTCTAAAGTAAGTTCTTCAGATTTGCTAACAGACTTTTTTGGAATTAACATCGAATTAATATGATTCAATATTGATGTAAATTCTACACTTGAATCAGTTTCAATTTCTATATTCTTTGAATCAAAATCTGCATTAATCACTACTCTCATTTTTTATTCCCTTCATGCCCTAACGCTCCCCACCTTGTATCTCTCACAATCTTTAGATATCTTTATTACTACCCCACTAAACATTGTGTCAGCTAACCCTCCGTCCCATCCCTCTGAAGCTTGATCCCTCATGAATTGACTTAAATGATACCACCAATTTCTATACTTGAAAAATCCATCCAAATAATCTTGCCCATCCGTGTACTCGGGAAATATCTCCCCCTTGCACCATAACTCTACCTTTGCCGGATCATCCTTTATTTCCTTAGGTATCATCCAATCAAATTCCTTCAAAAGTACCTCCTTCGGTACTTCATTCCGGTACTTGAATTGCCGCCAGTGATTGTTGGTCGTTATTATCATAACTTTCCCCGCCAAATAACTATCACCATCGTAATAATTGCTTGCGTTGCTGCCCCAAGCATAAACCAAAGAATGTTATTGAACATATTTCATTCTTATTTAATATGTCTTCCCACGCCAGGAAATCAATACCAATGTGTAAATTATTACACTTGTACCAAATCCCATCGTAAACCATATAAAATTTTCCATTTAAAGCTCTCTACTCAATCTCTACTTCTATTGGTATAGACCAAAAAGTATCATCATCATACTTATATCTATTCTCTAATTCAAGAGCATACTTCTCAGCTCGTTGCTTAGCTTCATTGCCAGCAAAAACTTTTAATGGACCATCCATCATGCTTTTTACTACGTATCCCTTTTGAACTTCCATTATAACTTCCTTTGCTTTATCAACGCAAGCTCCACCAACTGACGAACATGCTTTATAGCTATGTCCCTGGCCCTGTCAAGGTGTATCCCCGTTAGCCTTTTCCCCGACAATACATACCTACCATAATAACTCCCCCACCTAGCTGCCCATGCAGAGAACCCTATCCCATTATGATGCTTGGTCTCCCCTGCCATCTGCTCGTCTAAGGTCTGCCGCTCATATAATACAACTAGCGCCCTTTCAACTAATCTAGGATTTACCTTTAATTGATGTATTATATCTTCCCGTAATTGTTGCTTAGACATTAACTATTTCCATTATTGAAATAACTAAGGAAATACCGTCTGGCGTAAATACACACCAGTCATCATCTATTTCTATTAAATTATGAGGACATACAAGGTCAGGTATAAGTCCCTCTAAATCCCCACCAATATACTTTCCCTCTATCTTTACTGCCGTATCAGAATCTATTCGACCATCCTTAATATGCGAATATAAATAAAGAAGAAATGATATGTGCCGTGGACTTAATTGCTCTTTCATAACCTTGTGTTCCTGTGATTGATTGAATAAATTGTGCACCCAGAAAGACTTGAACTTTCACTCCTTGCGGAACGAGGACTTAAATCTCGCGCGTTTGCCAATTTCGCCATGGGTGCCTAAATACTTTTTTCTGACGTGTTATATCAATTCTTTGGTAAACGTGGGTTATTATGAAAGTGATTATTTACCATAGTGAATTAAGTTAATGATATTAGATACTTATAGTGGAGCATCCGAGATTTGAACTCGGAGCCGTCGGATTAAAAGTCCGCTGCGCTACCATTGCGCTAATGCTCCATATTAATTTAATTTAAGTGTTTAATTGATTGTAAGCAATCTTAAGTATTCTATTTATAGTACGAGGAGATGGAATTGAACCATCGTCGAAAGCTTATAAGGCTTTTGTTCTCACCATTAAACTACCCTCGCATGTAAACTAATATCTCACACTCTCAAATAATCCCATTCATGCTTTTTTGCTTCCACCAACCTTTCCTCTTGTTCCTTTAATTGATGTATTATATCTTCAATTTCTTTTTTAGCTTCTATGTATTTAGGCTCATCCGGAAAGTCTTTATAAATACTTTGTATTATCTTAGGCCTATGTAAATCCTTTTTAATATCTTCTATTTCTCGGCCGCTCTTGCGACTCGGTTAGATTGGCATGCTTTATTGAAAAGTCAAACACAGGCACGAATTTAGATTCGAATTTCCACCCGTCTAATCCCTCAACTACAATCGCATATATCTACCATGAAATTATACAAGTACCACTAATAGTACTATCATTATCACTAATATCATAGCCTTCACAAATAAGCCTATGAAGCGTTGAATAAAATACTTTACTCATGTCTAACGCAATATTACGTTTGCCCATGCTTGCTGTGCTTTTTATATGCTCCATCAACCAATTGTAATTCTCATTATTACTTCTATTGATTGTTTCTTTCTTAACTTCAAGCTTGTGCTTGCTCATCAATCTAGCTTCTTCTGCTTGCATAATTGTTTCCTTTTGTAAATAACTATTTGTGCGACCACTCGGGTTCGAATCGAGAACATTTCGCTTATGAGGCGAAGGCTCTAACCGATTGAGCTATAGTCGCATTATTTAATTACCAATTCCCGCAATTCCCACTAACATAGCTAAATACTTCTCTGTCTCTCTTTTATTCTTAGCTTCATTACCCAGGAATCATCTTCCGTACTATCCTAGCAGTATAAGCATCTCTATTAAAGAACTTATAACCAAATTGGCCCCACGAATACCCTTTCGTGAAGCCTCAGAATATCAAATCATTGAAATATCTTATTTATTCCCAATAACTCCAATTGCCGTTTCGTCCCTACATACCAGGTCTGATACCACTTACCATACCATAATCCACGATTCTTAGCAAAACTCGAAGCTATCGTCTCTTCTCTATGACTTGTCATTATTTCCTATCGTACACGTCTACTGTAAAATATCCCTCTTTATCTATCCACACATCTACCGGACTGCTTAAATCCCCTACCGTATCAATCTCCCTTATTCTATCCATTACAGCTTCGGATGTCAAATATTTAGGATTATCTAATCCAAATTCCTCTTTCGCTAAGTCTGCCCATTCAAGCGGCCTGCGTAGCCTCATTCCCTCTATTGCGGCCCATACACTAGTGGGTCGCCGAGTGTCCCCAAGGGCATCATATGGCTCACCTTTATTAAAATAAAATTCAGGACTAAAGGAATGCGAATAGCTCATATCAATCCCGACATTGTAAATATACTACAAACCTCTTCCGTACCTTGCGCAATTACTATATGATCTAGTATCGGCATCCCCACCACTTCCCCAGCTTCTTGTACTTTTAATGTCATTGTAATATCTTCTCTGGATGGCTTAGGATCTCCATAACTCAACTCCAGTTATTCTATTTCGTCCATTTAAATAAAGGGCATACATATGTTCTGTAACACAATCCTTCATTAAATGCTGGAATACCTTCGCCGCACATTCAAATTTATTTATTTCCTCTAAAGGTAATGAAACTGAATGGCCACGATCTTTCACCAACATGCACTTATACATCGGTATTGTATACATAACTTACCTCAGACTTACATTCTCACGTAATATCTTTTCTTCTAATTCCTGAGTCACAGTAATGTTCTCCCTCGAACTATCCCATTGAATAGGAACGAGAACTAATTTATAAAGAGGACCCTTAAATTCAGTAGCATAAAACTCATTATCTAGCTTTACTACTTGATTAATCTTTAATGGCATGTTCCCTCACCCATATTCATAACCAAGTCTCAGTAACTCAGTTAATATTGCTTTCTTCCAATCCCCAAAATAATAAGGGGCCCGATATTCAAATACCTTATATCCCACAAATTACTTTCTCACTACCTTTGATTACATCTATACGGTAATATTTCTTTATTTCTCCAGTAGCACTAGAGAATACACGCCGACATAATCTTCCCTTGGAATCGGGAATAGTAATTACTTTACCCTTGATTATACATGTAGGCAAGAGATATATGTTGCAAGATTGAATTAGCATAATTTTGGTTCTTATTGAGTACTTTCTTCTACTTTATTTATTTCTACCCTTATGTTGAACGCCCATTTCTTTTATCCCAAACTTGTTTCATCAATCTACTAAACCTTAGTACCGTTTCATCATTAGGCATGGTTCCAATTGAGGAAGTACCCACACACAATAACATACGCAAATAACTTAATGCTTCACTAACCTTCCCAGCATTAAGTCCATGTATCTCATAGTTTAATAGATTGCCCAATGCACTAATCATTGGTTCAATATATTCACTAGCTAAAAGTGCAGTACTAATTTCTTCCCCGCAATTATTAGCAGCAAAATTATCAATATAATCTGCTAGTGAATTTAGCATATTCATTATTGGCCAAGCTTTAGTACTTGGAGGAAACCTTACCGCCTTACAATGAAGCTTCCAATAATATTCATCCTCATATTTTATATGAGTTTGGTCAAGTAATATCGCTTGCACCATGTCCCTAGCTTTTATCATTGGCATTCTACCCACCTAAACCCGTTCCACTTGGCCTCCCACCCTAGATCCCCTCGCGCTTTTAATATTCCAGTATCATCGGAATATAATACACAGGAATCATTCTTATAAGAATTGGGCAATTGATGATATGCCCTCGGATAGAATTGCGCAAGTACTAAAGTATCTTCAGTTTTAAGTGCCCGAAATGGTTTGCTAAAATATTCTTTCTTGCCACACTTAGAACATTTAAATGTATCTACTCGATTATGAGTATGGCACCAATGACAGAGCTTCCGACCTATCCTAGCATCGTCTATGATTATTGAACAATAACTATCAAAGGCTCGTATGCCAGTAGTTAATGACTCAATGACATATTCTCGGTATTGCTTACCGGCTCGCCTAGCTAGGACTTTGGCCTTCCCTAATGATATCCCTTTGATATTGAATTGATTATTAAAGAGATATTCCGTTTCTACTTCAAACCAATGTCCAGCCATACATTTAAGTACGTACTGGAACTTATAATTATTTGGCCCACTAAAAGTAGAAGAAATATATCCTTGCTTAAATCTTACTTCCATTGGAATTATCCTTTTAATAATCTTTCCAAAGCCTCATAAACATCCTTTTCAGATGATTCAGGCTCAGGCCCATTAGACATTCCAGGATTATATATTTCCCCTAATCGAGAATATAACCTATACTCTATTGAATTCTGCCCACCATGATAATCTGTACAGAACCAAAAGGCTCCCACAATTATAGAATCAAGTGTGGCTTCAGTATATTCCCCAATATACCATACAGTCTCATCCGTGTCTGTATTATGAATTAATTCCGCTAACTTCTCAATGGCTTCTATAGTCCTAGCATAACTTAGATTCCAATCAATTCGGAATAATGCTTTATTAACTACTTTGAAATATCGATTGATGTTTTTATATTTAGCCATTGGAAGTTCTCTTTTAGGGATTGATATATTGTGAATGATACATAGAAGTGATCACTTCTATCATATAGAGTGCATGAAATACTTCTACAGCCCCACCTGGATATTTACTTATCCATTGCTCATATAAACTAGGCTTCATGTCTTTACCTTACAGCCCTTAATTCTTCCAATTTTAATATTGAAAGGTATTCAATACATTCAACTAGACATATGCGACTGGATAGATCCTTTAGTCGATACTCTAATTTCTTTTCCCTTTCAATCCGCCACACCATGTTCGCTTCTAATTCTTTTTTACATACATATAACTTCAGCCGGAGCTTATCCCCCAACCTTTTAGCCCTATGTATGGTGCGAATTATATTACGCATTCCTGTCATTATTTCCCTTTCCTGAATTTCAATTGAACTCATAAGCATCCCTACTTATGAGCTCTATGATGCTCGGCCAAAGAAAACTAGTCCTGAATTAATTCTACTTTAGTTCCCATAGGAAGAATTTCCCAAATGGAATTATTCCAACAACTAGAAAGATCATTATGACATTGAGTTCCTAGTTTAATATCCTCATTATTTGGCTGATATAAAACACAAGTACCTGAAGTCTCTTTATTAAAAAGAATGATATACCCGTGTTTTTTACTTTGGGCTAACAATGGAAACGTTTTTAATTTCACTATATCCCTCTTAATTAGTTTTGATTGCATTTAGGCTCTCATAATCCCGCAACCAGAAACACTCTTATACCCAGTCATTCCCTTGATTACTTGATTAACACACATAACCGTAAAGACACTATCGTCAAGCTCTAATGCTTTAATAACATCTTTAGTAGTCACATAGGTGCCTGCAGCCTTCCCTCGCACCCCAGGAGCCTTCTCAGGCTTAGGCTGCTTTTCCTTTTCTGACACTAAGGACTTTACAGCCTGTTCAATACACGTAACTACATGATCCTTAAATTCAATTTTCATATTTCCTCATTCCTGAATTAATTCAATCCGAGTTCCTATTGGCAACCTTTCCCAATTCTCATTCTCTAAAGAATTAGAATTATTACAATCTGCCCAAGTAGCTGTATATGCTCCAATTTCATATAATGTGGCTGCTTTATATATAACAGTTCCACAATTACGACTTGAAAATAATACTATTGTACCACTATGTATATTTCTATACATACCTGGAAATGTATGAGTACTTTCTTCTACTTCTTTTAGATTTGCTTTCATATGCATGCTCCAATGATAATTGCAGTAAATATAAATGATACCCAAAACCCTAGAAAGAATAATCTAGTATTCTCTTCTGGAATATCTTTAGTACAATATTTCATTTTAGTCCCCATGCGAATACTACTTTACCATTACGTATTCCAAAATAAAACCCGTAAAGATCCATGTAGTAATCTGGACTCATGATTGCACCTATATTAAAATTATAATAGATTGGCCTGATTCGACCGAAGAGCCAAAGTAGTTATCCAATCTATAATCTATCCCACTTATAATTATATATAATTAAGCACAGGTGAACAGAGATTAGATCATGTTCGGTTGTGAATTATATCCAGTTATGAGAAGGATAGATTAGAGATTGAAATTGGGCCCATTATTTTGAAGTCATCGCTATAATGGGGCTATACGTCTAAAACAATTACCTATATATTCAATTAATCAATATTGAGTTAACTTATTCCCGGAGGTCCCTTGTTTCTTACAAACATATAAATTATCCTTCATTAAGGGTTAAAGTATTTAAAGAGTACTAGGTTCTAGTCTTACTTCATGTTCTCCCTCGCATTCATATCCACATACATTGTATTTAATTAGATCTGCCTTTAGCTCATTAGAAAGATAATAGAATGTATTCGCTTGCTCTTTGGTTGCCCTCATCTTTCTATATCTTTCCTATCTATATTTGCCATTCCTGGAAACCTTTTCACATAATTTCGTTTTAGCTAAATTTCCCACATATATTAAATTTCCTCCCGGGAGATTATTCAATCCCAATATGAGAAATGTGGAAACGTTTGCTTATGAACTTATGAGCGTTATTCCAAGTATGTACAAGATAACTTTGCCAAGAAGTATATACAACTATACTTCCGACTTCTAATTACATACCAGGAACAATACCCATTAATCCTATTAGATCAATGGGCCAAAGCCTTACTTACCCGAACCCTTGCCGACTACTATCCCGCAAACAAGTAGCCCTAGGCACCCAAATAGATTAGCGCTAGTGCCCATACGAGTGTAGGATACCCACCCCATATGTTGCATAAAGAACCACACCACTACCACGAATGCCGCACATAACAATAACTTAATCATAATATGTTTCCCTTTCAATTAGGTTGAAAAAATTCTTTAGAATTATCCTAATTTTAAACAGACTGAATCTAGCGGCACATATTGTTTAGTTTGAAATGGATCAAACTGTTCTAGATACATTGTAAGACGAGCCGCGAAAGCATAAGCACCAACACAATAAATTGATTGCTTGTGTCCCAAGGATGACCTCATAATCATATATTTCATATAATTCTCCTATATGCTTTTAATTCTAAAGTCCAATAGACTCTAGTAAGCCTACTTTCCCTTATTCCGCCGCTACTGGAAGCTCTTCCGCCGAATCTTCGGCCAAGAACTCATCGATAGTTGCCTTATGTCGATCAATATATTCTGCCAACGCATGAGTCACCAAAACACTTACTGGGGTTTCACTCGCAACGGAAAGGATCTTCATTCGCTTATGAATGCGATCATTCACTTTTCCAGTAATTGTATTGCGATCATTTGGATCACTAATTCTAGTTCTTGCCATAATCTTATCTTTCCTTTAGAGTCTCATAATAGGTTTTCTGATGGGTTCCTAATAGACTCTAGTCGGACATCTAAGTACTATTGTTATTATGTTTATGACTTTAGATATCCGACCAGAAACTACTAGAGGAAACATAGTAAGGGCCCCGAATCTTTTCAAACTCTAAGGGCCCCACTATTCTTTATCAACTAAATTGCAATCTCAGCCACTGTATGCACAATCTGGATGGGTAGGCCGTTTTTATCTCGGGCCTATTATCCCATACTTCTGAGGTCAGCAACTTTTCTTCTATTAGCTATTCCCGCACAACTAATAGAACCTAACTTGAATCATCTTCTCATGTTTACATGGCTTTCGGATCTCGCGCCGTTATAGCTACACTTTCTATTGTCATCCTAATTATATCCCGAGGGAAGCGCCGTTAGGCTTTATAGAACTACTGTATAAAAAGCTTATTGATCCTAGTAAACTGAGCCTGGATGATTAGCCGACTATTCCGTTGATATGAGTTATCAGATAGTGGCAATCCGTTAGGCTTTGCTAGCCGTCCCTAAGATTAGTCGAACCACGACGATCTCACCTTAGGGCTTGTCAATTCACCCCCTAGGGGTTTTATGACGGGGCCGTTCGTTAGTATCTTATCGACTTATGAGTCTTTATAAGACTTTCACTGGCAACGGGGGGGCTAGTTATATTGTCAAAGTACTGGTCGGGCGGGCTCGGTGGCCAATCCAGGTTGCATAACCCGGTTTTTTCTATGCCCTGATAAGTCTATTGTAAGTCTGGTTTGATAAGCTGTCAACCTTCTATATTCGGTTGATTAGGGCCGCTAGGTTTAGGCTGACTTGCACAGCTCTAAAAAAGGTTTCTTCTAGTCCTAACTGGCTACTCTGTTGAGTCTATTCGGGGCACTAAGTCCCCTTCGGGTTGCCCTATCCTGTAGGGCTAAAGATGTTCTGACTTTCTTTATTGCCTCCCCTATTACCTTTCCTAGGGGGCCAGACTTTCCCTTTTGGGTTCTGGCCAGTGGCTCATCGGTATCTCGTTTCGTCTTTCTATTGTAAGTCCTGGTTTTTTCTAGTCAACCCGGGGACTTACTTTTTTTCTCGTTTAGCGCCGGGGGTTTCTTTCGAATCCCTCATTGCCTCACCCCATTAATCTAATTCCAATAATTAGACTGTCAACGGGTTCTATTGCTTTTCTTTAGGAGCCCGATCCGAATGTTCCCCATATAATGAGGGGCCAACCTAGTCCTTATTACAGTAATAGTATAATTACAATAAGGTTATTACAGTTATACTATAATTATATAAAGTGATTGTAATGTTATTGGAATGTAATTAATTATAGTGGGAATGTAATAAAAGAATAAAGGGAAAGATTATAGTAAAGAAGGAATGATAGTGGTAGTACTGGAATGGTTATAGTGGGACTGGACTAGTTCCAGTGATGGTGTTCGGGCCATGCGGCGCCCCATCTACCCCACTTATGGCAATCTAAAGTAATCTAAAGTAATCTAAGAATAAAGCTTTAGTAATCTTCTTTGATAATCTTTAATAAGTTCAAAGAACCAAGTAAGTTCAAATATATCCAAAGAATAAAGCTCCAAGGATTAAAGCAGATTAAAGTAGTTCTAAGTAGTTCTAAGAATTAAAGTATCTTTAAAGTCATTCATTCTTCTTCTCTTCTTCTTATTATTCTTCTTCTTCTATTCTATCTATAGTTATTCTTTTCTTCTCTCATATAATAATCTAATTTTTCTTATTCTTTTAATATTCACACCGCGGCTGGAAATAATCAATAAACCTCGAAGATCCTTCCAAAGGCCTATTTAACAACATATTAAATAAATTTTAAATATTTTATTATTTTTATAAATAAATTTTAATGAATTAATATTATTATAATAAATATAACTATATTTATTAAATTTCCATAAATTAAGTTTAAAGGAGTTAAAGTAATAATCTTAGGGATTATCCACATATTAAGTATCTATATTTGGAATGGTTTAAGGCATGGCATTTCAAGGTGATAAAGTTATTTAATATGCAATAATAATTAATATGATTAGAATGATAATGATGCCAGAATTTAATATTTTTATTATTCCATTCATAATCTCTGGCAAATTTTTTAGATATTTTTATATAAGTAGGCATTGATATTTTGTGGGATAATTAGTTCATTAATAGAATTGATTAGGTTAGATTTATTAATCTCGGAGGATGGGAGGGTCATATGGAGGGATAGTTTATTAATTCTCAAGTAATTGGATAAAGATTTAAGGGGGGGGTAGATATGGTCATTGGAGGGTGGATTAGAGAGGAGGAAGGCGCATTGGATAGAGGGGGAAAGGGTAATAATTTTAATTTGGTCTAATTTAAAATTTAATTGGGAGCGAAACCATAAGCGGAATTCAGTTTTAGCGACAGGGAAGCGTTGGGAGACAAGGATATTGGAGTTAGATGCATCGAAGTCGCCATCGAGGTGGCAAGGGAGGGCGATAAGGGCATTATCGGCGACGGAGGGGATAGAGATTTTGGAGTCGATGATTTTGATGGTACCGTTGGTAAAGTTGGGCATGGTGGGGATTCCTTTAGGCGCAGATGAGGTAGAATCTATTATCTTTTAGGGATGATAGTTTATAATAGATGAAGTGGAAGTTTTTACAAAGAGGATAAAAATATGTATTATAATCTTTATCATTAAGAAACCAAATAAAGATTCCTAGTTTCATTGTATGAAAATGATGATAGAGTATTATGAGATAAATTTTATTAGAGTAGTTAGATTTAGAGGGAGAGTGGTGAAATTTAGTATTAATTATTGGACCAATTAAATTCTGGCAAAAGGTATTTAGAATAAATTAAAATAGA
>Ga0302321_100001049_pt1 | contig 23738 bp, 24 predicted proteins | sample Fen_T0_1_FD_202505 | JGI IMG/M metagenome (GOLD analysis project Ga0302321, IMG submission 202505) | Peat permafrost microbial communities from Stordalen Mire near Abisko, Sweden - Fen_T0_1 | ecosystem: Environmental > Terrestrial > Soil > Wetlands > Permafrost | place: Sweden: Abisko...
GCGGTAACGTGGCGAAAAACTTCAGGACTTGATCCCGCTTTAGCCGCTTCCGCAAAACCGCCTTGTCCTGGCAGTCTACACCATGCACCTGAAAAACTTGCTTTGCCAAGTCAACGCCCACTCGTTTAATATTCATCTCGGACTCCTCTTTCTGTTGGTCTGGAAGTCAAATTCTACCAGTCTGGCACTCAGATGCCGTCAGGAAGGAGGAGTCCATACCATTGCCGTACGGTCGTTCAAATGAACCTTTCTAACACGATACGGAACTAAGTAATATAGCTTTAATGATGTTTTTTTGTCATAAACCCTACGCTTTATCATTTTCAAAAATGATATTCTTTAACAACAACAATCAGGATTGATTATGTTAAGACTATTATTGTTTTTTATAAGCCTTTCTGCTTTTGCAGCGCCTCGAGTAAATTACCCTCCAGGCGGGTTTCAAGACAATTTTTGGCAGCAAGTCCAGATACAGCACATACAAACCCAGCAACAACTACAGTCACAAGATCAATATCGGCGGCAACTACTTTTACAGGATCAACAACGACAGATAGAACAGATACAAGATCAGCAGAGCCAATTTGAATTCATGCAACGAAATTCAATCATGCATCAGTATTCCGACCGACTTAAGATGTATAGCCAGCCTATTAAGGTCAGACCGGAAGCCGTGAAGAAAAAACATACAAGGGCGGATTAGACGCGCAAAACCACTTAACTTTCAATTAAGTAAATATTTTCCGCGCGTCGTAATCCGCCATCTCGCTGTTACAGGATCAACAGCGACAGATACAACAAATACAGGATCAACAGGGCCAAATAGAGTACATGCAGGGAAGCTCACAAATGCACCAGTATTCCGATCGACTTAAGATGTACAGCCAGCCTATTAAGGCCAGACCGGAAACCGTGAAGAAAAAACATAACAACGTAGGGCGGGTTAGGCGCGTCAACCCTTGACCTTATAATAACTCCGATACTTCCCCGCGCCGTAACCCGCCTTTTGAATTAATCCGCCACCACGGACACACCACATGTGGCGGGTTACGCCGCGCATGAACATCAGTGGTTGTTTAGTCACAGTGAGCCTACGCGGCTAACCACGCCCTACGATTGACCCGTCGTACGGTCGTAGAATGATGCTTTCATGGCTTCGCCGTTGTTTCAGTAAAAAGAGCGCGGGGACGCCCGAATGGTACGTCATTTCCGATGACGTACGGCTTGCACTGTTACGGTCGCCTATCCTTGAAGACATGTTTTGGACATCGCTAGAAATCGTTCCTCTGACAAAACCAGCCGATCTCCGTCTCAATGATGATAACTTCTGGATCACAGGCGTATGGGAAATCATTGACGCACGCACTGATAAGCCTGTACCTAATGTCATTGCATCGTCTGCAGGTATAGATCGACCAAGAGGGAGAGTGGTACTTAGGGGCGTGCATTGATCTCTAATTCAAGACCCGTAATTCTAATTTGCATTAGAAATAGAATTAATTATCCACGGCCAGCGCGTGATGCTAGCGACGCGCTCAGTATCCTGTTCCATGACTCGCGGCGCATCAACCAACTGATTTTCGAGAGCATCAATGCTATCGAAGACGCGATTGTGGAAGTGCTTTTCCCGAAGCTCATCCCAGAGATGTTCTACTGGATTTAGCTCAGGCGAATAGGGCGGCAGAACATGCAGCTTCAGATTTTCTGGTAGTACAAGGGCGTTGCTTTTGTGCGACCCAGCCCCATCGAGGGGCCTGACTATATTGTCGTTTGGATAGCGCTGCGCCACCTCATTCAGAAAGACTTGCATACACTCGGCATTAACATGGGGAAGCATGAGGCTAGGCTATCGAAATGCCCATCCATCGGGCTGACTGCGCCATAGGCATAGCTATACTGCTGCGTGACCATCGACTTGACCCTTGGACGAAAAGGGCGGCGGCACCAACAATAGCGCGTATCGCTGATGCGTCCGAAGCGCGCACCTCATCCTGAAACATCAGGCGCAACGGGCGCTCGTTTTTCCAGAGGGCTAGCGTTTCTGCCAGCGTATTGGGGAGTTTTTTTCCAGTCTTCGCGCACCCCGGCATCACCCTGGGGGTGTTCGGTATCGGGGGCTAATTTTCGCCAACCATGACGCGCCAACATGCGATAGACCGTCGATAGCGCTACCGGCTTGCCAAATTTTCAACGAATTTCTCCTGCAGCGGCGGCACGATCACCACGCCGCCTTGCATCGCTTGCCCCAGTAGTTCATCGAGCATGACACCTTCTTGCTCCAGGGGTAGGCACGCCCGGTTGCGCAATTGCTTTTTGCTGATGGGAGGTTCCATCTCCTTACGGGCAACCTTGGAATAGCGCGTCCGCATAGTGCAAGTCACGCCAACCGAGCGGCCTATCGCCATGGCTGTCTGCGCTATGCTCAAACCCAATTCCAAGGACAGCAACACCGCCTGCGCCGCACGCAACTCATCAGCCGTCTTGGCTTTGCGTATCGCCTCACGCGCCATCTCCAACTGGTCTTTTCCGCCAACCGTTCTTGCCATGATTTTCCCCATAATTTATCACGGCTATATTATTACTGTTTTTAATGCTAATTGGAATAACACGTATAAACTTAGTTGATCATCCACGTATTTCGTGGTCGTGTAAAAGATCCGAATTCCGATCTTATGTGTTTCTGTTCAAAAACTATTGCTCTAAATTTCACCCCAGGGGGTTCTCAATGTTTAAAAAAAATAACCCGTAAGATGGGTCGAGCAAAGCGAAACCCATCAAAAAGATGGCGCTGTTTTCAGAAGATTGGGTCGGCTGAAAGGATATTCCGTTTTATCATGTTGGTTTTTTAGCATGGGTGTGATAGATCTTGCTTTGCTCTGCCCATACACAAATTGCCATTAATCAATTCTTACGATAACCCCAACACATCCTGCATATCATACAAACCTTTCGATTTACCCTCCAACCAAACCGCTGCCCTGACCGCCCCATTCGCAAACGTCATGCGGCTGGAGGCTTTATGGGTAATTTCAATACGTTCACCTTCATCGGCAAACATGACGGTATGCTCCCCCACAATATCTCCAGCGCGTATTGTTGAAAAACCAATGGTAAAACGGTCACGTTCGCCGGTAATGCCTTCCCTGCCGTAAACGGCACAATCCTTCAAATCCCGATTTAAAGTCTTGGCTATAACCTCACCCATCCTTAACGCAGTGCCGGAGGGTGCGTCAACTTTGTGGCGATGATGGGCTTCGATGATTTCTATGTCGGTGTAGTCGCCCATGACTTTCGCGGTCATTTCCAGCAATTTGAGCGACAAGTTAACGCCGACGCTCATATTGGGCGCCATCACTATCGCCGTATCTTTTGCCGCTTCGGCTATTTTGGCTTTTTGGGCATCGCTGAACCCTGTGGTACCAATAACCAGTTTTTTTCTGGCTTGCCGACAGAATTCTACGTAGTCCATGGATACATCAGGCCGGGTGAAATCAATTAACACATCAAATTCGTTGATGACGGTTGCCAAGTTATCAGCAATCTTAATCCCGCTAGAATCTGCACCCATTAATTCCCCGGCATCTTTGCCCATAACCGGGCTGCCTGCACGGTCAATAGCACCCGTTAGCGTAACGGCTGGTGATTGGGTGATTGCTTGTATTAACGTCATGCCCATGCGCCCAGACGCACCGCTTATGGCAACTCGCATCATGGTTTATCCTGTCAGTTTATCGAAAAAACTTTTTACCCCATCCGTCCAGGAATGTTCCTGTGGGCTGTGTTGTTTGCCGCCGCCTGTCAACGAGGCGTTGAGTTGCTCAATTAAGGCTTTTTGCTCCTTGGTCAAATGCACGGGGGTTTCTATATTTACTTTGCAGATCAAGTCACCAACCGCTCCACCCCTGACCGGCTTAACACCCTTGCCACGCAATCTGAATGATTTACCAGTTTGTGTTTCCTGTGGGATTTTTAACAAAACTTTTCCATTGAGGGTAGGAACAGAAATTTCATCGCCCAAACAAGCTGTAGGAAAGCTGATGGGTACATCGCAATAGAGATTTGCCCCATCACGAGTGAAAATCGCATGGTCTTTTACGTGAATCTGTACGTATAAGTCACCTGCTGGAGCACCACGTTCACCCGCTTCGCCTTCACCCGCCAAACGGATACGATCCCCGGTATCGACACCCGCAGGTATTTTTGCTGACAGGGTTTTGGTTTCTTGTACACGTCCATCCCCACGGCATACGCCGCACGGGTCTTTGATCTGCTTACCAGAACCACGACAAGTTGGGCAGGTTTGCTGCACAGAAAAAAAGCCTTGCTGCATCCGTACCTGACCATGCCCATGGCAGGTGGAGCAAATGACTGGGCTAGAGCCTTTTTTAGCACCGGTACTATCGCATTCTTTACAAGCCACCAGGACAGGTACGCGAAGTTTTGATTCCGTTCCGGCTACGGCTTCTTCAAGCGTCAACTCCAGGTTATACCGGAGATCCGAACCCCGTTGTGCGCCACGCTGCCTACCGCCACCACCGCCAAAAATATCACCAAATACATCCCCGAAAACGTCGCTGAAGCTTTCACTGGTGAAGCCCCCCGCCCGTCCGCCAGAACCATCAACACCAGCATGGCCGAACTGGTCATAAGCCGAGCGTTTTTGGGCATCCGAGAGCACTTCGTACGCTTCTTTTATTTGTTTGAATTTGACTTCCGCTGTTTCGGGATTGTCCTTGTTCCTATCAGGATGGAACTTCATCGCCATGCTGCGGTAGCTTTTTTTGATCTCCGCATCGCTGGCGTTGCGCTCAACACCCAGTAGTTTGTAATAATCTTCTTTTGCCATAACGTAAATAACCGCCAACGTGGGCGGTTCTCTGGTGTGAATAAATAAAGGGAAATCTAAATAAGTTGATTCCGATCATGGTTCGACAAGGCTCTCCTGAGCGTAGCCGAAGGGCTCACCACGAACGGAATCAATCCATTACCATTCGTCCTGAACTTGTCGAAGTACTTATTCAGAAATCCCTAAAGTCTATATTAAAGTACGCATTGGATCATTGCGTACACTTATTTTTTTTCGTCTTCTTTAACTTCCTCAAACTCGGCATCGACAACACCATCATCCGCTTTATGGGACGAAGAACCTTGATTGCCCGTATCAGCGGTGTCTTCACCAGCCGATTTTTGGGCGTAAACACGTTCAGCCAATTTTCCTGACAACTCAGACAGACTATTTGTTTTCTCTTCGATAACTGCCTTATCATCCGTTTTGACGGCTTCTTTCAGGGACTCGATAGCCGATTCAATCGACGATTTCTCATCCGCAGCAACCTGATCGCCCAGATCTTTCAAGGATTTTTCGGTGGCATGGATCATACCGTCCGCTTGATTTCTAGCCCCAATCAGTTCCTTTAGCTTGCGGTCTTCATCGGCGTGTAATTCCGCATCCTTAATCATACGTTTGACTTCGTCATCCGACAAACCGCTGGAAGCCTTAATCACGATAGATTGTTTCTTGCCTGTCGCCTTATCTTTTGCCGACACGTTCAATATGCCATTCGCGTCTATGTCAAAGGAGACTTCAACTTGAGGTATACCACGAGGCGCTGGCGGTATGTCAGCCAAATCAAAACGGCCCAATGATTTATTGGCAGAAGCTATTTCGCGTTCACCTTGTAATACGTGTATCGTCACCGCCGTTTGATTGTTTTCTGCGGTAGAAAACACTTGCGACGCATTGGTCGGAATCGTGGTGTTTTTGTCGATCAGCTTGGTCATCACGCCGCCCATCGTCTCAATACCGAGCGACAAGGGAATAACGTCCAGCAGCAAGACATCTTTAACGTCACCCGCCAACACGCCCGCTTGAATCGCCGCACCCAAGGCAACCGCTTCGTCGGGATTGACATCCTTACGCGGCTCTTTGCCGAAGATGTTTTTTACCATCTCCTGTACTTTCGGCATACGGGTTTGACCGCCGACCAAAATCACATCATGAATGTCCGAAGTGGACAAACCGGAATCCTTAATCGCCATTTCACAAGGCCCCTTAGTGCGGAGAATTAACTCTTCAACCAATGATTCCAGTTTGGCACGGGTCAATTTAACATTAAGATGCTTAGGGCCTGACGCATCAGCGGTAATATAAGGTAAATTCACATCCGTTTGCTGGCTGGAAGATAGCTCAATCTTGGCTTTTTCCGCCGCTTCTTTTAGTCGTTGCAAAGCTAAGGGGTCGTTGTGCACGTCAACGCCGGTATCTTTTTTGAACTCGCTGGCAAGATATTCGATAACGCGCGAATCGAAATCTTCCCCGCCCAGGAACGTGTCGCCGTTGGTTGACAACACTTCAAACTGATGTTCACCGTCTATCTCGGCAATTTCGATGATGGAAATATCGAATGTACCTCCGCCTAAGTCATAAACCGCAATCTTGGTATCGCCTTTGGGCTTATCCATGCCGAAAGCCAGGGCTGAGGCGGTAGGTTCGTTGATAATCCGCTTGACTTCCAGACCAGCAATACGACCTGCATCTTTGGTTGCCTGACGTTGGGAGTCGTTAAAGTAAGCGGGGACGGTAATAACGGCCTCGGTAACTTCTTCACCCAAATACGCTTCAGCATCCTTTTTTAATTTCATCAAAATTCTGGCTGAAATCTCAGGTGCTGCCATTTTTTTGCCATTAACTTCAACCCAGGCATCGCCGTTCCCTGCTTCAACGATATTATAAGGCACCATTTTGATGTCTTTTTGCACGACATCATCTTTAAAACGGCGACCGATCAAACGCTTGATTGCAAATAAGGTATTTTTGGGATTGGTAACGGATTGTCGTTTGGCTGATTGCCCAACCAGCACTTCATCATCATTCGTAAATGCGATAATTGAAGGCGTAGTGCGTGCGCCTTCGCTGTTTTCGATGACTTTCGCCACACCATTTTCCAATACGGCAACACACGAATTTGTGGTACCTAAATCTATGCCAATTATTTTAGCCATTGAATGCTCCAGACTTGAAAAGTTTTAAAAGTAAAAGTTAAGACCGATATGGGGGCTTTTTCAGGTTGTTCAAGCCTGTTTATTATCTTCTGACGGTTTTTTTGCAGATTTTTCTGGCGCTTTTGCCACCACAACCATAGCAGGACGTAATAACCGTCCGTTCAGCATATAGCCTTTTTGAAATACGTTAACAACCGTATTCGGTGTAGCGCCCTCTACCTCTTGCATCAGTACTGCTTGGTGCTGTTCGGCATTGAAAGGTTGACCGATGGGGTTAACTGTCATTACGTTGAATTTTGCAAACACGGTTTCAAACTGTTTAATGGTTAATTCGCTGCCTTCACGGAATTTTTTGACTACCTCGCTTTCACCGGTTGCCGCCTGTAAACCTAGTTCAAGGCTGTCCAATACCGACAATAGTTCTTTGGCAAAGCTATTTAGCGCATACCTATGGGCATCTTCCAGATCCTTTTGGGTACGTTTTCTCAGATTTTCCATTTCCGCCTGGGTTCTGATCGCCTTATCCCAGTTTTCCTGGGCTTTTTGCTCGGCTTCAGCCAGTTCTTGCTTTAATTCTTCGATGAGTGTCTCTTGGGATGGTGGCTCATTCAGCGATAATTCTTCTGATAGAACTTCTTCGAGGATTTTCTCATTCTTTTTAGTTTCAAGTTGTGATTCAGTTTGTTTCTGATCGGTACTCATTGGTTAGTGCCTTATGGTGTGAAATAAATGGTTTTGCAAATGTAACTAATTGTAACTACTCAGTATAGGCAAAAGACGCAAGGCACAAGGCGAAGGCAAAAGATGCCAACGTGTTATCTTGATGTTTTGAGCCTTGCGCCTACAACAATCCTACGAAGATGGGGTCGCAGTTTTAGGATTCAAGGCTGCGCCTAACAATTTTGCGGTGATATCGACAAAAGGGATAATTTTTTCATAAGCCATGCGGGTGGGGCCGATAACACCCAACACCCCAACCACCTCGTCGCTGATAGAATAAGAAGAAGTCACCAGACTGCATTGGTCAAACGCCTGATAACCGGATTCTTCTCCGATAAAAATCTGCACCCCTTCGGCTTTCATACAATGATCCAGCAAGTGCAGCACGGATTGCTTTTGGCTGAACGCTTCGAATAATTTTTTCAGGTTATCCCTGCCAGCTAATTCGGAAAAGCCCATCAAGTTAGTCTCGCCAGCCAGCACATAGTCTTCTTTTTTACCATTGGGCTCTAAAGCCAATTGGGCAATTTTAATGGCATCCATCATGCCTTGGTTCATGCGCTGTTGGTCTTCCTTGAGTTCTTTTAACACCGCTTCGCGGACTGCTTGCAAACTGCGTCCGGCATAAATGGAGTTGATAAAATTGGCTGCCTGTTGCAGCTCGACTGCGGAAAATTTCTTGTCAGTCTGGATGATTTTGTTATGGACTTCCTGTTCATTGGTCACAAAAATAACCAGTACACGAGTATTGGATAAGGGCAAAAATTCGATGTGGCGCAGGCATACCGTTTCGCGCTTGGGCAAGGTTACGATTCCTGCCATTTGCGTCAGTTCGGCCAACAACCGGGAAGCCGCACCGATCATATCACTGTTATCATCCTTGGCAGTTAAACCTTCATGCAAACGATATAAGTCCTTTGATTCCAATGGTTTGAATGTCAATAAGGTATCTACAAACATGCGGTAGCCGCTGACGGTAGGAATCCGCCCCGCCGATGTGTGGGGTGAATGCACCAACCCCATCTCTTCAAGATCAGCCATCACATTACGGATGGTGGCAGGGCTCAGGTTTAATTCTGAACCCTTGGATAGCGCCCGCGATCCCACTGGTTGCCCATCGCTGATATAGCGTTCTACCAGCGTTTTTAACAACTGAAGTGAACGTTCATTTAAAATCTGTGTGTGTGCCATCTACTCCACCGTATGAAATTAGCACTCTTACTTCATGAGTGCTAAATAAAGAAATTAACAGTACCGCCTGGAGTTGTCAATAATTACGGCAATTGAGTATTCAAAACAATAGCTAAACCAACTCGGTAAACCATCAATCCGTCCGCTAAGATCATTAACATATAGTGTTTGTCTGGGATGTTATTTGGCGTATAGTTAGGAAATCTCCGAACAAGTTGCTTCTGCTCATGGTTCGACAACAAGCCCACCACGAACGGGATCGACAAGGCTCTCCTGGGCTTGTCGAAGGACTACTCAGAGATTCCTTATGTGAGTTTTTCTGAAGGGGTGCGTTATGAATGTAGATCAGATAACACCGATAATCAGGCGATATATACCCAGAAAGCCGGTTGATTTTGTGCTTTATGGGGTTTTCGCCCTAGCTATCCTCAAATTGGGCAGCCTGTATTTCAGCGTTAATCCCGATGACAGCAATTGGAATGAATTCAAAGCCCAGCATCATTGTGCATTAAGAAAAACTGAATACGGCGTACAACGGTCTAGCTGGGTATGTGATGATGGCAAAACTTATTTTCGCTGGATGCAACAGCGTTAATTTGTTTAATCTTGCAAACTGATAGATTAAGGCAAACAAAGACAGTTTTAATTCCTTTTCAGGTACAAAAAACCGTCTTTGCGAACCTTTACCATCAAGCCATTACTTAGCTGTCAATTTACCGCTAAGTTGCGCCGACCAAACGCCGCAAAAAGTTCCAACAACAAAAGAAATTGAAATCACTAATAAAGGGTTGCTCATGGAAAAGCCCAGCAACACATCTTTATTCAGTTTATCAGGAGTTTGTAACAAATAGGCAAAGGTTGAAGAATATCCCAAAACACTGCAAGGAATAGTTGCAAGCCGGGGAATATTGGCAGCAAGACACATCACAATTACAGCTGCACAAACTGTAAATGCAGCCATAAAGGGAAAGCCGAGCATAGTTGTCGGTGAAATTTCAGTCAACATAATAGCCGTTGCCCATGCCATGAATACACCAAAAATACCGCAAGTAATGTTATTGACAACCGCTTCCTGGTTAGCACCCAGCAAGAAATAAGCCGCCCAGGCGATAGTTGCTGCCCAGATAAAGAAGATACCAGCGGCAGGGCCTACTGCTAGAAATGTTGCTACACCAGCTATACCGCCAATGCTTAAAGAAAGTGCTGTTAGTTTATCCACGCGAATTCTCCGAAACTCACCTCATTATTATTGTGGAGTCAGGTACACACTGAGGTGTTTCTATGATACCTAACGATTAGATCACGGGTATCGTTTAACCCGTAGCACGGAGGAATATAGCAGATATTATCCTGGAGTTAAATATACTCAGTGCGACAATCATAAAACAGCCCCTAAGATTATTCCCGTTCGCGCCCCATAACTGCACAATTAGCGTAAATACCGTGAATTTCGATAGCCTTGCTGTGTACGCAAAACTAGGCTTGTTTTATTTCCGCAGCCAACAAAAGCATTCGCTACGAGGCGGGAAACCGAGCAGTCCCGAGCGATAGGCTTAAATCAAATGCGCCCACAGATCGTGGTCGTCGGCTTCTTCGATCCCAACTTCAACAAAATCGCCCACTGTTAAATGGGTTGCGCCGTCGATGAATACTTGCCCGTCGATTTCTGGTGCATCGGACTGGCTTCTGGCAACTGCGCCCTCTTCTACCACTTCATCGATCAGGACGGTTTCGATGTTGCCTATGCGTTGTTGCAAACGCCCTGCGCTAATCTCAGATTGTCGCTCCATAAAACGGGCTAAGCGCACCTGTTTAATTTCTTCTGAGATTGAATCTGGCAAATCGTTGGCGACTGCGCCTTTTACGGGTGAGTAAGCAAAACAACCCACCCTGTCCAGTTGCGCTTCATCCAGAAAATCCAAAAGCTCTTCAAATTCCTGTTCCGTTTCTCCAGGGAAGCCGACAATAAACGTACTACGTAAAGTAATGTCTGGACAAACCTGCCGCCAAGCCCTAATGCGTTCCAGATTATTCTGGCTGGCTGCGGGGCGTTTCATCAACTTTAAAATCCGGCTGCTGGCGTGTTGAAAAGGTATATCCAAATAGGGCAAAATTTTGCCATCCGCCATCAGCGGAATCACATCGTCAACATGCGGATAGGGGTAGACATAGTGCATACGCACCCAGATACCCAAATCACCCAATGCCTCGGCCAGATCATAAAATCGAGTTTTTACTGATCGTCCACGCCAGTAGTGGGGCTGGTACTTTAAATCCAGGCCATAAGCGCTGGTATCTTGGGAAACAATCAATAACTCTTTAACGCCAGCATCCGCCAAACGCACGGCTTCCACCATGACATCATCTATCGGCCTGCTTACAAGGTCGCCGCGCATAGACGGGATAATGCAAAATGTGCAACGATGGTTACAGCCTTCTGAAATCTTTAGATAAGCATAATGATTGGGCGTGAGCTTGATACCTTGTGGCGGCAATAGGCTGTTGAACGGATCGTGCCTGGGCGGTAGATGTTCATGGACGGATGCAACCACCTCGTCGATGGCATGTGCGCCAGTTACTTTCAAGACTTGCGGATGCCGCGCCCTTATCTCGCCTTCCCTAGTACCTAAACAACCGGTAACAATAACCCGACCATTTTCAGCCAACGCTTCGCCGATGCTGTCCAAGGATTCTTCCACCGCTGCATCGATAAAACCGCAGGTATTCACCACGACCAAATCAGCATCTTTATAGTTGGGTGAGATGATGTAACCCTCTGCGCGCAACTTGGTCAAAATCCGTTCGCTATCGACCAAAGCCTTGGGGCAACCCAAGCTGATAAAACCTATTTGTGGCGCTGTCATTATATTAAAGTGATGAAAAATTTAGTGTGATTAGGGTTTTGTGGATGGCGCTGTTAGCGGTACAAAAGGTAGGTGGTTGTTTGGGTTGATTTGTATATGGAATGGAATCGAATACACCCTACAGGACGTTTATGATTCCAAAATTGTTTCCATTATTCCTTTGCCTACCATCAGAACTAAATCAAAAGTCATATCTAAGCTTTTTGATTTAAATTTTTCTTTAATTTTGTTCCAGACTGAATCATTCCGAATTGTGTCTAACAAATCGTGACCAGCATTTGTTAGGTATCTTGCAAGCGCGTTATTAATTTTTCCATCCCCAGATTTTGAATCCCGGTATAGGGCAAGAACAAAGCCAGCTTGATCAAGTAATCGCATGTTATATGCGACCTCTTGCTCTGGAAAATCCGAAAAATCTGTGGCTCTAACGACGGTATTTGGTGTCTTCGATTGCTCTAAGCGTAATAAAATAGCTCGAATAATTTCCCAATTTCTAATCATTCAAAGTTCCTGTCTGTGTAAAGACTAACAAACTTGGTTTGGCTGGAATAGAACTAGCGTTATAGGTAACAGAATAATAGACTTAGCAGATTTTTACCCTTTCACCGTCTCAGCAATAACATTAAAAGCATCAACCTTAGCCTTACCCGTTTTGATCAAATCGACACCCGTATCCACAATCATCTGGCAAAGGCCAGGTGTTTTGTAAACCATCATGCACAGATAGCCCACCGCTGGAATCGCAATCAATGCACCGATAAAACCATGTATCCCAACCACGCCCATCAATTTGACGAGTATTGCAACCGCATCCAGAGGCAACAACACCATCGCGCCAAAATAGGCGATGACAACGAAAGTGAACACGGCAAAAACAACAAATTGAAGCAGCTTTACTAAGACAAAATTTAGTTTTTTCATAGGGTTTTGTATTTTTCCTGACAAGAACGTAAGCAGATGATCGACCACACATTAATAGCCTGATCTACCCTGGAAGTTGATTTTTAATAGCCCAATTATAGCTTGAATGCGCTCAAACCACCTCATCTTTTCGCAGAAAAAAGCGATGGAGAATAGCACCGGCAATAAACCCTCCAATATGCGCCCACATGGCCGAGCTAGAAGTCGCTCCTACTACATAAGTAGAGGTGGTGATATCGTAAAGTTGAAAAATAACCCACAAACCCAAAAAAGTAACCGCTGGAATATGCACGACAATAGGGAAGAAGAACACCACAACCCGTTCAAACGGGTAGAGAAAATAATAAGCCGCCAATACCCCGGCGATAGCACCCGAAGCGCCGACAACGGGTATCTGGAGAGTAGGACTAGCATACCATTGCATCATGGTCGCTAACAGACCGCATATTAGGTAGAAAGCTATAAACCGCCATCGTCCCATCCTGTCTTCAACATTGTCCGCAAAAATCCACATAAACCACATGTTAAAGATAATGTGCAGCCAGTTTCCATGCAGGAATAAGCTGGTCAAAAATGACAAATAGCCATCGAATGGCATTCCGTTAGCCAACCCCCACCCAGGATTGGCGTAACGGTTAGGCACCATCCCGTACAGATAGATGATCTTGTAGCTCAATTCGTAAGGAATAAGCTGCATGACCAGGAAAATCAAAATACAAACCGCCATCAAACTCCAGGTCACATAAGGTGTTGAATTGCATGGTGCTGTATCTCGTATCGGTATCATAAGGTAACCTCGTATGAATGGTTGGTCTCAGCTTAACGGTTATCGGCACATTGGCAACAACAAAGTGATTTAATCATAGCCTTAATACAATAAGTTTATAATAACCCAAACAAAATCTTTTCTCCTTGATCCCGCCCATCTTTTTTAAGTTTAATGCAAATTCCCAACGCTATACCCTCATTTTCAGAATTTGGACTGGATAATCGCTTGCTGTTGGCGATTGCGAAGATAGGCTATGAAACACCTACCCCAGTTCAACAGCAAGCCATTCCTCCCACACTTGGGCATAGGGACTTACTGGTCAGCGCCGAAACCGGGAGCGGCAAAACAGCTGCTTATTTATTGCCCACCCTGCAACAGTTGCTGGCTTTACCCGCCAAGCCTATGGGTGTCCAGGTATTAATCCTCTGCCCTACCCGTGAACTTGCGCAACAAATTTTTGGTCAATGCCAGCAATTCAGCGAATTCACCTCGCTAAAAACCGGAATCATTACTGGCGGCAGTGACTTCAAGAAGCAACAAGCGGCGCTGACAAAAGACACAGATATTATTATCGCCACCCCAGGCCGTCTTTTAGAACACTTCCAGCTTGAAACAACTTATTTCCAACATTTAAGCGTACTGATCCTTGATGAAGCCGACCGTATGCTGGACATGGGTTTTAGCGATGACGTGCTGACGATTGTCGAGCAATGCAATAAACAACGGCAAACCCTGTTATTTTCGGCGACTCTGACCCATTTCGGCGTGATTAAAATTGCCGACAAAGTGCTTAAAACGCCTAAAGTAATTGCCTTAAACACGTTACACGATGGTCATCGCAACATCACGCAACACCTCGTACTGGCTGATGACCATGACCATAAGCTGAAACTGCTGGCACATCTGCTCGCGCATGAAAGCTTCGACAAAGCCCTGGTTTTCACCAATACCCGTCTAAGGGCTGATGAACTGCATAATTCAGTCCGTGGCGATGGCATACGCTCCGGCTTGCTGCATGGCGAGCTGGATCAAAAAGACCGCAACCGCGTCATGGCGCTGTATCGGGACGGCATCATAAACACCTTGATCGCCACCGACCTGGCCGCCCGTGGCCTGGACATCAAAGGCATCAATCTTGTCATCAACTTTGACATTCCCCGCAACGGTATTGATTACATCCACCGTATCGGTCGCACCGGACGTGCCGACGAACAAGGCACAACCATCGCCCTGGTAAAACACACCGAATGGAATCTAATGGCAGGTATCGAGCGCTTTTTAAAGCAGGACTTTATCCGTCGTACCCTTAAAGGGCTGGAAGGCAGCTACCAAGGCCCGAAAAAACTCAAAGCCTCCGGCAAAGCCGCAGGCAGCAAAGATAAAAAAGAACCGGCTAAAAAAGCGGTGGTTAAAAAAATGAAGGTGCGGGACAGGGATAAAAAAAATGTGGGGAAGAGGCGTGTTCCAAGTAACAAACCAGCTACGGAATAAACCTGAAGAGTAGATTTGTAGGGTACGCATCGCGTACCATTTTTAAAAGTAGTTAGCTATCGTTTAATTCGTGGATATCATCATTTAAACTATCGTTACTATCAAAATCAAAGCTAACGTCATTGTCTGATAAAAAGGCGACAATATATAAATTATCATCACTATTCACCCCCTTATCAGATTCGTGACCTTCTAAATTGTTGGTGGAGAGATCATTATCTGAGCGGTCACGGTAAAAATTAGCAGCGTACGCTACAACAGTGCTAAACAAAGCAAACTTTCGGTATCCTAACATGGAAAACCATAAACCTAATCCAGCAAAGCTTAGAATAGTAAAAAAAGAATCTATAATCTCCCCTTTTTGAAAATAAGATGCACTGAATAATACACCGACTAATGATCCAAAAGAAAATCCACCGACTAACCAATAATAGCGTTTATCCAATGGTTCATTTAGTTTGCCGTTCTCCCCTAGAGCTTTAGAAACATTTGTTATTAACCTATTCAGGTCAAAATTAAATCTGCTACTGTTAATCTCGAAAGCGTGTCTTCGCGTTAGCGGTCGAAGGGATTCTGGCAATACTTCTTCATTTGGCATAGATGTCCCATCAAGGAGCACAGGAATTAGGCGAATGTTACGTGATAACGCGGTAGAAATTTCAAGTCGCACGTAGTCATTTGGATCATTGATACGCAAGTTATTTTCACCTTGATTACCTAACCAATGCTTACCGATGATCGCAATAAATACGTCGCAACTACCTATAGCGAGTTTAATCGCTTCGTCAAATTCTAAACCTGGTTCGATTGTATCCACATCCATGAAAATACGTTCTTCAGAAAAGTACTGGACAAGCTGATTATATATAGCACGTGCGTAACCAGCCGAATCATCGCGACGATAACTAATAAAGACACAACCCTTGCCCATAATGTTTTTTATTAATTGTTAAAAAATTAGTTACCGCAAAAAGCTAAAATATCGGACTACAACTATTTTATTTAAAAAAAACATACAAAAATTCAATTTATTATAATTGTAAAAACAACATATACTGCCCCAATAAAGGCATCAAACGCAAAGCACCATTTTAAAATCTTCTCGTCTAAAAGTTTAGGCAACTTTTCATATATTGATGACATTTGATATAAGACTTGTTCAAACTCATCCATGTTGATTGGGTTTTTTACGATGTAACTTGGGTCTTGAAGTATGTTCACAGCTTCATCATATTGCCAATCTAAACACACGTGAAGCTTACCAAACATTTCCCATGTTTTTTTCCAATTCAATGATGTTAATGACGTTGCTAACATTTTCTCCCGTGGCAACATAGTATTAAGTTGCATCACTTGCCAGGGCATCTGCCAAGGTAAGAATGCGTAAGGTGGGATCGTCGGTATTCCACCATCATATAGTCGATGCCATGCTTTTTCGAATAGTTCTACGTTATTTGTGCAAAAGACTGGTCGCATTATAGTAATTGATAAAATGTTAGTGACTATGTTAGGAATCCCTGAACAAGACAGTTTTCAGACGCAGTGAATATTACCCCTTCGAATTTCTGTTGTATATCATTTATTTGCGTGAATATTTCATATTATTTTGGTATGTTTTATGCGCTAAGTCGCGTAGGGTGCATTTCATGCACCTGATTTGGTGCGTAAAACGCACACTACATTATTTTCTAAAAAACAAATTCACTATCAACGTCAAAATAATGCTCACGATTAACATGGACACAATCGGGATGAACACAAAGCTTTTTTCATTCTGGATGCAAATATCGCCCGATAACCTGCTGAACCAGTTAATCGTCCAAGCGCATAGCTGACCGCAAGCCCTTATAATATAAATATAGGGCCGTAGGGCAATGGGATGGACTCCTCCCACCTATCGGCATCAATGTGCCAGACTGATATGATTAATCTATCAGACAAATTAGCAAGGTAGCCTGGATGAAACGCAGTGTAATCCGGGATAATCGAAATCACATTTGCCCTGGATTCCGCAAAGCTCCATCCAGGCTACTTCCTATTTCCGAAAAAACAAATTGATAATCAACGTTAAGACAATGCTCACGATTAACATGGATACAATCGGGATGAACACAAAACTTTTTTTATTCTGGATGCGAATATCGCCGGGTAACCTGCCAAACCAGTTAACCAGCCAGGGCGCATAGCTGACAGCAAGTCCTATTAAGACTAACGCAATCCCAACAACCGTAATAATTTTTCCTGTCGCCACAACCTTTCCCCTTTTGTGAGTTTAACCGTCATAATATGTGCAATGTTGCTTAATTTCACATTGCCAGATGCAAAACCTACTTTCAAACACGTCATTCCGGCAGGGATTGCCGGAATCCAGACTCCATGGATGGATTTTAGATTGCCATCCATGGCACTGGATACCCGCTTCCCGGCGGGTATGACGAGTTTAAGCACCACTACCTAATAAAGTAAGATTAATAATACTTAGCAAAATCCACCATGCTCCGAATCACCGAACTCAAACTACCCCTAAACCACCCAGAAGGCGCGATCAAATCCGCCATCCTAGCCCGACTGGGCATAGCCGAAGCAGACCTTATCACCTATAAGATATTCCGCCGCGCCCATGATGCCCGTAAGCGGAATGATATCCACCTCATCTATACCATTGATATAGAAACTGAAAATGAGGAAAGTATCTTATTGCGTTTAAAAGACGATCCGAAAATCTCCTTAACACCGGACACGTCTTATCGCTTTGTAGCTCAAGCACCCAAAAATCTTAAACTGCGCCCTATTGTTATAGGCACTGGGCCTTGTGGTTTATTTGCCGGATTAATCCTGGCGCAAATGGGATTCCGACCGATCATTTTGGAACGTGGTAAAGAGGTAAGGGAACGCACCAAAGATACCTTCGGCCTGTGGCGAAAACGGCAATTCAATCCCGAATCCAATGTGCAATTTGGCGAAGGCGGCGCGGGTACGTTTTCCGACGGCAAGCTGTACACGCAAATCAAAGATCCTAACCATTACGGTAGGAAAGTGTTGACAGAATTCGTAAAAGCTGGAGCACCTGCCGAAATCCTGTACGTCAGCAAGCCCCATATTGGCACGTATAAGCTGGTTACAGTAGTCGAACAAATGCGGGCAGCAATTGAATCATTAGGCGGAGAAATCCGCTTTCAAAGCCGTGTAGATAAGATCGAGATTGAAAACAATCAAGTTCAGGGCGTTACCCTTACTAATGGCGAAACTATCGCTAGCGATCACATTGTGCTTGCTGTCGGCCATAGCGCCCGTGATACCTTCAAGATGCTTTATGAGCAGGGCATTTATGTTGAAGCCAAACCTTTTTCTGTCGGCTTTCGCATAGAACATCCGCAATCTTTAATAGATGCTTGCCGTTATGGAAGCAACGCAGGTAATCCGATACTAGGCGCAGCCGACTACAAGCTGGTGCATCACTGCAAGAATGGCCGTTCGGTGTACAGTTTTTGTATGTGTCCGGGCGGAACGGTGGTGGCTGCCACTTCAGAAGCAGAACATGTTGTCACCAATGGCATGAGCCAATATTCCCGGAATGAACGCAACGCAAATAGCGGCATTGTTGTTGGCATTACGCCGGAGGATTATCCTGGACATCCGCTGGCAGGTATCGACTATCAACGCCGTCTTGAAGCCCATGCTTATGTCTTGGGAGGCAAAACTTATGCGGCTCCAGGGCAGTTAGTCGGTGATTTTCTAGCTAATACTCCCTCAACTTCCTTCGGTAAAGTGACACCTTCTTATTTGCCTGACGTGCATCTGTGTAATCTAGCTTCAGCCTTGCCGGATTATGCTATCGAAGCCATTCGTGAAGCCATCCCTGCGTTTGACAAAAAAATCCCTGGATTTGCCATGCCGGATGCGGTGTTGACTGGTGTTGAAACCCGCACCTCATCGCCTATTCGGATCAAACGTAATGAACATTACCAGAGCATCAACACCAAAGGACTTTATCCCGCCGGAGAAGGCGCGGGGTATGCTGGCGGGATTCTGTCTGCTGCTGTAGATGGTATTAAAGTAGCTGAGGCTTTGGCGCTTGATATGATGGCAATCAAATAATCTTAAGGAAACCCTGAACAAGTTGATTCCGATCATGGCTCGACGACCAAAGGAAGTGCCCGTGGCGCAGGCTCACTACGAACGGAATCATCTCTTAACCCGTTCGTCCTGAGCCCTTCGATAAGTTTAGGAGAGCCCTGTCGAAAGACTTATCTAAAGATTCCTTAGTATGGAATCCGTCACGCAAACCTAACCTTGTCATGCACTTCTGGCAATACAGACCCTTTCCAACTAAAATGAGCAGTCTTAAACATTCTCAACAAGCATTCTGAACAAACATTCAGTACAACCGCGCCGCCTATAACCACAACGAACATTCAATGACCGATTACACACTCACCCACCTCAAACAGCTTGAAGCCGAAAGCATCCATATCATCCGCGAAGTGGCAGCCGAGTTCGAAAAACCTGTGATGTTGTATTCCATCGGTAAAGATTCAGCGGTCATGTTACATCTGACCATGAAAGCTTTTTATCCCGGTATCCCGCCGTTTCCAATGCTGCACGTCGATACGACCTGGAAGTTCAAGGAAATGATCGAGTTCCGTGACAAAATGATTAATGAATTGGGACTGGATTTGCTGGTGTACATTAATCAGGACGGTGTCGATCAAGGCATAGGCCCGTTTACGCATGGCAGTAAAAAACACACCGATGTCATGAAAACGGATGGGCTAAAGCAAGCCCTGAACCTTTACCAGTTTGATGCGGCATTTGGTGGAGCGCGACGTGATGAGGAAAAATCCCGCGCCAAAGAACGTGTGTACTCGTTCCGCGATAAAAATCACCGCTGGGATCCAAAAAACCAGCGCCCAGAATTGTGGAATATCTACAACGGTACGGTGGACAAAGGCGAAAGTATCCGGGTATTCCCACTTTCAAACTGGACTGAATTGGACATTTGGCAGTACATCCACCTGGAAAGCATTCCCATCGTACCCTTATATTTCGCCAAGGAACGCCCAGTGGTCAATAAAGACGGCATGTTGATTATGGTCGATGATGAGCGTATGCCCATTGGCCCTGACGATAAAGTCGAAATGAAAATGGTGCGCTTTCGTACCTTGGGCTGTTATCCGTTAACTGGTGCGGTTGAATCGACAGCGACAACATTGCCCGAAATTATCCAAGAAATGCTGCTGACCACCACCTCAGAGCGCCAAGGCCGCTTGATTGACCACGACCAAGCTGGCTCTATGGAGCAGAAAAAACGCGAAGGCTACTTCTAAGCCGCCACCCTACAGCATTAAGAGCACAAAAATTTAGGAAACCGAATGTCCCACCAATCCGATTTAATCAGTACCGATATTGATGCTTATCTAGCCCAACACGAACGCAAGGAAATGCTGCGGTTTTTGACCTGTGGCAATGTCGATGACGGCAAAAGTACGTTAATAGGCCGGTTACTGCACGACTCTAAAATGATCTATGAAGACCAGTTAGCAGCGGTGCAAGCAGACAGCGTTAAATCCGGCACCACGGGCGCAGGTAAAATTGACTTGGCGTTATTGGTTGATGGGCTACAAGCGGAGCGTGAACAAGGCATTACCATTGACGTGGCCTACCGTTATTTTTCCACATCCACCCGCAAATTCATCATCGCCGACACCCCAGGCCACGAGCAATACACCCGCAACATGGCAACGGGCGCATCAACCTGCGACCTCGCCATTATCCTGATCGATGCCCGTTACGGCGTGCAAACTCAGACCAAACGGCATAGTTTTATTGCATCTTTATTGGGCATCCAACACATCATTGTCGCCGTAAACAAAATGGATTTGGTCGATTACAGCAAGGCCGTGTTCAACAAAATCAAACAGGATTACCTGGACTTCACCAGCACCCTGGATTTGCACGATATTTGTTTTATCCCGATGTCCGCACTGGATGGCGATAACGTCGTTAACCGCAGCGCTTACATGCCTTGGTTTACCGGCTTACCGCTGATGGAAGCGCTAAACACCGTAAAAATTGCCAACGACCATAATTTTGACGATGCCCGTTTCCCCGTTCAGTACGTCAACCGCCCTAACCTTGATTTTCGCGGATTCTGTGGCACAGTGGCTGCCGGCGTGTTTCGCAAAGGCGATATGGTCACTGCCCTACCCTCCGGTAAAAGCAGTAAAATCAAAGCGATAGTTACATACAACGGCGAACTTCAAGAAGCGTTTCCACCCATGGCGGTCACTTTTACGCTCGAAGACGAAATTGATGTCAGCCGTGGTGATATGCTTATCGGCAAACAGAAAACAACTCCGGTAGTCTCGGATAAATTCAAGGCCAGTATCGTCTGGATGACAGAAAAATCGCTCACCCCAGGCCGTCAATATGCTATTAAACTGGCAACGCGCAGCGTGTATGGTTCCATTTCCCTCATTCATCACCGGATTGATGTCAACACGCTGGAACATCATGATGCCAGTGAACTCAAGCTCAACGAGATAGGTTCCTGCACCGTTTCCGTCAATGCCCCTGTGGTTTTCGACCCTTACAAAACCAGCAAATGGACTGGCTCCTTCATCATTATCGACCGCCTGACCAATGGCACTGTCGGCGCAGGCATGATTACCGACATAACTGACGATGAAGAGCTGCAACCCGTCAGCGCCGCAGACCGCGCCGCCCGCTTCAGCCAAACCCCAACCGCCATTGCCTTAACGGGCGCAAACAGCAAAGCGTTCGCTTATCAACTTGAAAGAAAACTGTTCGATAACGGTCATGCTGCGACAGTACTTGAAACACCCAGCGTGAGCGCGGCCTTGATTGAAGCCATCAAAAACGCTGGGCTGCTTTGCCTTTGCCTTGAACACAGCGGGTTGACGGAAATGAGTTTCGACACCAGCAAACAGTCGCTTGATGATATTTATGGCGTGTTGAAAAATAAGAAGCTCATTTATTAACAGGCTCGTTTCGGACGAAAGCCATTAAAGTCCGGGGAAGAATTTTACAAAATTAGCCTGAAATAGTTTTTACCACATTAAGCACGAAGAAAATAATTAAATTAATTCAAACTATTGAAAACTTGGTGTTTTCCGTACTCTTCATGGTTATACCAATCCCAATAAGCCCTCATTGTTACCTTCTCCAAAGGGAGAAGGCCAGGATGAGGGGATTCATATAACAACTTTTTGGGATTGGTATTATTTCTTAACCTGACGAATAATATTCCTAGTCACGTTCAAAATGAGGTAACGCACTTGAAAGTTACCTTTTACTGGATTTCTTGATCCACTATAGTCGCCAAATCTAAGTGTGACACTACATGTTTCAAGTAACTTAGCTGTGAGATATTTCACATTTTTCAAGTGACTTATTTCACTAACATCAGGCCTAAATACCCCTAAAATAGACTCAGTTTGAATGTTTCGGCATTGGCTTTTCTTTTCAATGAACTGACATCGCACTCCACCTGACCGGATATAACACCTGGATTTTTATATGACGATCCATGCCACCCGGTTCTATGTCTGAATGCCTGTTGTTCCATGGATCGACAGCAATAGCAATGGATTACAGATGCCCTACACTTAATTTTAAGGAAGTTAAAAATGACTGATTTAATTACCAAGATACCCTTTGCATCTGTAACAAATCCCATCCTGCTTTGGCTCTTCAAACACGGATGGGAAGATCCGAACTGGGGTCATCTTCCAGTTAACCAAGTCGCTTTGGGTTTGATTTTGCACGACCTGGGAAATAAACTCGCTGACCGGGCTTTACAAGAGCAAGTTCAAGAAATAGCGCAAAAAGTCATCACAGAAAATGCACGTTCTGTCGTTAAAGCACCTGGAGATCCAACAACAAAAGGCTGAAGCTATCAATGCTTTCGATAGGGATGCAAACAGGACAGGGCATCCCACTACACCGACCTGATGTCAGATACCTCAGTTCGCCTTGAGCGTGTCGAAAGCTTGCAAACATAATGGAGGCCGAACAATAAAAATATTGTCGCCACTTAAATAATTTTCACCTCTTGAAAAAAATAAAGCCATCCCAATATTTGTTGCAACGACAGTCGTTACCTGTATTTAACTAATTTTGGATGCCCCATCCGAGGAGGTCTTATGGCTATTACACGTTACGAACCTTTTAATGTTTTGACCCAGTTGCAACGCGAACTTGACCGCTTTCGTGGTGAAAGTGACGATGGCAGCGGACGCATTGCTACGGCAGAGTGGGCGCCCGCTGTGGACATCAAGGAAGAGGAAAACCGCTTTGTGATTCATGCCGATATTCCCGGCGTGAATCCAGAAGACATCGACATCAGCATGGAAAAAGGCGTTTTGACGATTAAAGGTGAAAAAAACACAGAAGCCAAAACGGAAAAAGACAACTATAAGCGGGTTGAACGTACTTATGGTTCATTTTACCGCCGCTTTAGTTTGCCGGATACGGCGGATAACAATGCGATCAGTGCAAAATCCAGGAATGGTGTGCTGGACATTGTGATCCCTAAACGGGAAGCCGTTAAGCCAAAGAAAATCAGCGTGGCAATTGATTAAATTGGCCGTTTGATTGCAGGCCGTAGAGACGCAAAATTTTGCGTCTCTACGGTTAGATGCTTTCAAATAAGTCAACCTGTTCAACAGGTGATAATGCGGTCCGATCTTCAAAGGACGATAAGGTAATCCCCAGCAAACGCACATCACGACGACCCACGTCGGTATTCTTGAGTAACA
>Ga0302321_100001050_pt1 | contig 23732 bp, 19 predicted proteins | sample Fen_T0_1_FD_202505 | JGI IMG/M metagenome (GOLD analysis project Ga0302321, IMG submission 202505) | Peat permafrost microbial communities from Stordalen Mire near Abisko, Sweden - Fen_T0_1 | ecosystem: Environmental > Terrestrial > Soil > Wetlands > Permafrost | place: Sweden: Abisko...
AGGTTCTGTCCTCGCCAATTTCTGGAGAGGGAAACCGGTTAAAGAGGATGAAGAAGACAAAAGAAAAAAGTAAAAAGATAAAAGTATAAGACAGTTGATGTTTTTGAGCATACTTTAAAATCGAGGATTACTACATTCGAAGAAATAATGCTTCGTTTCGTAAATGATACTTCTGAATCCCAGCGAGAGCATTGGCTTCGCCGAGCTCTCCGCCAAGTAATGGATCGGTTCTCCGTTGCGACTCGACTGAGCTCGCCGAAGTCTTGCTGCGAAGAGCTTCAATTATTTTGATTTTATTTTGGGTTCATCCAGAATTTTCAGCTCTACTTTTCTAAAATCAATATTTGTTCCTTCTGCCTGAAGTGCGATAAAGCCATCTTCCAAAACAGTACCGGTTGGTACCGGATAGTTTTCCGGAAGAAGATAACCTCCGATCTGTGGCCGGGAAATTGTCAGAACTGTATCCCTGTCAATTACCATTGAAATAGTCTTTCCTCCATGAACTGTGATTTCAAGATTAACCCACTCATTATCATAAAAATATTTTGAGTTTGAACTGATACAATGTTCATTGGTAAGTGATCCTTTATAAAACACAGTTGTGCCTGGAGTACAAATATTTGCAGTCTTCTGTTTAACCGAATCGGTACTTCCCAGCAGCTGAACTTCAATGGATACCGGCCAGTTTTGCTTTATATCCATACTTTCCGGCGATTGAGAATGAATCATAACTCCGCTGTTCCGATAGCAATAGCTGGGGGCATCAGACAACAGTTCACCATGAAACCTGTATTCGACCCTTAGTTTGTATGAAGAGAGTTTTTGTTTATAGAACAGATGTACGAAACGACTATTAAACCTATCGTATTTGCTGTAATCCACTTCAAGGATTCCATTTTCCACCTGGAAGAGATCCAGAGGATTCTCACCAGCTTTATAACCAGTTACCTTGGGAATCCATCCATCAAGGTCTTTACCGTTGAATATGGAAATCCAGTTTCCATCATTCTGAATGGGAATAATATTTTTTTTATCTGAACCCGATTGTCCATGAGTGTTGTAAGAAAACGACATACATAGAACTGCAGCAGTTAAAACTGTAATTTTTAGTTTCATGATCTTCTTATTGTTTTTGTGTTACTGTGTATCAGTTAATCAGGGCAGCCAATGCAGCACCAACCAGACTCGATTGCTGAACTTCTGTAAATTCATAATACCGTTGTCTTTCGTCTTTCAGATATTCGTTAAGGTACTTTTCAAAAGAGCTTCTGAGTTTATGCATTTTATAAAAAGTAGTCCCTTCTATAGTAATCAATATTGGTTTTTCTGCTGATTTCCCTTTGTTGGTTTTAAGAATTACAGCAGCCATGTTTGCCGCTACAAGTTTTGCTGACCGGTCAATCAGACATTCTATGATTTCAGCACAATTATCTTCATCGGACTTATTCTTCATAAAGTTATGCAGGGGAGCGCAACCCGATTTTGGATTAGAAACGAATTTATTCACATCCTCAGATGATAATTCAATCAATGCCATTATTCCTGAAGTTGCAGCTCCTGTAAAAACGCCTTCTTTTGCAGCTGTTTTTAAGGCTGTAAGACAGAGTCCGCCAAAATAACCACCGGCGAACATTTTTTCAAATTTGTAGTTTCCGGGATTAACAGTAGTATTATCAAATTCAATATCAATGTCTGATTGAGGTACCTTTCCGAAGGCTCCTGATTCAATGTTGATTATCTGGCTTTTTGCCTGATCAAGACTATTGATTTTCAGAATATTCCTGTTACTTTCAATGTAACATGTATTTGTGCCTGTACCCAGAATATAACCTATAAATGAGTCAAATTCCCTGCCGAAAGAAGCTGATTTTCCTGCCAGGAGAGTAGCAACGGTATCGTTTAATAAAACTATTTGTTTTTCTTCCATTCCAAGTGTCTCAAGCAAATTTTTTCCTATAAGTTCACCAACAACTTCAGGAGCCTGTACCTCTTTACAAAATTGCAGAAGCTTGCCATCTTTATCGGGTAATATTTCGGTAGGATATGAAAAACAGAATCCGATCCTGTCGGAAAGTTCAGCATTTGGTCTTACATAACCGGCAATAGTTTTAAAGAATTCAGCCTTTGATATTTCACCTTCGAGACCGGGCATCTTTGCATTCATAAGGTTACTTATCTCAAGTTTTCCCATAACATTAAATTTAACCAGGGCTGCTCTGAAATTAGTTCCTCCTGCATCAACTGCAACTACAGGAACGCCTGTAAGAAATTGATTGTCAGCTTCAATGTATGTGGGGATCATACGAAGCGTACTTTCTCTTCCATCCAGTCCTTTTAACATGTCTGATGTAAAAAGTTCAACGATTTGCTCCGAATTTACATCATAGGATCTTATCTTATGTTCTTCGAGAAATCTCTTACAGTTTTTCATATAAGTTGGTTTAATCAGATATTGACCGTCAAATATAAAAATATACCCCGAAAATATAAGTTAATTTTATAATATTGTACACGTCAATTACTAATGAAATATCTATTTCCCCGACGGGTAAAGATTTTAAAGAAAAATGTTAAAAATGTTTAATAATCAAAATCTAAAGATGAAAATTGTAAACGACCTTGCAAAAATGATTGATCATTCGATCCTTCATCCCACACATACAGATGAAGATTTGATAAAGCAATGTGCAATAGCGCTTAAGTATGATGTAGCTTCTGTTTGTGTTAAACCATATGCAACAAAAGCGGCTTTTAAAATACTCAAGGGAAGTTCTGTTAAGGTTGGGTGTGTCATCGGGTTTCCGCATGGAAACAGTTCTACCAGTGTAAAGGTCATTGAAGCAGAACAGGCCTGCAGGGATGGAGCATCAGAAATAGATATGGTAATAAATATAGGCAAGGCGCTGGGCGGAGACTGGGATTATGTGGAAGAAGAAATAAAAGCTGTTACAGATGTATGCCATAAGGACCATGCTATAGTTAAGGTAATTTTTGAAACCGACTTTGTGACCAAAACGGAAGATAAAATCCGCCTCTGTGAAATTTGCACCCGGGTCGGAGCTGATTTTGTTAAAACATCCACAGGGTATGGTTTTGTGAAACAAACAGATGGCAGTTATAATTATGTTGGTGCAACATTGGCGGATGTGGAACTGATGAGAAAGTATTCGGGTCCATTGGTTCAGGTAAAATGTGCCGGAGGAGTTCGGACACTTGATGACCTTTTGAAAATGAAAGCGGCAGGAGCGACACGATCGGGAGCAACAGCAACTGAAGCGATACTCACTGAGGCAATGAAACGTTTTGGAGAGAAATAAAATGATAAGGAAAGAAAAAATAATTAAAAATATAAAAATGAAAAAATTCCTATTTTCCTCAATTTTTTCTTTAATTCTTTCGTCTTTAACATTTGTTGCCAGTAGTCAGGATATTACTTTGAGCCAGGCTAATAAGTCAGGTATTTACGTAAAAGGTCAGAAAATCACAGTGAAGGCTTTTGCTGAAAACCTGTCAGGTGATACTTTACATATTAAGGTCTTTAGAAACAACAATCAGATACTAAATCAGAAAAATATCATTATCGGTAAAGATAGCCTGATGGTTTTTGAGGGTTCATTCAGGGAACCTTGTTCAATAATCATCGAAACAAAGTCGGGCAAGGAGATTGCGAGTTTAGGCATGTTAGTTGATCCTGAAAAACTCAAACCGGGAGCCAAATGTCCAAAAGATTTTGAACTCTATTGGAATAAACTGAAGGAAAATTTAAATGTCTTACCCTGGGATATAAAAACGGCACTTGTTTTAGGAACTGAGAGTGATAAAGGTTACAGCTGTGAAGACATTGAAATAAATTGTCTTGGCCCAAAACCTGCCAGGGGCTATTTTGCCAAACCTGAAAAGGCAGCTCTTAAGTCTCTTCCAATTGTATTGCTTGTTCATGCTGCAGGTGTTAAGGGTTCGTGGTGCCGCTCAGAACCAGGTAATGCACTTAGATATGCAAAAATGGGATCTCTTTGTTTTGATCTGAATGCCCATGGAATGCTTAACGATCAGCCGGAAAGCTATTATACGGATCTCGAAAATGGTGAACTTAAAACTTATTGGCTGCAAGGATTAACGAATAGGGATGAGGTATATTTCAGAGGCATGTACTTACGGTTATTGCGAACCATTGATTTTTTGACACGGCAACCTGAATGGGACGGGAAAAGGATACTGGTCATCGGAGAAAGCCAGGGAGGAGGACAGGCGCTTATCGCTGCAGGGCTTGATCAGAGAGTAAGTGCTGTTGTGGCAATAGTGCCGGCTATGTGCGACTGGTTTGGCTCTAAGGATGGCCGGATGGGTGGATGGCCACAACCGTTTGAAACTGATGATTCGAAAGAAAAAATGTTGAAGGCACTTCCGTATTTTGATGCTGCAAATATTCTGAAAGATTCAAAAGCTTTTATTTATGCTGAGATAGGATTAATCGATATGACTTGCCCATCCACTTCTGTCTATACTGCTCTTAACCAGGCGACAGGTCAAAAAATTGTTTGTACAGTTCCTTACCGGCCTCATCATCAACCGGAAGGAGCCCTGGCTAAAACATGGCAGGAGGATTTTTACAAACCAAGAGAATTGTTTATCAGAAATTATTTAAAGTAATCGACACAGATAGGTTTAACTCCACAGTCTGTCATGTGAACGTTTGTCGTTCCATTCAGGAGTGGGTTCAAAATAACCGTTTGCCTTCGGACTCAGATGTTTTCTCACCTCTTCCTCATTCAGCTCAATTCCTAATCCGGGAGCTGAAAGTGGAACATTAGCAAAACCCTTTGTAATCAATTGTCTGCTGTCGGTTGTATTAACCAAACCTTCCCACCATGGAACATCAATATTATGATGCTCACATGCTAAAAAGTTTTGGGTAGCTGCGGCACAATGCACGTCAGCCATAAACGACACAGGTGTTCCTGCCTGATGAATCGCCATTGCAATTCCAAGTTCTTCTGCATAATCTCCAATTCTTTTTGTCTCTAAAATACCGCCCGAAGTTGCTAAATCAGGATGGACTATATCAACAGCATGAATATCTATCAGGGGCTTAAAATTTTTCAGCAGATAAATATCTTCCCCGGTAAGGAGAGGTGTCTCCAACGCATCAGACAATGTTTTCCACTGATCTGTCAATTCCCAGGAAATTAAATCTTCCATCCAGGCCAGCCTGTATTTCTCCAGCGCCCTGCCTAACCGGATTCCATTGTTTAAATCAAAATGGCCAAAATGATCGGTAGAAAGCGGTATCTCATACCCAACCATGTTTCTTATATTTTCTACGATTCTGGCCAGCTCCTCAAGACCCTTGTCAGTTATTTGTATCTGTGTAAAAGGATGTTTTGTATTTTCATATGACATGTAGTTTCCCTGCCATTGTTTAAGGTCACCACTTTCCTGCCAGAATTTCTGATTCACCAGGGTGCCTGGTATATTAATGAGCTCTGAGATAGATAAATCCATTTTCAGCCATGTGTATCCCTGATCCTCAGTGCGATATTTTATCAGCTTTATTTGTTCTTCCGGTGATTTAGCCTGGGGGGTATCAGCATATAATCTTATTTTATCGCGGTACCTTCCTCCTAATAATTGCCAGACAGGTACTCCGTAAGCTTTGCCGCACAAGTCCCATAGAGCCATTTCTACTGCACATACTCCGCCAGCCTGCCGGCTTTGGCCACCGAACTGCTTAATTATCTTAAATATCATTTCCACATTACAGGGATTCAATCCAAGGATCCGGCTTTTTAGTATAAGGGCATAACGTGGATCGGCTCCATCTCTGACTTCTCCCAAACCATAAATACCCTGATTGGTATCGATACGAATTATTGCGGTACCTCCCATTGCGGCAGTAAGAGCATAGCGCATGTCAGTAATTTTTAATTCTGACGGACTTGAAGCCCGCTGGACCGTTGATGTAGTCTGTGCTATGGTGTCTTCGATTGACAAATTCAAAAACCCTCCCAGAGCAATACCCCCAAGTGCAGCTTTTTTTAAAAAACTGCGTCGATCATTTGATGTTGAAGGATCCGGTATTTCTGGTTCAATGGCTTCAGCATCTGCTTTTTCCTGATGTCTGTTTTCATCAGTAATCTGTTGTAAAATACTCTTCATTATTAAAGATAATTAATAGGTCAAATTTTAAAGAGTTTTATAAATATCCTTTGTGACCCTCAGAGTAACCTTAGTGTACCTTCGTGGTCGACCTTTCTTCTACCACAAAGGGAACAAAGTACATCACAAAGTAGCATAAAGGTAATAAACCATTAATAGTTTTTTTCCTTCAGATAGTTATCAAGTTCTTCTTTCGACATTGGTAACTTTCCCGGGTAATTATTCAGCCAGTTAAGAAAATCTTTTTTGATTTCATCCGTCCATTGACTATCTATCTGACCAGCCAGATATTTCTTTTCGCGTAAACGCTGATGGCCGAATTCATCACGAAGTTCAGTAAATTCGGAAGATAAAACCAGGTCTTCAACAAGATAAGCAGGAATGAAGATCACTCCATATTTCTTTGCAAGAACAACGTCTCCGGGCAATACGGTAGCTCTTCCAACGCGAATGGGGGCATTGATTGAAGTCAGCATCATTTGTTGGATATAGGAAGGATCTTCTCCTTTTATCCAGCCGTTAAAACCTTTTATCTCTTCAAGTCCTTCCTGGTCTCTAACCGATCCGTAAAAAATCACTCCTCTCTGGGATTTTGCATAGATTGAATTTCCAAGATTGTCGCCTATGAGCGTACCGTCTGCAACTTTACCATAAGCATCGGCAACATATACATCTCCATTTACGAGTATATCAATTGGCCAGGAATTGGTTCCTCCCTGTTGTGCCCTGTTTTCTTTCTTACCCTGGTCTTTTATAATTTTATCAAGATCAGGTCTCAAAGGCATATACTGTGCTGTTACTACACGTCCGGTCATAGTCTTATCAGGATTGATTATTGTCCAGTCGCCCTCAAACTGGTTCTGAAAGCCCTTGGTTCTCAAGACTCCCCATGCTTCTTCAATCGAGATATGCTTGAGTCGTTCAAGAATATCATCGGAAACCATTGGTCTCCCGTCGGGGAACCGTTCACCTTTCCATTCGGAAGTTAATGCTTTGATGTATTCGGGTGATGAACCGACATTTTGGCCATACATAAAAAAGCAGCCCGTGAGAATGATTGATAACAAGAAGATTTTTTTATTCATATATCAGGTATCTGGTTATTACAAGTATTTTTTTTTAAGTCCGGCTTTCTTTAGATTATTAAGTAGTTTAAGTGTCTCAAGCATCGTCATAGAATTTCATCCAATACTCAGTTCAATGAAGTTTACCAATGAGTGAATCACCTTTATATGGATTTCCTGTATTCTGTCAGAGTAGCCATTGTGTTCAACCCTGAGTTCCACATCACATAATGATCCTATTAGTCCTCCTGAATTTCCCGTAAGTGCAACGACTTTCATCCCGGCTTGCCTGGCTGAGAGAATTGCGTTGATTACATTTTGAGAGTTACCGCTTGTACTTATCGCTAAGAGAATATCTCCTGGTTTACCTAAAGCTTCAATAACACGCGAAAAGATATGATCATAACCAAAATCGTTTGCAACACAGGTGAGGTGAGAAGGATCGCTTATTGCTATTGCAGGCAATGGCCTGCGCTCCTTATGAAACCGGCCGGTCAGTTCTTCCGCAAAATGCATTGCATCGCACAATGAACCTCCGTTACCGCAGGAAATGATCTTATTGCCTGAATTTAAAGCCTGAACCATCAGGTTTCCAGCCGCTTCAATTTTATTCCAGTTTTCAGGGTCTGAAATAAAACGATTGAGGAGATCCTCTGCCTCGTGAAAATTAGCTTTAATCTGATCAATTATCATATGTTCGTGTTTTAATGTAAGTTATCTGCAGCCACCGAAAGCGAGAAATATTGTCAGATAAATGATAAGAGATTTCTTCATTATTAGAAATTTAAATTATTGAAAATTAATATTCCTTGTAAATTCATCTATCCGGAAATTGGCATCATTAATGCTTCTGAGAAGTTTGCCTGCAACCCTGCAATTGTCAAAAGTGATATCTTCGATCATATTGTCAGGCGAATATCCGCTGATGATGAATGGTTTGCCCGGATTTTCCCATTGAATATTCCTTAGGTAGACACCCTTAATATGCCCCGGAGGATCAATTCCATATAGAGTCCCGTCAGTCACAATGAATTCCAGATTTTTAAATTCAACCTGCTCTTCAACTCTGATATCTTCATAATGTATATTCCGAATCCATGCCGGACCATCACATACTATACTGAACGCTGAATGGCCATTCGTTTTTCCACCACCGCGTGCATACAGAATATCGCAGTTTTTTACGAAGATGTTTTCTACCGGCCCTCCATTCAATTCAAACCCGATGGTTACCCCATCACTGCATGCCCAGCCTACCATAACACAATTGGTCACAAAAATTGAATCTACACGGAGGTCTCTATTATCCGATTTAATAGCGACACAATCATCGCGGCAACGCATAAAACAATTGTCGATTGTGAAATTAGTGCATGAAACAGGATCAATACCGTCAACGGAGTATATGGCCTCGTAACTGAATACTTTAACATTCCTGTAGCTGCATTTATGGCAATCTGTCAGAGTGTTGGTCCATCCTTCAGTATTGCGGATAAAGATGCCGCTGACATCGAGATTCGAAGTACCTGATATTTTAATGCTACCCTGCAGAATACCCCGACCGGCGATCCTGACATTCTGAAGGTTTTTACCGCTTATATCAGTCTTCACTACAGCCCCGCCGGCAATGTAGATAGTCTGATTGCTTCTTAGAGTAAGATGACCGGGGTTATGAGTTCCGGGGCCGTAAAAGATTACCCCTTGATCATTCTGTTTCGGCACATCGACTTCAAGGGGATTTGCAAATATGGCCAGATGAGGTAAACTATTGATCTCTATATAAAGATTTTGAGGTCCGGGAATAGTAAATGTGAGTTCTCTTCCTGTTGCTTTAGCGATAATATTCCGGCTCTTGGGACGGATTATATATGTATCAATATTTCCTGTTGCTGTAATTTTAAAGGTTACCGCGCCTGAGCATGAGAAATTTGCCACATTAAGGTCCTCCATTTCTTTGCTGCCATACAGGCTGTAATTAAAAGATTGCTGAGTGCTACCGATTCGTTCCACCCAGATAGGATTGTCATTAGCTGTTATTTTAAAATCAGGACTTGTTTTAAGTCCTGGTGGGGCAGGATAAACAACAATTGTAGCTAAGGTGTTACTGACAAATGTAAAGGACATAATAATAACAGCATTTATCAATAAGCTGCAACTTACATTGGATTTCATGGAATTCCCTCCGGTTTTAAGCAGATCCTAATTTAGGAATAATTTAAGCAATTGGGGATAATAAAAAAATGATTATTTTCAAACTATAATCATCTGAGATATCGAATTCTTAAATATATTGATTTGGAATTTATTAAAAAGTTCATCTTTATGAATCTCAAAATCGATGCTGCTTTGTTGCAGCATTGTTTAAATAAAATCTAGAAATCGATCATTGCTTTCATAACACCATCTTTGTAATCAGCAACAAGGTCAAAGGCTTCTTTTGTTCTTTCAAGAGGGAAACGATGTGTAACCATGTTTTTGATAGCGATTGACCCATTTTTCATCATATCAAGAGCATCTTCCACGCAATCCACTTGTCGTCTTATAAACTGAAGCGAAATCTCTCTGCGCCGGGTTACTTCAACATTCATCGACCAGCGGTCAAATTCAGGAATACCTACCACTATAAGTTTACCACCGGGTTTGAGGAGGTCAATAGCCTGATCGAATGCCTCTTGTTTACCGCAGCATTCAAAAGCCAGATCAAGGCCTAATGGTTCTGCTTTCATGATTTTTCCGACAATATTTTCATTCAGCGGGTTACCAGTTAATCCAGCTCCTTCCTTTACTGCGATTTTCAAACGTTCATCTATAATATCTGTAACATATATATTATCTACATCCTGAGCTTTGGCAGCCAGCATAACACTCATCCCGATGGGACCAAACCCGAATATGCCTGTTTTAAGCCCTTTAACTCCCCCGGATTTCTTTACTGCATACACTCCGATAGCAAGAGGTTCGGATATTGAACCATTATCGGCAGTCAACTTTCCTGTAAGAGGGAAACAGCTTTTCTCAGGCATCACAATATATTCCATAAGGCATCCTTCTGCCTGACCCGGACAGCCAAGAAACCTGAGTTTGCGGCAGGTATGATGTCTTCCTGTAAGACACTGGTCACACTCCCCGCAAGGCATTGCCGGATCAATTGCGATCAGGTCGCCGGGTTTAACTCTTCTAACGTTTTCTCCAACTTCAATAACGACTCCTGCTCCTTCATGTCCTACACAAAATGGGTATTCAACTTTCTGAGAGCCGATCTGACCATGTGTATAATAGTGAATATCCGATCCGCAGATCCCCACGACCGACATTCTGATTTTTACATCATCAGGATTTATCAGTGCAGGTTCAGGAATATCTCCCATTACCATCTGTCTGATTCCTGTAAGTATCATTGCTTTCATTCAGCGCAATATTTGTTATTCTGACCAAATATAGGAATAAGTTTGCCATTTTTTGCGCTGTAGCGCTTTTGTGGCAAAAAGGATTACTGTAAAAATGAACTTGTGATGTAGATAAAGTTAAAATTAGTAAATTCACAACGTAACATCATTTTAAACTTACATCAAATGAGAAAAATTTATGGAATAGGAGAAACTGTTTTTGATATTATTTTCAAAAACGGGCAGACACAGGCTGCAAAAGCAGGTGGCGCAATGCTAAACAGTACCGTATCGCTCGGCAGGATAGGTTTACCGGTTTTCTTTATCAGCGAATATGCCAGTGACAATGTTGGTCAGATAATCGATAGCTTTCTTTCAGAAAACGGAGTAGGAACAGGCTATGTTGATCATTATAAAGAAGGTAAAACAAAATTAGCTCTTGCATTTCTTAACGAAAGAAATGATGCCAGTTACACTTTCTATCAGGACTATCCCGAAAAGAGGCTAAGCATTGAATTTCCGAAGATCATGAAGGATGATATCATTCTTTGTGGTTCTATTTATTCTATTACAGATGAGATCAGAAAGAAGTTTATGGATCTGATAACCAAAGCAAAAGATAATGGTGCAATTGTGATATATGACCCAAATTTCAGACCAACTCATTCTTCGGATCTTGAGAAACTGATGCCTATGATCATCGAAAACATGAAAACAGCCAGACTGATCAGGGGTTCCGATGAAGATTTTAAAAACATTTATGGGGCAAATACTCCCGACGAAGCATGGAATGTTGTTAAGAAATATTGCAACTGCATGGTATATACCGCCAATTCTGAAGGAGTTTATGTCAGAACTATCAGTTATGCAGGAAAATTTGCGGTAAAAGCAATAAAACCAATAAGTACAATCGGAGCAGGAGATAATTTTAATGCAGGAATGATGGCAGCAATTTATTTGAATAAAATTTCAGTCGATCAGTTGGATAAAATGGGAGAGGAGGAATGGTCAAAAGTTATCTCAATGGGAGTTGATTTTGCTACTAATGTATGCTTATCATATGAAAATTATATTTCGCTTGATTTTGCTAAAGAATTGAAGAACAAGTAAGTCATTTAATCTCTGTGTCACTCTGTGCTACCCTGCCTACAGGCAGGCAGGTCAGAGTAACTCCGTATAACAAAAATGAAGAACTGTCACAGAGGTTCACAGAGGAATTCACAGAGTTGCACAGAGAAAGAATCAATGAATAGTTCAGATTGGTTTTGCATTGGCAAGAAGATATTTCTCCGCCTCAAGAGACCAGATGTAGTCGTTTTTTGAGACAATTTGGTGAAGTCCGGAATAAAATGCATCCTTTTTCCCAAAATCACCAAGCTTTGACAGAGCCACAAGAGGCATTGATATGTTTGTGTAAATCAACTTTTTACCTCCCGGAATCTGAGGAAGGTTAAGCGTGGTATCAACCGCGGAATCCAATCCTCCTACATGCGTTATCATGATAGCCGGATTGATCTTTCCTTCACCCATTAGTTTCAATGATTCCCTCATATCATCTGTGTTTCCACCTGAGGTCCCCATCGTATGCGTGAAAGCATAATGAACATTATAGAAGTTAAGTTCTGCTTTAAATTCCGGGTTAACAGGACCAGCAAAAAAATTAAGACACCCATCGAAACCAAGGATTGCATCTCCCAGTTCAATTACAGGTTTAACAGGCGCAAAAACGAAAACATCGTCAAATCCTTTGTCAGCAGTTATTTCACGCAGATACCTGGCAGGGTCTTTCATTTTACCTGTGTTGACGAAAACTAATTTAACTCCCTCTTTTTCTGCATGTTCAGGAGTAAATATAGAAGCGGCTCTAATCAGACGGTTATCATCAATGTCGGTAACTACCAGTAACCCTGGTCTTCTCTGCTGATGCAAAGCATAATCGATAGCTCCAAGTCCCATCGGACCGACACCTGCAAGTATTGCCATATTTCCTCCTTTAATGATTCCCATATTATGGGTATAAGTTCCGGGAGGAGTATGATAACTTGCATGAAAGGCTCCAATAATACACGACATTGGTTCTGAAAGCGATGCCGGGAAGAAAGCTTCTCCATCATAAGGAAGCAAACAATCAGCCTCCATAACAATAGCTGGAATTATTATGTGTGTGGCATCGCCGCCTATGAACCTGTAAGAGTAGCCAGGTGCATTAAGAGTACCCAAATGGTTCATGGCAGGTTGAATTGAGAATTTCTGCCCTGATTTGAATTTGTGTTGCCATTTTTTTCCGACTTCCAGAATTACACCGGCAAACTCATGTCCGATTATGGTTGGATTGTTACTGACATCATTCGGAACACGCTTATGATCAGCACCCTGGAGTGCTGCTTTATACGATGACATGCAAATACTGTCGGAGATTACGCTGGCAAGGATCTCATCATCTTTCATCTCAGGAAGGTCAAATTCTTCCAACCTAAGATCTTTCTTACCGTATATTCTTACTGCTTTAGTTTTCATTTATTTTGTTGTAATTAACAATTAAAAAACCCACCCCTTGCCCCTCGCACTTCGCTCTGCGCCGTTATCCCAGCATCACCTGTCCTCCGGTCACCGGAACCGCCTGACCTGTTTCATATTCCTGATCAATTATATATAAAAGTGCCTTCATTACATCTTCCAGTTTGCATCCCCTCTTCATAGGTACCTTATCCTCATAAAACTTTCTGACATCCTCCATTGTTTTTGCTCCCGGGACTTTTCCTGTTTTAAGATACTGTACAAATAATCCAGTGTGTGGATCTGACCACAGGGGGCCTTCATAGAAGTTGCCCGGGCAAATTGAATTGACCTTTATTCTATAAGGAGCAAGTTCCATTGCAAAAGACTGAGTGAGTCCGATGCCTCCGAATTTAGCTCCGGCATAGGCAAAATTGCGGTTGCTTCCCCTCAGTCCCGACTTTGAATTGATCTGAATTATGTCGGTGAAATATCCGGGCTTCTCCTGATTCTGCAGTTTCATGACCTCCGAAGCGTATTTTGCACAATGAAAATACCCGTTGTAGTTTACTCCGGTGGTTTTTGAAAATGTTTCAGCGTCCATTTCCTCAAGCCCGCCTGCCTTTAAAATACCTGCATTGCTTATAATAATGTCCAGCCCGCCAAACTCCCTGACAGTTGCAATTATGAGGTCCCTGACCGAAGAAGCATCCGCAACATCAGTTCTGACAAAAATTGCCCTGTTCTTAGATTTTTTAGATGATAATAAAGAAGCAAAAGATTTCCCTGTTTCTTCATTAAGGTCAGCAATTATTAAATTCATGTTAAGTGAAAACAATGATTCCGCGATACCTGCTCCGAATCCCTGTGCGCCTCCTGTAACTATAGCTATTTTATTATTCAGCTTGTTTCCCGATCCTGCCGGATGTGCGACCTTCCTCCTGTAGTTCTCAACCTCCCACTGATCAATAAAAGCAACCTGTTCCGGGATAAGGAACTTAATTCCACCGCAAAGAGATGCATAGTAGCTTATTTTAATAAGGTCCTCATAAACATCGAGGCACGATTCAGCATCGGTGAAAGTATCACCAATAGAAAAAACGCCCATATCTTTTATTATAAGGACCCTGGGCAAATAGCCATATTCGCTTATAAAATGAGGCAGTTGGTACCGGAAAGAATCGAGTATCTTTTCGGGAGTTGATGATTGCTCAATATATAAATATCTCGTTTTGCAATAAACAATAATATCGGGAGTAAGAGGCAAAGAGATTTTATGAAACTCCTGCTGGTTCTGATAAAACTTTGCAATGAGTGTGTTATTCCGATACCTCAAAACTCCGGGTTGCTCCCCGGAAAGAAGAATTCGTAAAGTTGGGAGAACTTTATTGAGTATCGGATTGTATGGCAGCGGCGTAATTTCAGAAATTGGAGGCAACTGTTCTTTTATTTTTTGTATAATATCTTCATAGATCTTCTTAATCTCTTCTGTTGTGTCAGCTCCGACGAAGGAACCATGATTTTCAAGAAATATTATTTGTGGATCGTGTGAGAATTTCGCACGGTATGCTGTTATTTCTGATTCAAGCTTTTTGAAAAGCGTATAACCGGGATCAGTATAAGGCACAAAAAGAACGCTCTCTGAAAATAGCTTCTGAGTCAAACTCTTTGCATTCCTGCTGCAGAGTATCCCGTTAATCAGCGTAGGATGAAGGTGAACGATAAATTTATACTGAATGATTTCATGCAGTGATGTCTCAACAGATGGTCTGAGGTTTTTCCCGGAATCGAGAATACTCCGGAACAGATCGGTTTTAACCTGTTCCTCACGTGTCACAGGGTCCTCTGAATAAAATGCCGATGAAATTGTATGAAGCTTCTGCCTGTTTAAAGCTACCAGTTCCTCTTCGTTTAGCTCGGCAAGAGCATGTCCGCTGGCCTTGATCCATATCGTTTCATTGTCTTTGAAAGAAGTGTTTCCTCCACCTGCAATCACAAAGTCCTTATTGCTTCCGTAATATTTCGAAATCTCAATCAGTTCAGTTATCTCCGTCTTCATTTTGGTATTTGTTTAAGAAATATTCAATGACTAATTGCCCAAGATTTATTAGCTCTCTCATCTGTTTAACACTATGAGTTCCGTCGGGTAAAACATATCCCTGTCTGCCATCAGCTCTCAGATACTGATGAGCTGCTATGACACATGCACCTTCCCATGCAATTCTTTTTAGCGATTCATCAAGTGGTTTTGAGCCTCTTGATGTCACCGTAAGCGGTAGCATTTCGGGTGTATTATGCTCAGTACCAAATGTTATGATAAAGCCTTTTTTATGAAAAAATTCAACAAAGTTTTTCAGGATGGAAGAATCGTTTCTTCCTGGAATAAGTTCAATACATTCTATGCCCAGCTGTTTAAGTGAATTATACAGTTTTTCAGGATCAGACTCAAATTCTGTGAATTTTCCTGAGGGATCATCAAGCAGAACCGGATAACATGGAATTCCTCCGGCTTTGATAATGATCTTAATTATTTTTCTGAGTTCAAGGAAAGAATTTTCATCTTCTTCAACAAATGCAGCGCCTCCGCTTTTCAGAAGATTAGCCCTTATTTCATTTTCAAGAGCAGCAGGGTTTGACATGCCGGTCTTTGATTTTTTACCTCCATACAGGTTTTCAAGAAAATGAAGTTGGTCCTCTCCTGATGAAGATATTGTTATGGCCAGTTCCCTTAAAGCTTTTGCTATGTGACGTTCTCGTACCAGTTCATGTGCATAATCTTTTTTTATTGCAGTATACGAGAGTTTAAGATCAGGTTTTTCCTGCTCAATAAGCCGGTTAAGTTTCTTTATCATAGCTTTTATCTGAACCTGGCTCTCTTTTTTTACTATCCTGAGTTGTCTTTTCTGAATCAAGCCAACCTGAAATGGAAAATCAAGACCCTTCCCGCTGAAATAAATCCTGCCGGGATTATTCGGATCATTAATCCTTATTCCACTTTTCTGTTCCTCTTTAAGGAGACCTATAAATTCAATATTGAATAAGGGAAATATCTTATTCAGAAGGCAACCTTCATGGAAAGCGGAATAACCATCGGTTACATAAAAATCATTTATGCCCAGAACAGCAATATTTTCTTCAACGGCCATTTTGAAGACTGTATTGAGAGCCGTGAAAGCGCTGAATGAATATGGTGTGTGAATGTGTCCATTTGCTTCGCGATACCCAGGAAAGGAGAGTCCCTTCATCTCTTTATCCAGCATGTCAAATGAGGGAAACTTTGAAAGGAAATTCTTCATTACTGATATTATATTTTTAGTTTAAATTTTAAGTTATTCGTTCACATTTCAACTTCTCTGCTCAATTATTCTTTTAATATTCTAAACTCATACTTTCTTTCCAGCATTTTTACCTCATCCCCCTTGCCCTCTTCTCCCAGGAGAGAAGGGGGTAATAACTGTGATGTTTTTTTGCCCCTTCCACTTGGGGGAGGTGTTGGGGAGAGGTTTAAAGTCACCAGGTCAACACTTCTTCAGGAACATTCAGTAATGAATCACAAATCCAGTCTGCATCCTTAAGGGCTTTAGCATCAAATGATGATGTTACCGCAAGACATCTGCACCCGGCAGCTTTCCCGGATTCTATTCCACTTACTGCATCTTCTACAACCAGACAATCTCCCGGTTTTAACCCCAGACTCGTGACAGCTTTCAGGTAAATATCAGGGAAAGGTTTCTTTTTTTTAACATCAAGTCCGGTAATAATCGTATCGAAAGAATCCCGTGAAAGTCCTATTTCCTTAAGATTTATCTCCATCTTTATCGTATCGGCACTGGTTGCCAGAGCCAGTTTTAATCCTTTGTCCCTGCATCTTGAAATAAACTCGTGAGCTCCGGGAAGCGGGGATAGTTTTCCTCTTACTATTTCTCCGTATATTTTATATGTTCTGGCCTTGACCTGCTCAATATCAACAGTAATTCCATGTTTTTCTGCTACTCCACCAATATATCTGTTTTCACCCATTCCTATAAAAGGTTGAAAGTCAGCAGGAAGCACACTTATTCCCAGTTCACTGAACATCATTACAGCTGCCTTACAGATAAAAGATTCGGAATCGACGAGGACTCCATCCATATCAAAAAGGACTCCCCTTATCATCGGAATAGTCTTTCTAATTCAAGTATCCTGGCTTTGTCGAGAGGTCTCTTTTTACCTGTCATTTCAGTCATCAATGTCATTTTTGCAGCATTTTCCAGAACCTCAATTTTATCAAATGCCTGAAGAAGATTTGATCCGGTTGTTAGTATCCCGTGATTTTCGAGCAAAAGAATATCGGATTTAAGTACATGCTCAGCGGCAACTTCAGCCAGTGCTTTGGATCCCATAACCGCATATCTTACAAAAAGAGGATTGCCTAGTATTGCTTTGGCTTCTGCAGTAAGATTAGTATTAATTTTTGCTTTTATTGCCGTGAAGAGAGAAGCGAACACCGGATGAGCATGGACAATGGCAAGAACATCTTTCTTTTTCCTGTAAATAGCAAGATGCATTGCAGTTTCGATAGAAGGTTTAAGATGTGGTGTCAGGTTTTCTCCGAAAATATTAACGATGCCAACTTCCTTCCACTTCATTCTGCCTTTGTCAGTAGCAGAAGGTGTTATGAGAATTAGTTCATCAGACAAACGCAGGCTTATATTTCCACCTGAAGTAGTTGTCAGGCCATGTTTGTACAGCCGTCTCATGAAATGTGCTACGTCCTTCCGTTCAGACTTATATTTATCCGGGATTTTCATTGAACCAACTAGCTTACCAGATCAATAATACCATTAAGAATATAACGTGGGCGGTATGGGAACTGGTCGATACCATTACGGTCGGTGATACCGCTTAAGACCAGCAGAGTATCGATTTCCGATTCGAGACCGCACCTTACGTCAGTATCCATCCTGTCGCCTATCACAATAGCATCTTCTCTTTTGACCCCAAGCCGTTTAAGAGCGCTTCGCATCATCAGAGGATTTGGCTTGCCTACAAAATAGGCTTTTTTCCCGGCAGCTATTTCTATCGGCGCGATAAGTGCTTTTGTTGAGGGAGTTATTCCAACTTCAATAGGGCCGCTTATGTCGGAATTGGTACCAATCAGTTTAGCTCCTCTTATAACAAGGTTTACTGCCAGTTCAACCTTTTCGAAATTATAGCTGTGTGTGTCGCCTACAACAACATAATCGGGATTTACATTATTTACGCTGTAACCAACACTGTATAAAGCGTGAATGAGTCCGGCATCGCCAATTATATATGCGCTGCCGTTAGGTTTCTGATTTGAAAGGAAGCTGGCTGTAGCGAGTGCACTGGTATAAAAATGCTCTTCACCGACATTAATCCCCAGTCTCTTCATCTTTTCATGGAGTTCTTTAGGAGTTCTCTCGCTCGAATTGGTCAGGAACAAATATTTCTTTCCCGCTTCTTCTAACCATGCCAAAAAATCAGTCACTCCCGGCAGGAGTTTATTGCCATGGTAAATTACACCATCCATGTCGATTATATATCCGGTTTTCCCTTTTATGTTTTCTAACACATTTTCCATACAGTACGAATTTATTGACAAAGATACCCAGGATTTCTAATTTAGCTCACTAATTAATCTTTCAAAATCAGCTTTTTATCATCTCTTTTGTACAAAAGATGCAGCAGGGTGGGTAAAATGATCAGAAGAAGAGGAAGTGCAATGATGAAGCCACCTATCACAGCGATTGCAAGGGGCTGATGCATCTGTGCCCCGGTACCTATACCAACAGCCAGCGGCATCAGGGCTATGATTGCTCCGAGTGCCGTCATGAGCTTGGGTCTTAAACGGGTTGAAATTGCGTAAACAAGAGATTCATCGACGGTTCCTTTTTCACGGTTCGTAGTGAACTGCTGAAATGTAAAGATTGCATTCTCCCCTATTATTCCTACAATCATTATCAATCCTGTATAACTTCCAACGTTCAGAGGTGTATTAGTAATGAAAAGTGCTATAAGGCTTCCCGATATTCCGAGTACAGCAATAAACAGGATTGAACATGCAGCTCTGAAATCTTTGAATAGGAAAAGCATAAGAGCAAACACCATCAGGCTTGACAATATAAGAATCATCAGGAGCTCCCTGAAAGATTTCTGCTGATCGGCATATTCACCGCCGTATTCAATATTATATCCCTGTGGAAGAAATATTTTAGAATCTATAGTTTTCTGAATCTCCTTCATGGCAGTGCCAAGGTCTTTGTTATTCAACCTCGCTGTAACTATCGAAACCGATTTCAGATTATCCCTGTTAATTTCAGCAACTCCCTCCTTTAATCCGATTGCAGAGAGCGTGGTCAACGGTTTCAGCTTTCCATCGGGCAGGAAAACAAACTGATTCTTAATATTTTCAAGGCTGTTTTTGGTGCTATTCGGATAAATCATTCTTATAGCGGTCATCTGCTCTTTTTCAAGTATGCTGCCTATTATATTTCCCTCAACCATTGTCTGAAGCTGAAACTGGAATGAGGAAGGTGAAATTTTGAACTGGGCAAGCTTTTGCTGATCAGGAATAACCTCGATAGATGGACCGGCGATAATAACGCCATCAAAGACATCCTCAACTCCTTCGATCTTTTCTACCTCTCCGGCAACCTTCATTGCCAGTTCATTAAGTGTTTTCTGATCACTGCCGAATATCTTGATTTCAATAGGTTGAACTGATGCCATAAGATCACCGAGCATATCGCCGATAACCTGTCCGAAATCAATCTGAAGGGCCGGTTGGGTTGCTTCAATCTTCTTCCTGATATCATCAATTACATCAACTGTACTTCTTTTCCTTCCATCCTTTAAATGAATTAGGTAATCACCATCATTGGGTTCGGTTATAAAAAACCCCATCTGAGCACCTGTTCTTCTTGAGTATGTTGCAACCTCAGGTACCTTTACTATTATCTTCTCAACCTCTACAAGCATCCTGTCAGTCTCTTCCAGAGAAGTTCCGGGAGGAGCTTTGTAATCAAGAACAATAGAACCTTCATCCATTTCCGGAAGGAATCCTGTTTCAAGCCTCGGAAGAATATAAATAATTGACAACAGAAGGAAGAGAATGAAAAGGATACTCACGACAGGCCTGCGAAGAAAAAAGCTTACCCAGTTCCTCGTTTTTATAGTCCTGATATCAGTTTTTTTCTTTTCAGGAAAAAGTGATCTGACGTCTGAAAACCAGATATAAATAACAGGCAACCCTATCCATGTGACAAAGAAAGAACAAACAAGGGTTATTATCATGGTATTGGTAAGAACATTAAAATAGGCACCTGCAACGCCACCGAGTAACATAAATGGTATAAATATCACAATAGTACTTATTGACGATCCTACCATTGATGGCATCAGATATTTTACTGCCTGGTGAACAAGTTTATTGGATGGTCTGTCGGGAAATTCTTCATGTGTCCTGTGTATCTGTTCAACAACTACAACGGCATCATCAATAATCAGACCGATCGCAGCGGCAATAGCTCCGAATGTCATTATGTTGAGGGTATATCCGATACTATAGAGAACAATAATTGTAAAAAGAAGTGTTACAGGAATGGTTACAAGAATAGTGGCACTGGCCCTGAAGGACCTTAAAAACATAATTGCCACCAGGAGTGCGAGCAGAAGCCCCAGCCAGAGGCTGTCATTAACACTTTTAATGGCGTTGTTTACAAAATCTGCCTGATCGTAATATAAAGATATATGAACATCAGGGGGAAGGATCTTTTCCAGTTCTTTCTTCTTTGATGCTACATTTTCCGAAAGATTAATAAGGTTCGCACTGGGTTGTTTCAATATTGCCACAAGGAGTCCCTGGCGTCCGTTTGCATTTATCCTTGTAAACTCAGTTCTTTCTCTCACATTTACATCGGCAACATCCTGGAGCTTAATAAGCCTTTTGCCGTCATTCCTGAGAACAACATTTTCAATGTCCTTTAAAGTATATAGTCCAGCATCTGTAATATTCAGATATAACCTCCGGTAATCGGAAAGAAACCCATTTGATGTAATAAAATGGTTCTGGTTCAGCTCATCCCTGATCATCTCAGGTGTAATAGAAAACGTACTCATTTTAAGCTGATTAAGCTCAATCCAGAATTCTTTTGTTTTTCCCCCGATAATGCCAACCGACGAAACACCCTCAATCTGTGATAAAAATGGTTTAATTATATAAGTCGCTATGAGATTAAGCTCGATTGGTGTTTTCTTATCACTTTCAACTGTGAATCCTATCACAGGCAGAATAGATGGATTCATCTTTTCAATCTGAATCTGAACATCAGGGGGGAGAGCATTTTTTATTTGTGAGATGCGCGATTCAAGCATCTGCTGATTCACATTAATATCTGCACCCCAGTTAAGAAATGCAGATATTTCACAGGTTCCTCTGCTGGTCGTGCTCCTGAGTATTTTAAGATCAGGAACCTGCTTTATAGCATCTTCCAATGGTCTTGTTACAGTCACCATCATTTTATCAACAGGCTGTTCTCCATTATCTGCTATCACTTTTAATTTTGGGAAAGTGATCTCCGGAAAAAGAGAAACCTGAATCTGTCCATAAAGAAATATTCCACCGACAATCATGACTGCCAGTATAACAGATATTGGATTCTTATATGAAAGAAAGAAATTCTTCATCCCTTCATTCTTTTACTATAGTAATCCTGGCAGTATCAGGTAAGCCATAATTACCAGTACGAACAATTCTGTCGGATGGCAGGAATTCAGGATTGGTTATTTCGACTTCTTCATTATTCTCAAATCCTTTGTTCACAATTATTTTAACTGCAGTACTGTCATTTATAAGCTTCATTACCCAGAAGGTTGTCTGTGTTTCATCTCCCAGCACCGCCTGCTTTGGCAGAACCATCGCCTTCTCATTGGTAGATTTCACCAGGTTTATACTCGCTATAAGGTTTCCGGGAAGCCGGTCGATGGACTGTGGTTTAATAACATATCTGATTGTCTGTGATTGCATATCCATTTCAGGAAGTTTTCCTGTTATTGTGCCAATGATCTGCCGGTTATCGGGAAGAATTATTCTGCAGTTCCTGTTTTTCTCAATATACTTTTCAAGTTCAAAAGGGACATCGAGTAAAAAAACCAGACTGTTTTGTTCCGAGATAACTGCCATTTCATCTCCCTCCTGAACAAAATCGCCCTTTTGATAGGAGATGGAATTAATAACTCCATTTTTATGAGAAGCTATATTTATGAGTCCTAAAAAAACTAAACTGGAGTCACCCTGACCCTGTTTACTTAGCGCCATTGCTTCACGTGTCCTTATTGTAAAAAGCAACTGATCAGCAGCAACATAATCGCCAGGATTAATCAATATTTTCTCAATAGTTCCTGCAGTGGTTGCCCTGATAATACTTTTATTCATGTAGGTTGCCACAGCAGATAATGCCACGGTCGAGGTTACTGATTTATAGGTAACCGGAATTATCGTGACCGGTGTTTTAACTACACTGATTTCTTCAATTGACTTTGTTCCATGCTTACAGGAGAATATAAGTTCTATTGACACTATTAGCAAAAAAAGGAAATATTTGGTTCTTCTTTTAATTAACATCGAAGTATATTATTTATTGGGTTAAAAGGAAATTCATTTCATTTATAACCTGCAGCTTCTGAACATTAATCAGGTTAATGTTTCTGTTTACAGTTTTATAGTTTTTAATGGCATTAATGTATTCCGTCATCTGGATATTGCCTGCCTCAAGCTGATCTTTCAGAGCTTTTACAAGTTGATCGGAAGTACTAAGCTGCTCCTCCATACGGGCAAATAGCTCAATCAATGCCTTAAATTCGACAGTAAGTTGTTGAATCTTTTGAAAATATTGTTTGCGATAAGTGTTTTCATAGTTCAGCCTGGTATTCTGGTCAAATTCAAGTTTCTGTTTTTCGATCTCTCTTTGTTTTCCGTCATAAATAGGCATATTTAGACTGATGCCTCCGCTATAGCCAAAATGCCTGTAAAAATTCCATGGATTGCTTGTAAGAAAACCAGCATCAGCAAACCAATTGAGTTTTGCTCTATATCTTAAATCAACTGTTGCTTTTTCGTTTTCTATCCTGATACTATCAATTTTATAATGAAGGAAGGCAGGAGATTTTGAAATATTTGGATCGCCCTTGATTTGTAGTTCAGGTTCGACAAGTTCATACCTTGCAGAATCATTTATTCCACAAAGTTCGTTTAGTGAACTCAGATCTTTTCTGTATTGATTATCAAGCTGTTTGACCAAAATTTCCTGGGATTGTCCCTCCACAACCAATGCAAGATAATCTGTCTGTTTGTAAATTCCGTTCTTCACAAACTGCTTTACGATTTCATTTTCTTTCTTAAATAATTCAAGAAATTTCCTGTTAAATACGAAGTCGCTGTAGCCCGAATAAGTTGTGAGATATTGTTCGGTGATAAGCTTATTCAATTCATTGGCAGAAATTATGGAAGAATTTTTTATTAATTGTTTTTGAAGATTGACATTATTATATTTATTACTCAGCTCTTTTTTATTGAAGATATTCTGCGTTACCCCTACAACTGCAGTATAATTACCTCCGTCTGTTATTA
>Ga0302321_100001051_pt1 | contig 23707 bp, 16 predicted proteins | sample Fen_T0_1_FD_202505 | JGI IMG/M metagenome (GOLD analysis project Ga0302321, IMG submission 202505) | Peat permafrost microbial communities from Stordalen Mire near Abisko, Sweden - Fen_T0_1 | ecosystem: Environmental > Terrestrial > Soil > Wetlands > Permafrost | place: Sweden: Abisko...
ATCCCGAAATTGCCTGGGCGGGCCTCACCGAATCGCAGGCCAAGGAGCAGGGACGCACCGTCAGCGTTGCCAAGTTCCCCTGGGGCGCGTCGGGACGAGCCATCACGCTGGACCGCCCCGAAGGTCTCACCAAGTTGATCATCGATCCGAAAACCGAGCGCGTGTTGGGGGTTGGCATCGTAGGCGCCGGCGCCGGCGAACTGATTGCGGAAGGCGTGCTTGCGATAGAAATGTGCGCGCTGGCCGCCGATGTGGGGCTGACGATTCATCCGCACCCGACGCTCTCGGAGACGATGATGGGGGCGGCGGAAGTTTTCTACGGACAGGCAACGGATATCTACCGTCCGAAGAAATAGTCCCTGTTCAAGTCAATCATCCCTGCTCGTAGGAGCCAGTGTCGTTGATCGTGATTGTTGATATTGATTGACAGGCGCCCCTTGCTGCGTCCTTCCGTTAAAATGGCGGTACCCTCGTCGGAAGAGTCGCCGGTCCACTCTGGAGCTGCCCTCATGAAAAAACTGCCCCTGCTTGTCTTGTTGCTGGCTATCCCTTTCACATCGTTTGCGGCACAACTGCTGCCGGGCGCGGGCAGGGCGAGTGCGCCAGCGCAAGACACGTCCGCCTCGCCCGATCCGCTTGGCCGCGACACTCCTTCCGGAACCGTTCTCGGGTTTCTGCAGGCAGCGCAGGCCGGAAACTACAAGACAGCTGCCGAATTCCTTCAGATCAGCGCCGTGCGCCGGCAGTCCATGGGCCCGGATCTTGCGAGCAAACTCAAGGTCCTGATGGACCGCGCTTTCGTGGGCAACATGCGGCGTCTCAGCACTCGTCCGGAGGGAGGTCAGGATAACGGCGGCAGCATTGATCAACAGAGTATTGGCGTTTTTTCATCCGGCGACGTGGACGTCCCCGCCTCATTGGTTCGAGTGACTGACTCCAACGGCGGAAAGATATGGCTGTTTTCGGCTGAAACCCTAAACAAAGTCCCCGACCTCTGCGATAATCTGCAGGCGCACCAGGTCGAAAACAGACTGCCGGCAAGCCTGGTGCGAAACCTCTTTCTCGGGATGCCCCTCTGGCAATGGCTGGCGCTCTTGGCGGCAATTCCCATTTCCCTCGGCCTCGGCTGGGCGATTGTGTTGCTTCTGGCAATTCCGCGAAGCCTCTGGTTGAAGTATCGCCACCGTCCCCAACTGCTCTCCTACAGCAGGGTTTCTCCTCCGCTGCTCGTATTTATTGCCGCCATCGCCCACCGTGTCATTGCCAGCTATCTCGGGTTGCCCCTCCTGCCGCGTATCTACTACTACCGGACTATCGGCGTGGTGATGGGGGTCGGATTCTTCTGGTTCGTGTTTCGCGCCTCTGCCATCACCATGCAGCGGCTTCGAACCCATTCGGTCGCCGCCGGACGCACCGGCACAGCGACGTTATTCCTCCTTGGAGAGCGACTCGTCAAGGCCTTGGTGATTGGCATCGCCATCCTCTCGATTCTCGGCATTCTCGGCTTCAACCTGACCACTGTGTTCGCCGGCATCGGCATCGGCGGCATCGCCATTGCCTTCGCGGCGCAAAAAACACTGGAGAATCTCTTTGGTGGCGTCTCTGTGCTGGCGGACGAGGTAATTCGCGTGGGCGATACTTGCCGTTTCGGAGACCGGGTCGGAACGGTGGAAGACATCAGCCTGCGCTCCACTCGGATTCGCACCGATGAGCGCTCCGAGCTCTCGATTCCAAACGGCGCCCTGGCAACCATGAACGTCGAGAACCTCACCCGGCGCGACAAAATCCTCTTCAACCCGTCTCTCGGCCTGCGGCGTGAGACCTCGCCGGACCAGCTTCGTTTCGTGCTGGCGGAAGTGCGCCGCATGCTCTACGAGCACCCGAAAGTGGAGAGCGAGAGTGCGCGCATCCGCTTCGCGAGTTTCGACAGCAGCGCCCTGACACTCGAGATCTTCAGCTACGTCCTGACCCGCGAGTTCGCGGAGTTCACCGCGGTCCGCGAAGATCTGCTGCTGCGCATCATGGAGATGGTTGAAAAATCGGGCAGCGGCTTTGCCTTCCCATCCCAGACTCTGTACCTCGGCCGGGACCCGGGGCTCGACAAGGAAAGATCGCAAGCCGCCGAGCAGCAAGTCCAGAAATGGCGGGATGAACGACAGCTGCCCTTCCCGGACTTTGCTCCGGCAGACAAGTCGGCCTTCCGCGGATCGATCACCTACCCTCAGCCCGAGTCGGCGGTGGGAGAAAAACCACGATAAACATTGGGTTTCCTGGCCCGGCCCGGGTCGTGCCTGGCCGCTCCCTGCGCCGAAGGTTTCGCCCCCTGCTTACCTGCGTAACTTGCGGCCCTGCCGGGAGATTCCTAGCATGGGAAGGTTATGTCTCCCCGTGCCCTACTTTTGTCTCCGGATGACCAGGCGGTCAGCGCGATTACCGGCGTTCTCGAGGAACTGTCGGTGCTCTGCGAACGCCCCCGCGATGGAGCAACCGCGGCCCAGAAGCTCAATTCGCAGACTTATGACCTGGTGCTGGTGGATTGCGATAATCTGCCCGCGGCCAAGCTGATTTTCGATGTTTGCCGGCGGGCCCATGCCGGGACTTCCATCCCGATCGCGATTGTCGACGGTCGCGCCGGTCTGCCCACCGCTTTCCGTCTGGGCGCAGAGCTGATTCTGACCAAGCCGGTCGCGAAAGACCAAGCCAGAAGCACGATCCGGACCGCAGTCAGCCGCCTAAAGAAAGAAGAGCCGGTACGCCCGGCCCCGGCCGGCGAGCCCACTCCGGTTGAAGCTCCGGCCTCCACCGTTCCAGAGACGCTCGCGCAGGCAGCAGCCGTGGGAGCTGTCCCGGGGCGGACTGCCGCGATCGACTTGACTCCGCCGCCAGCGCCTGTCGTCGCTGAAGCGCCCAAGGCCATTCCGGTTCCGGAGCAGGTTGCGCTAGACACCACCTCGCCGATACAGATACCAGAATCGTCCTCTTCAAGGGAAAACTCTTCGAGAGCTCTTGCTGCCGCAGCAGTAACGGCGCTCCATGCGTCGCCGAAGCCTTCCGAAGATCCCGCCTTTGCAGAATTGGACGCGGCCGAAGCAGAGGTCCAGACACCCATTTTTTCCTACGATCAATCTCGAAAGCCCCGAAAAGGACGCGGGGCATTGGTCGCTTTGCTGCTTCTGGGAATGGCTGGTGCGAGCTTTTATGCTGCCTGGATGCTGCAACCCGAGTTCCGGGCCATGGTCCAACCGCAGCTAGACAAGGCGATGGCCATGGTGGGGATGTCACAACCGCCTGAGAATAACGCTCCTGCCAAGGCTGTCCAGCCTGCGGTGAAGGCTTCCGTCCCGCAGACTCCGGCCCCAACGCAAGATGTTTCTGGTTCGACAGCGGCCAATCCAGTAGCAGAGAACGCAACGCAACCGACTGCTCTTCCGGTTCCCGTTCCAACCTCGACCTCGGCCCTGACAAGCACTCCAGAAACAACCGGCCCAACCACGGCACCAATCGCGACTGCGCCAACCGCGAAGGCGGCTTCGACCGCAACCGACGATTCGGAAGCGGAAAGCTCCCGGAAGAGCGCCGCCACTCCGACACAAACTGAACTTCCCTGGGAAAAGGATACCGTCATCCTCTCATCGAAGGGGGCCGAGAAGCGCCTCGTCCATCACGTTCCGCCTGCTTATACCGGAGCCGGACGTGCGCAGAAAATTGAGGGTACGGTAGTTCTGAAGACGTTGGTCGGAGGGGACGGTGCAGTGGAGGGAGTTCGTCTAATCGAAGGAAACCCGGTTCTTGCTCCGGCTGCCACCAAGGCGGTCAAGCAGTGGCGCTACAAACCCTATATCCGGGACGGGAGCCGCACACCATTTCAGACCATCGTGATTGTTGATTTTCAACGGCCATAGCCGTTTGTCGCGCGTCCACGAGGCCTCCCATTACCCCCGTAACTTGCTGGTACCCAAGGATGTACCTAGGATTGACCCATTATGGGTTACCAAGCGTTACTGTTCTGCCCCGACGAAAAACTGGCCCGCGTGGTCGCTCAGGTATTCACCGAACTGGACTTTCACGTGGAGCCAGTCAACGAGCCGTTCGCAGCCGTCAAGAAACTGATGGCGCAGCGTTACGACGCCGTCGTAGTTGATTGCGAGAACGAGCAGAACGCCACGCTTCTGTTCAAGAGCGCGCGAAATTCCAGTTTCAACCAGAGTTCGCTTGCGCTCGCGCTGGTCGAGGGACAAGCGGGCGTGGCCAAGGCCTACCGCATCGGTGCCAATCTGGTACTCACCAAACCGATCAACGTCGAGCAAGCAAAGGGAACACTCCGGGTAGCCCGCGGACTGCTGCGCAAGAATGCCGATTCCGCCGCGCCGAGCACGAGCAGTGCAGCCGCTCCAGCGGCAACGTCGAAAGCGAATGCCGCTCCAATTGTCAGTGCGTCCAGGCCGCACAGTCCAATTGCCGGGCCAGTCGTGAATGCGAGCAACGCCTTCGAAGAAATTGGGTCCGCACTGCCGGCGATGGCCGCCTCAGCAAAGAACCAGGAAAGCCCGATCATGGAACCGGCGCCCTGGAGCAAGATTCCGGTAAACGCCGAGCCCACGATACAGTTCCAGCATCAGAGCGCTGCGCCGGAACCGCCGAAACCGGTTGTTGCCGCCCCGATCGTATCCGCGCCGGTCCAGAAATCAGTTCCCTCGACGGCAATGTCGCAGGGAGCCGCTGCCGCGCCAGCCCCCGCGAAAGAAGCGCACGCGCCTGCGGAGAAAAAGCAGGCGGAGTCTGACCTTTTCGCAGCACGGGACGCCAGCGTCTCAACCGCCGGTTCGCACGAAGCGGTGGCAGCGCCAACCTTCGCGGCGCTCGGCGAACCGGATGAAGCAGAGGGTTCCGGTGGCAGCAAGAAAATTCTGGCGTTCGTCGCGGTTCTGGTGGTCGCTGCTGGACTGGGTTACGTCGGCTGGACGAAGTTCGGCAAGACGAGTCCTGTGTCCACGCCACCCGCTCCTGCGAATCCAGTCACAGTTCAAACGACCGCTCCACCGATGACGTCATCGGGCGTCCCCACTGGCGCCAAATCGGAAGCGGCAACGCCGACTACGCAGGCGGCACCGGCGCCTGTCGCGGTTACGCCACAGCCCGGGAAACCGTCCGCGAGCGTCAATCCGTCTGCGGCGACAAAGGTCGCCGTCGCAAGCGAGCCAGCCGTCGCAAAACCGGCGCCGGATCCCATTCGGGTCAAGGCGCAACCGTCGGCAACTCGGGCACAGGCTGCCGAGGAACCGGCGCCCCAGGTCCCGAATCCGCTCGGTGTCGCATCCGCCAACGACAAGAGCCTGAGCGGACTGGTGGCCTCAACCCCCGTCAACATTCCCAGACAGGCGCCCGGGACGGTGCGGATCTCTCAAGGCGTCTCGCAAGGGTTACTGATCAATCGCGTGCAGCCCAAGTATCCGGCGAACGCGCTGACCATGCGCCTTCAGGGTGCCGTGCAGATTGAAGCCACCATCAACAAAGAGGGCAAGACAACCAATCTGAAGGTGACTAGCGGAGACTCTGTTCTGGCGCGCGCAGCTCTGGATGCGGTCCGGCAGTGGCGCTACAAGCCCTACTTCCTGGATGGTCAACCGGTGGACATCCAGACCCAGATCACGGTCAACTTCAAGCTGCCCAACTAGGAGCAGCCCCAGCCCCGGAAATGGCAGACGAGCACTCTCGTGTTCCGATTCGTGGTTGATCCAACTCGCAGCAGATCCAGGCGTAACGTTCGACCGACACAACGCTTGCGCGCGGCGCTGGAGCTTCCCTAGTTCAATTGTTCATCCCGGGGGCGAAGCCGGGGACGTCCCGGGTGAGCACTGATGCTGCGAAACTTGTGATAAAGGCCGTGCAGGTCTTCGCTGAGGAGCCGCACCACCTGCATGCAGAACTCGGTGTGTTCGCGCAGGAACTCCAGGAAGCCCTGCTGCGGAACAAAGGCCACGGTGGCGTGATCTTCGGCCTCGGCCGTCACACGGTACGCTTCCCCAGACATACTCTCGCTCAGGCCCAGAACGCTACCGGGCCCAACGACATCCAGAAGCTGGGGACGGCCGCGACTGGTTGGCAGCAGTACCCGGACCAGCCCCGATTCCACCACGTAGACCCCATCCACCGCAGCACCCTGCTGAAACAGTGTGGAGCCCTTGGGGTACACTCGGACCGATTTGGTACCGTGGAGAGCCTGGTAGAGCTCGGGACTGAACCTGGATGGAAAAGACGACGACACGGCCCTCACTCCCTCAAGCTATCCTGCGCAAAGCGGGAAGCCGGGGCTGTGACGTGCATCACTGAAAGAGGTGACGCTGTTGGCAGGCAAGCTCGACGGGGAATCCCCGGCTAGAAGCCGGCGGGCTCCCTATTCGCGTTCGAGGATCTCGTCGATGGCGACCTTGCCACCCTTCTCGACGCTGATCACTTTGTGGATCTGCTTGAAACCGGTCAGCGTGATGTCCACCTCGTAGTGTCCGGGTCCGACCATGAATTCCGCAGGCGACTGCTTGTCGAGGAGCCGGCGGTTGATCGCGATTTGGGCGCCCTTGGGCTGAGTCCGGATGCTCACCGTGCCCATGCCGGCAACGCTGTCGCCGCCATTGCCGCCAAAAAATTTCTTCAGCTTTCCAACACTCTTGATGTCATCGACATTGCCCAGCGCGCGCAAGGCCGGGGCAAACTGGAAATTCTGCCCGGGACCGAGATCGGCGCTGGTGGATTCATCGAGGTAGCCTGACTTCCGCAATACGACCGTATGGCTCCCCTTCTCGACCGCGAATTGAGCCGGAGTGGTTTTGCCAGTCTCTTTGCCATCCAGAAGAACAGCGGCGCCCGAGGGCGTGCTGTTCAGGACCAACAGCGCATTTACCGGGGACATATGGACGGTCACGAATGACTTGCTCGCAGAGGTTACGTCAACGGCGCGCGTCTCGGGAGAATAGCCCGCCTTGCTGACCGAAACGGAATGCTGGCCTGGGCTCAGGCCTGTCAGATTGAAGGGCGTGAGCCAGGAGGGGTCGGAGCGGCCGTCAATCTGGATTTGGGCGCCCTGGGGGGTTGAGTCAATCTGTACCTGTCCCGGGATCGCGGCGACCACAACCGGAGCTGGCTTTCTCTTCGTGGTATTGGCGCCACGTTTTTCTATCTGACGAACCGTCACCTCGGGCTGGGCATCCTGAACCGAGTCCGGGGCGGGAATAATCTGTGGAGCAACGGACTGATCCGGAGCGGGCGGCTGCGGCTTGACCGCTGCCGTGGGACGCGGCGCTGCCGTGGAATCGTCGTCTTCCGACCGAACATGGAAGAATAGGGCGACCGTCACGACCAGGATCAACACCACCGCACCCAGGATGGAGTAGATCATCAGGCGGGGCGGAACAGCCTTGATCTCCTGGATTGCTTTTTCGGCCACTTCCCGTGGCTGAATCTTGGGTTTCTCTTCGGTTCGCCGGAACTGTGCCAAGGGCGACGGCTCGAGAGCCTCCGGAAACGCCGGCGGAGGTGGCGGCGTAAAAACCGGTTCCTTCATCGGCGGCAGTTCGTCCATATCGGAGAAGCTCCGGCTGTTCCCGGTGGCGGGTGCCGGTGCCGACACCATCGGATCAACAGGCGCCATTCGTGGCTGTATTTCTGTTTCCGTCTCGGCAGCGGCGGCAGAAAGGACCTCTCCTTTTCTTGACTCGACCGTGGTTTCCGCCGGTTCGATAAGCCGCGTGTAGGACTCAATGCCGGACGAACCGCTCGCCATCCCTGCTCCCATGCCAGCGGCCGCGGCCGCGACTTTCGTTTCGGGAATGGGCTCAGACGCTGGTTGCGTAACCTTTCGTTGCGGCGGTGCTGATGGAACAACGAAAGCCGGCGCTTCCGGTTCAGTCGCCTTGGGCGCAGCCGACACAAACCGGCTGGCAGCGGCCGCGCGCTCCGCGGGAGAGATCACCGCCTTCGTCCCTGCCGCAGGTTTCCTGGTGCCCGCAGCCTGTTTCGACCCGCTTTCCTTGCATTTCTCGAGATCGGCAACCAGCTCTCGCACCGCCTGGTAGCGCTCTTCAGGGTTCTTGGCCAGCGACTTCATGATCAGCGCGCTGACGCCAGGGTGAATCTTGGGATTCAGGGAAACCGGGCTGGGGGGCATCTCGTTGGAGATTTGATTCACCAGTACGACCGGGTCCTCGGCACTGAATGCCGGACGATCCGTCATCATTTCGTACAGGATGGCGCCCCAGGTAAACAAGTTTGAACGCAGATCAATCGCTTCCCCGCGCACCTGTTCGGGGGAGCAATACGGAAGGAGCTTGCCCAGGCCAGCCCCGGTTTCCGCCCCCACCAGGCTCATGCTGGAAATGCCGTAGCCGAGAATCTTGACCAGCCCATCCCACTGCACCATCACCTTGGCGGGCTCGAGCGATTGATGAGCGACTCCGAAGGATGCCGCGTATTCCAGCCCGGCGCAAACCTGGCGGGTGATGTCGAGCAGGTCCCAGATGGAGAAGCCTTCTTTGCGCGTCAGCATGGTGGCCACGCTGTTGCCCTGGACGTATTCCATGGCGGCGCAGAACTGGTCTTCGATTTCACCCGCCCCATACAGGACGGCGATATTCTGGCTGGCGAGCTCTCGCGTGCTTTCGCCTTCCGCAATCAGCGCGTCGACGAAGCCGGACGCACGCTCGCCGAGGGCCTCCAACTGCAAAGTCTTCAGCGCCACCGTCTGATTGGTCTCTGTATCCGTGGCCTTGAAAACCACGCTGGCTTCCGACCTGGAAAGCTCACTTAGAATTTCAAACCGGCCAAACATCATTGCCATTGCAGTCGCCTCGCGGTGACAGCCGCAATACACCTTTGGAGTATGTAATTTGGCTGAGACCCGGGGGAGAGTCACGAATAGAATACTGCGCCGTACCGCCTAGCTGAGAGTTACGAAAGTACTCGCGATCGACAGCAATGCTGCGGGCCGCGCTCCCTTCGCACCGGCAGCCTGCCGTTCGGCCCGATGGCGGGCCGGGGCTCCTTCTGCACGGCGTCGCACGAATCGAGACTGCCAGAACAGATCGGGGAACGCCCGCCGTCCAATCGTTGTCAACAAAACACGGAACAAACCTCGGACGCTGGCGAAAAATAGACGGCCGTCTCCAGTTGTCCTGCGGCGGCAGGTGTTTTATCCTCAATGCTCAGCTTAGACGTAGTGGATTGCTGTCTCTCTCAGGATCCTCGCAGTTTTCAGCCGTCAGGCCTTCCGGAGCACTGCTGGTATGACCTTGACCCGTTTTGTGACGAAGAGCGCGTTCCGCAACAAGCGCCGCAGCATTCTGACGGTGCTCAGCATCACTTTTTCGCTCTTGTTGCTGACGTTCATGATGACCATCTGGCACGGCTTCTACATCGACAAGGGAAGCACGGAATCAGCCCTGAGACTGATCACCCGTCATCGGGTTTCCTTGACCCAGGCCATGCCGATTTCCTATCGGGAAAAGATACGCACCATTACCGGGGTAGTCGCGGTCGCTCCCACGAACTGGTTCGGGGGCCAATACAAAGACCCAAAGCCGGAGAATTTTTTTGCGCAGTTCGGCACCGATCCGGACGAAGCCTTCAAGGTACTCACCGACTTCAAAATCCCAGCCGATCAACTGGCCGCCTGGCAACATGATCAGGCGGGCGTAGTGGTCGATAGCGAACTGGCGAAGAAGTTTGGCTGGAAGATCGGGGATCGCATCATGCTCCAGGGGACGATTTATCCGGTGAACCTGGAGCTTACGATCCGCGGTATGTACACCGCGCCGGAACCAACCAGTTCCGTATATTTCAATCAAAAATACGTTGAGGAGGCGGTCGCGTTTGCCAAGGGCAACGCGGGAACGTTCTCGATTCTCGCTGATTCCGCCGATGACGTGCCCAAAGTGGCCGCCGCTGTCGACGCCATGTTTCACAACTCACCGCAGCCGACCAAGACAGAAACCGAGAAGGCCTTCCAACTTGGCTTCATCAACAGCATTGGGAACGTAAAGGCCTTCATCCTGAGCATCTGCTTCGCAGTGGTTTTCGCGACCCTGCTGGTTTCCGCCAATACCATGGCCATGTCCATTCGCGAGCGCACCCGGGAAGTGGCGGTGCTGAAAACGCTAGGGTTTACCCGGCAGACCATCCTTGGCCTCTACATCGGCGAGGGAGTGATCGTTACCCTGATCGGTGGCGTGCTGGGCTCTTTGCTGGGAGCGGGGCTGATCACAGCCCTCACCCATGCGCCTGGAATGGGACTTTTCCTGGCCGGGATGAAAGTGACCGGCTCCACTTTCCTGCTTGCCGTCTTTGTGGCGGCGATGGTGGGATTTCTGAGCGCCATCGTCCCGGCCTATCATGCCGCCAAAGTTGATATCGTGGAGGGCTTGCGCTACATCGGTTAGCGAAGATACGACATGGCGATCCCCATCAGCTATAACATCCGCAACCTGAAGCTGCGCAAGGGTCTCACCATCATGACCGCCCTGGGCATTGCGCTTACCGTGACCACGGCCGTCTTCCTGATGGCACTATTGGCCGGGCTGCAGAAAGCCTTTGTTTCCAGCGGCGATGCACTGAACGTGCTGGTGATGCGCAAGGGTTCGACCGCCGAACTTTCCGGTGGTTTCGACGCGACTCTGTTCAATACCCTGAAGACCTTGCCCGGCATCGCGAAAGACGGACAGGGCGAGCCCATCGCGTCGGGTGAGTGGGTGGTGGTCGCGGTACTGCCCCGCAAGGATGGAACCGGCGAGGTGAATGTATCGGTGCGCGGAATGATGCCTGCCGGCCTCACCCTTCGCCCGAAGGCGAAACTCGTCGAAGGACGCTGGTTCTCGCCCGGTCAGCGGGAGGTGGTGGTGGGAAAATCCATTCACGACCGTTTCTCGGGAGCGAATGTCAACGACAACCTGGACTTCGCCAAGGGCCAGTGGAAGGTGGTCGGCATCTTCGATTCCGGCGGCACGGCGTATGACTCGGAAATCTGGGGCGATCTCAACCAGATTGCCGTCGACTTTGACCGCCAGGGTGGACTCGGTTCGGCATATCTCAGGGCCACCGACCCGGTTGCGGCGGACGCGCTCAAGAACCGCGTCAGTGACGATCAGCGACTGAAGCTGGAAGGCGGACTGGAGACCGACTACTACAAGAAGCAGACCAACTCCGGCGGCGCGATCAAGTACATCGGCTTTGTGGTGGCGGTCATCATGGCGATCGGATCGAGTTTCGCCGCGATGAATACCATGTACGCGGCGGTTGCCTATCGTGCCCGGGAAATCGCGACCCTGCGCGTGATCGGGTTTTCCCGGCCGAGCATCCTCACGTCCTTTGTGCTGGAATCGCTGCTGCTTTCGTTGTTGGGCGCCGCGGTGGGAATCATTCTGATGTTGCCGTTCAACGGGATGAGCACCGGTGTAGGCAATAACGTTACTTTCAGCGAAACGGTGTTCAGCCTGCACATGACGCTCGGCGTCGTTCTCATCGCCGTGGCATTTGCGCTGGTCATGGGCTTGATCGGAGGATTCTTTCCCGCCTGGCAAGCCGCGCGGCAGGAGATTCTGACCGCGTTGCGGGGCTGAGCCGGACTGGTTTTTGCATCGGGACGTTGCTGCCGACATCCTATAAATCTCAATGCCGACGGATACCAAACACGACGATTTACAGAGCCTGCGAATCGATCGCACTCTGCGGGACGGAGGCGGGAAACCACCTGCATGGTCGCGCCGTTTCATCCTGGGTGGAGTCGCCATCGTTGTTCTGCTCGGATTGGTCACGCTCGCCTACCGATGGTTGGCCTCTGACGCTCCGGAGGTAGAGACTGTGCGTGCCACCGCCGAGGGCAGCGATGTCGCGGGCAGCACCGTGCTTTCCGCCAGCGGGTACATCGTGGCGCACCACAAGATCAGCGTGAACTCCAAGGTCACGGGCCGGGTCGCCTGGATCGGCGTAGAGAAGGGCGACAAGGTAAAGGAATCGCAAGTCCTGGTAAGACTGGAAGACCAGGAGTTCCGCGCCCAGTACGAGCAGGCGCGTGGCACGGTGGAAAGCGCCCAGGCGCGGCTGGCGGAACTGGAAAATGGATCGCGTCCCGAGGAGATTCAGCAGGCGGATCACAATCTGTCGGAAGCCCGCGCCACGGCGGCCAATGACAAGATCACGCTGGATCGTACAAAAGACCTGGCCGGGCAGGGTGTTGTTTCCCGGCAGGCGCTGGATGACGCCACCGCGCGCTATGACGCTTCCCGGCAGAAAGTGAATTCGCTCGAACAGTCCTTCCGCATGGCGAAGATCGGACCGCGCGCCGAGCAGATTCAACGCGGCCGTGGCGACCTGCTCCAGGCGGAGGGTCAGATGGCCTATGCCAAGTCGCAGCTCGATGCCACGGTCATCCGGGCGCCGGTTACGGGCACGATTCTTGAACGTACGGCGGAAAAGGGTGAATTGGTGACCGCGCAGTTTGCCAGCGGGGCCGAGGGCGGCCCGCGCGGCTCGGTGGTCGCTCTGGCCGACCTGAACGACATCCAGGTTGAACTCGACATCGCGCAGAGCGACTTCGCCAAGCTCGGGCCAAAGCAGGCAGGCACCGTCGGCGTGGATGCATTCCCCGACCGCAAGTACAAGGGAGTGATCGCGGAAATTTCCCCCGAGGCCAACCGGCAAAAAGCGACGGTCCAGGTGAAGGTGCAGATCCAGAATCCGGACGAGTTCCTGCGGCCGGAAATGAATGCCACGGTACAGTTCCTGGCCGGCGAGGACAAGGGCGCCAGCCGCAAGCAAGTCGGGGCGTTTGTTCCCACCGCCGGCTTGCGCGACAAGGACGGAGCGAAGTTCGTGCTCATCGCCTTCAACGGCAAAGCTCTGCGGCGGGGTGTTCACGTCCTGAGCCAGCGCTCGGGCGGCTACCTGGTGGATGGTCTGGTGGGCGGCGAGAACGTGATCACCGCTGCGCCTGCGGGTTTGCAGGACGGGCAAAAGATTCGTATCAAGGGGCAATCATGAGTTCAGCGACGATCGCAGAGAAAGTAGTGGGTACGAAAGTTGTTCAAGCCCGCGGAGTGAACAAGATCTTCAAGCGCGATGCTTTTCAGGTCACCGCGCTCGACAACGTCTCGATTGATATTGCAAAGGGCGAATTCCTGGCACTGATGGGCCCATCGGGATCAGGAAAGACCACGCTGTTGAACATGATCGCCGCCATCGACCGGCCGACTTCCGGCGAGCTGCTTGTCCTCGGCGAAAACATCTTCCGCCTTACCGATTCGCAGTCGGCCCACTGGCGGAATACCCACGTGGGATACGTCTTCCAGACCTTCAATCTCATTCCCGTCCTGACGGCATTTGAAAACGTCGAACTGCCCCTGCTGCTGACCAAGATGACGCCGCAACAGCGTCGCGATCACGTCATGACGGCATTGAAGCTGGTGGGGTTGGAAGATCGCGTCGGCCATCTCCCCAAGCAACTCTCCGGCGGACAGGAGCAGCGCGTGGCCATCGCCCGGGCCATCGTGAGCGATCCGACGCTGATCCTCGCCGATGAGCCCACCGGAGATCTGGATAGCCACTCGGCGACTGAAATTCTGGAGATCCTGAAGCGGCTGAATGAGAGTTTCCAGAAAACGATCGTGATGGTCACGCACGATCCGCACGCGGCGCAGTATGCCCACGTGACCCGGCATCTGGAAAAAGGGATGCTGCTGCCCGCTTAGCGGCGAGCCAGGTCGTTCACGCTGTCACCTGCGACGGCAATACATCGGCGGTGTTGTCGTCCTCGCTGACCCACTCCCACACCCGGCGCCCACGGTCATTGGTCAGACTCCGGGCTTCTCCGTAGTCCACCAGACGGTTCAAGACAGTGGTAACGGATGCCAGCGGATCCTTGTGCCGCGCCAGGATGACGGGGGCGCGCCGCTCCAGTTCTTCGCAGACCTCGCGCGCTCCCAGCGGGCGCTTGGCTTCCAGGAGGACGGTCCTGCAAGCTTTCGTGAACCCAGGCTGCCGGCCACTGGGCCTGCGATCGATCAACTCGAGAAGGTCGTCGCCCAGCACATCCTCGCCGAACAGATTTGCCAACCCGGCAATGGTCTGTTTGACCGAACCGATCCGCTTCATGATTACGGTCCGCTGCAACATGAGCGTTCGCAGTTCATCGTGGGCGGCCTTGACGACCTGCTGGATTGGAACCTCTTTCGATTCAGGATCTCCGTGCGTACCGTTCCTGCTGTTCACGACTTCCATGACCGCCTCCGAGCCCGAAAACCTGCGCCAACCGCCCTACACAGTTATTCCCCTGGTCTTTGTTACGGCAGAAGACTCGCCAAAGTTCCCGGCGAATACGCGCCCCCAGCAAGATGCGGGGCAATCATGGGAGGTTGGACTCGCCAGCTGCGGAAAAGTCATCAGCCGGCATTGTGGGCAAAAAAACAAAAAGCGCGGGCCTTTGCCCGCGCTCCTCCAACAGTTCGGAGGTGTCTATTGTTTTGTGGATGTCCTGGCGATCGCTTTACCCCATCACGGTGGTGTGCTCGGGACGGATCTTGTAGAGGACACGCACCTCGCCCGGCTGGGCGTAGGGATACTTGTCCACGCCCATATACTTCTTCGCCATCTTGTGGATGTGCTCAGCGGCTCCGTCTTCGGTGATCTCAACCACCGTGCCACGAATCTCAAGATAGCGATAGGGGTTGTCGGGATCGATGACGGCGATCGCGACGCGTGGATCGCGGCGCACGTTGCGATCTTTCTGCCGTCCGCGGGCGGAGTTGAAAATCACATGCTGCCCATCGAAGTCACACCACACCGGAGTCACCTGCGGGCGTCCGTCGGGCATGAGCGTGCCGAGACTGGCAAAGGCGCGTTTCTCAAAAAGGTCTCGATATTTTTCCGGGATTACGTTCGACATCCGTGGCTCCTTCCTGAATCATCCATCTTGCTACCGCAAGATTATAGATGCTGAAGATCGATGGCGGCATCCTGTCGCAACTCCCCGATCTTCGCCGATGGGTGCAATGGCAGCGCACCATGTCGCAGGGTTGGTTCCCCCGGGTGGAACGGATACAATAAAAGCCTCGGATCCAGGTTGATACCGCCGCTTGCTGAGCGAATTCTTGCACCATTGCCAATGTCTAGTAAACTAGTAGTCTTTCAGGGAGCCCCAACTTTCATGTGGACTGGCATGCCTTGCGCCCGCAGACCTTCGAAGCGCCTACTCCTTCTCTTGGTTGTCCTGGTGTGGTTGGGCACGGGCCTTCTGGCGCAGGAATCCGCCCCCAAGGGCCCGCCGACCGTTGTCTTCATGACCGACTTCGGCGTCGTGGACGATTCCGTGGCCCTGTGCAAAGGCGTCATGTACGGAATCACGCCCAACCTGCGTATTGTGGACCTTACCCACCAGGTCAACGCATTTTCGATTGAGGACGGTGCTCGCTTTCTGTTCGGCGCAACACCTTACTTCCCTGCCGGAACCGTTTTCGTCGTGGTGATCGATCCGGGCGTAGGCAGCTCGCGCAAGGCAGTGGTTGTGAAGTCGAAGCGCGGGCAGTTTTTTGTGCTGCCCGACAACGGCCTCATGACTCTGGTCGAGGACAGGGATGGGATCGAGAGCGCCCGCGAAATCACCAATAGCGACTGGATGATCGGCGCCAAAGTCTCTTCGACGTTCCACGGCCGCGACATTTTTTCGCCGGTCGGCGCTCGCGTAGCGCGCGGCGATGACTGGACTCTGGTCGGGCCCGAGGTCAAGCAACTGGTTCGGCTGGATTTGAAGCCTGCCAAAATCGACGCCAAGGGCTTCAGCGGAGAAGTGATTGCCACCGACGGCCCCTTCGGCAACCTGGTCACGAATATGGACGCTGACGATTTTATGAAGCTCGGCTACCAGCGTGGCGACAAGGTAAAGGTCACCATCGCTAGGCACGAACTCGAAATGCCATTTGTGAAGACGTTCAGCGACGTGCCGCTCAAACAGCCTCTGCTTTTCATCGATTCGCGCGGCCGCGTGAGCTTTGCAATCAACCAGGCAAGTTTCGCAGCAACCTATCACGTACAACCGCCACAACCGGTTTTCATCCCCCGCAAGGGGCAGTGAAGTTCTAGCGAGGAAGGGATCGTGAAGAAGATGAATCAGAATCGTCGTTTCATGGCCGTAGTGCTGGCGACCTTGTTGCTGGTCGGCGCGGCGGCGTGGGCACAAAGTTTCCGTGGGTCCATTCGCGGCAAAGTCACGGACCCGAGCGGCAGCATCATCGCCGGAGCCAAAGTCACGGCGAAGAACATCGACACCGGCCTAACGCGCGAAGCCACTACTGGCAACGACGGCGGCTACGTGCTGGCCGAACTGCCCGCCGGCACCTATACGGTAAGAGCGGAATCAGCCGGCCTTTCGCCTTCCGCGCAGAATGTGCAGGTGAACGTGGGGTTGGACACCACCGCCGATTTCGACCTGACCAAAGTGGAGAAGCGGCAGGAACAGCTCACGGTGACGGCCGAAGCCCCGGTGATAGAAACAACCCGTGACGTTCTCGGCGAAGTGGTGGAGCGCCGGCTGGTAACTGAACTTCCGCTCAACGGGCGCGATTTTGGAAAACTGGTAGCACTCACGCCGGGGACCACGGTTGACCCTTCCGGAGTCGCGGGAACCCAGGGGGGCTTTGGGCAATTTAACATCAACGGCAACCGTGACCGTTCCAATAACTACACACTCGACGGCACCGACAACAACGACCCCTTCTTTAATAATTCGGCGCTCAACCAGACCGGCATCGGCGGAGCGCCTGCCTCCCTGCTGCCGATTGATGCGATCGAAGAGTTTAACCTGCAAGCGCAGTTTGCTGCCGAATACGGCCGCAACAGTGGTTCGGTCGTCAACATCATCACTCGCTCTGGAACCAACCAGTGGCACGGCTCGGCATTCGAGTTTCTACGCAACAGCGCTCTGGATGCCAGAAACTTCTTTAATACTGAGCCCCGGAAATCGGTATTCCAAAATAACAACTTCGGTTTTGCCCTCGGCGGACCAGTTATCAAGGACAGGACTTTCTTCTTTGGAGCCTACGAGGGCCAGCGGGAACGCGTTGGATCAGATTTCTTGCTGCTCGTGCCCACCCGCGCTGAGATAGCCCAAGCGCGCTCCATCGCGCTGGATAAGAATGAAGGCGTGATCGATCCGGGCCTTGACGCCGTGATGGCGTTCTATCCGCAGAGTGACAGCCATGAAATCCCTGGCGTGGTGCGTGACAAGAATGATGGCAACAACTTCATCCTGAAGCTGGATCACAGCCTTTCCAATAACGAACTGCTGACCGGGCGTTACGCTTTTTCAAAGAGTGACCAGGTATTTCCTTTCGGCTCTCCCGGGGGGTTCGGCACGGGCTCCCGCCTTCCGGACTTCGCGCAGACTTCGCCTGCACGCGTCCAGGTTCTATCAGCAAGTCTCCAGTCGACTCTGAGCGGAACCAAGATCAACGAGGTCCGATTTGGCTACAGTCGCTATCGGACATCCTTCAGCTCTCTCAATGCAAAATATGACCCGGTGGCGAATGGTCTGAATCTGGGGACCGGAAAACTCGGCTTGCCGGAATTCGACTTTACTGGAATTGAAAATCTGGGCGCAATTGGTTTCAGCGTGCCCCGCGGACGAACCAGCCAGACCTACCAGATCCTCGACAACTTCACTTGGTTGCGCGGCAAACACACTTTGAAATTCGGCGGTGAGTTCCGCCGCGCCAGCATCGAAAACTTCAACGACAATGTGGAGCGAGGAATTTTCCAATTCACGTCCGGTATTGGACTTGATCCCGACCCGATCGTGGACTCTCTCGCAAATTTCTATACCGGAGGTTCGCAGGACAACTGCTTCTGCAGTTTTGTCCTGGTCGATACCGGCAACACCCAGCGGACCACCTACAACAATGGTTTCAGCTTCTTCGCGCAGGATGATTTTCGGCTGGCGCCTGCATTCACTTTGAATCTGGGCCTGCGCTGGGAGTACTTCGGTCCGATGAGCGAGAAAAATAACCTCCTCTCCAACCTCGCATCCGACGGGACTCTTGCCATGGTCGGAACCCATGGGCTCGACGGCGTGTACGAGCGGGACCTCAACAACTTTGGCCCGCGCTTGGGATTTGCGTGGAGCGTTCTCAAGAACACCGTGGTCCGTGGCGGCTACGGGCTCTATTACGACTACGTTCCGCAGAGCCTGCTGATCGCAAACTTCACATCGTCTGCCGGACTCGCTACCAATCCCATCGGTCCAAAGCCAGTTCTTCCGATGAACTTCGACGGCACAGCTTTTAATGGCACAAATCTGGACCCAACCGCGCCCATCCTGACGGTGAATACCACAGGCCCGTACTCGATCTTCGTGACTCCCCGAAAGTTCCCCAGCCCCTATACCCAAAACTGGAACTTCAACATTCAGCAAAGACTCGCCGACAACTTCTCTTTTGAGGCTGGTTACGTTGGAAGCAAGGGAACCAAGCTGGTGCGCTTGACGGATCTCAACGAGTTTGGGACTAACACCAACTACGGGACCATCGACGAACTGACGCCGTCGGCAGCATCCATCTACCATTCGCTCCAGACCATTGTTCGCCTGCAGAATTCCCACCGGTTTTCAGGCTTTGCAAGCTACATCTGGTCGCACGCGATTGACACCGCTTCTGACGGGATCGACTTTGTTCCGGGAGTTGCGTTCCCCCAGGACCCCAGCAATCTCCGAGGCGAGCACGGGAACTCAATTTTTGACACGCGACAGCGCTTTACCGCGGCACTTAACTACGAGTTGCCCACGTGGAAAGCCGCCGGAAGGTTCGGCTCGGGCTGGCAGTTGAATACCATTGTCAGCGCACAAAGCGGACGGCCAATCCCGATTGCAAACTCCTCCGATACCAGTGGTCACTTCTATTTCAACCAGCGGCCCAACATTGTTCCCGGTGCAAAGCTGACTCTGCCAAACTGGACACCATCGACCGGTTATCTCAATCCCATGGCCTTCGTTCAGCCGGCCTTTGGTACCTTCGGGAACTTGGGCCGAAATTCGATCTATGGCCCCAGATTTGCCAATGTCGACTTTTCGTTGACGAAAAATACTCGCATCACGGAACGGGTGGGCTTGGAGGCTCGCGTGGAGTTTTTCAATCTCTTCAATCACCCTAATTTCGCGCTGCCCGCGCATTCCATTATTCCGGGACTTATCGATAATGGCGCTCCAGGCAACCCACAGATCGATCCCAATCCTGCGGCTCATGTGGACGGTGACCTTGCGAAGCCTCTGTCGCCCATGGGCCCGATCACGCAAACCCCAGACGTCGCCCAGACCAATCCCGGTCTGGGAGGCGGTGGACCACGTGTCATTCAGTTGGGTCTAAAAGTGGTGTTCTAGCGACCGGTCAGAATCCGTAGAGACGCGGCTTGCCGCGTCTCTTTTTTTGCAGGCACTGTGTTCGTTTCGGCCAGACTGCCGCACCCGCTACTCGATACTCGCCGCCAGTTCACTAATCCGTGGCAGCACTGCGCGCAGTAGTGCGATGAACTGTCCCATCACGCGCGCAGTCGTTTCCAGTACCTCTTCGTGCGAGAGTGGCTGGTCGAGGATCCCTGCAGCCATGTTCGTCACGCAAGAAATTGCCAGCACATTCATTCCCATGTGCCGCGCGGCAATTGCCTCAGGGATCGTGGACATGCCCACTAAATCGGCGCCGATGGTTCGCAGGAATCGAATCTCCGCCGGCGTTTCGAAACTTGGCCCCAACACCCCCGCATAGACACCCTCACGCGGAGGAATACCAAGCTTCTTCGCCTCTTCCAGCGCGACCTCCCGATAGCTCTTCGTGTAGGTATAGGTCATGTCCGGGAATCGCGGACCGAAGCGATCCTCGTTCGCGCCGACCAGCGGGTTTCGCCCCTGCAGGTTGATGTGGTCGCGGATGACCACCAGCGCGCCCTGCCCGTAATCCAGATTGACGCCTCCGGCTGCGTTGGTCAGGACAACGGCTCGCACGCCCATCCGCCCCAGCACTCGCGTTGGGACGGAGACTTCTTCCGGCGAATAGCCTTCATACAGGTGCGCGCGCCCCTGCAACACAGCCACCGGCACGTCTCCGGATTTCCCGACTACAAACTGACTCGCGTGCCCGACCGCCGTTGAACGTGGAAACGATGGGATCTGCGCGTACGGAATACGGACCGCATCCGTCAGGCCGTCGGCAAAGGCGCCGAGCCCGGATCCGAGCACCAGCCCGATCTGCGGCCGCAGCTTCGTCTGCGAGAGCAGGAAAGACGCTGCGGATTCTGCACGGGTGTATGAATCTGTCATACGGCACTCGCTACTCGCCGCTCGCTACTGCAGCAGCATTCCCGCAATCGACGCCGACATCAGGTTCGCCATCGTACCGGCCAGCATCGCGCGAATACCGAGTCGCGCCAGGTCGCCCCTCTTTCCCGGAGCGAGCGACCCAATGCCCCCCAGTTCGATGCCGATATTTCCCAGGTTCGCGAACCCGCACAACGCATACGTTGCGATCAGATAGGAGCGCGGATCGAGCATCTGCTGCATACCGCCCAGGCGCGAAAAGGCCACGAATTCGTTGAGCACCATGCGCGTGCCAAGCAGGTTGCCAATCGCCGGACAGTCTTTCCACGGCACGCCAATCACCCAGGCAATCGGAGAAAAAACCACGCCGAAAATCTGCTCGAAGCTGGTCGGAAACCAATTCCATCCAAAATGCGCGAGGCCATTGTGGACGCCACCCAGAATGCCGTCCGCCAGCGCAATCAAGGCGAGAAACGAGATCAGCATCGCGGCAACATTCAGGGTCAGGTAAAGGCCGTCGGTCGTGCCCTTTGCGATTGCCCCCAGCAGGTTGACCGTGTGCTCGCCTTCGATCTCCTCGTCACTCATCGCCACGCGCCCGGCAGTTACTGGTTGCTCGGTCTCAGGCATCAGCATTTTCGCGATAAGAATCGTGCCCGGCGCGGTCATGATCACGGCCGTCAGCAGATGCTTTGCGGGGATGCCAAAAAGAATGTAAGCCGCCATCACCGCACCGCTGATGTGCGCCATGCCGCTCGTCATGATGGTCATCAACTCGGAGCGCGTCAGCCGTTCAAGAAACGGGCGGATGGTCAGCGGCGCTTCGGTGCATCCAAGAAAGATGCTGGCCGCGACGTTCATGGACTCCGCACCGCTGGTGCCCATGAACTTCATCATGACGCGCGCCATCTGCCGGATTACCCACTGCATGACGCCATAGTGGTAGAGGACAGCAAAGAACGCAGCGACGAAAATGATGGTTGGCAATACCTGGAACGCGAGGTAAAAGGGCGGGCCTTTCTTACCCAAATCGCCGAATAAGAACGAGGATCCCGCAAACGAGTAGCCGAGAAAATTTGTGACCACATCCCCGGCCCAGGCAAACAGCCTCCTGCCGAACTCCACTCGTAGTACAAAGAAGGCGAAGACAAGCTGGAGACCGAGGCCCCAAAGCACCGTCCGCAGTTTGATCGCGCGCCGGTTGCTGGAGAATACATACCCGAGCGCGATCATCGTCAGCAAGCCCAATATGCCGGTGTATCGGCCCAAGTAGCCTCCAATTCAGAGTGAGCGCGGAAGGCGAATTCTAACAGGACGATCGCCTGAACCGGCAGACCATCTAGAACGTTCTTTCGAAGTCCGCGAATGCTCTTTCCAGCTGCCACTGCGCACGCGCGCGTTCGCTGGTATCCAAAAGTGTCTGGCACTTCCCAGAAACGCGCCCGGCCGATGGGTTGGCGTCCCCGCAAGCGGGCTCGCGCCGGAAAACCTTCGCATCGATCCACAGACTCTCCCCGGCAAGAAAGCTATGTTCCAGGCTCTGCCGGGCCATGCGCTTCAACTCGCCGTACGATAACCCATGCCCTTCCGCTGCCCGCAGAAACTCATTTGTCATGTCCGAGCGCGAGACGCCCTGATCGTCGGTGGACAACGCCACGGGCACGTCGTACTTCAGGTACACGGGCAGCGGATGACGGTTTCCGCTGATGCCCAGGATCGTGTCGTTCGAAGTTAGACAAATCTCCACCAACACATTTTTCTTCGCCAACTCCTGCAGTAAACCAAGAGGATCAGTTTCGCTCATCACGGCTACGCCATGCCCAATCCGCTCCGCCCCCGCGAGCTCGACCGATTCGCGGATGTGGAAACGCAAGCCCTCGGGTGGAACCAGCCCTATCGCCAGTTCGCCCGCGTGCAGCGAGACGTGCGTGCCGGGATAGAACTTGCGCAGCGCCTCGATTATCCGCATATGCAAATCGAAGTCGTGCATCGGCACATACCAGTCTTCCGGCATTACCAGATTGAAGCCGACCACGTGCGGGTCCGCCTTCGCAAGCTCGAAGCCCAGCAGGATCTGGGCGAACACCTGTTCGCGCGGCAGGCCGCGCAGCACCTGATACAGATAGCGGATCGTAATTTCGCATCCAGGGTCGGGCTTGGCGGTTCCGCAGTGCAGCAGTTCCCTTTCGCGCTGCCCGTCCGCATCCAACTCGGTCCGAACGGTGGAGACAATTTCCTTCAGGCCACCGGCCAGAAGCTTGTCCCGCAACTTGCCGAAGTCGTCATCCCAGCCAATCTTGTCGCCCAGGATCGCCGCCCGCCCTCCGTCTGCCGTGTGCATCAGTTCGACATACTGCAGACGATCGGCCGACGCTCGAGACGCCACCTCGGCCAGCGCGTTGCCGACGTGTTTTTCGAAAGCAGGCCCGAACTTGTCGAACGTGCCAAAAAAGTGATCGTGCCCTGACTCTTCTTCCCGGTGCCAGTTCCGCATCGACCAGGCATCAATCAGCTGGTTGTAGAGAATGTGGTCCTGATAGGCACAGCGGACCGACGGCTTGTTGCGATACGTCTCGCAGGAGTCGCAAGCAGCTCGAATCAGCTTCGACGTGCTCCGGTCCACGCACAGCGCGTTCTCCGACGCATAGTCAATCAGGCTCTCGGCATAGATCGCGCCGCCCAGATGGACGTGCAGGTCGCCACCCTTGGGCATCTGCTGCAGGAAGGCGAGCAGCAGCGGCGGCTGGTGCCGAATCGAATCCAGGTATTTCGCAGTCTTTTCTTCGAACGTTTGGGCAAAAGAAACAGCCGCCACAATGCTGACCACGGCCGCCAGGCGTAGGGCTCGCATCAGGAAAGACCTCCTACCGGGAAAGCCGCATTGTAAACGGAACGCCAGCCCTGCGAAGCAGGACAACATAAAATCCGCGTTAGGATTGTTCTTCCTTGAGATTTTCACAGCTGGGATAGTGGATGCGTGTCGCTCCGTACTCGGGGGCAAGTCGTGAAAAACCGCAGAAAACACCATGAACATTGGCAATTCGTGACCCGCGCCCGGCGTCCACTGCACAATTTCTGTTTCACCCCGCTGTGGACGGCCTGCACTCGATTGCTGCACAAGCACTTAGAAGCTGAGGAATTTCGTTGACGCAGAAAACGGTTGGAGTAAAACCATAATCGTTCTTTGACACGTTCTGAAGTTTTTCCGGTTGGTGCGGCGTCCGGGGCTCAAGCGAGGTCACTCAGATAACCGCGAGGTGAATCTGAGAGGGCAAGCAAGGGTCTATAGCTAAGCGCTGGTCGAGGAGAACAAGAGCCAATGTTGAAGGCAGGATAGAGTCCCGAGGCGTTGGACTGATTTATCCGGTTGGCGGT
>Ga0302321_100001052_pt1 | contig 23705 bp, 20 predicted proteins | sample Fen_T0_1_FD_202505 | JGI IMG/M metagenome (GOLD analysis project Ga0302321, IMG submission 202505) | Peat permafrost microbial communities from Stordalen Mire near Abisko, Sweden - Fen_T0_1 | ecosystem: Environmental > Terrestrial > Soil > Wetlands > Permafrost | place: Sweden: Abisko...
GCTGGGCGACGGCCTGCCGCTTGGCCACCAGCGCCAGGATCTCGCGATCGATGCGGCCGAGCTCGGCGCGCAGCGGGTCGAGGCGAGCGTTCGCGTCGTCGGACATGGCGCGACGATACCCGAGTCGACGGTCGTGTTGAACATCCTCCCGCGCTCCGGGCACTGCCGCGCGATGGTCCACGAGGAGTCGGGTGCAGCCAAGAACGCATGATCGAACCTTCCTCCTGTGGCTTTGCGCCGTGCTGGTGGCCGTCGTGGGCCTCGGCTGGCCTGCCCACGTCGCGCAAGGACGCCGGCAGCCCGCGGCCGCTGCCGTGGCGCCGTGCCGGTGAGGAGGGCCGGCGCGGATCACCCGCCTACGGCTTGCGCGCGACGACGACCTTGGAGACGAACGCCGGCTCGCTCGACTCGACCGCGAAGCCGACCTCGCGCAGCACGCCGGCCAGATCGTCCTCGAGGTACTCGGCGTAGAACGGCTCGTGGAACTCCCCCGGGAAGGCGTAGAGCGCGTCGGCGATCTCGGCGCTCTCGGCGAGCTGGGCCGAATCCTCGATGACGACCAGGCCGCCCGGACGGACCACGCGATACAGCTCGCGGGCGACGTTGCGGCGGGTGCGCCGCGGCAGCTCGTGAAACAGGTAGACGCTGGTCGCGATGTCGAACGTGTGGTCGGCGAACGGCAGCGCCTCGGCGTTCTCGACCGCGACCGAGACCTCGGCGAGATCGTCGAGCCGCTTGCGCGCCAGCCGCACGTAGGCCGGCGACAGGTCGACGCCGTGTAGCCGGAGATCCGGGTGGGCCTGGTTGAGCTGGTGCAGCGTGCGGCCGGTGCCGCAGGCGACGTCGAGCAGGCGCAGATCCTTGGCCCCGCCGGCGGCGCGGATGAACCGCGAGATCGGCGGGATGATCTGGCGGCGCATGACGTCGGCGGTGCCGCGAAACAGCAGCTCGACGCCGAGCTCGTAGACCGTGGCCGAGTGCTCGCTGAAGTAGCCATCGGTCTGCCAGTGAAACGTCCGCCGGTAGTAGGACGGATAGCGGTGCTTGTCGACGATCGGGATATCGCGGAAGTCGCCCGTCACGCGGCGGCGCAGCACGCGCGGCATGTCGCGCAGCATGCGAGGGAGCTCGCGCATGTAGCGCCGCACCGGGATGTCGAACAGCATCTCGCGCGGGTAGAGGCCGGCCTCGACGTTGGCGAGGTCGCGGTCGTGGAGCTCGGCGCGGCGGCGCAGCACCGCCCGGAGCTCGGGGGCCGAGATCTCTGGCCGGGGCAGGCCGGCGACCAGCCGGGTGGCCTCCTGGACCAGCGTCGCCTGGATGAGCAGCGACCAGTGCTGCGACCGGTACGCCAGACGATCAAACGCTCCGAGTGTGGATTGCATGGGCAGGTGCTCGTCGACGCCGAGGTCGCAGCAGCACCATACCAACCGACAGCCCGAGCGCCAGGGCGCTCGCACCACCCGACCCGGCGTCGCAGCAGCCGCGCGGCCTGGGCGCAGGCGCTTCGACGGCGCCCGGGCAGCGGTACGTGGCATCGGGCGTGCAGCCGAGCTGCGCACACACCGAGCACCACATCGGCACGCAGGTCGCCTGCTGCGTCGTGCCCGCGCCGCACGCCGCGGCCTGGGTCAGGTCCTGGTAGCGCAGGACCTTGGTCCAGATGCCGGCCTCGGGATCCGCGGACTTCATGACGCCGGCCCCGTCGCCCGGGCCGGGCTGCTCGTAGTTCAGCGAGCACGCCCACAGCTCGCCGGCGGCGTTCTCGGCGAGGCAGCCCATGTGCGGCGAGCCGGCGAGCGGGGCCCAGGTCGCGCCGTCGTCGTGCGAGATCTCGCCCGGGTTGGCCAGCGTGCCCGCGATCAGATCGTGGTGGCCGCCGGGGTTGGTCGCGGCGCGCACGAGGAACGCCGTGATCGAGGTCGGCTTGTGGAGGATCGGCTGCCAGCTCGCGCCCTGATCGTCGCTGCGATACAGCGAGTCGCTCATGATGTTGTCGTCGAGCTTGACGCGGATATACACCCGGCCATCCGCGGCGATGCCGACGATGTCGATCGACGAGTTGGGCATGACCGTCACGGTGGCCTCGTCGATCGGCAGCGCGGTCCAGTCCCCACCGGCGTTGTCGCTGCGATAGAAGATCTGGTGTCGGCGGTTCTGCCCACCAGGCGAATCCGCCCGAAACACATAGCCACTCAGATACACCTGCTGGGGATCGGCCGGCGCCACCGCGATCGATTCCCACCACGCGACCGGCCCCGCCGGCTGGCCGGCCGTCGGCGCGAAGCTGCCGCTGTCGGCGTCGCTGCTGCGGTAGATGTTGTAGTCGGCGGCCACGCCGCGCGCAGCATCGGCGGCCTGCACCGCGCCATAGTAGATGAGGTGATCCGGTCCCACCGTGGCGGTCGACGCGAACGGCGCGCTGGGGCCGACCGGCGCGAACGAGCAGCCGTCGCGCGCGACCTGGAAGCCGGCGAACGTGCTCGCGAACAGCGCGCCGCCCTCGGACAGCACGTAGATCGGATCGTACACGCCGCTGTAGCCGACCGCGTTCTCGCACACCCAGCTCCAGGTCGCCCCCCCGTCGTGCGACAGCAGGAGGCCCCAGGTCAGGCCGACCGCGATCTCGTTGTCGTGGCCGGCGCGAAACGCGATCGTCGAGGTCGCGGGTGCCCGGCCGTTCGCCGAGGCGACGTGAGGCAGCGCGGCGAGCACCAGGCACGCCAGCGCGGTACGGCGAAACATGCCCGAGCGTAGCGCGCGGCGCGGCGGCGGCGCGCTAGCCGGCCAGCCCGATCTCGCGCAAGCGCTGCGCGAGATATTCTCCCGCGGTGATGCGGGGGAATTTCACCACGCCGCCGGTGCGCGCCACGCAGCTCGGCAGCGGCGTGAGATCGATCTCGGCGCGGGCGTGGACGAAGCACGGCATCGAGAACCGCTCGCTCGACGCGTCCGGCGGGTTCACCACGCGGTGGGTCGTGCTCTTGTAGAGCCCGTTGGTCGCGTTCTGCAGCATGTCGCCGGCATCGACGACGATCGTATCGAACCCGGTGTGGACCGGCAGCCACGTGCCGTCGTGGCGCAACAGCTCGAGGCCCTCACTGGTCGCGCCCGACAGCAGCGTGATGAGGTTGATGTCCTCGTGGGCGGCGGATCGCACAGCGCCGGGCGGCGTGCCCGGGCCGACCGGTGGGTAGTACAGCACGCGCACGATCGTATCGCTTGCGACCGCGAGGTCGCGGAACCGCCCCGCGGGCTCGTCGAGGTACAGCGCGCACGCCTCGAGCAGCTCCGCGGCGATCCGATCGAGGTGGCGATACAGCTCGACCAGCGTGGCGCCAAACTGCGGCAGCTCCGTCGGCCAGCGGTTGGGGCCGTAGACCCGGTGGACCGGGTGATCGTCGGGCACGTCGGGCCGGCCGATCTGCCAGAACTCCTTGAGATCGGGCGCGGTCGCGTCCTTGGCGTGCTCGGTGCCAAACCCGGTGTAGCCGCGCTGGCCGTGGTTCGCGGCGCTGTGATAGCGCTGCTTGACCTCCGCCGGCAGGTGAAAGAACGCGCGGGTGACCTCGTAGGCGCGCTGGGTCAGCGCGTCGGGCACGCCGTGGTGGCGCACCGCGAAGAAGCCGATCTCGGTCAGCGATTGCCCGACGGTTTGCACGAACCGGCTGCGCGCCGGGCCCCCGGCGGCCCAGTCGCGCAGATCGACCACGGGGAGATTCTCGGCTGTCACACCGCCAGTATCGCCGATGCACGGCGCCGGGTGTGAGCGGGTTTTCCACGATCGCCGCGCGGCTTGCCGGACGGACCGAGCCGGCGCACCAGCCGGGCGAGCTCGGCCGGCGCCGCGACCAGCGCCTCCTTCTGCGGCCGCGACAGCTGCTTGAAAGCGTACTCGATGCGCAGCGCCCGGCCGTGGTCGCGGCAGCGCCGGACCAGCACGACCTGGAGCGGGCCGCGGCCGCGGGTGTAGCGCGCCCCGGTGCCGGCGTCGTGCGCGGCGATCCGCTGGGCGACGTCGCGGGCGATGCCGCAGTACAACGAGCCGTCGGCGCAGCGCGCGACGTAGACGTACCACACCGCCGCTCAGCCGATCTTGTGCTCGATCTCGGGCGGCGACGCGAAGAACCGGTTGCGCTTCGGATCATTGAACCGCGCGTAGTCGATCGGCCACGGCGTGACCTCGGTAGCGCCGTTCTCGATCCGGATCGTCGCCGCCATCGGCGTCACGCCGCGGTAGCTCGACTCGGGCGGCAGGTCGTTGTTGTCGGCGCCGCCGGCCGAGAACAGCGTGAGGAGCGACGCCGGGTCGCCGTACATCTGGCGAAACCCCGCGTCGATCTTCTCGTGGCCGCGCACCATGATCGAGCAGCCGACCTTCTGCATGAACGCCTCGAACTGCAGCCGGCCGAACGGGAACCGCGCGTTCTGGGCCTGGAGATCCTCGGGGATGAAGTCCGCGGTCGATGGATCCGACCACAGCATCTGGAACCGGAGCTCCGGATCGTTCAGCTGGGCGAAGTCGGTGAGCTTGGCCTTGATGTCGACGTCGCGCGGGATCCCGGCGTGGACGAACATCATGTCGTCGAAGAACAGCATGTTCGGCAGCTCCTCGAACAGCCGCATGTACTCGGCGAACACCTCGCCGGGCATGTGATTGACCAGCGTGTTGATCGCCTCGGCCGGCTTGACGCCGCCGTAGATCCGGCCGCGGTACTCGATGTAGTACTCGTGGTTGCCGCGCAGCGGATACACGTGGTCGGGCGCGGCGAGGAACAGCTGCATCACCGCGCGCAGCACGCCGTTGTACGAGAACCGGCCGCGATCGATGTAGTCGCCGAGCAGGATGAGCTTGGGCTCGGGGTTGCGGCGATCGAGCCGCCACGCCTCGAGCTTGGCGAAGAAATCGGCCTGGAGCAGCGCGGCCTTGAGGCAGCTGTAGCAGCCGTGCAGATCGCCGAGCACGGTCAGCTCGTAGCGCCGAGCCGGATCGACGGGCACGACGTAGACGTGGCCGTCGAGGAACGCCGGCTCGCCGAGGAAATCGGTCACCGTCTTCTTGCCGGCAAGCCGGTTCTTGCCCTGGGCGCGCTGCGCGCCGAGCTGGCCGACGAACCGCCGCATCAGCGCGAGATCGGCGTCGATCTGCGAGCGGATCCGCGCCGGATCGGCGGAGTAGTGCTGCTCGAAGCTCGCGAAGAACGGGTGATCCTCGTGGCGCGACCTGAGCCGTGCCGGCCCGGCGATCGCGATCCGGTTCTGCTCGCGGACGACCTCGAGCTCGGAGATATCGAGCGGCATCGCGGAGCTGTGCAGCAGCGCCTCGAGCTCCTTGCGGAACTTGTCCTCGGCGGGGTGCACGCTGCCATCGGCGTAGATCAGCTCGTCCACGGTCGCGAGCAGCTCGCGCTGGTTGGCCTCGTCGAAGGTCTGGAAGATCTCGTAGCTCTTGAGCTTCAGCTTGGCGTAGACGAACTTCTCGACGTCCTCGCCGTCGGCGACCGCCTCGTCGAACAGCTCCTTGACGCTGCGATCGATCTGCTCGAACACCTCGAGGAAGTGGCCGACGAACCGGCTCACGATCTCGTCGCGCGTCGCGGGCGCCGCGTCGGGCATCGCCGCCTTGGCGCGCGCCGCCACGAGCTGCCGGATGTAGATCCGGATGAACGTCTTCTCCGTGAAATCGAACTCGCCGTCGATGTAACCGAACGCCGTGAGATAGAAGATGATCGCGTTCATCTGCTGTTCGGCGATATCGGGATTGGCACTGAAAGTAAGCATCGACCGGACCAGCTTGCGCGTTCGGGGGGGGCTTCGCAAGCGCTGCCACCAGCCGCGACGACGCATTGCGATCGGGCGCACTCGCGGTGCGGTGGCTCAGCGGCCGCCGAGCCACAGCCGCGCCCAGGCGGCGTATTCGCGGATCAGCCATTGGATGGCACGCCGGCGATCGCGGTACTCGAGGCTATCGGCGATGTGCCAGACGTGGGCGTCGAGCCCCGCGCCGCGGAACAGCCGCGCGCTGCGCCGGCCATGGAACGGCTGGGTCACCAGCCACACCGAGCGCGCGCCGGCGGCGTCGAGCAGCGGCTTGGTCAGCCGGGCGTTGTCGTGGGTCGTGCGCGCCGCGCGCTCGACGATCACCTCCGGCACGCCGAGCGCGCGCAGCGCGTCGCCCATGACCTCGGCCTCGGCGCGGCCGGCGCCGCGGGTCGTGCCGCCGGTCGCGACGACGATCCGGCCGCCCCCGGCCCGCCACAGCGCGGCGGCCGCGACCACGCGCTCGGCGCCGGCGCGCGACAGCTGATCGCCCGGCAAGAGCGGCGCGCCGAGCACGACGATCGCGTCGCGCGCGACCAGCGGCTCGCGGATCACGAGCGGCCGCTCGAGCAGCGACGCGACGCGGTCGAACACGCGCACCGGCGGGCTACGGCGCGTCGATCCGATCGGGCATATCGGCGACCACGTAGGCCAGCGCGGCGACCGCCGCGACGTCGTCGGCGAGCGCCGCAGGATCCACCTTGTCGAGGGTATCGGCGTCGGTGTGGTGGATGTCGAAGTAGGTCCGGTTGTCGACCTCGAGGCCGATCCCCGGCACCCCGGCGGGCATCATGAGGCCGATGTCCGAGCCGGCGTGGCCGGCGGTGACCCGCATCGCGGTGATCGGCGCGAGCAGCGACGCGATCTCGGAGACCCGCGCCAGGACGCGCTCCACCACCTCGGGCCTGGCCTGCACCGCGAACCCGCGCGGCGCGAACCCGCCGCCATCGGACTCGATCGCGAGCACGGTGCGGGGCAGCTCCGCGGCGTGGTCCTTGGCGTAGCCCCGGCCGCCGCGCGTGCCGTTCTCCTCGTTGGTGAACAGCACCACGCGGATCGTCCGGCGCGGCGCGAGGCCGAGCCTGCGAAGCGTGGTCAGGGCCTGCATCATCGCGACCACGCCGGTGCCATCGTCGTGCGCGCCCTGGCCGACGTCCCACGAGTCGAGGTGGCCACCGATCACGACGACCTCGTCGGGCTTGTCCGCGCCGCGCAGCTCGCCGATCACGTTGGCCGACGCGGCGTCGGGCAGCGTCTGGCCGTCGGTGCGCACGTGGACCCGGACCGGCCCGTCGGCGGCGAGCCGCGCGATCAGCGTCGCGTCCTCGACGGTGACCGCGAGCGCCGGGATCTTCGGCACGCCGTCCTCGTAGACCGTCCCGCCGGTGTGCGGCGAGCGCAGGCTGTGCGCGGTGACCGACCGCATCAGCACGGCGGCGGCGCCGAACCTGGCCGCGCGCGACGGCCCGCGGCCGCGGTACTCGACGACCTTGCCGTAGCCGTCGCCCTTCTCCTCGGTCCACGCCGGCATCGCCACGTCGTAGAGCACGATCGCGCCCTTGACCTGCGCCTGCTGGGCCTCGAGCTCGGCCCAGTCGTGGACGACGACCACCGGCGCGGTGATCCCCGCCCTGGGGGTGGCGACCGTGCCGCCGAGCCCGAGCACGTGCAGCGGCCGGGCGATCGGCTGGGTGATCTCGGCGGCTTCGACGCCGCGCACCCAGTGGGGCACCATCACCTTCTCGGTGTGGACGTCATGGCCCTCCTCCTTCATCGCCTGCGCGGCCCACGCGATCGCCTGATCGAGCGCGGGCGAGCCCGACAGCCGGTTGCCGATCCGATCGGTCAGATGCGACAGCTTCTGGTAGGCGCCGCGATCGGCGCGCGCGGCGGCGATGATCCTGGCGACCGGCTCGCGGTAGCGCTCGGCGAGCCCCCCGCCCGTGGTCGCGGCCGCGGCCGATGCCACCTGCGGCGACGCGATCGGCACCGCGGCGGACGGCTGGGTCTCGGCGACCCGGGCGGGCGCGCTGCGGGGCGCGGGCGCCGGCGCGCAACCGATCAACATCATCAGTGCAAGTGTGCGCTTCGTTCCCGACATCGCCGCCCAACGTACTCAAAGAGGTCGATTCACGCCAGCTGTGTCGGCTCCGCGGCCGCGGCCCTGAGCGCCACACCGCGCGCCGCGAGCGCGACGAGCAGCTCGACCACGGTGACCAGGCGTTCGGCGGTCGCCGCGCGGCCGAGCGCCAGATCCGACAGCGGCATCGGGTGATCGAGCGGGGCACCGCGCCCCGGGAACACCCGGTACCGCACGCTCTCGTGGTCCCAGTACGCGATCCAGCCGTCGATCGTCGCCACCGCGCGGGCCCGCAGGCCATCGTCGAACACGCGGGCGAACGCCCGCGCGCTGCCGCGCAGCTTGAACCGCTCATCGAACAGCGGATCGTTGGCCTTGAAGACCGGCGCCGCCGGCGGCCCGGGCGGGTTGACGCCGAGCGCGCGCGGCGCGATCCCCCACATCGTGAACGTCGCGCTGCGGCCGTCCTCGAAGTCGCGGCCGAGCACGACGTCGAGGCCGAGCACGCTGCCCTCGATCCGCTCGATCCGCAGCCGCACGGTCGTGCCCGCCGCCTCGCCGACGATCGTCGTCGACGCCAGCCCGGCCTCCCCGCGCGTGGTCAGCGTGTGGACGGCGCCGAGCGTGCGGCCCAGCCCCTGGACGACCTGCGCGATGTACGCCGCCCACGCGCCATCCGCGATCGGCGGGGTCGCGCTCGCGATCGGCAGGGCGGCTTGCTCGTCGTCGCGCACCCCGCGCGCGGCATCGGCGATCAGCGCGAGCCCGAGCAGCGGCAGCAGGTAATGGTGCGGCCACTTGAACGCGTAGCCGCCGAGCGCGACGAGCCCGAGCCCGAGCCCGACCGAGCGGCGCGCCGCGCTGGCGGCGATAGCGCACGACACGAGCGTCCAGACCAGCGTCGCGGCGGCGAGCAGGTACATCGCCAGGCGCGGATCCGGCTGGCCGACCGCGAGCTCGAGCCCGAGCGCCAGGCCGACTGCCTTGGCCAGCGACGGATACCACAGGCGCGCGAGCAGCGCGCCGATCGCCGCCGCCGCCATCGCGGCGAGCACCGGCGCCGGCCGCGTCACCGCGCGCGCGAACGGCCGCGGCGCGAAGCAGTACGGCGTGACCAGCGCCGCCAGGCACAGCGCGACCACGCCGGCGTGGGCGAGCTCCACCCCGGGGCCGTCGAACGTGTTGTCGGGCCACACGAACCGCGCGCCGACCACGGCGGCGCCATGCAGCAGCAGCGGGATCGCCACGACCACCAGCCCGACGCGAATCCCCAGGTCGCCCCCGCGGGTCGCGCCGGCGACCACCAGCGCGACGACCGACGCGGTGAACGCCAGCTCGAGCGTGAAGCTGAGCTGCGCCGGCGCGTCGATCACGAGCGGCGCCGCGGCGAGCAGCGCGGTCACGCCGACGATGGCGTACGCGGCGATCGCGCGGCGGCGGCCCCGCGACCGGACGACCTGCCAGCACTGCGCGCCGAGTAGCAACACCGCCAGGGTGCCGGCGAAGTAGAACGAGAACAGCCCGACGTAGTCGAGATCGGTGTGCCAGGCCGGCGGCACGCCGCCCGGCGGCCGCAACATGGGGACCGCGACCCGGTTGATCGCCACCTCGAGGACGGCGACCAGCAGGAGCACGTGCACAGCGGTCAACCCGGGCAGGCGTTTGAACAACCAAAAAAACGTAGCTTTGTAAGGCAGTTGGGTCAAGGCGCGGACCCTAAACTGGGCGCGTGCGCCGCGTCACCCGCACCCTACATGTCGTGAAACCCTCGGGGATCGCACGGCTTGGCTTCTCCCAGCGGGTGGCCCGAACCTGGGCGCAGCGGTCTGGTTCAAAACGCCCCACGGAGGGTCAACAGGGTGGTCCCCTCGTCCAGCCGGCTGGCACCAACCACGGTCGATCGATGCTGCGCCGCGGGCCAGAGCCCGAGCACGGCTGCGGTCACGAGCGCTGCGGCGCCGATCCCGCCACCGATCTCCGCCGCCGAGCTGCGAAACCCGATTTTGAAGAACCCGACCCGATCATCGCTGGCCAGGCCCGGAAGCCCGCTGAAGCCGTGCAACGGGCGCCGCTCGCCACCGGGGCCTCGCGTACTGGCCAAAAGCCCCGAGTAGCACGCGTCGATGATCACATGCTTCTGATCTGCCGATACCGCGTCGACCACGCGCCGCGCGACATCCGTCCCGGTCCGGCCGGGCCAGCAGGAACGTGGTCCCCCCGAGCTGGTGAAACAGCTCCCGGTAGAGCACGGCATCGTCATCCGCGTACCGCAGCGCCGGGAGATCGCGGTCCACGCTGGTGTTCACGCCGACGATCACCGCGACCATGCCTGGATCTGCACGCGCGCGCACCCAGGTCAGCGATACCAGCGCGATGGCACCTTAGGGCGACCTGTGCGTCCTGCCTGTGCAGGTGACGGCCTGCGTGCGCGGCTCGGCAGCACCCGCAGAACGCGATGGTCGCGTGCACAGCGGGTCAACGCAAGCCGCGGTATGCACAGAAACCGTCGCTTTGTCAGGTAGTTGGTTCAGTCGTGGGCCGAAAACTAGGCGCGTGCGGCGCGTCACCCGTATCCTACATGTCGTGAAACGCTCGCTGTTCGTCGCGGCATGCCTCCTCACCGCAGGCGCGGCGGTCGCCTCGCCGCCCACTCCCCGGTCCGCGCCGGTCGTGATGCTCGATGCCGGGCACGGCGGTTCGAACCTGGGCGCGGCGGGGGTCACCGGCCTGCACGAGAAGCAGCTCGCGCTGATCCTGGCGACCCGCGTCGCCGACCGCCTGCGCGCCCGCGGCATCGCGGCCCAGCTGACCCGCACCACGGACCGCACGCTCACGCTGCGCCAGCGCGTCGCGATCGCCGACGACCTCCCCGCCGACCTCTTCGTCTCGATCCACGCCAATGCCTCGCCGACCCGGACCCAGCATGGCTACGAGACCTACGTGCTCACCGCGCGCGGCCTCGACGTCGACGGCCGGGCGCTGCGCAGCGACACCACCACGCCGCGTCCGGGCGTCCCCGCCGACGTCGCGCTGATCCTCGACGACGTCGAGCGCGGCGCCTCGCAATGGGAGGCCGCCGAGCTCGCCGCCCGCATGCAGCGCGCGCTGCGCGACCGGCGCGGCCCCGACGGTGATCGCGGCGTTCGCCAGGACGCGCAGCACGTCCTCCTGGGTGCGACGATGCCGGCCGTGCTGGTCGAGGTCGGCTTCATCGATCACCCGCTCGAGGGCCGCCAGCTCGCCGAGCCGGCCGTCCAGTCGCAGCTCGCCGAGGCGATCACCGAGGCGATCGCCGACCAGCTCGCCGACTGAAGAGATCGGGCGGAACGGCCTCGACCGTCGTACCGCTGGGCCGGCGCGCGGCAAGGTTGGAATCCAGGTCATATATCGGGACATCCGATGTCGCTGGATCCCCGCCGCCTTCGTCTCTTCGCCACCGTGGCCCGCGCCGGCAGCATCTCCGGCGCCGCTGCGGACCTCGGGGTTTCGCAGCCCGCGCTGAGCGAGCAGCTTCGAACATTCGAACAGGAATGCGGCCAACCGCTGCTCATCCGGCACGCGCGCGGCGTCAGGCCCACCGCCGTGGGCGAGCGCCTGGTCGAGATGGCGGCGCGAATCGATCGGGTGCTCGGCGAGGCGAGTGACGTCCTGGCGCGCCGGCCTCCGAGCGAGGCGTTGAAGGTCGGCATGTCGTCCACCGCTGCCTTCCTCCTGCCGGCGCTCGTTCAACGGTTTGCCACGGTCCGGCCGATCACCCGCGTCTGGCTGCAACAAGGCGATACGCGCTTGCTGGAGGGCCGCGTCGCCGACGGCGCGTTACCGCTCGCGCTCGTCGCCGGCAACGGGCGGTCCTCGAAGGTGACGAGCGAGACCTACCGCCACGATCATCTGGTGCCGGTGTGTGCGCCGGACTGGCCGCTGCCACGCGTGGTCGCGATGCAAGATCTGGTGAAATGGCCGATCATCTGGCGCGAGTCGGGCTCGGGATCGCGGTCGGTCATCGAAAAGAAGCTCGGGCTTCGCATGAAGCCTTCGGACCCGATCATGGAAGGTCTGTCGGCGCAGCTGTCGGCGGCGAAGGCGGGGCTCGGGATCGCTTTCGTGTCGGAGCTCGTGGTCGCCGACGAGCTCCGCGCGGGCTCGCTGCGGGTCGTGCCGATCGCCGAAGCGCGCGTTCGGAGACGGCTCACGTGGATCTTTGGCGGCGGACGAGCGGTCGGGGTCGCCGGGCAGCTGGTGGCGTTTGCGCAGCGCGAGCTGGCTCGCCAAGGCCGTATCGTGGTGTGACCCGCGCGGACGCAGCGCCGACGTGGTCACGTGGAAGCCTCGATCGGCTGCGGCGGCTCGGCGAGATGCGGTGCCAGGGCGAACACCAGCGGCAGGGTCGCCGTGGCCGCGATGGCGGTCGCCGCGGTCGCCCACAGCGGGCCCGCTGCGTTTCCGAGCAGGCCAAACAGGATCGGCGACACCGCGCCCGAGCCGATCGTGCCCGTGTAGAACACCGCGAACGCGCGTTCGGCCCGGTGGTCGGGGACCAGCTCCGGCACGGTTCCGTACAGCACCGACGAGGTGCCATTGAGCATCACGCCGAGCACCGGCAACAGCACGAGCGTCGGAGCAAGCGAGAGCGCCAGGACCGCCATGATGCACGCCGCTGTCCCACCCTCGGTGAGGACGACGGTCCACAGCACGCCGACGCGGTGGCCGAGCCAACCGCAGAGAAACTTGCCGCCCGCACCTCCGATGAACACCAGCGCGAGCGCAAGCCCGATCGTGGTCCCGGTCGCGCCCTTGCGCTGGAGCAGGAACGGCAGAAACGTCAGCAAGCCCATGCGGACCCCGGTATCGAGGATGCCGATCGACATCAGCAACGAGAACGCCGCTCGTCGTGCACCGAGCCTCGGTCGGGCGGTTCGCGCCGAGGTCGTGGGCGGCCGGCCGGTCACCGGCATGAGCGCGGCGACGCTGGCTGCCACGACCAGGCCCGCGCCGGCGAGCCACCACACGGCCGTCCGCCACGCGACGAAGGTCAGCAGCAGCGAGAGCAGCGCTGGAATGGCCGCCTTCCCGAGATCCCCGCTGAAGTTGTAGGTCCCGAGGGCCGCGCGCGCGCCGCCAGCCGCGTAGGCGCGGGACACCGCCGAGGAACCGATCGGGTGTTGCACGCTCGCGCCGGCGCCGGAGATGGCCAGGGCGATGGCGAGCCCGACGAGATTCCCCGTCATGCCCGCGAAGCTGTAGCCCAGCGCGGCCACCACGGTGCCGAGCACGAGGAGCCGCCGGCCACCCAACCGCTCCGCGACCCGAGCGGCGGGGACCTGAAGACCGGCCATCGCACCGGCGTAGAGCCCGCGGAGCGTCGCCAGCATCGCGTAGCCGATCGCGAACTCGGCTCGCCAGATCGGCAGCAGCACGTAGATCAGATCCGTGTAGCCGTCGTGGAGCGCGTGCGCGGTGCAGCTCGCCAGGAGCGTGCGCCGAGCGAGCGACTTCGGGCCATGCATGGGAGCCGAACATACGGTTCGGACCACGGCGCGACAAGACGGCGGGTTCGATGGGATATCGGGAAATCCTATGTGTCAGCTCGGTGGACGACAACGCGGGCACCAGGCTGGATCACAAGGGGCATCGAGAACGCCCCCACCGGCGCCGGGCGGCAACCCGGCGGCGATGACACGACCCAACAACCGCGCTCATGCTCAGGGGCCGCGGCGGGGGGCCATCACTCAATCGGCGCAGAAGACGGGATCCAGGCTGACAAGCCGGAATCAGCGACGCCGGCGCGAGCTCTCACCCGGATTCGGATCCCAGTCGATCGTGACGCCGCCAATGCTGTAGCGGCCCCTTGGTTGTCCCGCCAGCAGGCTTGCGTAGTCGGTCGCTGACGTGGGCGCCGGGTAGCGGCTTCCGCTCGACTGCGCCGCAACTTCGGGCGACGCCGACCTGCGCGCCGTCCGGCGATTTCCGCGTTCGCTCATGGCCAGCGGCCGCACCGCCGCGTTGTCATGGAAGTACGAGCCGACCTGACCGGTGCGCGGCGTCTCGGCCGCGAGCGCGCGGGCCCGCGGCCTGCGGTGGCGGGCTGCGAAGTCATCCCACGCGGCGATCAAGCCGGGGTGCCGGTTGCTGCCCACGTTCTCGATGCTCAGGGTGAACGTGTCCTCCTGGTTGGCACCGTTCCTCCACGTCGACGCGTTCCAGAACGTGACCCGATTGTACGGAGCCACCCAGCAATCGAGTTGCACCAGGTAATTGGCCCCACTCTGCAAGAGGACAAACGAGTGCTGGAACCCATTGCCGTTCGTGTAGCAGACGGTGATGGGTCTGGTCGCCGAGGTCAGGCACAGGTGCGCCGCGTACGACGCGAGGTCGTCGCAGTTTCCCGCGTCGTTTGCTCCGACCAGCGTGGCCATCAGGCCGCTCTCGACCATCCAGCCATCCCGCTCATCGCTGGGATCGCGCGTGACCCGCCTGAGCAGATTGGTCTCCTGGTTATCGAGCGCCGTGGCGATCGTCGTGACTTGGGCGCGGGACGTATTGTCCCAGGTCGCCTCGTTGTTGGTCGCGATGTAGCCGTTCATATGTTCGGCGACCGCCCCCGCCAGCTCCCATGCATATTGCTGGGTCGCCAGGGTGGTGGAGTTAGGAGCGTGGCGAGCGATCCTTCCGGCGACGTTGTTGGCGGTCTCGGTGTACTGCGGCATAATTTCGTTCCTACACCGAGTGGCCATCTAGGCTCCTCTGTGGCGGCCTCCTCCTGGAGAAACTTCGCCGCGAGCTGGGTTCGTAGGATGCGAGGATGAGCTCGCGCAGACGCGGCTCGCGTCGCCACGGCCGGCCGACCTTCGCTGTTTCACCAGTCCTTTCATGAAGATAACGATCCGACCGGGTCGCACGACAGACGCCGACGCCAACTACCAAACTCCCACTTTTCTCGGGATGATTGGCACACTGCGGCGTCGACCTGCGGCGTGACATCCGTAGCATTCACCGCTCGGCGTAATTCTTACCAGCATTTTTCGCATTTCCTCCTCCACATCAATCACCGCCGCTTCGCTCCTGCTGCGTGACATCCGCACGGGCCCGGCGCGGGCGGGGGCTCCTTGCCGGCACGATGCTCGCCTGCCGCTGAGACGGGTCACCGGAGGCGCGGCTGGCGCTGGAGACGCTTCGATCGCTGCTACAGGTAGGGGCGCGCCCAGCGCGATGACCGCGAGACCCCACCAGAACGTATTGGCATGATCTCTCGACATTCTGGTGGTCAAATGCCCACGGCATCTACAAGGGCGACTTGCGAGTGGTTCCAGGTAGCAGCGCTGGAGGCGAGGAATCCTCGCCGGTGACGTTGATCGCGTGCTCCGGAATGCGTTCTCCGCGAGGCGCGGCCCCCTCCTGATTGACCCACGGGTTACATCAGATGTCACCGAAGCAGCACATCCTTCTGAAGGTGGCAGAATCTGCCACGTCTGCAGCGCAGCTTCCGGTTCCGCGCCGGTCCCACCTGCGCCGAGTCGCCGTGCAGCGGCCCGTGACGAGCCGCTACGATTCTGGGTGCTCGGTCAGTTGCTCGGCACGCTACGCGGCGTGTATGCTCTGCGAGCGGAGGTGGTCATGGATTGGAGCTCTGGACGCGGTGGGACCTCTCGAGTCGGGTGTGTGATGGTCGGTGCAGCGTGCGCGATCGCTGGATGTGTTCCGCAGGGGTTGCCAGCGCACGACGGCATGGTCCGACGGACTCCCAGCTTTGACTACGGCACGGAGGCGCAGTGGTTCAAGCTGCCCAATGGACTGACGGTGGGGATGCTGCCCGATCCACAGGCAAACCTGGTGTCGGTCGACGTTCGCTACAAGGTCGGCGCGGCATCGGATCCTACCGGCAAGCCGGGGCTCGCACACGCCGTGGAACACATGACCTACGCGACGCGCGCTGCGCCCGGAGGACCGACGCTTGGAGATCGCATCCACCTCGCAACGCTCGATCGAAACGCATCCACCGGCGTGGACGCGACACATTATTACGAGGTGGCGCTCGCGCCCCAGCTCGACCAGCTGCTCGAGTTCGAGGCCACGCGGCTCGAGAGCGGGTGTCGCGGGATCAGCCAGGCGGTGTTCGAGCGCGAGCTAGCGATCGTCGCGCTCGAGTTGCGCCAGCGCTCGTTCCGCGGGATGGATGCGGTGCTCGAAGACGTGTTCGGGCCGGGGCATCCCTATGCGCATCGGTCGGGCGGGAGCGCGACCGGGTTGACGCTCGACGACGCGTGCAAGTTCCTGGCAGATTACTACGCTCCCGATCGCGCGGTGCTCATCGTCGGTGGTCGGTTCGAGCCGCGGGCGCTGCGCGCCGCGATCGAATCCCGGTTCGGGCGGATCGCGCACCGCGCCGCCGGTGCGTTTCCCCATGTGACAGCCCCGATGCTCGACGGACGGGTCAGCCAGGTACACGTCCAGAGCGACCGGCCCAGAGCGCTGGTCGTCCTGCCCGCCGCGCCGTGGGGCAGCCTCGAGGCGCTCGACGACGCGCTGCTCGACGAGCTCCTGGTGCGGCGGATCGACGCCCTCGCCACCGAGGAGCCGTGGATCCTCGGTGCCGAGCACGGTCGTCTCGGAGGCGCCCAGGGCGGCGTGCGGTACATCGCAGTCAGGATCCGTGAACCGGCGCGGCTGAGCGATGCCGCCAGCCTCGTGTTCGCTCAGGCCAAGGCGATCGCCGATCGCGTCCCGGCCCAGGTCTCCCAGGTGCTCGAGCGCCATCGCGTGGCGCTGCTCGACCGGTTCGAGCCATTCATCAGTCGCGCACGGCTCTGCGCGGACGCACTGCAGTTCGCAGACAACTGGCGATGCCGGCTGATCGAGCTGCGCGAGATGTCGCTCCCGCACACCGAGCGCGTGGCGATGCGCGCCCTCGTGATGTCCAGCGGCCCGCGGCGCGTGATTCACTTGTTGACCGAGGACAATGATGCCGATGGATCGCACGAGATCGAGATGTCGGCGGCCGACGCCCAGGAGGCCGAATTGCCGGTCTGGCAAGCGCCCGCCGATCCGGCGGAGGCTGATCAGCCGATCGCGCTGCCGAACGCCTTGCAGAACACCAACCTCGACGAGTTCGTGTTGCCCAACGGGCTGCGCGTCGTGATGGCAAGCCACTTCACACAACCCATGGTCGATATCCGGATGGTCCTACCGGTCGGCATGGGCGGCGATGTTGCACAGGACATCATCGCCAACGCCGCGGCCCGCTTGCTCGAACATGATCTATCGCGCAGCTACCCTGGAGACGACCTCCTGACGCTGCGCTCGCTGTTCGGCAACGGCGCGACCATGTACGCGGGAGTGACCGATCACACCACGTTCCGGATCCACGGTCCGACGGAGTCTGCAGACTGGCACCTGTGGCGCCTGGCGTGGTTGTTGCGCAAAGGCGTCTACTCCAGTCGCACGGTGGCGCTCGTCCGCAAGGCCGCCGCGGCGAGCCCGAGCCCCGGCGCGAACCTCGAATCAAGTGGTGCCGCTCGATTGAGCCAGGCACTCCGGCAGGCGCTGTTCGGTCCGGCGCACCCGTTCTCTCGCCCACGCGACGAAGAGATCCGGACCGCGCTCCTGTCGCTGAACACGCCGCAGCTCGCGCAGTTCCGCGACCGCCACTACGTGCCGGCCGGCGCGGCGCTGGTCATCACGGGGAGCTTCGATCCGGTGCAGATGCGCGCTCGCGTGATCGCAGAGTTCGGCGACTGGAAGGCGCCCGCACCACCGGCGAACGCGGCGGTCCCGTCGATGCAGCCGGTCCGCGGGCCGACCTGGATCGCGTACGACGACAGGTCCGCTCCGCAGGTGCAGATCTCATTCGAGTTCGCGGCGACGTCGTCGCGGCTCGAGTCGCGCGCGGCGCGTGCCGTGCTCCGCGCGCTGCTGCAGGCGCGCGTCGAGCTGATCCGCAGCGAGATGCTCGCGAGCTATGGCGTGGAGAGCGAGTATCGCTTCACGCTGGCCGGCGACGTGCTCCAGATCCATGGCCTGGTCAGCCCCGCGCGCGCGGGCGATGTCCTTCGCCGGTTACTCGCGGAGCTGGATCGCCTCCGGGCCGGTGACGCTGGCCTCCGCAGCGACTTCGTCCGGGCGCGCCGCGCGGCCCTCGCAGCGGCGCTGGCCGATCCATCGAGCCCGAGCGCGACCGGCTCACGGATCGAGCGGGCGCTCGCGAACCACGCTGCGCTCGACCGCTCGGCGCTAGCCGCGGAGGTGGCGTCCACCACGCTGCGCGATCTGTCCCGCTTGATCGCGCAGGACCTTCCGCCTGCGCGGATGGTGGGGTTGCTGAGCGGCCGCCCTGCCGACGTCGCCGCCGCGATGCGGACCGCTGGGATCAGCGCCGGACGCACGGTCCACGAGACGACCGCGGCGCGGTGATCCAGCGCGCTGCTGCCGTGACCAGCCTCGTCGCTGATGTCAGTGGATCGGCCGACACAATCGATAGGAACGAGCAGCTGACCGCGACGCCGCGGCTTGCGTAGCAAGGCTCGCGCGGTGTCGCGGGCGGGCCCGGTGGTTCACCGACACGTGCCGCATGTGAGCCGTTTGCGCCGGCGCCATTCGACGCGCGCGGCCGCGGCCAGCGCGACCGCGGCCACGACGAGCCCGACCGGACGCACGATCGGCGCCAGCGATGCGCCAACGCCGATCGCCGACAGCGCCGCGGCGACGCACAGCGGACATTTCGGGATCAGCGCGGCCACCACGACCGCGCCGATCGACGCCGAGGCGCTCGCCACGCGCCGCGTGCCGTCATGCACGTACGCCATACTCGTCCCGCAAGCGGAGCCACGACATCGGTCGCTGTGCGTCTTCGTCGCGGCCCTTCGGCAACAGGTCGAGGTAGTGGTACGCGGCGTTGACCATCTCGACGCCGCGCGCATAGGCGGAGTACGTGCGATACACACGGCCCTGGGGATCACGGAAGAACACGCTGATGCCAGGGAGGTCCGACATCTCGGTCGTCGTGGGCGCAAAGTTGTAGCGCTGGCCGGCCTCGCCGTTCTTGAACGACACGCGATAGTCGTAGTTGAAGTCAGTGCGCCCCGAAGACACCCACTTGAACGTCCAGCCGAGGCGGCGCTGGAACGCCAGCAGCTTGTCGATCGGGGCGCGCGAGATCGCGATCATCGTGGCGTCGCGATGAGCCAGATGGATGACGTTGCGCTCGAAGTTGTCCGCCCAGAACGAGCAGCTCTTGCATCCCGCCTCCCAGTCCGGCGCGAACATGAAGTGGTAGACGATGAGCTGCGAGCGACCGGCGAACAGGTCCGACAGCGTCTCCTCCCCGCTGGGACCGTCGAACACGTAGCGCTTCTCGACGAGCTCCCACGGGAGCGCGCGGCGCGCCGCGCTCAGCGCATCGCGAGCTCGCGTGAGCTCCTGTTCTTTCACCAGGAGCGCCTTGCGGGCGGTCTCCCATTCAGCGGGGCTGACGACGTCGTGTTTCATGATCGAGTCCTTTGGTTGCACCGGCAGCGTGCCGGGTACGCTCTACATAGGCCGTCCTGCGGCAGGGGGTGAGTAACAACGGCGACGCGATCGCCGCGCGGCCGCGCACGCGTATAGAGTACCGAGATGGACCTTGCCCTCGGGGCCGCCGCGCGTGCACTTGCGACGTTCGATCCGCTCACCGCCTTGCAGCGCATCGCGCTTCGCGACGATCCCGGGGCGCTCGCGCTTCGCGGGGTCGCGATGGCCCAGCTCGGCGACCATGGCGCGGCGCGCAAGCTGCTCGGCCGCGCGGCGCGCGGGCTCGAACACGGCGACCCGCGCGCGCATGCACGCTGTCTTGCAGCGCAAGGCGAGATCGCGCTGGCCTGTCGCGATGTGACGGAGGCGGGCCGCGTACTCGACGCCGCGCAGCGCGCGCTCGACGCGCAAGGCGATCACGCCAACGCGCTGTTCGTTCGACTCCTCCGCGTGCGGCGGCTCGTGCTCGTGGGATCGGTCCGCGAGGCGGCCGCGATGCTTGGCGGCCTCGACCTCACGAACGCGCCGCCGCGGCTCCGCGCGCTGGCGGACCTGACCGGCGCGGACATCGCGGTCCGGACGCTCGATCCGCGCACGGCGAGCGCCTGCCTGGCGCGCGCCCGGCGCACCGCCCGCGCCGCGGCACTTCCGGCGCTGTCCGACGAGGTCGCTCGCGCGGCGGCCGCGCTGGCGGCGCCGGTCGCACGGGTCGTGCGGTCGGGCGTCGAGCGGCTGGTCGGGCTCGACGAGGTGGTCGAGATCCTGCGTTCGGACCAGCTCCTGGTCGACGCCTGCCGGCGCACGATCCGCGCCGGGGATTCCATCGTCCCCCTGGTCACCCGGCCGGTCCTGCTCTCGCTCGCTGTCGCGCTCGCGAGCGCGGTCCCGGGTGACGCGACGCGCGAAGCGCTCGCGGAAGCGGCGTTCGGCGCGCGCCGCATCACCGACTCGACGCGGGCGCGACTGCGGGTCGAGATCGGACGGCTCCGCCACACGCTCGACGAGCTCGCCGACGTGGAGGCGACCGGGCGCGGCTACGCGCTTCGCCCGCGACGGGGTGCGCGCGTCGTCGTCCTGCTGCCACCGGAGCCCGGCGAGGCGAGCGCGGTCCTGGCGCTCCTGCGGGCGGGCGAATCGTGGTCGACCTCGGCGCTCGCCGCGGCGGTGGGGACCAGCCAGCGAACCGTGCAGCGCGCGCTGCTCGCGCTTCGCGACAACGGCCGCGTCGAGGCCACAGGGCGCGGCCGGGCGCAACGCTGGGTCGCGCGTCCGCCAGAGGGTTTCGCGACCGCTTTGTTACTCGTCATGCCCGGACCGCGCGGGTAGCATCGCTCGTGCGAAATCATGGCAAATCGCCGCGGTCCCGAGCGACCGTCGTGCGCGAGTACGGTCCATTCTCCGACGCCGGGCGGGTCAACGGCGTCACGTTCGACGGACAGCTCGTGTGGTTCGCGACCGGCGACCGCCTGCAGTCACTCGAGCCCGAGACCGGGGGCACCGGGCGCGCGCTCGAGGTCGCGGCCGACGCGGGGACCGCGTTCGACGGGCATCACCTGTTCCAGATCGCCGGCGGGATCATCCAGAAGATCGATCCGAGGACGGGCGCGATCGTTTCGACGCTGCCATCGCCAGCCGGCGAGGCCAGCGCGGGTCTCACCTGGGCCGAGGGGACGCTCTGGGTCGCGCACCACCACGAGCGCACGATCTTTCAGATCGATCCGCGGTCTGGAACGATCCTCCGCACCCTCACCTCGACCAAGTTCGTCACCGGCGTGACGTTCGTCGATGGCGATCTGTGGCACGCCACGCTGGAGAACGGCGAGAGCGAGCTGCGTCGCGTCGCGCCCGACTCCGGGGAGGTGCTCGAGTCGCTCGAGATGCCCGAGGGCATGATCGTGAGCGGGCTCGAGTCCGACGGCCGCGACCTGTTCTATTGCGGCGGCGGGCGAACCGGCAAGCTCCGCGCGGTGCGACGCCCCGCACGCTCGTGACGCTCGTGATGCTCGTGACGTGACGCTCGTGACGCGGCGCCGTGGCGTGCGGCCACCGTGACCGCGCGCAGCGTGGCTCGTCGAGATCGGGCGTCGACTACAAGTAGACGCCAGAGAGCAGCCGAAACACGTGAGGTGGCTACGTTTGCGAGCTGGGTGTGCGCAAGAACGGGATCCCGAGCCCGATCACCAGCCACGGAATGACAAAACCACTCTTCAATGCGTGAACTGCGTCGCTACCGCCGCGATGCCCGGTAACGACGAGCAACGCGCGAGCGAGCGGAAGCGCCGCGCAGAACACCGCGACCGAGATCGCGGCCCGGAGCAGCGTCACGCGAAGCCCTGTCGACCGCGCGATCGCGCACATCGCGATGGGCGCCGACAGGAGGACGGGCACCCACGCCATGCGCAGCGCGACCGCCAGAACCGGTGACATCGTCGCCAGCGGCAGCGCACGCGATCCTGTGGCGAACCCGAGGCGGAGGGACCAGGAAGCCAGCGCGCCGAGCCCCGCAGCGGTGACCGCGAGCATCACCCCCAACCGCAGCCGCGCGCGAGGCGCGAGCGAGGTGATGCGCAGAACCCAGCCGACGAACAGTGCGATCCCCGCCGGTAGCGCCAGGTGAAACCAATCGATCCAACCCAGCCCGTCCCAGCCGCGCCATGCCAGCTCCAGCCGCCACAGCCCTGCGTCGATGAGCGCGATGAGCACGAGCGCAAGCGCGGCGACCAGCAACGTCGGCGGCCGCCGGGCGGGCGAAGGGGACCGGGCGGATCGAGCGTTCACCGGTCACTGCCTGCCTTGGCACCGGCGGGAGGCGAGCTCGGTGTCGCCCCGGAGATCGTGGCTGGTGACATCGCGTCCGCCAGATCGTTGTCCCACGCGTCCGTGCGGACCCGCAGGCCGCACACCTTCTCTGGAGTCATTCGATCGCGCCCTTGGGATGGTCCGTCCGCGGCGACCCAGGCCGTCGCGGTATCGGTTGCACAGCTTTCGAGAGGCCCCGAGTCCCAGACTCGCGCCGTCGAATGCGCCGGGCCAGGCAGCTTGCTACGATAGATATACTTGAACACACGCACCCTCCAGGTCGATGGGAGTGATCGTATCACGCCGTTCGGCTTCGGGTCGGTGCCTTCACGACGTACCCGGGTTTACCGCGGTATGCCCTGGACGCCCGTTTGTTTTCTGCGACGGCGCCGAGATCGCCCGGCACAGGACGGGGTCAGCGAGGGTCCTCGGCCAGCACCAGGCGGTCGGCGTTCACGCCGTCGCGCACCTTCAGCTGCGGACGATCGCCGTCGAGCAGGCCGTCCAGGCCGATCGCGGCGCACCCTTGACGGTACGCAGCCGCGACCGATTCGCGTTCCCCCAGGCCACCGTAGAAGCCGATCGCGAAGCTCCTGGCGGCGTCGTCGAGGATCGAGCCGTCCATGCCGACGACGCAGTCGACGTGCGCGAGCAACGCCGCGGCCTGCGCCTCGCTGTAGCACGCGTTGAGGACGACGAGCCTGACCGAAGATCCCGCCGCACCGAACGTATCGGCGATGGCCGCGGCAGAGACGAGCTGCGCATGGCCATCGGCGCCGTGGAAGAATAGACCACCGGGCTGCCGGTTGCTGTGAACGCCGGGCGTGGCCACGACGCGTTGCGCTCCGACGTGTTGCGTTCCGTGGCCCAAGCCCCCGCCGAGATCCTGACCGTGGCCGCTATAGTGGACCACCGTCGGCCGCAGCTTGCGGAGTTCGCGGAGCAGGTCGAGCGGCTCCGCGGCCCACCGGGTCACGAACTCGAAGCGGTCGCGGTGGCCGCTGCGCTCGAGCTCCACCTGGATCGCCCGCGCCTCTCGGTCGAGCGCGAGCCTGTCGCTGCCGAGCGGGTCGGCGGCCAGGAACAAGATCGTGTGCTTCTTCCTTGGAGCCGTAGGTGATGACGTCTCGGTGCCGGAGATCGATGTGCGCGGATCGCCGTCATCGCCGTGGCCCGTGGGACGTGGCGACGTCCCGCGACTCGGGCGTGGCCAGTCGAGGACCCAGAGGGTGCCGGCGTTGTCTCCCGCGATGACAGCGGTCGCGGTCGCGGTGACCGTGGTGTAGGCCGCGTCACCTCGGTGGGTGGCAAGGCAGGCGTACGTGTCGAGGTCCCAGATCTTCAGCGTCCGGTCATCGGACGCCGAGATCACGCGGTGGCCGTCAGGTGTCGCCGCACATGCCTTCGTGCTGCCGGCGTGCCCCTCGAGCGTGGCGAGGACGCGACCACGGACGAGGTCCCAGACCCTCGGTGCCCGGTCGCCGGAGGCGGCGATCACACGGCGGCT